>Ga0208507_1001458_pt1 | contig 13215 bp, 8 predicted proteins | sample CryBogCBH12Aug01_FD_184626 | JGI IMG/M metagenome (GOLD analysis project Ga0208507, IMG submission 184626) | Freshwater microbial communities from Crystal Bog, Wisconsin, USA - CBH12Aug09.1 (SPAdes) (version 2) | ecosystem: Environmental > Aquatic > Freshwater > Lake | place: Crystal Bog... | reverse complement strand
ACAACCCCAGCACCCGCCCCGCCGCCGTCCCGCGCCGCGACAAGGCCCCGGCCATGACCGCGGCCAAGGTTTCCAATTCGCCGTAGGTGACCGTCCGGGCACCCCAAACCAAGGCTGCTTGCCGAGGGAGCCGCCGGGCGGTGGCTGTCAGCAGGTCGGGCAGCACTTCCGGGCGTAGTAAATCGGGACGGCGGGAACCGCGCAAGACGGCCGGTTCCCGGACGACAGTTTCTCCGTCTATGGTTGGCACAGTGTTCAATCCGGTTGGGTAACGGGCGGATTATAGAAAACCAGGCCAAAGTTGAAAGTTCCTTTTGTCCAAAAGCGGTGGGCCGTAAAGCGATAAGGGGCGACCGGGCGACCGGGTCATAAAAAATACCGGCCCGCAGCGAACCACTTCGCTGCGGGCCGGCTTACCCAAACCACTACCCTAACATTCCGCCAGATCCAAAACTGGCGGAAATTTGTGCATCCTTATTTGTTCGTATTGCTCAGGATGAAGAATTGCTGCGCGTAGGCGCTGTTCACCGCGTTGGTGGCGGTAAACGTATAGGTGCCCGCCGTGCCGGGAATGTTCGTTGCCACCGGCGTCCACTGGCCAATCGGCAGGGCCAGGTTGGTGCTTGACAGCAGATAATACGCGTCGCCCGCCTGACCGTTGGTGCCAGTGATGCTGATGTTTGCCCCGGTGATGGTGAAGCCGGTGATGGCGGTCGGGTTCGTGAACTTGCCCGGGCCCGTCGGCACGACCAGCAGGCTGCCGCCACCAGTGATGCGTCCGCTGGTGTTGCCGCTATTATAGACGCCCGCCGGTTCGCTCACGCCGTTCAGCACCAGCGCCGCGACCTGGTTGGTCACCCCGGCGAAGTCCAGTTGCAACACGCCGCTGCTCGCGACCGCGACAGACGAAGTCGTGCACAACGACGGCTGCTGCACATCCAGCGTGGCCCCGTTAATGGTGGTGTTGCCGGTGTAGCTGTTCGTGCCGGCCATCACCAGGATACCGCCACCCGTCACCGTCAGGCTGCCGGTGCCGGTGATGGGGGTGTAGTTGGTGACCGTGTTGCCGCCCAGGTTGATGGTGTTGCTGGCGGTCAGCGTGCAGTGAATGTAGGAATTCACATTGGTGGTGCTATTATTGCCACCGAACAGGTTGGTCACGGAAGCGGTCAGCGACAACGTGCCACCGTCCAGCGACACGACGCCATAGCCGGTCGTGCCCGAGGTGAGCACGTTGGTCTGTACAAAGCCCTGGCTGGTGATGAACTGGCCGTAAATGGTCAGAATGCCTTGCGCACCAAAGACGCCGCCCGCGCCGTTGACATACACCGGGTTGGCCCCGGTATAAACCACTGTGCCGCCGGCATTCACACTCAGGGCGGCGTTCAGGTTGCCGTAGGCTTGCACCGTCAGGTTGCCGGACTGCGCCACTACCCCGCCACTTTGCACATAGAAGAGCGAGCAGCGGCCCGCCAGTAGCGCCCCTTGGTTGGTCACCGCGCCATAGACATTGACGGTCGGGAAGGCGGTCGCAACCCCGGCGGCGGCGTTGTTACCCACCTGGAAGATGGCACTGGAACTAACGGCCACATTCGCACCCGCCGCGATGTTCAACACACAGGCATAGGCGTCCTGGCCGCCCACCACGATGCCGCCGTTGGCCGCGCTCTGATTATTTTGCAACGTCAACGTCCCGTTCGTCAGCGAGAGCGGGCCGGTGAAGGTGTTCGGACCGGAGAGGATGTTCGTGCCGGCACCATAGGGATTCACAATCACCCCGCCGGACCAACTGCCATTGTCGGCAATGATGCCAGCGTAGGTTAGGGTCTGGTTCGCGGCCGTGTCCAGCTTACCAACGCCATTAATGTCAAAGTTGTCACCCACGGCAATGCCGCGGTTGGCGTTCAGCGTCATGGTCGCCGAGTTGGAGATGGTTCCGCCAATCAACAAGAGACTGCCCGCCGTGGCCGAGCCAGGCGCCGCACCGAGGCTACTGTCCGAGTTGATGCCCAGCACGCAGTTGGTGGTGACGACCGTTCCGCCGCTGTAGCTGTTGGCCGTGTTCAGGGTCACGGTGGTCTTGCCCCACAGCGACAGGTTTTGGGTGCCGGCGATGCCGCCCACGCCGGTGATGGCGTAGTTATTGGTGGAGTTGAACGTCAGCGAAGCCGGCGCCACCGTGGTGGTCAGGTTCACGTTCTGGTTGGTGGAGTTGCCGAACGTCACATAGTCGCCATTGACGAAGCTGACGGCCGTGCCGGCTTCCGACCAGTCCACGCTGCCAATGTTATCCCAATGATTGGCCGAGCCGTCCCCGGTCCAGGTCACCGTGGCCGGGCCGCTCACCTGCAGCACCACATCATTGCCAGAAATCGCAATGGTGTAGGTTTTCGGGGAGATACTGGTCACCGCGAAGTCGCTGGCGCTGCCGGAAATGCCGCTGTTGGCATGGATGAGCGTGTAATTCCCGTCCGGCAGGGTTGCCATATTCGGCAATGCAATGGTCGTGCTGGCGGTGGTCAGCGTGCCGCCCACGATAATTTCACTTTTGAAGGTGCTATTGGTCTCGAGGAAGGTCAGCGTGTCGCCAGCCGTCAGGGTGAGATTGCCCACCACGGTCAGGACGCCGGCGGTGTTGGTGTTCACACCGGGCGAGACGTTGGCCCCGCTGCCGACCGTCACGGAACCGTTGATCGTGCCGTTGCCACCCAAATTGCCGCCATTGACCGTGACCGCCGTGTTCCCGAGGGAACCGTCCACCAGCAGCCAACCGCCATTGATGGTGGTGTTGCCCGTGTAGGTGTTCACTCCGTAAAGGGCCAGCGTCTGGTTGCCCGTGCCATTCATGGTCAGGGTGCCGGTGCCGGCCAGACTGGCGTTATTCGAAACGACGCCTTGGATGGCGGTGAAGGATGTGTTGGTCAGTGTGCCGTTCTGGATGGTGCCGTTGGTGAGGGTCACCGTGCCGACGGTCTGAGCTGTGCCGCCCAAATCCAACACGTCGCCGGCGGTGTCCATCAGCAGCGCACCCGCGGTGCTGCCGAGCGTGCCGTTGTTGGAGATCATCAGGCGGCTATTGGCGCCCGTGATCCAGTTGCCACCGGAGTAGCTGTTGGTGCCGGCCAGAATCGTCGTGCCCTGGCCGGTCTTCTCAAACTGGGCGGGGCCGGCGAGATTGACGTTGAAGATATTGGTGATGTTGATGGCAATGTTCGGATGAATCAGCGTATTCACGGTCAGGGTAGCCGGCCCATTGACCACCGCATTAGCGGCAGCATTGAGCACTGCGACGGTGTCCGCCTGATCCACGGTGGTCAAGCCACCATTGACCGTCAGGTAATTGGTGCTGGCAATCGCCCCGCCGGGGGCGTTCAGGGACAGGGTGCCAGCGCCATTGACGATATTGGTGACGGTGCTGTTGCCGGTAAGGACGAGTGTGCCGGTGCCGGTCTTTTGCAAATTGTTCGTGCCACTGATGACCCCGCCCACGGTCAGGGTGCCGCCATTGACCACAAACCCATAATTACCACCCAGTGCCACCGGCCCGGTGCCAAGATTCAGGTTGGTAGTGCCAGTGAAGGCGAGGTTGCTGTTCAGATAGATGGCGTTGTTGTTCGCGTTGGCGATGGTCGCGCCGCTGGTGTTGTCCAGCACCGGTGCCACCGTGCCATTAACGACCAACGCGCCGGTACCGATGGCCGTCGGGGAGTTGAAGAGCAGTTTGCCGGCCGTCAGGGTGACGCCGCCAGCGAAGGTGTTGGTGCCAGCGAGATTCAGCGTGCCGGTGCCGGCATTGGTGAGGCCGCCGGTACCACTAATGGGAGAGGTCAGGTTCAACGTGGCAACGCCAGCCACCGTAATGGCTGCGCTCGCCCCGGAGGACGGCAAGGCAATAGGTGCCGCCACTGTGTTCGTGCCTTGGGCACTGGTAATGACTGGGATGCCGGAACCATTGTCCAAGGTGAGCGCCGAACTGCCCGGTGAGCCAGGCGTGATGGTGAAGGGTTGCGCGCTGTTGAAGGTCAGGGTGCCGACGGTCTCATTGCCGTCCAGGGTCACGGTGCGGGGCGCGGTGATGGTGGTGCCGCCGCCGCCGAAGTTGGCAGTGTAACCCGCTGCGTTCGGAACGGCGGTGGTGGTCCAGTCGGCCCCCGTGTTCCAAGAGGCGGAGCTATCCGTGTTCCAGAAAACGCTGGACGCGGCCGCCGCAATGGTCACCTGCACATAGGTGCCATTGGCGCTGAAGGTGTAGCTCAGGCCCGACTGCGGATTGCCGACGGAAAGTGCACTGACGCCCGTGCCGCCAATCGAACCGGAATATTGGAAGAGGTTGTAGGTGCCCAGCGTGGTGAACGGCGTGGTGCTGTTCGTGACATACAGATTGATGACCCCGCCATTGATGGTCAGGGCATTGGCCCCGCTGACGGTGGCCAGGGAGTTGGTGACGGGCGAGAAGTTGAAATCATTCGTGGAACCGCTGCTCAGGGTCAGCCCGACAAAAACCGGCATGGCAATGGAAGTCACACCGTTGAAAGTTTGGAGATGGCCGTTGGCGGCCAGCGTCACCGTGCCGCCGGCAATGGTGCCGGCCGCATACAGGTTCGCCACATTGGCACCCGTGCCCACCGTGAGACCGGAGGTGATATTAAAGGTCGCATTGCTGTAAACATTGATGCTGGTGGTGCCGGAGAGGGCGCCCGAACCGCTCAAGGTCAACGCGCCCGAGCTGATGATCGTGCCGCCGGTGTAGGTGCTCACCCCGGTCAGAATCTGGGCATTGGTGCCGGTTTTCGTGATGGCCAGCGACTTGGTGCCGGTAGCCGTACCGTCCTGGATGATGCCGTCGAAAGTCTGATCCGCACCATTCACATTCAGGGTCAGGGTACGGGCGGTGTTGGTGCCGTTGTTTTCCACAATGCCGGCGCCGCCGGTGCTCGCCAGGCCGCCGATGGTGTCATAATAATTGGTCAGCATCAGGATGCCCGCATTGGCACCCGTGCCGAAAAGGGTCACGATGGAATTGGTGCTGAGCTGGTTCTGGTAACCGTATTGCAGCGTGGCCGGGGCTGAGCCGTTGCCGATGGTGACATTGCCCGGAATCGCCAGCACCCCGGCGTTGCCGGCGGCGTTCACCTTGTTGAGGAAAACCGTGCCGGCGTTGATGGTCAGGCCGCCGGTGAAGGTGTTGGCGTTCGTGCCGTTAATGGTCAGGGTATTGCCGTTGTTCTTGGTGATGCTACCGGGGCCGGAAACAATGCCCGGCAGGCCCATGGCCCCGGCGGGGGCCGCGCCGCCGTCCCAAATCGTGTTGCCGTCCAACTTGACGGGCGCATTGATGTTCAGGCTGGCATTGGCGTTGCCATTGCTGACGACGGCCAAGGTGGTGCCGTTGTTGGTGAATTCAAAGCTCGCCCCGGCGGCCGCCCCAAACGCCCAAGACCCAGCAATACGGGTCAACTGATTCAGCACGAACACCCCGGCCACATCGTTGGTACAGGTCCAGCCGGTGGCACCTTTGTTGAGGTTAATGACGGTGTTCGTGTTGCTCACCGGCTTGGCACTCCAACCGGTCGCGGAGCTGAATAACTCGTTGGCACCAGTGGCATTATAAATCTGCGCCTGCGCCGCAAACGGCAGGGCGAGCAGGACTGCCAGGAAGGTAAAGCCGACCAGCCAGCGGGGGCTGGCGAACATATTACTGATTGATTTCGGTGTTTTCATTAGTAGGGAGTTTTATGGAGGTTGACAGTTGCGAGTTTTTTATTGGGGGTTTTGCGGTTTATGGATGGAATGAAATTGCAGAACAGCCAAGCTGTCCTGATTAATTAAATACACAGGGTTTCAATAGTTGTTTAGCACAACGTCAAATAATGATTATGATTTACTCTACCTTACCTTGGCAGGTCTGGCTATCACCCCTAGGGGTGATTTTAACAGAATCACACAAATCCGAAGTTGGCAGCGGGAAGTTGACCCTGCGGGTCGAGGATCAAATTAGGACTGCGGGGGGGGGTGCTGACGGCCACCAGCGCCGAGCAACGCAGCCTCCCTCGATAGGCATTGAGAGCTGCACACCCGGAACTGACCTTGCTACTGCAACCAAGAATTGCAAATGCAATGTCCCGCAATTGCATTTTCTCCATTGATTGCATGATTTCCGCCGTTTTTGTTGATAATCAGCGTGTTTCAAACTCGGCACGGCAGTTGCTTGTTGTTAGGTGTCCCGGTGAAATTCGCCGGGCAAGCCAAAACAAAATCAGACAACGACAACAATTAAACCGGCATTAACACCGATACCAATCATGAAAACCGCCCCGTCCATCAGCCAACCTGGCGCCCCCGCCATCGGGGCGCAATCGAACCGTCACCCATGAAACTTCAACCCCCTGCGACTATGCCAAAATTTCACGTCCGGGATGCCTATGAGATTCCCTTCCGCCAGTTGTTCGCCCTGTCGGGCAGTGTGGTGGAGGGGGAAATCCGCAAGGGCATGTATGTGCCCGTCATGTTCAATCCCTCGGTCCAGCTCACCGCGCGCATTCACTCAGTGGAATACACGCAAACACCGGGCGACCGGGAGAACGTCTGCCTGTGCCTGGAGACCGGGCCAAAGATGCTGAACGTGTGGAATGACTTGAACATCAAGAACACCACGCTGGAAATCCGCACCGGCAAAAGCCGTCGGCGCCCGGTCGTGCCCAAGAAGATTCCCGTGACCTTTGTCCGGCACCATGACGTCAGCTTTCCCATTGAAATCTGGCATTTGGGCTGAGGGCGGGCCGTCATCGCAACGGCCCGGAAAGATTCAATAGTTTCAAACCGCGGTGCCCCTGAGCGCCAGCGCTCAGAAAGAATTTAAGCAGAGCCGCACCATCTCATCGCCTGGGCCATGGATTTAATAAGAAAAGCAGCAGCAACAATGGCCACAGCAGGCATAATGTTAGTTCAGTACAACTTAATAGACTGCCGAATAGGATGACAAGTGCCAAAGGAATGCCGCAGATACTAAAAACCGGTGACAACCAGGCTATTTGCAAAATGATGACCCCGAGAATTAAAAAAATATCCCAAGCCAGCTTAAATGGCATTAGTAACAGATTCTTGATGAAATAATTCATACCGTTATAAATTCGCTTCAAGCTCGCCTCGCAACTAGGACTGCTTCTGGGGACATTGTGCGAGCGGAAGAATCAGGGAATGTCCCCAAACTGAATCCTGGGTGGTCAGCGCAACTCCGTGGCAGATTGGTTCAAAAACATGAACCAACCGCAAACAGATCAAGTGAACAATGGGGACATCATGTCACAGGGCTTGGACGTCTTTAGGCAGCCGGTTTTTCAGCATTTCAATGGCAAGCCGTTGCACATTTTCAAGGTGGTTCAAAAGTGGGATGTTCCCAAGATTTCCAAGGACTGCAAAAATATCCTGATGCGGTCGCGGCAATCGTTTGACCCCCGATTGCCGGAACAGCAGCGCGAACGATGCTTGATGGTGTTGCTGCGGGATGGCGATGTGTTTTGCCACGTCGAAGACACGATGTTGCTGTGTTACGCCGGCACCCCGCAAGCCGCCCGCGAAAAGGCGTTGGAACTGATGAAACATTATACTCCGCCAGTGAAACCGGAGATACCCAAGTTCTATGTTTTAAGCCTTCAGTCTGACAGCTTACATTCACAGGCCGTTGAAATGGCCAAACCGTTTGCATTGAGCCGGGACGAACTCCAATTGCATTACGGGCCTGATGCCCCGGAATTTGAGCGCTATCTGACCGATGCGTGGGATTCCGGCGTGGCTGGGCTGACAATTTTTCGCGGCTCACCCGGAACTGGCAAAACTTCGTATATCCGGCATCTCATTTCCAAACTCCAGCAGACACACCGGTTTTATTATCTGCCAATCAATGCTGTCCGCTATCTGTCGTCGCCGGACATGGTGGAGTTTTGGATGCGAATTAACCGCCTCGGCACCGAATGCAATAAAATCGTGGTGATGGAGGATGCTGAGGATTTGTTGACCGAGCGGGCGGCGGACAATCAAGCCAAAGTATCGGCGCTGCTCAACATCGGCGACGGGCTGATGAGCGATTACCTTCAGCTTCATCTCCTCTGCACCGTGAATTGTCCGCTCGACAAACTTGATCCGGCCATCACGCGGCCCGGTCGCTTGACGGCGGTGCGAGAATTCCGGCGGCTGGACAGGCAGCACGCCGAACGCATCGCCACGGTTAAGGCGATTACGCTGCCGAAGCAGGATGATTATTCCCTGGCGGAAATCTACCGAGGCAGCCAGTGGCGTGATGACCAGCAAGCTGGAAAGAAAATCGGATTTGCGGTCTCCAAAAGCTGCGCCGAGCACAAATAATATGACCATTCCAAACTTCTCACTGCAGTGGGTGATTCCCGGAACCATGGCGCGCAGTTGCCGTCCGTGTTACAACGATGACATCCCAACCAAACGGCTGATAAACAAGTGGCTCAAGGAGGTGGGCCGGATGAGAATTAAATCCATCCTCTGCCTGCTATCGCAAGAGCAGTTGGACGAGTTTTACGGCGCGAACGGAATCCAGCTTTTGGAGATTTACCGGCAGCAAGGATTTGTCGTAGGCCATGTGCCGGTACCGGATTACCAGATGCCTCCGCTGTCCAGTGCGGATTTGGCAATGATTCAAAAGGCGCTCACGGAATTGCCGAAACCCTGGTTGGTACATTGCAGCGCCGGAATTGACCGCACTGGTGCGGCGGTTGAATACATCCGCAGCAACCTGATTGCGGGGAGCCTTACCGCCTAGCGCGCGAAATCTGATTTAGAAAAGATTTCTTAAAATCTGTAACGGAATAAATATTCTGCTCGAACAGGCAGTAGCCAGAGAACCCGCTAACAGCGACTTTAATGTCAATGTGTTCGTAGTCCGACTCCGATACTGCCGCTAATTCCCTCGCCAGAATCGAACTTTCGGGATCGTGTGCAGCCAGAACAAAAATGAGTTCCGGTTTGCTGCTCCCAAAACTTTCCAAAGCACAACCGATTTCAACCAAGCCCAAATCGCGCTTTTGATTAAAGCAAACCATGGCATCGGCTTTGATTTGTTTAAGCCTGATCGGATCTCCACAGGCGCTGTTGGCATCTTCGACATGCTTTTTGATGCCGGCTCGGCCAGCTAATGCGCTGTCTCCATACTTCATTTCAACGATGGCCAATCGACGATCCTTGCCACCTTTTCGTTCGTGAGCGGTGGACGTCCAATGAACCGCCAATGCGTCGAAACGAGCTCGGGCTTCCGCATTTGCATATTCAAGGTCGCAAATAAAATAATCGCTGTTTTGAATCTCACGATTGTTTTCACGAGCCAAGAGCTGTTGAAATTCTTTTTCAGCGCCGCCATTGATGCCAAACCATAAATCCATCATCAATTTTATATGCGGAAAAGCTTCCACCCACGCAAGGACTCCTGAACCATCCACCACCCGAGCAGGAAGCTTGCTGATTAACTCGCTCGATTTCTCCACCCCGGCGCTGGCCGAGTTGCGCGTATAATCAGTATTGAAAACAAACTCATAAACTGAATCGCGCTCCCGGCGAATAAAACAAAGATTTCCGCCGCGATAATAGATGTTTAATGAGTCATCGCGAATCTCCATATCCAGGGTAACGTCCTTCTGAATTCGCTGAAGAATTGGAGACAGAAATCCAGACTTGAGGTCCACAACAAACCGTGCTGATAAATTTCTCATAATCAAAGATGTTTTGCTAAATTTACAATGCCTCAATGTGGTCCAAATCAAATTTCTGTCCGTCTTCCACCACCCGCACATTTTTGAACCGTTTCTGAAATTCGCTTCTGCCCGTGGTGTGAATCGGAACAACGTGACGCGGATTCACGGCTTTGACAAAGAGTTCTATATCATCCGCGAAAATGTGGCCGCTGGTATGGCACGTTACGAAGTCACCGCCGGCTTTGATGACGCTGCTTTCCAATGCCTGATATTCGGAATCCGGTCGGTCTAGGTAGCCTTCCCAATACGAAAAAATCCAAACGGTGTCGGGCGGGAAGGTTGCGCGAAAATCGTCTTTGAACATGGATGGCCGGCACACCATCACAAATTCGTCCGGCTGGGATAAAATCGTTTCCAGTTCAATCCGGTCTTTCAAGAACAAGCGGTTAATTTTGCCAAGATTTCTTTTTTTCCAAGTTCGCTCGAAGTGCTGGTTGTAATAAACGCGGATTCCATTTTTAGCCTCCGGCTTGGGCAAGCGACATTGACCGGCGGCCAGATGCAGCACAAACGCCGCATAGGGGTCTAAAACAAATATCCGGTTGGCCTTGCGTGCCGCCTTGTAGAACGACACCAGCCGGTCAACGTGCAGCGGTGAAAAATTGGCGAGAACCAAACCGGGAAGCTGAATAAAAAGTCGCCACAGCTTGTGTTCCAATTCTTCTTCCGTCCAGCCTTTGGCCCGCTGACCGGAAAAGTGCGTGCCCTCCATCAAAAGTGCGTCAACGGGTTTGCTGGCAACGCCTCCCAACAACGCTTTGACCATGCCCGGCTTTCGGCCATGAAGCCGCAAGTCGCCTGAATACAACAATCGCTTGCCGTCGGCTTCGATGAGAAACGCCGTACTGTCGAAGGCGGAATGATCCACCGAATAGGCGGTCACGGTAAAATCCCCGATGCGTATCGGTTTGCCGGGGATGATGGTCTTCTGCCGGGATTTTTCCAATTCAACCTGCCGGGCGAAAATCGAACCGGCCATCAGCATCTTGCTGGTGCCCTGGGTGCAATAGACCGGAATTTTGGGGTTGGCGTGGTTCAACAACCCGGCATGGTCGGCGTGCGCGTGGGAAATGAGAATGGCATCCACCGATTGCCCGGCTTGAAATAGTCCCGGCACCTTCGGCACATGGGCGGCACTGGACGGGAAATGATTCCGAGCCTGTTTGGAGCCTTTCGGGCCGCCCGGATAATCCAACGGCAAGCCGACATCCAGAATGATTCGCGTGTTTCCGGCGGCCACTTCCACGCAACTGCCGCCGATTTCTTTCGAGCCGCGATGGATGATAAATTTCATGTTTTTATCAAGTTAAGCAGCGGTCAGAATTGACCGGCCTTGATCCGGCACGACTTGGATGGCCCGGTCGTCAAAAAAACGAATCAGGTCGTAATCCTTCTGGTTGGTCACGCCAAGACATCCCAAGCCATGCTTTTCAGTCCAAGACTGAATGGCAGGTATGCTCGCCGGGTCGCACGCTCTCGCCGTGAAGATTTTCACGGTGATGCCAGCCGACAGCAAACTCTTAACCGTCGCCAGCATTTCAGGAATTGGTTCGCCCAAGGGATACGGTGGCTGAAAATGTCCCGTGCCATCGGTGCGGGAGATTGTCCCGTCGAAGTCAAATCCGACCCAATGCTTTTGGGTGACGAAGACCGGCGCTTGTCCGTCGCCAAATTCTACCCATGCACCCGGATTGTTTTGTGCGTCCAGGCCGGTTGTTATTTTAAGAGGTCCCATTTGTGTTTTCAGTATCGCCCGGTTCGAGTTTTCATGGAAGGACTGGCTTTGGGGACATTTCGCTGGCTGCATTCAAAATTCAATATTACGAGCATCCCGCAGCATCCGCCGAACCTGCGCGTCATCGGTCTGCTGCGTAAGCCCGGATTTTTCTTTCAGGAATGAATACCGCGATTGCCCTTTTAACTTCATTCGTTTTGCCGCTGCCTCCGCTGCCAGGAGTTTCTTAAGCTGCGCCGATTTATGCTGCCGACCAGCGCCCAGCTTTGGCCCCTGCCGGCCAATGCCGCGCGCCCGGTGCAATCGTAAAATCTTGTCCCAATTCAAATCCCGCTTTGGGTCAAAGCTCCAGTAGCCGGGAATGAAAATCATGGTGCCGTAGGGATTCATCGAATACGCGAGCTTCTGAACCAGCGGTTCGTCGCCCTTCATGCCGTAAAGAAACCATTTCCAGCAGAAAAAATCGAAGACGACTTGGAAGTTCTGGTTGGCACGGCTTAGGTCGGAAGAAATCGGCTGCCGCCAGTTGCCTTCCTCCAATTTTGTTCGGCGGATGATGCCGTCCCGGTCGCAAAGATTCTTAATTTCGAATCTGGTTTTGATTGTCTGCCAGTCTTTTTTGAATCCGGCATTGTCACGAAGGCGTTCCTGAAATTCGGTGTATTTGAATGGCGCTTTCCATGCGCCTTCGGGCAAACCTTCGCGCCGTTCGTGTTCACACAGGATGATGAATTCGGGATCAGCGACCTGGGCGTTATTTAGGCCCATGTCCGGCTGGCCGCTGGCCGAATCAATCAGCAGTTCAACCAACGGCAGCAAATGATCGCGATTGCGCTCGGGAAATTCCAGTGCCTGCTTTATTTGTTGGGCCAGCTGTGCTGGATTCTGGGGAAATGGGGAAAATCCCTGCAAGCTCATTGAAACCATCAGCTCAAAAAGAGCGCACAACCTTTCGTCATTTAGCTGCTGCCGGTCTGCCACTCGGGTGCGAATGGCCGGGAGTTGGGCATATTGAAACAGCAGCAAATCCGTCAACAGTGGCACATCTGCAAAGGGTAGCAGCCACGCGCGTTTCAAGCCGGTAAGCAAGGCAATGGATAATGCGGGTGACAGTTTCAGTTGTTTGACGGTCTGTTCCCAGTCAGGTTCGCCCGGGCGGAGATGCGGTTGGAATGCAGCCGTGGATTGAACCAGGTGGCGGAGATTTTCAGCCGCTCCTGCGCGGTCAGATTTGGCGCGCTTCATAAACCGTCTTTCAGGGTTTCGTCGTTTGCGCCGGGGCGTTGGTGGCGGATGGGGTGAACAGGTCTTCCACGGTGCGGAAGGGGTGCAGCGGGAACAGGAGAATTTCCGGGACAAATACCGGCGCGGTTTTGGGGTTGTCCAGCGAACCGGTCACGCGATATTCAAACACTTTGCTGACCGGCCGCAGCATGGTGCTGATGAACACGCCCAGCACGGGGGTGTTGCGCAGCAGTTCCACGGTCACGCGCGCATTCACCTGCTGGCTCATGTTCACCGTGCCCTTGTATTCGAGGCGCGACATGGTGGAATGGATTTGCAGCGAGTCGGTGGCAATCACGCCGTTGGTAATGATGTAATGGGCCGCCGCCTCGGTGGCCCGGTTGTTGCCCAGACCGGGGGCGATGGAATTGAGCACCGGCGAGAGGATGCCAAACACCGGGATGTCCCAGATCAGCCCGTCGC
>Ga0208507_1001457_pt1 | contig 13221 bp, 8 predicted proteins | sample CryBogCBH12Aug01_FD_184626 | JGI IMG/M metagenome (GOLD analysis project Ga0208507, IMG submission 184626) | Freshwater microbial communities from Crystal Bog, Wisconsin, USA - CBH12Aug09.1 (SPAdes) (version 2) | ecosystem: Environmental > Aquatic > Freshwater > Lake | place: Crystal Bog... | reverse complement strand
ATTCGCTCGGCCATTATTTGAGCGGTTGTTCTCTGGCCTGGGCGGCCACGGGCGATCAAGTTTTCCTGGAGCGCGTCAATTACATCGTGGCTGAACTCGCGGCGTGCCAGCAGGCGGGCGGCGACGGCTACCTCGCGGCGTTTGCCAACGGGCGCAAAGCTTTTGGCGAAGTTAAGGCGGGCAACATCCGTTCCTCCGGTTTTGATCTCAACGGCATTTGGGTGCCGAATTACACGATGCACAAAGTCTTCGCCGGTTTGCGCGATGCTTATCGGCTGGTCGGCAATCAGCAGGCATTGGTGGTGGCCGAAAAACTGGCCGACTGGCTGGACAAAATTTATTCCGGCCTGACCGAGGAGCAGATGCAGAAAGTGCTCGCCTGCGAACACGGCGGCATGAACGAAGTTTTCGCCGACCTTTATGCGGACACCGGCAACGAAAATTATTTGAAACTATCGCGGCGCTTTCATCAAAAGCTGGTGTTGGATCCGTTGTCGCGCGGCGAAGATATTTTGCCCGGCAAACACGCGAACACGCAGATTCCCAAAATCGTCGGCCTGGCCACGCGCTACGAACTGACCGGCGATCTCACGGATCGGCGCACGGCGGAATTTTTCTGGGATCGCGTCGTGAATCATCACAGCTACGTCACGGGTGGCGACAGCGATGGCGAGCATTTTGGGGCCGCCGACCATTTGAATGACCGGCTCTCCGCGCACACGACTGAGACCTGCAACGTCAACAACATGCTCAAGCTGACGGAGCATGTTTTCGGCTGGAATCCGCAGGCGGCGGCGGCGGATTTTTATGAGCGGGCTTTGTTGAATCAGATTCGATCCACGCAAAATCCTGACGGCCGCGTGATTTATTACCTTTCGCTTAAACCGGGCTTTCACAAGGAATATCAGGCAAAGTATGACGATTTTACCTGTTGCGTCGGCACCGGCATGGAGAACCACGTCAAGTATGGCGAAGGCATTTATTTCCACAGCGACAGCAATCTTTGGGTCAACTTGTTCATCGCTTCGGAATTAAATTGGAAAAAACGCGGGCTTGAGTTGCGCCAGGAAACGCAATGGCCGGCCGGTGACACCTCCACCATCACGATCAAGACGGACAAGCCGCAGGTTTTTGCCATCAACATTCGCCACCCGTTTTGGGCGGACAAATTGACGGTGAAGGTAAATGGCCAAGTCGTTTCCGACACGACTTCGCCGTCGAGCTACGCCGTCATCCAGCGCGAATGGCAGAATGGCGATCAAGTGGAAATCCATTTCCCGATGGCCTTGCGCACGGAGTCCATGCCGGATAATCCGAACCGCATCGCCGTCTTCTACGGCCCGACGTTGCTCGCCGCTGATCTTGGGCCGGAGACCGATCCGGCGGCGGACAAGGCGGGTTATGTGCCCGTGCTGCTGACGGACAGCAAGCCGGTGGTGGACTGGGTGAAACCGGTTTCGCTTGCCCAACAAACTTTCGAGACGGTGGGCGTTGGCAAGCCGCGCGACGTGCAACTGGTGCCGTTTCATTTGTTGCACGACCGTCGTTACACCGTTTATTTGGACAAGTTCACCGTCGCCGAATGGGCGCAGCGTGAAGGCGAAATTCGCGCCGAAGAACAGCGGATGAAAGAATTGGAAGCCCGCACGGTGGATGCCTTCCAGCCCGGCGAAATGCAACCCGAACGCGATCACAATTTTGTGGGGAAAAATGACGGAGCCGGCGAATTTAATCGTCGCAAATTTCATCACGCGTGGGACGGCGGCTGGTTTTCCTTCGACGTGAAAGTGGATTCCGCCGTGACCAATCAACTGGTTTGCGATTGGTGGGGCAGTGAAAATGGCGAGCGCAATTTTGACATTCTCGTGGACGGCACCAAAATCGCCACGCAGAAATTGCTGAACAATGAGCCGGAAAAATTCTGGACGGCGACCTACGAAATTCCCGCCGAACTCACCCGCGCGAAAAAACAAATCACCATCAAGCTACAGGCGCAGCCGGGCAATTTTGCCGGCGGTCTGTATGGCGTTCGGATTTTACGCACTGCAACCAATCAAAGCAAATGAGCATCAAATACACCATCGGTTTGGACTACGGCACGAACTCCGTTCGCGCCCTCATCGTCAATGTCGCCAACGGCGCGGAAATTGCCGCCGCTGTCTGGACTTACGCTCACGGCACGCAGGGCGTCGTCCTGGCCCGCGATCCTAATCTCGCGCGACAGCACCCGCAGGATTACCTCGACGGCGCGGCGATTACCATCAAGCAGGCGCTCGCCACCGCGAAAAAAGCAGTCAAAGGTTTCAGCCCCGCTCAGGTCATTGGCATCGGCGTGGACACCACCGGCAGCACGCCGTTGCCTGTGGACAAGCTCGGTCAGCCGCTGGTGTTCCAGAAAAAATTTGCGAACAATCCCGCCGCGCTCGCGTGGCTGTGGAAAGATCACACCAGCGTCAATGAAGCCGTGGAAATCACCGCGCTGGCAAAAAAAATGCGTCCGCAATTTCTCGCGAAATGCGGCGGCACCTATTCGAGCGAATGGTTCTGGAGCAAGCTGCTGCATTGCCTCCGCACCGCGCCGGAAGTTTTCAATGCCGCCCATTCGTGGGTGGAGCTTTCGGATTTTGTTCCCGCGTCGCTCACCGGCACGGAGCATCCTGACAAATTCATCGCGGGCGTCTGCGCCGCCGGTCACAAGGCGATGTGGAATGCAAAGTGGGAAGGTTATCCCGACGCTGAATTTCTCGCCAAGCTGAACCCGAAGCTCGCGCAACTGCGTTCGCGTTTGACGCCGCGCGTTCACACGATTGACCGTGCGGTCGGTGGCCTCACGTTGGCGTGGGCGAAGAAAACTGGTTTGACGGCGGGCATTCCGGTTGCCGTCGGCGCGTTTGACTGTCATCTCGGCGCGGTCGGCAGCGGCGTCACGCCGGGAACGCTCGTCAAGATCATCGGCACCAGCACTTGCGATATATCCATCGCGGCAAACACCAGCAAGCTTGCGGACGTGCCTGGCCTGTGCGGCATTGTTGATGGCAGCGTGCTGCCGGGTTATTTCGGTCTTGAAGCCGGTCAGTCGGCGGTCGGCGATTTGTTCAACTGGTGGGTGAATTACATCCAGCCGCACGGCGAAAAACTTTCGCATCGCAAGCTGGACGAGGAGGCGCTCAAACTCGCGCCCGGTGAAAGCGGGTTGCTCGCGCTGGACTGGAACAACGGCAACCGAACGATTCTCGTGGATCAGCGGCTCACCGGTTTGATGGTCGGCCAAACGCTTTACTCGACGCCGGCGGAAGTTTATCGCGCGTTGGTGGAAGCAACGGCGTTTGGCGCGCTGACCATCATCAACCGGATGGAGGAATACGGCGTGAAGATTTCACAAATCGTCAACTGCGGCGGCATCGCGGAAAAAAGCCCGCTGACGATGCAGATTTACGCCGACGTGACCGGCCGGCCGATGAAGCTGTCCCGCTCGGCGCAGACCTGCGCGCTCGGCTCTGCCATCGCGGCGGCGGTCGTGGCTGGCGCGCACAAGAATTATGCGGCGGCGCAGAAACAGATGACGGGCTTGAAGCCGACGGTCTATAAGCCGAACCCCAAGGCGCACGCGATTTACAAGGAGCTTTACGCGCTCTACAAGGAATTGCACGATGCCTTCGGCACGCGGGAATGGAACGGCAATCTTTACGGCGTGATGAAGAAGCTGATTGAAATTCGCAGCAAGGTCCGCAAATAATTTTATGCTCGAAAAATTAAAGGCTGAAGTCTGCAAGGCCAACTTGGATTTGGTCGCCGAAGGCCTGGTCATCCAGACGTGGGGCAACGTGAGCGGCGTTGACCGCGAACGCGGCCTTATGGTCATCAAGCCCAGCGGCGTGCCTTACGCCGGCATGAAGCCGCAGCACATGGTCGTCGTTTCGCTTGCGGACGGCAAAGTGGTCGAGGGCAGTTTGAAGCCAAGCTCCGACACGCCGACGCACTTGGTTTTGTATCGCAAGTTTTCAAGCATCGGCGGCGTGGTGCACACGCACAGTCTTTACGCGACGGCGTGGGCGCAGGCGTGTAAAACCCTGCCGAGCTACGGCACGACGCAGGCGGATTACTGGTATGGCGACGTGCCTTGCACGCGCAAGCTCAAGCCGGCGGAAATTAAAAAAGATTACGAGACGAACACCGGCGCGGTTATCGTTGAGACGTTCAAGCAATTAAAATATGATTCAGCGCAGCACCCGGCGGTGCTGGTGGCGAGCCACGGGCCGTTCACTTGGGGCAAGGATGCGCATGACGCGGTGCACAACGCCTGCGTGCTGGAATTCATCGCGCGGCTGGCGAGCGAGACCTTGCACATCAATCCCCAGACGCCGCCGATGCAAGCGGCGCTGCTAGACAAACATTTTCTCCGCAAACACGGGGCGGGGGCTTACTACGGACAAAAATAAAACACACACAACCATGAAAATAAAACAAACCATCATGCTGGCAACGGCTGGACTCGGCGCGGCCTGTTTTGTAGGCTGCTCAACCATGTCTCCTAATCCTAATTCCACGATCACGAAGGCTGACTTCGGCCAGACGCCCGAAGGTCAGGCGGTTGAAATCTACACGCTGCACAACGCCAAGGGTGCCGAGGCCAAAATTATGACCTACGGCGGCATTGTGCAGTCGCTGACCATGCCGGACAAAAACGGCCAGTTCGCCGACGTGGTGCTGGGCTTCGACAATTTGCAAGGCTACCTTGACAAGACGCCGTATTTCGGCGCGCTCATTGGTCGTTACGGCAATCGTATTGGCGGCGCGAAGTTCACGCTGGAAGGCCAGACCTACACGCTCGCCACGAACAACGGGCCGAACTCGTTGCACGGCGGTTTGAAGGGTTTTGACAAAGTGGTCTGGACAGCCCGTCCGTCCGTTGGCGTTCACGGCCCGCAGCTCGTGCTGGCGTATGTGAGCAAGGACATGGAAGAAGGTTTCCCCGGCAACCTCGAAGTGACGGCGATTTACACGTTGACGGAAGACAATGAATTGAAACTGGAGTTCACCGCGCGCACGGACAAGCCGACGGTTTGCAATCTCACGCATCATTCCTATTTCAATCTGGCCGGGCAGGGGAATGGCGACATTCTCGGACATCTTGTTTATATCAATTCCGACAAGACCACGCCGGTGGACAGCGGCCTCATCCCGACCGGCGATTTTGCCGACGTGACCGGCACGCCGTTTGATTTCCGCAAGCCGACCACGATTGGCGCGCGCATCAACGATCCCGACAAGGTGCTGCAATACGGCCCCGGCTATGACCACAACTGGGTCATCAACAAGCCGTTTGGCGAACTTGGTCTGCAGGCGCGCGTCGTGGAACCGACTAGCGGGCGTGTGTTGGAAGTTTGGAGCGACGAGCCGGGTCTGCAATTCTACGCCGGTAATTTCCTCGACGGCACGTTGACCGGCAAGGGCGGCAAGGTTTATCAGCGCCGCACCGGTTTCTGCATGGAGCCGCAGCATTATCCCGATTCTCCGAACAAGAAAAATTTCCCGACCACGGAACTCAAGCCGGGCCAAGTGTATCACAATGTCATCGTCTATAAATTCAGCGTCCAATAAATCAGCTCAACAGCAAACTAGAAAACTATGAATCAAATAACCAATAGCGTGGTGGCGGCAACCAATGCCGTCGCGGCGGCTCCGGCGGCCATCGTGGCCGCGACGGTCAATGGCGGTTCGGTGTTCAACGGCCTGGACTGGGCCGTGATTGCCCTGTTCGCCATCGGCATGATTGCGGTCGTGGCGGTCTCGATGCGCAAGAAAAACGAGTCCGGCAAGGATTACTTCCTGTCGGGTCGCGATGCGAACTGGCTGCAAATCGGTTCCTCGATCTTCTCCTCGAACATCGGTTCCGAACATCTCGTCGGTCTCGCCGGTGCCGGCTTCATCACCGGCATGGCGATGGCGCACTGGGAAATGCACGGCTGGCTCATTCTCATCCTGGGCTGGGTGTTCGTGCCGCTCTATGACCGCATGAAGGTGTTCACCATGCCGGAGTTTCTGGAACTGCGCTTCAGCCGCGGTTCGCGGAATGTCCTGAGCCTGCTCACCATGGCGAGCCTCGTGTTGACGAAAATTGCCGCGACGATTTACGCTGGCGACGTGGTCATCCGCACTTTGCTCAACGTGGATCACGTCGTTCTTTTCGGCCATAGCATTGACGTGTTCTGGGTCATCGCCTTGGGCTTGGCGTTCACCACGGGGCTTTACACAATCTTCGGCGGGATGCGCGTGATTATGTATACGGCGGTGTTGCAGACGCCGGTGTTGATTGGCGGTTCGCTCGCCATTCTTTACATCGGGCTGCACAAGCTCGGTCATGGCAGCTTGGTTGAAGGCTGGAATGCAACGAAGGTGGCGGTGGGCAGCAATATCCACTTGATCCGCTCCAACAACGATCCGGATTGGCCGTGGCTTGCGGTGCTGCCCGGTTCCGCCATCATCGGCTTCTGGTATTGGTGCACCGACCAATATATCGTCCAGCGCGTGCTCGCCGGTAAAAACCAGAAAGAATCCCGCCGTGGTTCCATCCTCGCTGGTTACTTCAAGCTCACGCCGGTGTTCATCTTCTTGGTTCCCGGCATGGTGGCTTTTGCGCTGACGCAGACGCCCGGCAGCGGATTCATCACCGACAAATCCGGCGATGCCGCCTACACCTCGCTCGTGGCGCAGATTTTGCCCCACGGCATCAAGGGCATTGTCGCCTGCGGCATGATTGTCGCGCTGATGGCGTCGCTGGCGTCCAAGTTCAACGCCGCCGCCACGCTCTTCACGATGGACTTCTATCGGGAATGGCATCCGAACGCCTCCGGCAAAACCGAAGTGCTCATCGGGCGCATTGCCACGGCGGTTATCGTGTTCATGGGCATCTGCTGGGTGCTGGTCATCAAGAGTCTCCACATGAGCCTTTATTTGTATCTCCAGAACGTGCAGGCATACCTTTCACCGGCCATCGCCGTGTTGTTCGCGGTGGGTGTGTTCTGGAAACGCGCCACGGCACCGGCGGCGCTGTGGGCTTTTATTGTGGGCGTCATCGGCGGCTTCGCCCGATTGGCGGCGGACATTATCATGGGGGATGACGGCAAAACCGTGGGCAACCTCAAGAATGCCCTTTACAAGCAGGCCATCACCGCGCAGCAATATGCCGATGGCATCGCGCCCATCCAGGCCAAGCACGGTGTCATCTTCGCGTTCTGGAACATTCACTGGCTCTATTTCTGCCAGGGCTTGTTTGTGCTGACCGCCGCCCTGATGATCATCATCAGCTTGCTGACCAAGGCGCCGGACGCCTCGACCGTGAAATACACCTGGTATGGCGCGACGGCTGAAGAAAAGGCCGCCACCCGCGCGAGCTGGAGCACGCTCGACGTGGTGTTGAGCTTGATTGTCGTGGCCGCCGTCGTGACGTTCTACATCAAGTTCTTTTAATCAAACCGTCCGTTTCAAAAAGGTGGCGAGGCTTCGGCATCGCCACTTTTTTTATCAATGAAATTATTTTGCCGCACCGCTGACATCGTCAGACTGCTAGTCATAAATTAAATTCGCATACTTATAATCCTACCGACAAAATGAAAACGCTTTTATCTTCTCTCCTCTGTCTGCTGGCCGCGCTGAATCTTTCCCGCGCCCAACCGGCTTCGCCCAACCCCGATCTTTCGCCGCGCGAACAGCAGATTATCGCCGCCGCCAAAACGGCGGCGGCCCCGCAGTTCAATGGTGCCAGCGTCATCGGCGTCCGTCCGCACACACCGTTGATTTACGCGCTGACGGTCAGCGGCGTGCGCCCGCTGGAATTCTCCGCGAAGAAACTACCCGCTGGACTTACGCTCGATGCCCAGACCGGCATCATCACCGGAACGCTCGCAGCGAAAGGTGAGTTCACCTTCACCGCCGCCGCAAAAAACTCCGCCGGCAAAGTGTCTGCAAAAATAAAAATAATTTGCGGCGACAGCCTTGCGCTCACGCCGCCGCTCGGCTGGAATAGTTATGATTGTTTTGGCGATAACGTTGTTGAAGCCGAGGTGCTGGCGAACGCCCGCTACCTCGCGGAAAAAATGCAGCCCGTCGGTTGGGACACGGTTGTCGTGGATTACTGCTGGTCTGATCCCGGTGCACACGACAACAACCGCAGTGCCCGCGCCAACGCGCCGCTGGCGATGGACAATTTTGGCCGCATGATTCCCGCGCCGAATCGTTTTCCCACCGCTGCGGATGGCGCGGGCTTCAAGCCGCTCGCCGATGCCGTGCACGCGCTCGGTTTGAAGTTTGGCATTCACATCATGCGCGGTATTCCGCGCAACGCCGTCGCCGCGAACTTGCCCATCGAAGGTTCCACCTTCACTGCCGCCGATGCCGCCAACACTAATGATAAATGTGCTTGGTGCCCGGATATGTTTGGTGTGCGAGGCAATGCCGCCGGTCAGGCTTGGTTGGATTCGTGTGCGCGTCTATGGGCTTCGTGGGGGGTGGATTACATCAAGGTTGATGACCTTTCCCGTCCCTATCACACCGCCGAGATTGAGATGATTCGCAAGGCGATTGACCAGAGCGGACGCGGCATCGTGTTCAGCATGTCGCCCGGCGAAACGCCCATTGTGGACGGCACCCACATCGCCAGCCATGCGAATCTCTGGCGCGTGTCCGACGATTTTTGGGATAATTGGAAATACCTCGACCATGAATTTAATTTGGGTGGTCGCTGGCACGGCTTCGTCGGGCCGGGGCATTGGCCGGACGCGGATATGTTGCCCGTCGGTCATCTCTCCGTCGCGCATCGTTCCGTCGGCAACGACCGCTTCACACACTTCACGCGCGATGAGCAGCTCACGCATCTCACGCTTTGGAGTCTGTTGCCCTCGCCGCTGATGGTGGGTGCGAATTTGCCCGACAATGATCCGTGGACCCTCGCGCTGCTGACCAATCCCGAAGTCCTCGCCGTGAATCAAGACGCGCTCGGTCAGCCCGCGCAGCGGTTGACGAATGTGCTGGCGGGCGCGGAAGTCTGGACGAAAAAGCTGGCGGACAAATCCCTCGCCGTCGGTATTTTCAATCGCGGCAAGACGGCGTTGCCGGTGAAATTAATCTGGAAAGATCTCGGCCTGCGCGCCAAGCCCGCCGTCCGCGATGTGTGGGTGCGGAAAGATTTAGGCAAGGTGGAAAATTTCACCGCCGAACTCCCGCCGCACGGTTGTATACTGTTGAAAGCAGATTAAAATAGGGAACGCGACTAGGCTTTGGTTGATTCCAGAACGCGCCGGCCTTCATCAAGAGTTAGCGGCCGCCACTGGCTTGGCGGCAAATCGCCCAGCCAGAAATTTCCGATGCGCACGCGCAGCAGTCGCAACGTCGGATGGCCGATGGCTGCCGTCATTCGCCGCACCTGTCGGTTTTTGCCCTCGACCAGTTCGAGGCCGAGCCAGCAGTCCGGCACAGATTTGCGGAAACGAATCGGCGGCGTGCGGGGAGGCATGAGCGGTTGCGGTTCTAAAAGCCACGCGCGGCAGGGCAAAGTCTGGTGGCTTTGAATCACCAACCCGCGTTGCAGCTTGTCCAACGCGGCGCGCGTGGGGATTTTTTCCACCTGCGCCCAGTATTCGCGGGCGTGGGCGTGGCGCGGGTGCAGGAGCGTTTCGTTCCAGTGCGGCTCGTCGCTCAACAGCAGCAGCCCCTCGGAATCTGCGTCCAGCCGACCGATGGCATACACGTTTTTTGGAAAACCAAATTCCGCCAGCGCGCGGTTCGGCGAACCGTCGCTGGTGAACTGCGACAGCACGCCGTAAGGTTTGTGGAACGCGATCAGCACGCGGAAAGTTTCAGGTGGCCGGTGGCTGGTGGCAAGTTTGGAGTCGTCGGGGCGTTGAAAAACCAACCGGTTGAAAAATTTGTTTTGGGGCGTTTTTTCAAAATTGGCACTTCGCCGCGCCCGGCTTGCTGAAAGCCTATTCTCCCGCTATATTGCCAACATGAACTGGTTGACGCAGCAGGAAAAAATAATCATCTGCCTGATCGTCGGACTGCTCGTGACGGGATTGCTGGTGAAGTATTATCGCGCCGCGCATCCCGCTCCGACGAGCTACCAGTCGGCCAAACCTTGATATGCAAGAAGTTAATTTTGACGAAGCACTGGATCAAATCCTCGCGACGGACAATCGTTTTCAGCGCGATGCCTACCTCTTTATGCGCGAGGCGCTCGACTTCACGCAGAAACTGGTTGGCCGCGAAAATCAGGGCAAGGTGCGTCATGTGACCGGTCAGGAACTGCTTGGCGGTCTTCGGCAATACGCGCTGCAACAGTTCGGCCCGATGACGCCGACCGTGTTTGAGGAGTGGGGCATTGATAACTGCAAAGACTTTGGCGAAATCGTTTTCAACATGGTTGAGATCGGCTTGCTGGCGCGCACGGAAAAAGACACGCGGGACGATTTCCAGAACGGCTATAATTTCACCGACGCCTTCCGCAAACCCTTCTGGCCGGAAAATAAATTGAAGACGGAAGCCAAGCCAGTGGCAGATTAATTTGGGTCGGGTCAGGATGACGCTGCAATAATGGCAACCGGAAAAGCGCCGTTTTTTGTTGAAGGTGAAAAAGGCTGGGAAATCCAATAAAAAAATGGTGGCACCGAAGTGCGCAGATTCTAAAAAACTAGGCGCAAAGTTTGGTGGTTTATTTTTCAGCAAATATCTATCCTGCAGCCAGCAACCATAAAATTAGTTTAGTTCTGGATTATTATGCCGATGTTGTCTGGCATTTAAGGTTTGGTTGCCTTTTTTCTGAAGCCAAAGATTCCATGTTTACGGTGGCTGGTCGCCTTCGCATTTTTTGGGTGGCGTTGCTGACCCGCTGGCCTCCATTTATAAAGTTAGTTGTGACGGAAATGAAAAACCTTCCTCTAAAAAGCGCAGTGATGCCGATTGTCTTGGCCTTGGCCGGCTTGGTATTTGCGCCGCCGGCTGCGCACGCGGCCGCAACGCTGGACGAGTGCAATCTGGTCTGGACTTCGCCGAGCGCGGATTCCTTCGGTTCGATGCCGTTGGGCAACGGCGACGTCGGCGCAAATGTTTGGGTGGAGCAAAATGGCGACTTGTTATTTTATGTCAGCAAAGTGGATGCCTATGACTCCGCGCACGAGTTGAAAAAACTGGGGCGCGTGCGCATGCGCTTTTCGCCCGCCCTGGCGACAAATGATTTTGAACAATCGTTGGTGTTGCGCGAGGGCGGAATTGTGATTCGCGCCGGCGGCGTCCGTCTGCGCGTTTGGGTGGATGCCAATGCGCCGGTGATCCGCGTCACCGGCGAAAGCGAGGTGCCGACGGATGTTGTCGCGAGTTTTGAGACGCTGCGTCCGTGCGACGAATTGGCTGACGGCGCGAATCGCCTCGCGTGGGGCTATCGCAATGTTTCCTCGGACTGGATCAAGCATGTTCGGTCGCAGAACACAGCGGGGTTTGCAGCCAAGGTGGTTGACCCAATTCAGGATCGCACATCCGGCTGCCGCATGAGTGGCGAAGGGTTTGTTCGAGCAGACAAACGCGCGCTCATGCTTGCCGCCGCGCGCAAAATAGATTTGTCCGTGCGCGTGCTGTCGACCCAGACGGCGACTTTGGCGGAATGGTTTGCAGAGCTGGAAAAGCCGGTGAGATCCGACTGGCGGGCGCACTGCGACTGGTGGAATAAATTTTGGGATCGCAGCCACATTTTCGTCACCAGTTGCGGCGAGGGGAAAATCAATCTGGATCAATGCCGCTTCGAGCAATTTCCGCAAGGTTCAAAAGCCTATGCTGGACATGGTGAAATTGACGCGGCGACCAACGCGTTCCAGCTCACGCAACGTTATGCACTGGAGCGTTTCTGCGAAGCGGCGGCCAGCCGCGGCGCGGTGCCGCCACCCTACAACGGCTCAATCTTCACGATGGATATGCCGGCGGGGGCGTTGGGATTCAGCGGACCGAAGGCCAAGCCGGTAAGCGCCGATCAGCGCGACTGGGCCGCGCTTTCATTCATGTGGCAGAACACGCGGCATCCGTTTTGGGCGATGCCGACGCGCGGTGATTTTGACACGATGCTGCCGGGCATGAAGTTTGTCCGCGACGGCCTGGAGATCTGCCGCAATCGTTGCCAGAACATTCTTCATCACGATGGCGCGTTCATCATGGAAGCGAGCTGGTGGAACAACGTCGGTGTTTTCAACTGGAACCGTGTGCCGAGACATTTGCGCTATCATTTCCTCGCGACCCTCGAGACGCCCGCGATGATGTGCGATTACTTTGAGCACACGCGCGACCCAAAATTCCTCGACGAAATTCTGCTGCCGTGCGCGGATGAATTCATCAAGTTTTATGAATTGCAATTTTCCCAGCGCGATGCCGCTGGGAAGATGATCATGGCGCCCGCCGCCACGGTGGAGACGTATCAGCCGGTGACAAATCCAAACACGGAAATCACCGCGCTGCGTTATGTGCTGACAAGGCTGCTGTCGTTTGACATTGGTGCCGAGCGCAAGGCGCATTGGACGAAACTGCTGGGTGAATTGCCGGAGCTACCCACGCGGCGCGTCCGCGGAATGGATTTGCTCGCGGTGGGCGATGAATACGCGCCGGGGCGCGAGATTTGCGAAAGCCCGGAGCTGTATTCGGTTTATCCGTTTCGCCAAGCATGGCTGGGACGCGAAGACCGGCTGGCGATGGCGCGGCAGTCGTTGCATGTTCGCTGCGTCAGTCTGGATGGCACGGTGGACGACCAACCCGTTGAGACCGGCGGCTGGCAATCCGCGCCGGTGCAGGCGGCGTATCTGGGGCTGGCGCGTGAGGCGGCGCGGCTGGCGAGCATCAATTTTAACGACCAGTTTATCGCGTGGCATGGCAATGTTGATCCCGCCGCGCCGTTTCCGACGCGGCCGCGTGCGCGGTTTCCGGCGTTCTGGGAAACCAAAATGGACGGCACGCCGGACAACGACCACGGCGCCAATTCGGTGAACGCGCTGCAAAGCATGCTGCTTCAGAGCGACGGTGAAAAAATTTATCTGCTGCCCGCGTGGCCGGAAGATTGGGAGGTGTCATTCAAACTTTGGGCAAACGATAACACGACGGTCGAATGCGTCTATCGCGGCGGCAAAGTGCGGTCGCTAAAAGTCACGCCCGCGTCGCGTCGTGCGGATGTCGTGGATTTCAGTTCGTTCGATA
>Ga0208507_1001455_pt1 | contig 13239 bp, 16 predicted proteins | sample CryBogCBH12Aug01_FD_184626 | JGI IMG/M metagenome (GOLD analysis project Ga0208507, IMG submission 184626) | Freshwater microbial communities from Crystal Bog, Wisconsin, USA - CBH12Aug09.1 (SPAdes) (version 2) | ecosystem: Environmental > Aquatic > Freshwater > Lake | place: Crystal Bog... | reverse complement strand
ATGAAATCTGTTGAAAATAATAACTCTATTAATCCATCAAATGTTTCAAGTATAACAGAAGGATCTTCAAGAAGAAGTATGGCTGATATCGTTAGAAGAACTTATCCTGAACCAGCAGACAGAGAGATAGATAGAGATGAGTTTTTACATGATGAGCCAGATGATCTTATTAGTGATAATTATAAGCTAATTAAATGTATGGATATTGAGAAATTTATCGATTCTGGCATGTCGATGTCAATGAATAATGACACTCTATGTGCACCGGAAGATATATCATTGTATAATAAATTCAATAAACTAGCATTTAATAAAATATCTGCAGTTAATCAATATGATTTTAATCTTGCATATAATTGCGAGGTTATGATGGATACATTTCAATCCGCATATAATAATCATGAATTTAATATATCCAAAAATATCATTGATCTTTCTAAATATGTTAAGAAATATACATTCGGTATTGAATATGAAACTTGGGACGGTAGATTAAATACACATATAGCAGCAATGAATGGACTAATTCCAGTTAGAGATGGGAGTCTTAGACATGATAATATTTGCGGATTTGAATATGCATCTGTTATCATGAGTGGTGCTAAAGGTCTTACATCTATTAAATCTCAATGTGAGCAACTTAAAATCTTTAATACTTTTAATGAAAAATGTTCTATGCATATTCATGTTGGATCAATACCAAGAACAAAAGAAAATCTTATTAAATTATATAAAGCGTTTTATTGTATTCAAGATTCCATTTATTTACTATTCCCATCATGCTTAAGAAACACTGGAGCATATAAGGTTAAGGATTATTGTTCTCCATTGCCAGCACTTATGCTGGATGAAAATTCAATAGTTAATTGGCTATCTGATGGAAATGAAAATTTCAATAAATTTGGCAGAGATCATCCTAAAGATCAAGGCGGTAGATCTAAATGGAATTGCCATAGTAGATATAGTATCTGTAATCTTAATAATTTTTATTATACTAGTAGAGGAACTGTTGAGTTAAGAATATCTACTCCAACATTTAATCATAATAAAATTGTAGCTCTATTAATTATTATGTGCATGATTATAGATTCAGCAGTTAATAATGATAAATATTATACAGAAGTAGAACAATTAATTGCAGAAAATTCTATTGGAGAAGTTGCTAATTGGCTATTAGTATATGTAGATTTCAGAAAGTCTACATTATCTAAAGCTACAATTACCGACAAGGGTATTAAATATTTTGAAAATATGAGTAATGATGAAAAAACTGGAAATAGACGAGAACTTTTATAGAAAATTATATATTAGTACCGATGAATTAGCAGATATTGCTATGATGGGAGATCAAGGAGTTCTAATTAATGATATGTTAAAATATAATGATGTTAAAAAGGCAATAGAATGTCTTAATATAATTTCAATGAATGAAAAAATGTATCCAGAACTACCTTTCCTTCCATTATCATATTGTGACTTATCGGATATTAAATGTGTGATTATTGGCGGAACTCCAGATCCTACAATATTGAAAAATTGGACTGGAAGTGCATATTCTTACGATATTAAAAATTATAAGTCATTACTCCACTCAAAAATAATTCATGATATAGTTGGCAAGCTTGGGGCTCCAGATAAAATTGAAGGAGACTTTTACAAATTGCAATCTAAGGGAGTGTTAATGCTTCATGAAATGATGTGCGCAAGTGCTGAAAGTTTTAATCAGTGTAGAGATTTATGGTATCCAATTATTCATAGGTTATTAAATTATATTTCAAGAACTGATGCTAATATACCAATAGTATTTACAAATATAATGGCTCAAAAAATATTTGGACCATCGATAATTGATTCTTTTAATGTATTTAATTTGAGACTAACTGATATTAAGGATTTATCATCTGTTCCAGAGCAATTTGAAATGATTGAATATACAACGAATATAAAAATTAAGAAAGAAGATCGAATAGACTTTATTAAATTAATAGAAAAATGAGTTTAACAAAAGAATATGTAGCAAGCCTACAATCATTTGAGACAGAGGAGGCCTATAGGGCTTCTTCTTCTCTAAATTATAGCATGTTAAAAAATATACCTGATGGCCCAGAATGCTTAATTAAAGATGTTGGAACGTATGCTCCAAATGCTTTTGCAATAGGAAATTATGTTGATAGATACTTCACTGACAGGGAATCTATTGATGAATTATACGAATTAGCTAAGCCAGTCATAGAATTGCCTGAATCATTAGAAACATTATATCAAATAATGCAAAATAATGGTAAATATGAGCCATCAATAGAAGAATGTATATCATGCTGTAGAGAAAATGGATTATGGTCATCTATTAAAGACGATGATAAATTAAAGTCTAGATTTACTGATGCATTCTTTGATAAACTTAAACAATCAGAAAATAAATCAGATAAAATACAATTAACAGTAGATCAATATTCACAGGCACTGGCATCAATAGACAATATTGAAAAGAATGAAGACGCTATAAAATTAATCACTCCTACAAACGATCAAATAGTATTTCCTCAGTTTAAATATGAATTTGATATGTTAGTCCCAAGTGGCAAAATGTATAGATTTAGAATTATGATAGATCTATTAATCCTAAATTGGGTAACACAAAAGATATCTGCAGTAGATATTAAAACTGGAGCAAATGAATCTCATAAATTTGGAGACCAATTTAAAAAATATAGATATGACATACAAGGAATATTATATTATTTTGGATTATTAGCCTTCAGAAAGCAGTATTTCCCTGAGTGGAACAAATGTACTCCTGAGGATTTTAAGTTCCTATATTCGCCTAAAAAAGCCAATAAAAAGCCTATTATAGTTAAACTTTCAGAAGAATTTATAAGATCTAATGGAGATTCATTTTGTGGTCAAGATGGGATATTTAAAATATTAGATGATGCAGATTGGTATTTATATGGCCAGACATTTGATTCTCATAGATTAATTGATAATTCAAACGGAGGAGTAGATATAATTAAATTAATATAGTATGGATGTAAAAGATATATTAGAATTTAATAATTATCTAGGAGAATTATTTGAAGATGAAACTATATATGCATTAGGAGGATATCCGGCTTTAGTAGCACAGGGCATTTTGCCAAAAGAAAGAGAATCAAAAGATATAGATATATGTATATATAATAATAATTCATTTAAGTCTGAAATGAATTATGATATTGGAGAGAATTTATCTTATCATATAGAAGATAATCTGCAATTTTGGAATTCATATTTTAAAATTATTGGAATTGATAGAACATATTATCACAAGATTACATATTCATCCATATCCCATGAAAAATTAGATTTATCAAATAATCAAAAAGATAAATTATATAATAATCTTGGAATAAATAAAAGTATATCTATATCATTTAGAAATGGTTCATTTAAAAATACCAATAAAAAGGGCTTGATGCCACCAACCCGTGGACCAATAGATCAAATTGAGGATAACAAAATCACTATGAATATTCCTTATATGACAGCATCTGGATCTATTGTGGAGAAACAATTTTCGTTTAATAAAGAAGAATTATTAAATGAAATAGAAGAGGAAAAAAGAAAATCAGAAGAAATGCTTAATGAGTTAAAATCTAAATATAAATTACAAGGAGCATTAATTTTTGATTATTTAATGCAAAATAATGATCAAGGAGAATTAAATTTTGATATCTTTGTATCGTCATTAGATAGATTAGGAAAAAATACTGTAGTTATAGATGAAAATAGATATGTTCATTATTATGTAATATTAAAAGCTAAATATGAATATTGTATGAATGAAACAACTAATGAAGAGCAATTTAATAAGCATATAAAAGACTTAGCAATATCTTATAATAAAGTTCATATAAAAGGTATTAATACTCCAAATGACATTGAAATGTTACATCTTAAAAGATTAAAAGTAAATGATAAATAAATCACTATTATATTTATTGCCACTAATTGATGGATGGTCTGCGAAAGCGGACTATCCTATTAATTGTTATTCCAACATCATTGTAGTTGGAACATTGATAGCAACATATAGTAAAAATAGTATTCAGCATAAAAAAGGAAGTATTATAAATGAAGATGATGAAAATATAAGTATACTATATTTCATTATGGATGAATACCTACCTGATTATAAGTTGATATTAAAAGGAAAATATAGCAAAATTAGTGAAGATGCTAAACAATTAATATTAACAAGAACTGGGAATATATTAACATATTCACATATAGAAGCTGTATTATATAAAAATAAAAATAGAAAGAAATATTTAGAAGAAAAATTAGGCATAAACAATATAGATTCATATATAAATGAATATGAAAGTAAGTTTATCAAAGAAGAGGAAGAATTTAAACTTGAAGAAGTATGACAAATTCAAATTATGTATGCTACAATTGCATGCTGAAATGTTATTGCGAATGTATATTTTATAATGACACAGAAACTGTAAATAATTTATCATCATGACGTTTAACGAATTTAAAAAAAATTATGAAAGATTATTATTATTGGAAAAAGAAAGTATTATTAGATCATACGTAACTAATGGTCAAGTATTATATAATTATTTCACTAGAGTATGGCCAGATGAAGCCGATAGATTAATAAATGATAAAAAATTAGATTGTTTTTTTAATAATAACAACGTCAATAATCTTTTAGAATATTTAGAAGATAATTGGCATAAAAATCCTAATTAATATGGGAGAAAGTAGAAGAGTTATGTGTGCTAGTTGTGGAACTATTCATTATGATATAATATGTCCAAACTGTAATAGCGTAGTATTTATTGATGTAAAAGATAATAGGAAATGAGATATATTACATGTGTGGTAGCAAGAAATTCAAAAACAGTTAAAGTATATAATGCAGATTCTCATTTAGAGGCAATGGCTTTGATTAAAAAGGATAATAGAATGCCATTTAAAATTAAATACATAAAGGATATGGATAATGAATATAATATGGAAGAGGGAAAAAATAATCAATGTATTAGGAGAAAATTATAATTATGTATAACAAAAAAGTTAAGAATGCTAAAGAATGGGAATATGATGATAGAAAATTCAAATCTGGATTAGAATTATTTTGCTATAAACAACTAAATGAGAATAATATTCCATTTATCTATCAGCCAGGCAAGACTGTACTACTTAATTCTTTTGATATTAATTATAAATGCTATGAAAGTATTGGAAAGATATACAGAGATAAAGATAAGAAAATTATTAATAATACTAAAAGATTTGACTTAGTTGATTCAGTAAGAGAAATATCTTATACTCCAGATTTCATATGCCCAGATATGTCATGGATAATTGAAACTAAAGGGTTTGCAAATGATTCATTCCCACTAAGATGGAAAATGTTCGAGGCATGGCTATTTGATCATAAATATGATGGAGTATTAATGAAACCTGAGAATCAAAAAGAAGTATTACAATGTATAGAAATTATTAATAAATTTAAAGATAATGATAGTTAAGCTTAATGGTGGGAATCCAGTAGTATTATGTAATAAATGCAGAAAAATAATTGCTCATATTTCAGAGTTCCCTAAAGATATACAATATCTATTATTAAATAATAATTGGCCAGCTCAATATTGTGCAAAACATCATCCAAATTATAAAAATTATGACAGCAAAACAAAAAGTATGGCAATATCCAACAAAGAGTAAGTTTGGATTTACAAAGGAAGAAATAGATGATTTACTCAAAGAATTTCCAGGAATCAAAATGAGCAAGTTTGATGATGCTTTAAGAGGAATTACGTGCATGATGAATGATGATAAAGAAACAATAATATATCATTGCGATATAGAACATGCACTATATTGCGGATTAGAAAATAGAAATTTAAGGATATTAGAATGGGATTAATATGAAAAATAGTAACTTAATATATCATGCTAATAGCATAGAAGACATGGTTAATGAATTAATTTATGAAATAGAAGACTTAGAAAATACTATAGAAGAATTATATAATAAAAATATTGATTTAGAAGAACAATTAACAATTGCTTTAAATATGGATATAGACTTGGACATTAGGACTGAAGAACTCAAGCAAGAACTGAAGGAGAAAGATGATAAAATTAAAATGTTATTATCCGCATTGAAAGAATTAGGATATGAATAATGATATTAATAGAATATTATATAATAGAGCTAAAATTGTTCAAAATATTGATAGAATAATTTCAAGTTCTAAACACAATAATATTGGTAATGGTCAATTATCTTTATTTGAAGATGATATAATAGATGTTGCTATAGCTATGGAAGAGCCAGAGGATTTTGATCCAATGAAAATGATTAACGCAGAAAGAGAGGCATTGGGATTTAATATATTATATTCTCAATTTGATGATTATTTTGCAGTTCAATGTAGATATTGCAACTCTACTATATTATCTTTAGTGGATGATCAAATAGAACATAAAACACTATTAGCCAGTATTAAATCTATAGAATACAAAGTTAGTCAATATGGAAATAAATATGCTAAAATAGTATTCTCAGACACTACTGGAGAAGAAAGAATGTATTTATTTGGGAAACTATATGAAAAGATGATTAGCAAATGTTTTATAGATAAAATATATTTATTAACTGTAAGGCAATCTTCTATAGATAAGAATAAGTTGGATATAATAAATTTTATGTTGGCGAATGAGATTGAAGATGTATGTAAAAGCACTAAAACAATACAAATATCTACCCAAGCAATTAAATTGCCAGAATTAAGAATCTATATACATTCATACATGATGGGCAATGGCCAAAATATTGAAGTATTTGTTGAAGAGTTAAATTTATCTTATAAACTATCAACTAAGGTACAGATAGATAATGACAATTTATTAGAAATGAATAAAAAAGGATTTAAAATATTATTGATATGAGCAAAAAAGAAGAAGGAACGATGCCAATGGTAGGATTTAGATATCCTAAAAAGAAGAAAGAGTATTTAATTAAATTTTATGGGAAAACTCTATCCGAATTACTTAGAGAACAAGCAGATGTGCTAATAGTAAGATCACTTAAAATGGAAAATAAATAACATGAAAAATATATATATAACCATATTATTAATGCTATTTATCTCATGTCAATATAAGAATTATTCATCAATAATTAATGTATTTACAAGAGTTGATAATATAACTCCTCATGGTGCTTTATTGATTGGAGAAGTAAATTCAAAAGATACATGTAAAAGAGGATTTATAATATCTAAATCATCTATGGCAACATTTGATTTTGCACAAGCAGATTCTAATAGTGCTAAAATAGTTTGGGCTAATCAAACTCATGGGAAATGGACTTATGAAGCTAAATTGGGACATAGAATTGTATATGCAATATCATCATTCATATATTATGAAAATAGAGAAGATAGTATTATATATGGGAATACAGTAATAATCAAAACTCCATAAAATGAAAAAAATATTATTGATTATATTATTATTAATTAGCAATAGTATATTTGCACAAGATAACAATTGGGTCGCTAGATTTAGTCCTCAGGATTTATATTTTAATCAAATTAATATCGGAGTAGAATTTAATCAATCTAAAAATTCTATAATTGTAGATATAGGAATACCATGGAATAGGCAATACTATAATAAATTTAATATTAATCATAGAAATTTTAGTTTTGATAAATTAAGTTCTGATGTAGTAAGAATTGCTTATAGACATTATACATCAAACAATAAAAAGTTTGGATTTTATTATGAAGGGTACTTCAAGGAGCAAACGATTAGAAGTAAATTTATAACTCAAAATCCATATGTAGGGATATTAAATGCATATGTCTATACAACGAATTTAGGTGCCCAATTAGGCTATCAATTTATAATGTGGCATAGAGTATTAGCTGACTTCTATTTCTTCGGTATAGAGGCAGGTAGAGCGAATGGTAGGGTCATAGGAGAAAGTAATACTACTCAGCAAGCAATATATCTATACAATATCATAGAAAATTCAGTAAATAATAATATTCCAAGATATGCCAGAAAGAATTTTCATGAATATATTTATGGCATCCATACTGCTGGCGAATTACATAGTACCATTTATCCATGGATTAGAAGTGGAATATCAATAGTATATAGATTTTAATGAGCACATTTATAACATCTGATCTACATTTAGGTCATAAATCTCTTGCAATTGATTATCGCGGTTTCAGCACCATAGAAGAACATGATATTACTATTATTAAAAATTGGAATAAAGTTGTTCATAAACGTGATAAAGTATATGTGCTAGGTGACATTACAATGGAAAATCATGAATATTATCCATTATTAGATAAATTAAATGGATACATTGTGGTTATTGGTGGAAATCATGATTTAGAGAAAGATATACTACATTTAAATAAATATGTGGAGAAGGTTGTTGGATGTGTTAGCTATAAGAAATTTATTTTAACACATATCCCAGTACATCCAAGTCAGATTAGTCATAAAATTATTGGGAATATACATGGGCATATGCATAAAAAGAGGGTATTAGATTCCAGATATTTTAATGCATGTTTAGACTTAAATGATTATACTCCAATTAATTTTGATTATATAAAAGAAGTATTTAAGAATGGCAATCCATTACCTAATATATGTGGTATACCAAGTGAAGATTAGTAGAATTAGGGGAAGGAAACTTCCCCACCTACTACTTAATGATAACTTCCACTTTGATCTAATAGTCTTTGTTGCCTAATATCAAACTTAGGCCACATATTAATAATTGGAAACTGTCTGGCAACATTCTCCATTACCGATTGTTGATCATAATGCGCATCGCCTTCCATATGTTTTGTTATAGATGTAGTCAATTTAGAAAAGTCATCATATAAAGATGTTAATGGCACTAAATTACTACTGATTTTAGTAAATGTTTGTGGTTCAAAATAAAATGACATATCATTCATTGTCCTGTGAATCATATTAAGCATAAAATATTTAGCACTCTTGTCTTTATCGTCATTAGCCATTGCTGCAGATAATGCCATATAAGCGCCTCCCATGGCTAGATATTGATACATCTCATTAACTGTTTGCTTAACATTCCCCATTATCATTTCTTTATCTTTAGGGGACATACGAAGATTATTTGAAAATGCCTTATCTCCCTGAAAAGCCATTAATTTAAGTATTGTAGATACTCCCTTAGCAATGCCATTGGCTTTAATAAACTTATATGTAGTCTTATATCTACCTTCAATATTTTTTTGCAACACTTCATCAAACATTTTAGGGCCAAATCTACTTTGTATTCCAGTAGACATCCATGATGTTCTAAATTGTCCAATGATTCTGCCAGATAAATATCTAGTAGATTCTGGCGAAGTGTCTGTATCCATATTGCCATGAATCAATTCATTTAATCTAGCTACTTCTGTATAAAATGATAATCTTTTTTTATTATGTTCTGGATTGTTGACATCTCCATTCCAATAGTCGTTTTTACCAAATTCAGCAGTATTCCATGATCCATCATTATTAAAAGCATCTCCAAGTTCCCTAATATTTCCTTTTAAATCAGTTATTTTTTCTTGCCTAAATCTAGCAATCATAATAGCTATCCTATTTTTATCTGTAGCTGCATGCATAATTCCGCTAGCTCTTAATAGATCAGAATTTATTCTAGTTGGATCAGAATAACTTTCCATTACATCTGCCGATTTAAATATTCCGCCAATCAATGCTAAATTATACCATTTATTATTTGTTATAGAATTTTTAGATAAAGACTTATTAATGGCTTTTCTAGCATCAACGTCTGCTCGTAAAACATCGCTAGTATTTCCAATTCTATATCTTCCCGCAGCAGCCCAATTACATAAAGTGAATGTCCCATATACATCTCTGGCAAATCCAGTAAGAGGTTGAAAAGCGAAAGTCTTTAAAAATGAAAACTTAAGCATCCATCCAGCTAATTTAGATCCTGCAACATTAGCTCCTATAGTATTTCTAGTACGATCTAACAGTTCCAATTGTCTATTATAATCTTCTTCTGAAATATTTCCATCTTCATATTTCATATGCAAATCATCAAGATGTAGTTCAAAATCCTTATATGCTAACCTCTCTTTAGCAACACTTGTTTCTGCTGGATACTTTTTATTTGTTTGTGCGACTGCATAATCAACACCTTTTTTATCTACTAAACTAGTGTAATATTGAAGTATCTCCTCCATTTTGGGGGAATCTTTTAATACTTTAATGCCAACCTTATTATCGTCAAACATTTTATGACTAGTAATTAATTCGGGATTAAAACGCATACCATATAAGTTATTTGTAATGGCATGATCAGCCATGGCCAATGTTTGAAATATTTTATCTTCCGAAGTCTTTATATTACCATTAGTCTCTTTCATTTTAGCGCCATCTGGAGTATCATATGATGTTTTAATATCGTCAAGAACCTTTCTTAGCAATAAAACTTTATCTTCAGTATTTGATATATGTTTATAGTCAATAGCCATTTTGGTTAATTCACGCATCACACGTCCATAATTAGTGCTTTTTTGAGATGGACTAAGTTCATTAATCATTCTCACTGGTATTGATCTACGAACTTTATTCCCTGAATCAATTGATCCATACATTTCATTTTGGCCTGGCCTAACTGCTATATCTTGTATTAATTTACTCTTATCGAAATTAAAAAACGCCATTATTCCTTGCTTATTAAATCTTTCCCAAAATCCTTGACGTTGATTTGCCCAAAATGATTCATCCATCTTATCTGTTAAATATGAAGGAAGATATGAAATCATTTCATTTACGTAGTCATTATGTTTATTTAATATACTTATTCTTATTGGATCATTTAATATTTTATTTTTGTAATCGTCACTATAATATCCAGTATCATGGCCACTAATATTATGAATATCTACTGGAACTTCAGTGGAATATCTTTCAAATTCATTATTAGGACGCATATCTACTTTGCCTAAAGAACTCTCTATATATTTTTTATATTCTACCGGAGAATTATATTTAGTAAAATTAGCAATCTTACGATCTAAATCTTCCTTGCTTAAAATCTTTTCTGTTGGTAATGAACTAGCATATTCTTCCCTAATATATTTTTCAAATTCAGCCTTATCTCTTTGGAAATGCTCATATTTCATTTGTGCATCAACAATCTTATCTTCTGCATATCTTTCATCTCCAGACATTGCAATAAGCTTATCCTTTACTCTTTTACGGCCCTCTACAGTAACTATCTCTTCTGGATTAATAATATATGTATTCCCCTTCAGCCATGTATTTCTAGCCCTAATAGCCGCCCCTAAACGAACGTCATTATATGTACCAAGAGATTCATTCTTAGCATCATTAATAGCAGTCTCATATTTTTCATTCATTGCTGCTCTATCCTCATAAAATTTGGGAGATATTCTACTTATTACCTTAGCTGAATCATCTAAAAAATCCGACCAATTTAATCCAGCAGTTTTAATATCTTTTTCTATTTCTCCCAATCTTTTGGTGGTTGCACTAAAGTCTATAGAAGATAATATATTCATCTTCTTTAAAATATTATGAAGTAATGCAAGAGGCTTAGATTTTGTACCAGCAAGAGATATAAACATCCTAGTTGGAAAATTGATATCACTTGAGTGTTCAAAATCAGTTCTATCAACGGATAATCCAAGATCTTTTGCTAACTTTTCTTGCATTATCAGTGATTTTTGTCTGAGTTCTCTAATTGGATAACTGTTGGCATCTGATTCTATAACTCCTAATGATTTATAAACTTCTGGATCTATCTTGTCTAATGTAGCCAATGATAATTCACGTATTTTGCCCCATGTCTTCATTGCGTCAAGAGCCTTATTAATATCTCCAGCATCTGCATTTTCTGAGTTAGCTATTTTGAGTGCAAATTTCTTATGGTCATCAAATAAATTACGTAAATTCTCTATGGTCTTAGTTATTCTAGTAGCAATTAAGTCTTTACTAAGTTTATTATACATGCTAGTACGCTCAGCTATCTTTTCATTAATAACTCTCAATCTAGATAAATTATTTTGAATCTTTTCATCGCTATCTGGTAATCCTGATTTGCGTAATATTTTAATCTCTTTATCTATTCTATCTCTATTATTAAGTAGCTGATATTTACTTTTTTTAATATCTTCTATATTCCCAGATATTCTTCCTAATACTTCAGATATGCCACTTCCAACTTCCCCTGATCCACCATTAGTTTGTTCAAGCACTCTTCTACGTTCCCTATCTTGATCAGATTGATATGCTGCCATTAAGTCTTCATCTCCTAAATATTCATCATTTATAGGAGTTCCATTAATTTCCTTCGCCAATTTAGCCATTAGTTCAGGATCATTGTTTGGATCATATGATATATCACTTAATAGTTTAGCTTTCTCTTCAGGACTAATATTCCCATCTAGCGGAGTACCTTCTAGACCATTACTAAATAATCTTTGATCAACTAATTTATCTTCTGGCTTAGTAACCGTCGATCCCCAATCTATTTTGAGTCTAACAGAATGATCTATATCTTTTAATGGGTTTACTCCATATTTAAATTCATTTTTACCATCATTGATATATAGTTCATGATTAGTCTGATTTTCTGCATTATGAATATCTAACTTATGTTTTAAATCAATTAGCTTATCATTAGATAACTTATCTTTAGGCTCAAATTGTCTAATTAAATCTCCATATTCTTTGAGATATTTATCTAGACCATCTTTAGAGCCATTAGCATCAATAAGTTGCTGTAATTTAGGATCAGTAATATTTTGTATTCCACAAGCCATAATAAATCAATTATTAATTACATTTGGTACGGAAGATACCTTTTGATATGGCATCTTTAAACGCAAAGATATTACCTTTATCGGTCTTACGCAAATAGTCGGATATTGTAGTATCTAAATCAACTCTTATATGTGCATTAGCTATGATATTAGCTGTTCTTATTGCCCTAGGAAGATTAGATGACACTATTTCTGATGGAGTAGGTATTTTATCTGCTAATTCACTAGCTTGCTTAACTCCATTAATAGTAAGATGAGTATCATTAGATCTAAAATTACCAGCTACATTATCATCTGTTTCACCATGTCTAACTACCCATATATCTCCATTCTTACCTTCAATCTTAAATAATGCACCAGTTTC
>Ga0208507_1001450_pt1 | contig 13263 bp, 11 predicted proteins | sample CryBogCBH12Aug01_FD_184626 | JGI IMG/M metagenome (GOLD analysis project Ga0208507, IMG submission 184626) | Freshwater microbial communities from Crystal Bog, Wisconsin, USA - CBH12Aug09.1 (SPAdes) (version 2) | ecosystem: Environmental > Aquatic > Freshwater > Lake | place: Crystal Bog... | reverse complement strand
CATCCGCAACTGCTACAGGGGCTTATTATCTTGGGAATGGCATATTTAAATCAGTTGATAGTGGTAAAACGTGGAATGTACTCCCATCAACAGCACCTGCAAGTGTTTCAAGTTTTACTACATGGAGCCAAATTGCATGGAGTATTGTAATAGACCCATCTGATACAGCCCAAAGTGTGGTTTATGAAGCAGCTTATGGTGGAATATACAAGAGTTACGATGGTGGCACCACTTGGGGATTGGCACATGGCTCATTTTTTGGAACTGTTTCTTATTATACAGATGTTGCTGTAACGAAGACTGGGGTAGTTTATGCCACCCTAAGCAGTGACGGTCCTGATATGGGAATATACAGGTCTGCGGATGGTATTACATTTACCAATATCACACCTGCGGGATTCCCTGCCAATTACAATCGAATCAAAATAGGTATTAGTCCGGCTGACGAAAACCAAGTATATTTCTTATGCAATACTCCCAATTATGGTGTGCCTGATACTAATTTTATGGGACAAGTAGAATGGAATAGTCTTTGGAAGTATAATTATATTTCAGGCACAGGTGCTGATACTGGTGGACTATGGAGAAATTTTTCAGCTAACCTTCCATCGTCCGGTGGTATTTTCGATAAATATACTTGTCAGGGTTCTTATGATATGGTTATCAAGCCAAAACCCAATGATACAAATGTGGTTTTTCTTGGGGGAACCAATTTGTATCGTTCTAATTCAGGTTTTGCTGATAATGCACACACTGCATATATAGGTGGGTATAAAGAAGGTGCGTCCTTACCGGTAGTAGTGTCATATTTGAATCATCATCCTGATCAGCATGAGTTATGTTTTCTGCCGAGTAACCCGGACAAGATGGTATCATCTAATGATGGCGGTATCTTCCGTACCGACAACAATACAGTTGATACAGTAGTATGGCATTCTTTGGATAATGGTTACTTAACATCAATGTTTTATACGTGTGCTTTAGATCATGCAGTACCTAATAATATTATTATAGGGGGAGCACAGGATAATGGAAGCTGGTTTACAAATTCAACAAGTCTGACTACGCCATGGGTAACACCTTACGGCGGTGATGGGGCTTTTTGTGCAATTGCAGACAGTGGTGCAGCTTATTATTTGAGTATCCAAAGTGGGAAAATGCGCAGGATGAAATTAAGTGCAAGTGGTACGGTTGATAGTTTTGCAAGGATTGATCCGATCGGAGGTTCAGGCTATCAATTTATTAATCCATTTATTATTGACCCAAATAACAACAACATAATGTACTTGGCAGGTGGTAAGTACTTATGGAGGAATGATAATCTTTCAGGTATCCCTTATGCTTCCAACTGGGATACTATTTCTACCAATTGGGTTCAATTTCCGGACTCTGTTTCTATTGCAGGTGTTACTATTACCGCTTTGGCTGTTTCTAAAACACCTGCAAACAGGGTGTACTTTGGCACATCCCAGCAGCGGGTTTACAGGGTTGATAATGCAAATATCGGGACACCCACTCCTACCTATATTACTTCACCATTATTCCCTCCAGGGGGTAATGTTAATTGTATTGCAGTAGATCCAAATAATGCAGATAGTATCATAGTAGTATTTTCCAATTATGGTGTTTACAGCTTGTTCTTTTCATCAAATGGCGGTACCAGTTTTTCTAAGATTGGTGGGAATCTCGAATCTTCGTCGTCTGGTGCCGGTAATGGACCTTCTTGCAGGTGGGCAAGTATATTACATGTATCAGATGGTATAATATATCTTGTCGGAACAAGTGTAGGGTTGTTTGCAACTACATCACTTAACGGAACTTCAACAGTATGGACACAGTTGGGGTCAAGTACTATAGGGCAATCGGTTGTGAATATGATGGATTACAGACCATCTGACGGATTGGTAGTTGTTGCAACCCATTCTCACGGAATATTCTCCGGACATATAACTTCCGTTTCTGAAGTTACGGGAATCGGAAAGCAAATTGCTGTTAAAAGTGCCGAAATGAACTTCGCAAATTATCCCAATCCTTTTGTAGCAGTCACTACTTTAAAATTCAATCTTGAGGAAAGAACGCATGTCAATCTTACTGTTTATGATGAAATGGGAAGATTAGTGCGTACGCTTGTCAATGAAGAAATGGAGCAAGGAGAGCAAAAAATTCTATTCTCTGGTCAAAACTTGACCCCGGGTACCTATTATTGTACGTTAAGAGCGGGTTCATTCAGTGAGACAAAAAAGCTAATTCTGATGAGGTAGGATTGCAATTGTTAAGTGAAACTGAGGATATAGAATATTAAATATAATGCATCCCAAATGATTGGGGTGCATTATATTTATTAGGATGCTTAGTAGTTTGGCAGTAATAATTCGGACTGTTAAAAATATTTAAAATGCCGTTTTTTATTATTGCATTAAGGCATAGTGCATTTAAATTTGCCTGTAAATTGTATGTTCCGTTTTCAACACATAAACTATCTGTATTTATTGGCAATCCTGCCTGTCTTGGTACTGTTGTTTATCAGTATGGTATATTGGAGACGCAGGAAGCTCAAAAAGCTGGGGGATGACAGGCTTGTCACAGAGCAGCTTCAAGGTTATATCATGGGCAGAACAACCACTAAGTTTATCCTTATGCTGGTAGCATTGTTTCTGGTAATAATAGGTTTGGCGAATCTCCAGACAGGTGATAAAGCTGAAAAAGTTCAAAGAAAGGGAGTAGATGTTATAATAGCATTGGATGTGAGTAAAAGTATGCTCGCTAAAGATATTGCTCCCGACCGATTAACCCGAGCCAAACAATTGATACAGCGTTTGATGGACAATATGTCCAATGACAGAATTGGTTTGATTGTTTTTGCAGGGCGCGCATACCTGCATGTACCGCTCACAGTTGATTACAGTGCCGTTAAAATGATGCTTCAAAATGTTTCTCCTGACATGGTTCCTGCACAGGGAACAGTTATAGGAGATGCGATTGATATGGCGGTAAAATCATTTTCTCAAAACGAACGCAAGTACAAATCAATGATCATTATTTCTGATGGCGAAGACCATGATGAAAAAGCATTGGAAAAAGTGAAAGAAGCAGCCGATGCAGGCATAATGATTCATACGGTAGGGATTGGATCTCCACAAGGTGCTACTTTATATGACCCCGATACAAAGACTACAAAGCTGGATGAGAACGGGAATGTTGTTGTGAGTAAACTGAATGAAGACGAGTTAAGGTCTATAGCTGCTGCCGGGCATGGTTCTTACCAGTTGTTGCAAAATACAGATGAGGTAGCAAGTAAATTGAATACTTCTTTGGAAGGTATGGAACAAAAAACGCTTGGCTCTTTTGTATATACTGAATTCACAAGTTATTTTCAATACTTCCTGCTGGCGGGACTAATATTACTGATAATAGAATGGCTATTGCCGGGGGCTAAACAAAAAACCAGCAATTCATAAAATGACACTCAAAAATATTGCAATACGTATAAATATTTTTCTGTGGGTATTCCTGCCTGTTTTGCTATTTACTTCATCTTATACCATTGCACAAACCAATCGTTTGATAGAGCAAGGGAACAAGGCATATCAACAGCAGAATTACAAAGAAGCAGCTTCTGATTATCAAAAGGCTTTGGCTAAAGACCCGAGTAATACTTCGGGATTATTTAATTTGAGTAATTCTTATTATCAACAAAAGCAATATGATTCATCGCGAAAATTACTTGCATCAACAGAAAAGGCAATAAAGGATAAAAACGGAAAATCTGCAGTGAATTACAATATCGGTAATAGCTATATGGCACAGCAAAAATATGAGGATGCTGTAAATGCTTATAAACAAACATTAAGAAATAATCCTAATGATGTTGATGCGAAATATAATTTGTCTTACGCCGAACAAATGTTGAAGAAACAGCAACAACAACAAAAGCAAGATCAAAAGCAGCAAAAAAATAAGGATCAGCAAAATAAGCAGGACCAACAAAAGCAGGACAAAAAGGATCAAAAAGATAAGCAAAATCAAAATCCTGACGATAAAGGAGACAAAAAAGAACAGGAACAACAACCCAAAAGTTCGCCGGGTAATTTATCCCAACAACAGGCAGACCAACTGTTAAATGCGTTGCAACAACAGGAAAAAAAGCTTCAGGATAAACTGAAAAAAGAAAAGGGTGCTTCTACTAAGTTTGAAAAAGACTGGTAGTAATAGATTTCAATTAGAGTAGCATATTATCAATCAGCCTGACGTTACCAATCCATGCTGCTATTAATGCTATCATAGGGGTTGTGGGTTCATAATCATCTAATATCCTTAAATCTCTTGAGTCGGCAAGAGCTATATACTCAGGTTTAAAACCCTTTGCTGTAAGTAAATCAAAACATTCTTTTTCAACAATGTTGAAATGTGCTGAATTCTGTTTTGTTTGTATGGAGATAAGGCATTGGTAAATAATATTCGCAAGGTTTCTTTGAGGCTCTGTCAACCTACGGTTTCTGGAACTCATTGCAAGTCCGTCTGCATCACGGGTAGTGGAGCAAATAATAATTTTTGTATTCTTCTTATTTGCTTTAACTCTGATTTTAATAAGTTCCTGGATTACTTTACACTGTTGGAAATCTTTTTGTCCTAAGTATAGGTAATCAGGTTCCACAATGTCAAGTAAACGCCCCACAACCTGACCAACGCCTTTAAAATGCCCGGGGCGTAATTTCCCTTCGAGTATTGTATCTAAAAATCCGAAATCAAATGACGCTACAGATGATGGACCATCCGGATATATCTCTTTTTCGTCAGGAAGAAATAAGACATCGCATTTTGCTTTTGTTAATAATTCAATATCAGCGTCAATCGAAGTAGGGTAATTTTCAAAATCAGACCTATTATTAAACTGAGTAGGGTTTAGGAAAATGCTGCAAATTGTTATATGTCCATGGGCATGTGCGTTCTCAATTAAAGATAAATGCCCTGAATGTAGTGCACCCATTGTAGGAATGAAGCCTGTTTTTGATTCATTCGTTGATGTATCGTTGATGTATTTTTTAAGATCTTCAATCTTTTTAAAAATCACCATATAACTATTTTAGAGAATAATGAATGCAAATTAAGGTTGTAATTCAATAATTTCGTAATTTTGCAAATAATTTACAGGATTTTTACATATAATTAATTCTTTCGCATGTCTGCAGACACAAAGAAACGTGTTTTAATAATCGCCAACGAGCTTTCTCCTTATACTGAATTTACGGATTTTGCGCAAATACTTAATAAGCTCGCTATAAAAACATTCGACTCAGGATTAGAGGTAAGGGTAATAATGCCAAGATTTGGTGTAATCAATGAAAGACGCCATCGTTTGCATGAAGTAGTTCGTTTGTCGGGCATCAATGTAATTATAGATAAAGATGATTATCCATTGATGATAAAAGTAGCTTCTTTACCTAATGCAAGGCTACAAGTATATTTTATGGATAATGAGGATTATTTCAAGCGTAAATCTGTTTTCAGAGATGACCAGGATAATTTTCATGATGATAATGGAGAACGAATGGTTTTCTTTTGTAAGAGTGCATTGGAAACAGTAAAAAAATTCGGTTGGCCCCCCCATGTTATTCATTGTCACGGTTGGATGACCTCCTTAATTCCTTTGTATTTAAAAACAACTTATAAGAAAGAGCCTGTATTTGGATATTCCAAGGTAATTTATACTGCTCAGGCAAATCAATTTACGGAATCACTTCATAATAATTTTTCAAAAAAAGCAATTATAAGTGCTGATATAAAGGATAAAGATTTTGAACCTTTCAAAGACGGGACCAATAGCGGTTTAACTATAGGTGGCGGTAAGTCGGCAGATGTTGTTGTTTTTGGTTCAGAAAATGTTGAACCTGAAATTCTCAACGAATTAAAGCCAAGTCGGTATAAAAAAGTATTGAAATATGAGCCGGGCTGGAAGGAAGATGTGACCCCACTTTTAGACCTGTACAAAAGCTTAACAGAGCTTTAGAATTTCTTTAGTCATCTTTAGCATAAATTTTCTATTTTGATCAGGCAGATTTTTCGTAGTAGGTGCTTAATGCTGTTGGTACTATTGGGTATCTTTACACAGTATGGTTGTAATGAGAATATTCTCATAAATTCTAAAATATCTCCATCAAGTGATACCTTGGGTGTGTTCCAGAAATATCTTACGCTGATTACCCATACTTATTACGATGATTCGATTACTACAAGTACAAATTATCCGGGTATTCCATGTTATCAGGCGGTAGGGAATTTTACAGATCCTTATTTTGGAAGCATCAATGCGGCAACTTATTTTCAGATAATACCTTTTGAGAACGGTTTCACTTTTGCAGCTGCTGATACAATAGATTCGGTCGTGTTAGTATTGCCTTATGCAGGATTTACATGGGGTGATTCTTCCAATCAGAACAGTAGCCAAACTTTTCAGGTGTTTTATATGAATGACTCTATGGGGGATATTAGTACCGCATCCTATCTTCCATCAGCAACCAAGGCTATAGATGTTAATACACCACTTAGTGCGCCAACTACAATTAATACTTATCACTTAATGGATTCCTTTGCAGTATCCGGAAAAAATCATTCGGGACTTAGGTTGAAGTTAAATACTACAAATTTCATGAATAGATTGAATTATGCACTGAATACTTCATCTGCGTCAGGAAATCCTACTGAGAGTTTATTTATCAGTTACTTCAATGGTATTTGCATAAAAGCGGCAGATTCAAGAAAAACTGAAAATGCACTACCTTATTTCAGATTAGATGGTAGTGATCCATATTCAGAAGCTGGCGTTTTAGTTTATTATCATGTTAATGTTGGAGATACTACTTATGCCCAATTCTATTTCAACAGCACTTATTGTACGCATTTCAATAGTATTAATAACTCTTACGGACATTATCCAATCAATAACCTATACCACTCGGTTGCGAAAAACGATGCAATAATAGCTTTGCAAAACCAACCGGGCGCAGGTATTGATCTGTATGTAGTAGGTATAAAATCTTTACCACAAGGTGTTATTAATAAAGCAGAGATTCAGTTGTCGCTTTTACCTGCCTATAATAGCAGTACATACTTTGCCCCTCAAAAATTATATGCTACAGGTATTGCCACTACTACTTATCCAACTGGCTACGGTTACACTCCGGGTGAGATATATAATCTTGCAGACAGATATCCATTGTTTAGTTTATCACCGTATGCTGTAATTGATGGTTATCCCCATTCAAATTTTGGTCCCAATAACCTTACTACCTATACCATAAATATTCCACGTGAGTTGATGTTAGCCTTATCCCCTACACAAAATAGTGACACTATACATTTAAGGATAAATGGAACTCAGGATTTCTACGGAGCATACCACATGGTGGCTGCTGGTGGAAATTATCCTGATTCTATATACAGAGCTAAATTAAAAGTTGTATATTCCCAATTGAAAAATAACTAAAACTAACTCATTATGTGTGGTATAGTAGGTTACATAGGACACAGAAATGCTTTCCCTATATTGATTAAGGGGCTTAAAAGGCTTGAATACAGGGGCTACGATAGTGCAGGTGTTGCATTGTTGAATGGCGGAATGACTGTATTCAAAAAAGCAGGTAAGGTAAGTGAATTAGAAAAAATAGTTGATAACTCTGTAACCCATGCAACAATAGGAATAGGGCATACAAGGTGGGCTACTCACGGTGAACCCAATGACAGAAATGCACACCCGCATGTTTCCAATTCCGGCAATTTGTCTATAATCCATAATGGAATTATAGAGAACTATGCTTCTATCAAAGCAGCACTTCAGAAAAGGGGTTATGTTTTTCATTCTGATACTGATACAGAGGTATTGGTTAATCTGATAGAAGAAGTACAAAAAACAGAAAATACCACTTTGGATAATGCAGTTCGTATTGCACTAAATGAAGTTGTTGGGGCTTATGCAATAGTAGTACTTAATAAGTTAAATCCTGATCAGCTGGTTGCAGCGCGCAAAGGTAGCCCGCTGGTAATTGGCATTGGGGAAAATGAATATTTTATTGCATCGGACGCAACACCAATTATTGAATACACAAAGCAGGTTGTTTATTTGGATGACCAGGAAGTAGCTGTATTGAATAGGGACGGAAACTACGCCGTTCGTACATTGGGTAATATTGAGAAATCCCATGAAATTCAAAAACTTGAAATTTCAATCGAAAGAATTGAAAAAGGTGGCTTTGAACATTTTATGCTGAAAGAAATTTACGAGCAACCCAAAGCTATTGAAGATTCTTTGCGTGGAAGAATGAATGCTGCACAAGGATGGATAAAACTGGGTGGGCTTGATGAATACATTACCCGCATTGATAATGCAGATAGGTTTATTATTACAGCTTGTGGTACATCATGGCATTCTGGCTTGATAGGGGAATACCTTATTGAAGATTTAGCAAGAGTACCTGTTGAAGTTGAGTATGCTTCTGAATTCCGTTATCGTAACCCAATCCTGAAAGAAGGAGATGTGGTGATTGCAATTTCCCAGTCAGGAGAGACTGCTGATACATTGGCTGCCATAGAACTTGCAAAAGAAAGACAAGCACTAATATACGGTATCTGTAATGTAATTGGTTCTTCAATCCCCCGTACAGCACATACCGGCTCCTATACACATGCCGGTCCTGAAATTGGGGTTGCATCCACCAAAGCATTCTCTACACAGATATCTATAATCACCCTTATTGCACTTCAGTTGGCAAAAGTAAAGGGTACGATGTCGGCATCTAACCTTCGTGAAATCCTATATGAGCTGGAAGATATTCCAAGGAAGATAGAAGAGACACTTGCCCTTGATCCATTAATCAAAGAAATTGCTGCTATTTATAAAAATGCTACTAACTTTTTGTACTTAGGTAGGGGTTATAATTTCCCTGTGGCATTAGAGGGTGCTTTGAAGCTTAAAGAAATTTCTTATATACATGCAGAAGGTTATCCGGCAGCAGAAATGAAGCACGGGCCTATTGCATTGATTGATGAGAATATGCCTGTTGTATTCCTTGCAACAAATAAGAGTGCGTACGAGAAGATAGTGTCCAATGTACAAGAAGTAAAGGCGCGTAAGGGAAAGATAATAGCGGTTGTAAATAAGGGAGATACACAGATCCGTGAATTGGCAGACCATATCATAGAAGTTCCTGAAACACACGAAATTCTTTCGCCGCTTATTACTATTGTGCCATTACAATTATTGGCATATCATATAGCTATTATGCGTGGATGCAATGTTGACCAGCCAAGAAATCTGGCTAAGTCAGTTACTGTAGAATAATATTTACAAAAAACGCTTTACCTAAAGAATTAATTGGTATTAACTCTTTAGGTAAAGTTTACTTTTGATAAGCCCCCATTTATGGAAGCGGTGCATCATTGAAACTCTTAATACGCCCCTACCATACTTCATGCTTCTTGTGAAATTTATGCTGGATGCCTCTTCAAAATATTTTGTAGGGCATGTAACTTCAGCAATTTCAAAACCATTCATAAATATCTGCGAAATCATTTCGTTGTCAAAAACAAAATCATCACTATTATGGGTGAAATTAATTGAACGTAAAACCTGCGCGCTGAATGCTCTATAGCCGCTATGGTACTCGCTTAGTTTTTCCCATAACATAATATTTTCAAACAAGGTAAGCATACGGTTGAAAATATATTTATAAACAGGCATGCCACCCCTCAGTGCCCCCTGTCCAAGTATTCTTGATGCTAAGACTGCAGGATATACATCCATAGCTATAATGGAGGACATTGCATATATCAGCTTTGGGGTGTATTGATAGTCGGGGTGAAGCATTATTACAATATCTGCACCTATTTCCAATGCTTTTTTGTAACAACTTTTCTGGTTTCCTCCGTAGCCTTTGTTAACCTCATGCTTGATGATGTGTCTTATTCCCAGTCTCTTACCTTCTTCCACTGTATTGTCCCTACTGTTGTCATCAACTAACACTACATCATCAACAATGTCGAATGGAATCTCATTATAAGTACGTTCGAGTGTCAATGCGGCATTATAAGCCGGTAACACGATTACAATTTTCTTTCCGTTCAGCATAATATATTTACCAAAAGTAAAAAGGATTTTTGACTTGACATAAAATTTAGACACATTTAAAAAATTATTAAAAATTATTTAGGATTGCATTTTGCAAAGATTTTACTATTACTGGTTGTCAAGTAAGTATTATTGCAATCAATTTCAATCGTTTGAGCGAAAAAGACCATTAGCCTATATGTTATATAAATGCAAAAGTAGTGATGTATTGGAGCCATTGCTCAGTCAACAATCAAAAGCTTATCAAAATTGTATATAGGTGTTTATAAAATAAACAGTGAATTTCACTAATGAGTTTTAATGAAAATTTTACTTTAGATACTGCAACTTTATTTAATTTGCAAAAAAATAAATCTTATTTGAAACATTTCATATGTGCCTGCGTCTTATTGCTGACAGTTAAGTTGTGTGCGCAGGAACAAAACTCATTATCTGGTTTTGGAATTGAGGCAAATCAATTGGCGGGAAAAGTATTAAAACATTCACCTAAATTCATTCTCCCGATTCCGGAATTGTCAACTGCTTTTGATATTAATTTTGTTTGGCAGACTTATGGTAAGAAAGAGTGGCACCAACGCCGCCACTTCCCAATGATTGGCTTTGGGCTGACTTATACCGATTACGGAATTGAACCAATATACGGTCGGTGTATTGGTGCATATACTAATTTGCAGTTAACATTATTCAGATCAAAAAGTTTTGAATGGACACTAAGGTTAGGAGACGGTATAGCCTATGTATCAAAAAAGTACCAAACAACCACACCAATTGATACCTTGAATACTGCTATTGGCTCCCATATCAACGATTTTGGTATTTTTCTTACAGACCTCCGCTACCATGTAAATAATCATTGGGATTTGCAACTTGGCGCTAATTTTACGCATATATCAAATGCAGATTACCATAATCCTAATTTAGGTATAAATATGTATGGCACTCATATTGGATTCCGGTATTTTCCTGCTACATCAAAACCGCATCATATCGTGAAAGAGCTGCCTAAACTTGAAAACAGATACCTTACTCACATTCAATTAGGCATTGCTTTTAATGAAGCCAGAACAACTGGAAATCCGGAAGTGCCAACTTATACAGCTTCCATATACGAAAGCAGGAGATGGCTGAGTAAAAATAATTTTTATGCAGGAGTAAATTATGCCTATAAAGAAAGTACTTATGAATTTTTAAAGCATTATGGTGTTGATTACGGGCATGAAGCTGCTAACTCATGGGATGGGGCATTTTTTGCCGGTAATGAATTTTTGATTGGCAGTGTGGGTATTATTTCCGAGGTAGGATTATATTACAAGCAAACATACCTCAAGTTTGTACCTGTGTATGAAAAAATAGGTGGTAACCTTTATTTAATTAACAAAGAGACAGGTTCTATAAAACAATTATACATTACTGCAAGATTATTAACACACGGCATTGTTGCTGAATATGCAGAGTTTGGTATTGGCACAGCATTCTGATAATAGGGACATATATGTAAAATAAAAAATCAGTTTTTTTCTTGCTAAATAAAAAAAAATAGGTAGTTTTGCACAAACTAAATCAATAAATTATGAAAAAACAATTTTTGTTCCTTGCTGGAAGCTTAATCATCATGGCATCTTGCAACAACACACCAGCTCCTCCTGCAGGACCTACCCCAGCACAGATTGATTCTGCTAATAATGCAAAAGCAGCAGCAGATGCAGCAGAAAAAGCTAAAATAGATGCAATGGCTAAAGCTAAAGCTGATTCTATGGAAGCCGCAACAAAAGCTGAGGAAGAAGCTAAGAAAGCTGAAGAATCAAAAGGTTCTAAGCACCATTCAGGCGGTGGCGAAAAGAAGGCTGAAGCAGCACCTGCTACTCCACCTCCACCACCTCCAGCTGCGCCGGCTCCTGCAGCTCCACAACCAAGAGGTGCTAAACATTCTGACCAAGCTAAACACTAATATTATAACCGTATAGGTTAATTTAATAACTGTATATATAGTAATGGCTACCTATTTGGGTAGCCATTACTATATATACCTAATCTTATCTATAATAAATACGAGAGTCTCTTATAAATAAAAAATGAAGCTAAATATTTAGCTTCATTTTTTATTTATAAGAAAATATTAATTATTGCTTAGCAAGAGATGAGAAAGTATAAGTTGTTGAAAGTCCAACAGTGTCTTCTTTTACAATCAAAGTAGCAGTTGTAGGACTTACAGTTCCGGAACCAGTGTATGTCCAACCATTGGTTGTTGTAGATGTAATTGTGAAACTTGTAGTACCGGTTGTTGTCATATTAGTAAATACTACGGGTGCAGTAAAATGAACGACACCATCGGGGAATTTTGCAGTGATTGTCATGCCAACATAATTAGTATCACCTGGATTGATAAAAGTGACTGTATATCCTGTATAAGTGTTTGCTGGAGTAGCATTATCAGCACCATTTCCTTTATAAGTTCCAGTTCCTGCAGCAAATATTGTACGGATTTGAGTATCACAAACAGCACCACCGAATCCTGTTCTGCAGGTACAAGTACCATTGCTACATGCACCACCGTTTTGGCAGGTTACGCCTGAGCATGCATCCTTTGTCTTTGAACAAGAAGAATAAAGTACCGCGCTGAATGAACCGGCTACTAAAATTACGCCTAAAGCGATTTTACGAATTGATTTCATAATTTGATGATTTAATTTAAAAGTTGATTTTGGTGCAAAGGTATGAAATGCAAGGTCTATAACAAATAAAATTCTAATTAAATTATATTTAATTGTTTAGATACATATTAGGTATAATTACTTAACTTATCTTCCCCCAATGCTTCTCTTTGCCTTGGTTTATCAGTAAATTTTTCAATGTTTGATGCTCAGGTCCTTTTAGTCCGGGATCAGTTGAGATAATATCTTTTGCTGCATTTCGGGTCTCTTCCAGGATAGATGCATCAACAACGATATCTGCAAGTTTGAATTTCAATACACCGCTTTGTTTTGTTCCATACATATCACCCGGTCCCCGCATAGCAAGGTCTGCTTCGGCTATCTTAAATCCGTCTGTAGTTGATACCATTATCTTTATCCTCTTATAACTATCCTCAGAAATATTATTGCCGGTCATAAGGATACAATAAGATTGTTCGGCACCCCTGCCAA
>Ga0208507_1001449_pt1 | contig 13282 bp, 7 predicted proteins | sample CryBogCBH12Aug01_FD_184626 | JGI IMG/M metagenome (GOLD analysis project Ga0208507, IMG submission 184626) | Freshwater microbial communities from Crystal Bog, Wisconsin, USA - CBH12Aug09.1 (SPAdes) (version 2) | ecosystem: Environmental > Aquatic > Freshwater > Lake | place: Crystal Bog... | reverse complement strand
GGTCCAGTTCGTTGGGATCTACCAGATGGAGTTTCTGATCCTGGCCGACCACGATGCCGAGTTGCAGGTTCACGGCTTCCTGGCCGCTGATCAGGGTAGGAAAATCGAGCAGCAGCACCTGGCCATGTTCAGTCTGCCGTTGCCGGTGCGGCCAGTGGCCGTTGAGCGTCAGGCGCACGAGCCAGGCGACTTCGTAACGGTCCACGCCGGGCGGGGACGGATCCACCCAGCCGCAGCGGGCGGCCAGGGTGGGCGAGACGGTCACCGTGTGCGGCAGGCCGGCGGCACGGAAACAGGATTGCATGTCGGGCGATTTTCCGGAGGCGATTGCCTCCGGCCGAAGCGGATTTGATTTTTTGTCGAACACGCCTTTGTGTTTGACGAGATTTTGGGAGATTAAGGCGGTGTTCTACCGAGATGTCGCGATTAGTCGGCACGGTTCACGTCATACGTGTGGAAGGAGAGATTCAGAAAGTAACGACTTCGGACGTACGGGATGATTGTTCAAATTCCCGGGCCACTCCGGCCCGCCGGCGGCCTCGGCCAGGGAATCCCCCCAACAGGGCTATTTTCATGCTTTCATTTTGCGCATTGAACGAGCCTGCCAAATTCGTATTTCTGATGAAGCCGGTCCGTTTTAGGAGCGATCTAAGGTGTTTTGGTCGTCTGACCTTCCACCCAACGACCAGAAATAAACAAATCGTGGCATGTTTGAGGAAAACCACGCTCGTTAAGTCGCAATTGCTGGATAATTAAATCTACGGCGGCTGAACCAACTTCTGACATGTTTGGGTCAATGCCACTCCAACCCAGCACATCTTCAGCCAAATATAGATGAGCCAGACCAACATTTTCGGGAATACACTTGCCAGTTTTTTTAAGCCAACTACTCACTAGATTGCTTGAGCAAATAACCACCTCGGGGTTATAGCGATCAAGCCACTTGGCGAGCTGAGGCGACGGATTTCTTTCAGTATTGTCTTCAAACAAAATGGGAACATGATCAGCTCGCGGCCAGTCCAGCTGTTGCGCTAAAAAACTGCCCCGGTATTGGTGGTCGCTGTGAGCGTCTAACCAAGTGCCAATGAGCAATCCGATCCGGCGATAGCCTGCCTCACGAAGTTTTTCACAAATCAAACGCATGTTTCCAAAATAATCGAAACTGACGGTGTGATAGACATTTTGAGTGGTGGGCTTAAGCGGGGCATGCAACCGTGAAATGCCATGCTGTAATCCCACAACGGCTACCGCCAAGTCTGGCCAGAGGTGGAACGCATGAGAATAAAGCGAGGAGCATGGTAGTATGATTCCATGAATCCCTCGAGCACGAATAATTCTGATATAGCGCTTAATATTTTCATCGGGATCATTTACGTCTACCTTATCGAGCCAAATTTCATCTATGGTATAACCCATTTCTTTGGCTCGTTTTAGTGCGCCCTCGAACAAGCCGCGAGTCCACGGAGCATTATGCCAGTAATTTTGGTTTTCGTGATCGTTTATCCACCCAATAGTCGCCTGATAGTTAACAGCCTGTCCCGATCGAACATGAGCTTGATACATTGAAACCAGAGGGTTGGGCCGATAGCCCAATTTGCGGGCAAGCTTTTGAATTCTTTTGCGAGTGTTAACCGAAATACGCCGGTCATCTCGCAGGGCTCGGGAAACCGTCATTTTATGCACGCCGGCCAACTTTGCGATGTCTTCTAACCTGACTCTGGCAAATTTCATTTAAATCATCGTAAAACCGTGACCGTCACTGTCAAGCCTGCGCTACCAGTCGCGCAGGTAATTGGTTGAAAATCATTTCTTATCAATATGAAGTGTTATCTATGCAATCACTGTTTATCTGAAGAGTTCTCATGAACATGACATCGCAAAAAAATGATTACCGGTTTTTCGACGATCGGCGAAGCATTGTTATTACGAAGCCGGATCTGCCAGCACCGTGGATCAATTATCTTTCCAATGGTAATCTACACGCGTTCACCTCGCACACGGCGGGCGGCTGCCTCTGGTGGCGCAGCCCAATCAACTTTCGCGTATCGCGTTATCGCAGTTGGCAACAGCCGGGGGATGGACCGGGTTTTTCGCTCTATGTCCGCGAAGCTAACGGTACGACTTGGTCGCCTTCGTGGATGCCGACGAAAACGCCGCTCGACCATTGGCAGGCTGAACATGCTCCGGGCCGCACGACCTTCACCGGCAAACGTGGCCAGCTTGAAGTCAGCCTCACGCTCTTCATTGCACCGGACAGCGACGCGCTCGTCTGGGACATTGCGGTGAAGAATCACGGCGAAGCTATTGTCACTGCCGATTTGTTCGGTTATGTCGAACTTGCATTACTCGAATGGTTGCAGGAATGCCAGTGGGGCTACTACATCCGCAACATGCTCAAGACATGGTGGGACGCCGAAGCGCAGGCGCAGGTTTATCTCTACCATCACCAGTCGCACCCGCGATTGAAGGACATTCCGCTCGTCTATTTCGCCGCCAACCGGCCAGTGGTCAGCTCCTCTGGTGACCGGCAGGAGTTCCTCGGCGCGTATCGCACCGAACGCGATCCCATTGCCGTCCAGCGCGGCAATTGTGAGGGAGGACAACTCTGGTGCGGTGATCCGTGCGCAGCGGTGCAAGTGAAATTTGCCGTTGCGCCCGGCGCAACAGAGCGCGTGGCGTTCTTCTTCGGCCTGATTCCGCACGCCATGGGCAATTTCACCGAGGCCAAAAGGCAATTGCCCGCCATGCTCGCGCAATTGCGTGCGCCGGGCTGGGTGGACGCGCAGCGTGCCAAGCTTGAAGCTTGGTGGGCAGAGCATTTCGCCGCCTTTGATTGCCAGCTTCCCGACGCCAACATCGAGCGGCAGGTCAAAACCTGGTCGCCGGTCAACTCTGTTCACACGGGCCGTTACTCGCGTTCGTTCAGCCAGAACGCCTCCGGTTTGCGCGGCTTTGGCTACCGCGACACCGCGCAAGACATGCTGGCCATTGCGTATCGCCGACCGGCTTGGGCGCGCGAGGAGTTTATCCGGCTGCTTCGGCATCAGTTCGCCGACGGTCACGCGGTTCACACTTATTTCCCGGAAGACAAGCAAGCGCCATGGCGTACGATTCACAGTGACGATCATCTCTGGCTGCCGCTGGTGGCCCACGCGCTAGTAGCCGAAACCGGCGACTTGAAGCTACTCGACGAGCGTACACCGTTTCTGGCCGAAAACGGCGTGGACGCCGGTCCGAACGCAACCGTATGGGAGCATCTGTTGGTGGCACTTGATTTCACAGCGAGCAAGTTGGGCGCGCACGGCATTCCGTTGACACTGCACAGTGATTGGAACGATTGCATTGGTCGCTTCGCGCGCAAAGGTAAAGGTGAATCCGTCTTTGCCGCGCAACAATATGTTTTTGTATTGCGGCAAATGGCAGAACTTGCGGCTGCGAAGAGTGATTTAGATGCTTGGGGAAAAATTAATCGAATGCTTAACAGCCAGCTTCGCGACCTAACCCGTAACTGCTGGGACGGCGAGTGGTGGGTGCGTGGTTTTGACGATGACGGTTTGCCGCTTGGCTCGAAAACATCCAGGCATGGGAATATCTGGCTCAACTCGCAGAGTTGGTCGGTCCTCGCCGGCATTGGCTCGCGGGAACAGCAGATCGCCGCGATGGATTCAGTATACAGACTCTTGAACACGGAGCGCGGCATCAAGAAGATTCACCCGAGTTTTCCGACATATCCGGAAGAAATGGACGCCTTCGTTGGTTACTCGCTGGGCTGTGGCGAGAACGGCGCGATTTTCTGCCACGCAAACACTTGGGCCATCATCGCTGAGGCGCTGCTGGGTCGGGGTGAACGGGCTTGGCAATATTTTCGCCAACTGGTGCCGCATCTGGCGCTGCAAAGTGCCGGATTGGAACGATACCAAGCCGAGCCTTATGCGTGGGCGAGCAGCATTGTCGGGCCGGAGAATCCGCGCTTCGGCTGGGCTAATGTTCCGCACGTCACCGGCACCGCGGCGTGGATGGACATTGCCGCCACCCAATTTCTTCTCGGCATCCGCCCGGAATTGGACGGCTTGCGTATCGCTCCGGTGCTGCCGGCGGGGTGGAAAGGACTTACTGTCACGCGCATGTTCCGTGGCTGCAAAGTCGAGATTCAAGTTAGTCGAGGTGATGGCGGTATCAGGGTTGAAAGCCAGAAACTTACCAGCCCCATTATCCCAGTTGAAATGTTGAAGGGGTACAGGCAAGTCCAGGTGAAGCTACAAATTCCATGATGAACTCATTCGCCAAAACGTTAGGCCAATCTTCCCGAGAAAAACTTTCAGTCTCGTTAAATCCTGATTGGCGGGATATCGGCAAACCGTTTCGCCACAGCTGGGCTTCCATCGGCAACATAGACCAGTTCCGCTGGCTGGCGCGCGCCGATGTGCAGCGACATCTCGCCATGGCTCGGGATGAACTCGGCCTAAAGCATGTCCGCGCCGCCGCCATGTATTCGCCGGAGCTCAGGGTCTGGGGAAATGATATTGCTGATTGGCGCAAGCCCGCCATCGAGAAAACCAGACGAGCCAACTGGCAACTGGTGGACATTTCCATAGAGTCATTGATCGAAATTGGCTTGAAACCGATTTATACCACCTGTTTTACACCGGCTGATTTCACCGGCGACCCGACCGTTTGCTGGCCGGACCGCAACCACATCGGTATGCCCCGCGATTTGAATCAGTGGTCTGAATTTGTATCTTCGGGAATCCGGCATCATCTTGCCCGTTATGGGCGAACCGAATTGCGTTCGTGGTATTTTGAGTGCTGGAATGAGCCGAATCTAAAAGGATGTTTTTTTGGAGGAACAAAAGAGGAGTTTTTCCAATTGTGGTCAGCGACCTGGCGAGCGGTGAAATCGGTTGATCCGGAACTCCGTTTTGGCGGCCCATCCACTGCCCGCGGCGAATGGATTCCGGAATTTTTGGATTTCACGGCAAAGGATGGCACTTCACCCGACTACTTAATTTCCCATATTTACAATAATGATTCAGAGTCCGCGCCATTATCACCTTTTGACGGCCCCGCCAGCTACAAGGTGAAAGATTCACCCCATTTTGCCAGCGGCGTGATTCGCGGTATGCGAAGCGAGTTGAACCGGCGAGGTTGGACTGGCGAAATTCACTGGAACGAATGGGGGCGTTCTTGGTTTATACAGGATGACCTGCGGGAATCCGCCCTTGAGGCGGCGTTTATCGCCAAAACCATGTGTGAAATCTCGCAGGAGGCGGACATATTCAGCTACTGGTGCTTGAGTGACATCTATGACCAAATGGGCTTTCAATCATCGGAATTTCAAGGCCATTACGGCATGTTGAGCCTGCATGGTTTGCGCAAACCTAGCTGGCAAACCCACGTTTTGTTAGGCCGGCTTGGGCAGAATTCTGTGCCGGTCACCGGCGGAACTGAACTGGTTAATGCGGTTGCGACTCGCAGCGTGGATCGCGCGCAAATTTTGGTTTACGCCCATCCAACAACCTTGGGCGAAACGGCGAAAACGCACCGCATCGAAGTCTCACTCCCGCGGAATGCGAAAGCACCCCGACTTTTCCGCATCGGCGCGAAGGATAACAACATTCTCGCCAACTGGCGGGTGCTCGGCGCGCCGCCCTATCCGACAGCATCACAAATTGCCCAGCTGCGGGCTGAAAACTCGCTGTGTGAATCAGCCAAAAATTTTCTAGTGGAAACTAACAAGGCGACCTTTGAGATGGAATGTCCGGGGGTTGCCTTGATTGAATGTTGAATATGATTTGCATGAATCCAAGCGCCAAACATCCTTCCTCATTAAATCTGTTATCAGCAACCTCAAAAATTGATTTTGCATGATAACTCTTTCTCCGGAACAAAGCTCAACGGAATTGCGCCGGCCCTGGAAGAACGGCATCGCCGTGGGCCGCGCGTTTGATCTGACTCGCGCCGACCTGATCGAACATCTCTCCTGGCTCCAGCGTGAGGTCGGCTTCCGCACCTGCCGATTCCATGCGATTTTTCATGATGACATGGCCGTCGTGCGCCGGCGTAAGGACGGTTCGCTTGCGTATCAATGGCATCAAGTGGACAAAGTTTATGACTCACTTTTGGCCATAGGCTTGAAACCGTTCGTCGAGTTGAATCCCATGCCGGCTGCGCTGGCATCCGGCACGCAGACGATGTTTCATTACCAGATGAATGTCACGCCTCCGCGCGATTGGAAGGAATGGCATGATCTGGTTCGCGCGTTCGCCGCCCACTGTGTCGAGCGGTATGGACTGACCGAGGTTCGACAATGGAATTTCGAGGTTTGGAATGAACCTAATCTCTCGGCATTTTGGAGCGGAACGAAGGACGAGTATTTCCAGCTTTACGCCCATGCCGTTCGTGCCGTCAAATCGGTGGATAGTGAAATTCCTGTCGGTGGCCCCGCCTCCTCCAAAGCTCATTGGCTCGTCGACCTCATCGGCTATTGCCACACCAACGGGGTGCCGCTGGATTTTATTTCCACGCACCTTTATCCGCAGGATGAATTTGTGGAATATGAAAGTCGTGCGAACAGCCCGCACCCAGCGGGGGAATTTTTCTCTGCCGTTGTGCATGAAGCACGGCAAACGGTTGCGGCGTCGCCCATGCCGCATTTGCCGGTCCACTGGACGGAATGGAACACGCAGCTCGCCACTTCCGCCGCTGATGTGACCTGGTGTGAAAATCGGTTTGTGGACAGTCTGCCTGGAGCATCGTTTGTCGCACGGCACATGATGGAACTGGATGACGCGGCGGAGACTTTCACTTTCTGGGTCGCCAGTGACATCTTTGAAGAAGGGCCTATTTCAAATGCCCCGTTTAGTCATACCTACGGTTTGCTGACGATTCACGGCATTCCCAAAGCCACGGCAAATGCCTTTAGGCTTTTGGAAAGATTGCGTGGCCGGCGAATTGGCTTCACCCCCGATTCACCCCTGCCGAAGTTTTGCGGTGGCGTTGCCACGCAAGAAACAGATTCCATTCATGGATTGCTTTGGAACGATGTGCCGCCGGAAGTGCGCAACGGCATTTCGTGGCGCGACTCGTTGCAACTGGCTTTGCCCGCGGACGAAACAAATGCCGCGTGGATTGTCACGACCAGCCACATCCGAGCTGGCGCGGGCAGTCCTTTCGAGACTTGGGAAGCTATGGGCAAACCCTTGAATATTTCGCCGACCCAACTCACGTTGCTCCGCCACGCCGCCCAGCCGGCCATGAAAGCTTCGTTGATCGCCCCGGCTTCCGCCACGCTTACGCTGCCGTTCACCCTGGGACCGAATGAAGTGCTGCACATTGAATTTCGACGATTAGGGTCAATCGCCGCGGCAAAAACCACCGAGCTATCCTTGGCGGAAACAGTCAAGGTTGAAGCCCAGCTGGGTGCAAAATCACGCGCGTAAATTTTAGATCATGAAAATAATGTTTTACGAACTGCACAACATCGCCGAACTCGATTCCCAGTCAAGCTACCCCGGCCCGCTGGTGCGGAGAATTCCGAAGACCTTAGCCGAGGCGCTGGAAAACGGCGCTATCGTGGCGGAAGACGCGGCTTTGAGTGAAGTTCGTTTTGTGGTTGAGAAAGGCCGCCGTCTCGCGATTTCGTTGAGTTCGCTTGGTGGTCGCGACCTGTTTATCTACCGCGGTGATCTTCTCCAGAACCATGTCATTCTGCCCGCCAGCGGCGTCCATCGCCAGGTTCTTGATTTCGAGAACGACAACTTTGCGAAGTTGCGTCCGGAAGCCTTTAAGGGAAATATTTTCTCGCGCAATGTCTGGCGCGTGGTGCTTGATGGGCCGGTATTATTTCACGGTCTCGACCTTATGGGGTGCACCATCCGCGCGCCGCGCGCGCATGAAAAACCAGCCTGCCGCTGGCTGGCCTATGGTTCATCCATCACCCAAGGCTTCTCGCCTGTCACCCGGCAGCAATGTTATGTCGCGCAAACGGCCCGGTATTTGGGGGTGGATGTGCTTAACCTTGGCCTGTCAGGATCGTGCTTTTGTGAACCAGCGTTTGCTGACTATCTGGCATCGCGTGATGACTGGGATTTCATCACCTGCGAACTGGGCGTCAACATGCGCACCGCGTTCTCACCGGAGGAATTTCATCGGCGTGTGGCGTATCTGGTCAAAACGCTCACGACGCGACAGCCCAAAAAACCCGTGGTTTTAATCACTCCCTTTACGAGCGATGTGGATTTTCTGATTGAACCGGATCTGGCTGCTAGAAACACCACTGCGTTCCGGGTAAGTCTGCGCCAGATTGCCGGTGAGTTCGCCCGCCATCAGGTTCACCTCATCGAAGGCACGGAATTGCTGCCTTCCTTTTCTGGATTATACTGCGATTTAGTTCACCCCAGCACAGCCGGCCATTCAATGATCGCCGAGAAGTTGGCGGCACGCTTGCGAAAGTTGATTCCGAAATGAAACTCACACCAGAAAACCCTTGTTTTGATCGTGACCTCGGCGGCACAACCGTCCGCTACACCCGCTGTCCGCGCACAGGCATCGTGGAGTTTACCTGTTTTCCCACCGCACTCAAAAGCCGGCTGGTGCCGCAGCGCGAATTCTTGGCCGGGCCGCACATTGACGGCCTGCCGGAGCGCTGGAAGCCGATCTATGCGCAGACGCCGGAATGGCTGGTGCAATTTAAACTCGCCGGCACGCCCGAGCCTAACGGGCATCAGGCTGAACGCAGTTTGCGCGGTTCATCCGACTTGTGGGAGTTGAAGCTGCAAGATTTCTCCTTGCAGGATAAACCAAACAGTGATGTGAGAATCATCACTCAACTTGTCCACCCGCGCGGCTTCCAGTTGCGACATGTCCTTTACTGGTGCCAAGGCCAGCCGTTTTTTCAGGTTCATGCCGAATTCCACAACCCGACCTCCGAAGCAATCACTCTGGATTATCTGCCCAGCTTTTCACTGGGTGGCGTGACGCCGTTTCATCCCGGCGAAGCGCCGGAGCAGTTGCGGTTGCATCGGTTTCGCTCCGCGTGGAGCGCCGAGGGACGACACGAAAGTCTGCTCCTGGAAGACCTCCATCTGGAACGCTCGTGGGGTAATTTCAGCCGCCGCATTGAGCGCTTCGGCCAGCTGGGCTCATTGCCCGTGCGCCAATTTTTTCCGTGGGCCGCGCTTGAAGACACCAGCGCCCAGGTGATGTGGGGCGTGCAACTGCCTGCGCCCGGTTCATGGCATCTCGAAGTCGGGCGATCCCAAGATAAGGTGACGCTTTCGGGCGGATTGCCCAGCCGCGATTTTGGCGAATGGTGGAAGACCGTTGCGCCGGGCGAAAGTTTCTCCACGCCGCCCGCCGTGCTGGCCTGCGTTCACGGAAATGTGGACGACCTTTGCGCCGCACTAACCGAATTCCAAGTTGCAGCGGCCAACCGCCAGCCCGCTTGGGATCATTCCTTGCCGGTCATTTTCAACGAATGGTGTTCGTCGTGGGGCAATCCCACCCATGAAAATGTGATGATCACGGCGCGGCAGTTGGCGCAAACCCGCACCCGCATTTTGGTCATTGATGACGGTTGGGCGGACAAGCCCGAAGGACAGGAAATCCAGTTCAATGGCGATTGGAAGGTGAACCAAAAACGATTCCCCGGCGGATTGAAGCCAACCTGTGATGCTATCCGCGCGCTGGGCCTGATTCCCGGAATTTGGTTCGAGATGGAAGCCGCCACGCAAGGGACGGAAGCGTTTGCCCAACTGGATCGTCATCTGCATCGTAATGGTCGCGTGCTGCAAGTCGGCTCACGGCATTTTTGGAATTGGCGTGATCCGCTCACGCAGGAATATCTGGCGGAAAAATTGATTGAACGACTTCGCGCGGATGGCTTCGGTTATTTGAAAATTGACTACAACGACACCTTGCCCGCCGGCGTGGACGGCGCGGAATCGCCGGGCGAAGGTTTGCGACTGCAACTCGAGGCCGGTCAGCAATTCATCGCCCGCATTCAGCGCGAATTACCGGAACTGCTCATTGAAAACTGCTCGTCCGGCGGACACCGGCTTGAACCGTCATTTCAGGCGTTATGCGCGATGGGATCTTTCTCCGACGCGCACGAAACGCCCTCCATTCCGATCATCGCCGCCAACCTGCACCGGCTGATTTTGCCGCGCCAGTCACAAATCTGGTGCGTCGTTCACGCCCGCGACTCGCTGCAACGCCTCCGTTACGGCCTCGCCGCCACCCTGCTGGGGCGCGTCTGCCTGTCCGGTGAAATGCACACGCTCAACGCCGAACAGCGCGCGGAGATCAATGCCGCGCTGGAATTTTACGAAAAAGCCACGACGGTCATCCGCGACGGGCGCAGCCGGATTCACCGCGCCATGAACGTCAGTTGGAACGAGCCGCGCGGTTGGCAGGGGGTCATGCGGCACACGCCGCAAACTGCGCTGGCCGTCATCCACGCGTTTGGTTCGGATGTGCCACTTTTACCGGAAGTGCCTTTGCCCGCCGGCAACTGGCGCATTGCAGCACAGTATGGCGATTTAACCGGAACGGCCATTACCGGGAATGCATTAAGTGCCGGTGCGATGAAACCGTTTTCGGGTGGCGCAATTTTGCTGCAACGTGTTTGAAGAATTACGGCATGCGAAAAAGCCAACTCAACTCAATGCGCTGGAGGGTGTTTTTTCTGCTCGCGCTAGGGCTGTTGCCGCTCGCGGGATGCCAGAATCTCGGTTCATCCACGCCTTCCGAGTCACGGTTTACCTTGCGACGCGGCGGGTTGATAGTGGTCATTGAGACCGCACCGCAGGAATACCTGACTAAATTCGGTCCGCGTTTTGACCGTACCGCCGTGGTGCGTCAGGTGACGCTCAGGGGACGCGAGTTTCTCGGCGAATGGGGATTACCGGATGAGTTTGGCATCAACGGCGACGGGGTGCTGGGCTACTGCAACGCCCCGATCGGCGGTGAGTTTGTCAAAATCGGAGTGGGCCGGCTGGTGCGGGATATCACGAACAATTACACCTTCTGGCAGCGTTATCCGGTGGGCAAGCTTTTCGCGGTTGAAGCGAGCGCGACAAAAAAAAACCTCAGCGTCTTGCAATCATCCGATGATGTTCTGCCCTGGCGATACCGCTATAAAAAAACATATGAGTTGGTTGCTGATGATGTTTTGGGAATTCGTTACCAACTGACCAATGCCGGCACCAACGCGTGGTCTTTTGAACATTACAATCACCACTGGTTTGCGCTGGATCATGCCCCAGTCGGGCCGGCCTACGCGCTGGAAACGGGCTTTGCTTTGCCGACGGGAGATACCACATTCACTTGCGAAGGCCGACGGTTGGGTTTGCGCAGTGCCGTGCCAACCAATAGCTCCTGCTATCTTGCCGGCGAATTAATCGGAGTCACTGCGTTCCAAAACCATTTCACGGTGAGGCTTCACGACCAAGCAAAGGTCTCATTTCAAGGCGATTATGCCCCGGCCCGTTTTGCGGCTTACGCTGCGCCGGAAGGGTTTTGTCCCGAAGTATTTCAGCGCGCCGAGGTTCTGCCCGGCAAAACGGTGGCCTGGTCCGTGCGTTATCAATTTGTGCCCCAACAGCCATGAGCGACCCAACCGCTTCATCCAAGTCGGCCGCACCTACGTCGCTTAACCGACTATGGTTGCTGCTGAAGTCTGAGAAGCAGCACCTGTGGCGCGGCGTATTCTTTCAATTCTGGCAGACGGTCAGCTATATTCCGTTCTATGCGGCGGTCGGCATCTTCATTGACAAGGTGCTCAACAACGCCGCGTTCACGGTCGAGCAAAAGTTGAAATGGATCGGCGTCTATGCGCTGGCCAACCTGCTACTCTGGCCGTTGCACGGCTGGTTCACCGTTCGCGCCTTCGCCGATACGCAGCGGCTCGTGCGCTCGGCGGTCGCGCATCTGCGGCGATTGGTCGTGGACCAATTGCAGCGCATGTCCATGAGCTACTTCACCCGCAAAGGTTCGGGCGCTCTCTCGAACCAGATGACCGTGGATCTGAACCGTGTCGAAACTTTTCTCTCGCTCTTGGTCAACCAGATCATCACTTCCGTTTTGATCGGCATCGCCACGCTGGTTTATCTGCTATTCAAAAATCCGTGGCTGGGCGGGCTGGCGCTGCTGGCCGCGCCGTTGCAAATCGCCTTGCTGCGGCTCATGAGTGCGCGAGTGAAGCGCGCAAGTCAAGGTATGCAGCAAAGCGGCGAGGTGTTTTCCTCGCGCATCGTCGAATTCATTGCCGGCATGAGGCTCACGAAAAGTTTCGGCAACGAGATGATCGCCGCCGAGCGTTTGAGCCGCGACATTGAGGACCTCAAGGAGCGCGGCTACGAGGCGAGCATCGTGCTACGCTGGTTGTCCCTCGCGGTGCAATTCATCTGGGAATACACCGGCGCGCTCATCTGGTGCGCCGGCGGCATGATGTATCTTTATCACCGCATCAGCCTCGGCGACCTCGTGGCGTTCACGGGACTAATCGGCTTCGTGCGGCAGGGCATGATGTCGCTCTTCAACGCCTACGAAAGCTGGAGTCAGGCGCGGCCCGGCATGGAGGCGATTCTGGAACTGCTCGATTCGGATGAACTGGAAGGCTACCAGTCCGTGCAAAGCCAGGTGGAAATCAAAGGCAGTATTTCGTTACGCAATGTCGAGTTTCGCTATCCGCGCGCCGAATCCAAAGCCGTGTTGCAGGACATCAATTTGGAAATCCCCACCGGCCAGCGCATCGGCCTCGTCGGCGAAACCGGCGCGGGCAAAAGCACGCTGCTGGAGTTGATTATGGGTTTCTATCAGCCGACCACCGGCGAAATCCGCTACGACGGAAAACTGGTTTCCCAAATCGGTTTGCGCCAATTGCGCCGGCATATCGCCATCATGAGTCAGGATGCCTTCATCTGGAATACGACCGTGCTGGAAAATATCCGCTATGGTCGCCCCGGCGCGACGGACGCCGAGGTAATGGATGCGGCGCGCAAGGCGCAGGCGCATGAATTCGTTCAATCGCTGGCGGAAGGTTATCAAACCGTCTGCGGCGAGCGCGGCTCGAAACTTTCTGGCGGCCAGCGCCAGCGCATCGCGCTCGCCCGTGTCTTTCTTCGCAACCCGCGCATTATCGTGCTAGACGAGCCGACCAGCGCGCTGGATGTGGAAACCGAGGCGCGGTTGTTGGAAGACCTCGACCAGCTTTGCCAAGGGCGCACGACTTTCATCGTCGCCCATCGGCTATCCACGCTGCGCGATGTGGACCGCGTGTTGG
>Ga0208507_1001446_pt1 | contig 13287 bp, 8 predicted proteins | sample CryBogCBH12Aug01_FD_184626 | JGI IMG/M metagenome (GOLD analysis project Ga0208507, IMG submission 184626) | Freshwater microbial communities from Crystal Bog, Wisconsin, USA - CBH12Aug09.1 (SPAdes) (version 2) | ecosystem: Environmental > Aquatic > Freshwater > Lake | place: Crystal Bog... | reverse complement strand
GGCGCAGCCAGGGCGGCAACAACAACGCCTACTGCCAGGACAACGCCATCAGCTGGACCGACTGGGAGAAAGTCGACCACGGCATGCTGACCTTCGTCCGCCATCTCCTCAAGCTGCGCCGGACCCATGCGGTGTTCCGTCGGCCGCGCTTCTTCACCGGTCAGAAGCCGTCCAGCCGCGGCCAGAAGGACATCACCTGGATCACCCCGGAAGGCCGCGAGATGGGCGACCGCGATTGGGGGCAACCCTATGCCCGCTCGCTTGGGTTCCTGTTGTCGGGCGACGCTACCCAGGACGACGACGCGCTGGTGGCGGTGCTGATGAACGCTTTTTTCGAGCCGCTGGTGTTCGTCCTGCCGACGACCCGCGCCGGCGCCGTCTGGGAGGTCAAGGTCGACACCGCCCTGCCCAGCGGCATCGGCCAGGACCGCCACGCGCCGACCCGCGAGCAATATGTGGTGCAGCCCCATTCGATGGTGGTGCTGATGCTGAAACGTCCGCCACGCGGGGCGGCGCCTGTCGGACAGGGGACGGACGGATGACCGGTGACGCTTTGGATCGCTTGGCCGGGCTCGCCGGGATTGAAGAGGGCTGGTGGGATTTCTTCGGCAAATACCGCATCGTCCGCCAGGAAACCAAGCGGGCCTTCCTCACCGCCATGGGGTTTGCCGTCGACAGCCCGGCACAGACCGCCGCCAGCCTCGCCGCCCTGGAAGAAAAACCCTGGCGCCGGCCGCTGGCGCCGGTGCTGGTGACCGACGAACGGGCGGGCCGGCCGGTGATCCCTCTGATTCTGGCTGATCGCCACAGCCGCCGGACGCTGCATTGGGCGGTCGAGGAAGAGGACGGCACCCTGCATACCGGCGCCGTCATGCCGGCGGACCTGCCGCTGATCGCCGAACGCGCCATCGACGGCGAGCGCCATCGCCGGCTGGCCCTGGAACTGCCGGGGACGCCGCTGCCCGGCCAGCATCGGTTCACCGTCGCCGCGGGATCGGGTCTGGAGGCGTCGATGCCGCTGATCGTCGCCCCGTCGCGCTGCCACTGGCCGGCCTCGGCCGACCGCCTGTGGGGCTTCGCCACCCAGCTTTATGCCCTGCGGCGCGACAGCAATTGGGGGATCGGCGATTTCACCGACCTGGCCCGGCTGGGCTGGCGGGCGGCCGCCGTCGGGGCGGCGGCCATCGGCGTCAATCCGCTGCATGCCCTGTTCGCCAACCGCCCGGAATGCTACAGCCCCTATTCGCCCTCCAGCCGCAATTTCCTCAACGTCGTCTATATCGACGTCGAAATGGTGCCGGAATTCCGTGCCAGCAAGGCGGCGCAGGCGCTGTTCGCCGAGGCCGCGACGCAGGGCCGGCTGGCGGCGGCGCGGGCCGCCGAACGGGTCGACTATCCGGCGGTGGGGGCCCTGAAAAAGCAGCTCCTGGAACCCTGCTGGCAGGCTCTGGGCGAGCCCGCCAACCGCGAGCGCCTGGCCGCCTTTCGCGCCTTCCAAAAAAAGAGTGGGCCCCAGGCCGAACGCTTCGCGATTTTCGAGGCGCTGCAGGAATTCTTTCTCGACGGTCCGCAACCGCAATCCTATTGGCGGCACTGGCCGGCCGCTTACCAGGATCCCGACAGTCCGGCGGTCGCCGGATTTGCCAGCGAGCGGCGCCAGCGGGTGGACTTCTTCTGGTATCTGCAATGGCTGGCCGAGGAGCAACTGGCGGCGGCGCAGGCGTCCTGCCGCGACGCCGGGATGGCGGTCGGCATCTACCGCGATCTCGGCGTCGGTATCGCCGAGGACGGCGCCGAAGCCTGGGCCAACCAGCGGCTGCTGTGCCTGGGGGTGTCGGTGGGCGCCCCGCCCGATCCGCTCAATCTGGCCGGCCAGGACTGGGGCCTGGTGCCGTTCAACCCGCTGACCCTGGCCGATGCCGCCTATCAACCGCTGCTCGACGTGCTGGAGGCCAATATGGCCAATGCCGGGGCGATGCGCCTCGATCACGCCATGAGCCTGCAGCGGCTCTATTGGGTGCCGCGCGGCGTTGCCGCCGACCAGGGCGCCTATGTCCGCTATCCGGTGGCCGATCTGTTCCGGCTGGTGGTGCTGGCCAGCGCCCGCCGCCGCTGCCTGGTCATCGGCGAGGACCTTGGCACCGTGCCGGACGGCTTCCGCGAACGCATGTCGGAGGCCGGCGTGTTGGGCTACCGCCTGCTGGTCTTCGAACAGGACGGACAGAGATTCAAGGCCCCCGGGGATCTGCCGGAGGAGGCCCTGGTGACCTTCGGCACCCACGATCTGCCCAGCCTGGCCGGCTGGTGGGCGGGTATCGACATCGCCCAGCGCCGTGCCCTGGCGCTGTATCCCGAGACGGCGATGGCCGACGGGGAAGCCCGCGAGCGGGAGCTGGCGCGCAGCCGGTTGGTCGCCGCCCTGGTCGCCGCCGGCCTGCTCGACCGACGCTTTCCCACCGCCGGGCCGCTGTCCACCGCCCAGGCCAGGCGTCTGGCGCGGGCGGTCTACGGATATCTCGGGCGCTCGAAGGCCAGGCTGCTGATGGTCCAGTTCGAGGATCTTCTCGGCCTGTCGACGCAGATGAACCTGCCCGGAACCGTCGATCAGCACCCCAATTGGCGCTGCCGTCTGCCGATGCCCGTCGAGGCCATGTTCGACGACCCGGGGCTGAAGGCGGTTGTCGAAGATCTGAACGACCGGTAATCATCCCTTCTTTCGACCTTGACTCGGTATGGCCGAACGAGGCTGCATTGCCGGGTTACCCAAGGCATCACTCAGGAGCGTATATGGCATTCCCCCGAGGCCCGGCGGCGGCACCGTCGCAGCGGACCGCCGCCAACGATGTGGCGGCCATCAAGCAGAGCCTTTGCGACCATATGATCTATTCGGTAGGCAAGGATCCGCTGACGGCCACCTCGCGCGATTGGTTCCTGGCCGCCGCCTACGCTTTGCGCGACCGCCTGATCGGTCAGTGGATGCGGACCATGCGCGGCTATTACGACCATGACGTCAAGCGCGTCTACTACCTGTCCATGGAGTTCCTGGTCGGCCGCGCCATGACCAATGCGATGATCAATCTCGGCATTTACGACGCCTTTCGCGAGGCCGTCGGCGAACTTGGCTATGATCTCGACGAACTGCAGAGCTGGGAGGTCGAGCCGGCGCTCGGCAATGGCGGCCTGGGGCGGCTCGCCGCCTGTCTGGTGGACAGCATGGCGACGCTGGGCATCCCCGGTTTCGGCTACGGCATCCGCTATGAATTCGGCATGTTCACCCAGCATATCGAGCAGGGCTGGCAGGTCGAGGCACCGGAAAACTGGCTGCGCTACGGCAATCCCTGGGAGTTCCAGCGTCCGGGAGTGATGTATCCGGTGCGTTTCGGCGGTCGCGTGGTGCGCTATCGAGACGCCGACGGGCGTTGGCGCCATCAATGGGTGGACGCCGAGGAACTGATGGCCATGGCCTATGACATGCCGGTGCCGGGATATGGCGGCGGCACGGTCAATAATCTGCGCTTGTGGGCCGCCAAATCGACCCGTGAATTCAATCTGAAATACTTCAATCAGGGCAACTATATCGAGGCCGTCCGCGACAAGAACGAGTCGGAAAACCTCTCCAAGGTGCTTTACCCCAGCGATTCGACGGCGCGCGGCCGGGAACTCAGGTTCCGGCAGGAATTCTTTTTTGTTTGCGCCTCGTTGCAGGACATCATCGCCCGTTTCCGCCGCAATCACAGCAGTCTGGAGATGTTGCCCGACCGGGTGGCCATCCAGCTCAACGACACCCATCCGGCGATGACCATCGCCGAGCTGATGCGCATCCTGCTCGACGAGCATCATCTGGAATGGGAAGCCGCCTGGAGCATCACCACCCGAACCTGTGCCTACACCAATCACACCTTGTTGCCGGAAGCCCTGGAAACCTGGCCGGTGGATCTGTTCGAACAGCTGCTGCCGCGGCATTTGGAAATCATCTTCGAAATCAACCAGCGCTTCCTCAACGACGTGCGGCATAACTGGCCGGGCGACGCCGAGGTGCTGCGGCGTCTGTCGCTGGTCGACGAGGATGGCGGACGGCGCGTCCGCATGGCGCATCTGGCGGTGGTCGGCTCGCATTCGGTGAACGGCGTCGCGCAGATCCATACCGATCTGATGAAAAGCACCATCTTCGCCGATTTTGAACGCTTCCAGCCGGGTAAGATCAGTTGCAAGACCAACGGCATCACGCCGCGTCGTTGGCTGCTGGCGGCCAATACCCCCTTGGCCGGGCTGATCACCTCTTCCATCGGCGACGGCTGGATTGCCGATCTCAGCCGGCTGCGGGATCTGGTTCCGCTGGCCGAGGTGGCCGCCTTCCGCCGTGCCTTCGCCGCCGCCAAACTGGCCAACAAAGAGCGTCTGGCGGAAGTCATCGAACAGCGCCTCGGTATCCCGGTGAGTACCGCCTCGCTGTTCGACGTCATGGTAAAGCGGATGCATGAGTACAAGCGGCAGTTGCTCAACGTCCTCTATGTGGTCACCCGCTATAACCGCATTCGGTCCAACCCCTCGGCCTTCTGGCTGCCGCGCACGGTGATCATCGGCGGCAAGGCAGCGCCCGGCTATCAGATGGCCAAGCTGATCATCAAGCTGATCAACGACATCGCCGACGTCATCAACAACGACCCCCTGGTGGGCGACCGGCTCAAGCTGGTGTTCGTTCCCAATTACAATGTGTCGACCGCCGAAATGATCATTCCGGCGGCCGATCTGTCGCAGCAGATCAGCACCGCCGGCACCGAGGCCTCGGGGACCGGCAACATGAAGCTGGCGCTCAACGGCGCCCTCACCATCGGTACCTGGGACGGCGCCAATGTCGAGATCTGCGAGGAGGTCGGCGCCGACAACATGTTCCTGTTCGGCCTGACCGCTCAGGAGGTGGCGCGTGAGCGCCGCGCCGGCTGGGACAGCCAGGCGGCCATCGCCGCCAATCCGGAACTGGCGCAGGTTCTCGAGATGATCGCTTCCGGGTATTTTTCGCCCGAGCAGTGCGACCGCTACCAGCCGGTGGTCGACGGTCTGGTCCTGGGCGGCGACCCCTACCTGCTGACCGCCGACTATCCGGCCTATGTGGCGACCCAGGAACGGGTCGACCTGCTCTATCGCCAGCCCGAGGAATGGACCCGGCGCGCCATCCTCAACGTCGCCCGCATGGGCAAGTTCTCGTCGGACCGCACGGTGGCCGAATACGGCGCCGAGATCTGGGGGGTGCCGGCCAGGTAGGATGGGGCGTCAACCAGTTTCAAATTACGCGGTTTTCAGAGCTATTGACGGTTCTGGTCTCCCTCTCGCGCCGACGCCTGACGGCTATTGTGGCCTGGTCAGGGCCGGTGGGGCCCCTTCCTCTCCCGGTTCCCGGAGAAGATCGGATTTGACCGACGGCGTGGCCGCCTTGGCCGTCGCCGCCGGCGCGGCGGCTTTCACCGGTGTCGATTTTTCGGATCTGAGGCGGCCTTCGATGGCGTCGATGGCCTCGGCCGGCAGGCGCCGTTTCAGCGCCGCGATGGCGATCTGCGGCTGGAAGGCCATATCGTTTTCCTGCAGTTCCACCGCGTCGCCGTTCTGCGAGCGTCGATACCAGTAATAGGCTTCGCGGTCGTTGGGCGGCATACCCCAGCCGGCCTCGAAGGCGGCCCCCAGCATGTATTGCGCCGCCGGCTGGTTGTGCCGGGCGGCGGTGGTCAGCCATTTGACGCCCTCCACCGGGTCGCGGGCGACGCCGCGACCGCGCAGGATCATGCGGCCGATGGCGTATTCGGCATCAGGCTGTGACCCGGCCTGAGCCGCCTGGCGATATAGCCGCATCGCCTCAGCCAAGTCTTTGCGTCCAGCCTTCCCGGATTCATACATTATTCCTAAAGCGTAAAGTGCATCCGGGTTGTTGCTGGCGGCGGATTTTTCATACCATTCTTTGGCTTTTCCAAAATCAGCCCCGGTTCCCAGGCCGAACTGGTAAAGATAGCCAAGAGAGTATTGTGATTTTGGGTCTCCGTCGGCGGCACCTCGCTGCCAGATCTCCAGCGCTTTTGCGTAGTCTTCGCGTTGAAGGGCTGCTACGCCGTCATCAAATTGCGCCCATAGCGGAGACAGGCAAAAGCCGTAAATCAGTGCCGTTGTAGACAGTAAGAGCAGTGGATTCTTCATGGGGCAGTTATAGTCTCTGGGTGGCTCAAAGTCACGTCTCGCTCTTCCCCTTTAACAGGTGTGCGAATTAATCGCATACACGCAAAAGTTGCTGACGGAAAGGGGCTTGTAATTAGTGTATTGCATTCGTAACTGCAAAACTGCAGGATTGCACCTACCGATGCTCACAGACGGGGAGGGTCTGGGTGCAGGTTTCACGCCTTGGTATTGCATCGCTGGTATTTGCGGCCGTAGTGGCAATTTCCGCACAGGCGGGCGCATTGCAATGTGTGCCCTTCGCCCGCGAGGTATCGGGAATCAGCATCAGAGGCGACGCCTGGACCTGGTGGAGCGCCGCTGTCGGTCAATATGACCGCGGCCAGGCGCCGCGCATCGGCGCCGTGGTGGTGTTCAAGAAACATGGGGCCATGCGCTACGGCCATGTGGCGGTGGTGACCCGGGTCATCAACAACCGCGAGGTGCTGGTCGACCACGCCAACTGGGCGCCGCACCGCGGTCGCGGTCGCGGCCAGATCGCCAAGATGGTGGCGGTCACCGATATTTCCCCGAGAAACGACTGGACCGAGGTCCGGGTATGGAACCTGGCGACCCGTGACTACGGGACCCGCGTCTATCCGACTTATGGTTTTGTCTATCCGAAATCCGGCGATGCCCGCCTGCAGGAGGCGGCGCTCAGGATCGAGACGCCGTCCCGCATGGTCGTGGCACGGCCGCAACACCCGCCGGCCCCCCAATTGGCCACCGTTGATCTGCAGATCGCCAAAGCCCTTGCGGCCGCCGCGGTTCCCGCTCCGACGCCGGTTCCGGCTCCGGTTCCGGTCACGGTTCAGGCTGTCGCCCCGGTTCCGGCCCCGGCCCCGGCCCCGGTTGTCGCCGTCGTCGCCGCCCCGGCTCCTCTTCCGGTCGTGGTTCAGCCGCCGCCTCCCCCGCCGGCCGCTCCGGTGACCCTCGCCTCCCTGTCCGCCGAGGAGGATCTGGCCCTGGCCAGGCGCTTCGGAGCAGGTCGTTATTGAGGGCCTAAAATCTTTCGTCATATCGACGACAGTCCTTGCACAATCTCATCTGTGCGACGCATCCTCCCTGACGACGTGCGACCTCTAAAAGTAAAGGGTTTATTTCGATGACTGCAGGACAGATGGCCGACGCCATCCGCTTTCTGGCCGCCGACGCCGTGGAGAAAGCCAAATCCGGCCATCCCGGCATGCCGATGGGGGCCGCCGACATGGCGACGGTGCTGTTCACCCGGTTTCTCGCTTTCGATGCCAAGGCGCCCCGCTGGCCCAATCGCGACCGCTTCGTGCTGTCGGCCGGGCACGGCTCGATGCTGCTTTATGCCCTGGCCTATCTCACCGGCTATGATGACGTCGACATCGAGCAGCTCAAACGGTTCCGTCAAATGGGGGCCCGCACCGCCGGTCATCCGGAATACGGCCATGTGGCCATAGCCGAAACCACCACCGGTCCGCTTGGCCAGGGCCTGGCCAACGCGGTCGGCATGGCGCTGGCCGAAAAGATGCAGGCGGCCCGGTTCGGTGCCGATCTGGTGAACCATCGCACCTGGGTCATCGCCGGCGACGGCTGCCTGATGGAGGGGATCAGCCAGGAGGCGATTTCGCTCGCCGGTCATCATCGCCTGAACAAGCTGGTGGTGTTGTGGGACGACAACCGGATCTGCATCGACGGACCGACCAGCCTGTCGGTCAGCGATGATCAGTTGGCGCGGTTCCGCGCCAGCAACTGGGACGCCGTCGCCGTCGACGGCCATGACCAGCGGGCTATCGCCGCCGCCCTCGAAGCCAGCCTGTCGGCCGAACGCCCGACCCTGATCGCCTGTCGCACGGTGATCGGTTTCGGCGCGCCGACCAGGGCCGGTTCGGAGAAAAGCCATGGCTCCCCCCTGGGGGCCGAGGAAATCGCCGGGGCGCGGGTGGCGCGCGACTGGCCGCATGAGCCTTTCGTCGTTCCGGCGCCGTTGCTGGAGGCCTGGCGGGCCGCCGGGCGCCGCGGCGAAGCGGCGCGGCAGGCCTGGGAAAAACGTCTGGCGGCGGCCGAACCGGCCTGCCGTGAGGCCTTCGGCCGGGCCGTCAATGGTCCGCCGGCCTCGGCCTGGCGGGCCGCCGCCGCCGATTTCAAGGCCAAGATGATTGCCGAGCGGCCCTCCTGGGCCAGCCGCAAAGCCTCGCAGGAGGCACTTGAGCAACTGACCGCCGCCGTTCCCGAGCTGATCGGCGGGTCCGCCGACCTCACCCATTCCAATCTCACCATCACCAAGGCCACCCGTCCGGTCACCCCCGAGGATGCCGGCGGCCGCTATCTGCATTACGGCGTGCGCGAGCATGCGATGGCGGCGATCATGAACGGCCTGGCGCTGCATGGCGGGTTCATTCCCTATGGCGGCACCTTCATGGTGTTTTCCGACTATCTGCGGCCGGCGCTCAGGCTGTCGGCGCTGATGGGGCTCAGGGTCCTCTATGTGATGACCCACGACTCCATCGGCCTCGGCGAGGACGGCCCGACCCATCAACCGGTCGAGCATCTGGCATCGCTGCGCGCCATGCCCAATCTTCTGGTCTTCCGCCCCTGCGATCCGGTGGAAACCATGGAGGCCTATGAAGTGGCGCTGGAGAATACCGCCGGCCCCAGCCTGTTGTCGCTGTCCCGTCAGAACCTGCCGACCTTGCGCAGCGACGGAGGTGAGAACCTGACGGCGCTGGGCGGCTATGTGCTGGCCGAGGCCGAGGGACCCCGGCGGGTGACGCTGATCGCCACCGGCTCCGAGGTTGAACTGGCGATGCAGGCCCGCGATATCCTGAAGTCCCGCGGCGTCGCCGCCGCGGTGGTGTCTATGCCTTGCTGGGCGTTGTTCGACCGCCAGGACGGCGCCTATCGTCAGCGGGTGCTCGGACCGGGCACCGTGCGGGTGGCGGTCGAGGCGGGCGCCCGTTTCGGCTGGGAACGCTATGTCGGGCCGGAAGGCGCGGTGATCGGCCTCGACAGTTTTGGCCTGTCCGGTCCCGCCGGCGAGGTTTACCGCCATTTTGGAATTACCGCCGAGGCCGTGGCGGAAGCCGCCCTGGCCCGGATTTAAGGAGGGAAGACAATCATGTCTATGGTTTCATTGCGTCAGTTGCTCGACCACGCGGCCGAACACGGTTACGGCCTGCCGGCCTTCAACATCAACAACATGGAGCAGATGCTGGCGATCATGGCGGCGGCGAAGAAAACCGATTCGCCGGTGATCCTGCAGGCCAGCCGCGGCGCCCGCGCCTATGCCAATGACGTGGTGCTGAAACATCTCATCCAGGCCGCCGTCGAACTTCATCCCGACATTCCGGTCTGTATGCACCAGGACCACGGCAACAGCCCGGAAACCTGCATGTCGGCGATCACCAGCGGCTTTACCTCGGTGATGATGGACGGTTCGCTGAAGGACGACGGCAAGACCCCCGGCGATTGGGACTACAATGTCGGGGTTACCTCGAAGGTGGTGGAACTGTCCCATATGGTGGGCGTTTCCGTCGAAGGCGAGCTGGGGGTGCTGGGCTCTCTGGAGACCGGCAAGGGCGACAAGGAGGATGGCCACGGCTTCGAGGGCACCCTCGATCACAGCCAGTTGCTGACCGATCCGGCGCAGGCGGTGGAATTTGTCATGAAGACCAAGGTCGACGCGCTGGCCGTCGCCATGGGCACGTCGCATGGCGCCTACAAATTCAGCCGCAAGCCGACCGGCGATATCCTGGCGATGCATGTGATCCGGGAAATCAACCGACGCCTGCCCAACACCCATCTGGTGATGCATGGCTCGTCCTCGGTGCCCCAGGAGCTGCAGGACATCATCAACCAGTACGGCGGTGAAATGCCGCAGACCTTCGGGGTTCCCATCGAGGAGATCCTGGTCGGCATCAAGCATGGCGTGCGCAAGATCAACATCGACACCGACTGCCGGATGGCCATCACCGGCCAGATCCGCAAAGTCTTCGCCGAGAAGAAATCGGAATTCGACCCGCGCAGCTATTTCAAGCCGGCGATGGCCGCCATGCAGAAGCTGTGCGAAACCCGCTACGAGCAGTTCGGCACCGCCGGCCAGGCGTCGAAGATTAAGGTGCTGCCGCTGTCCGACATGGCCAAGCGCTACAAGGACGGATCCCTCGATCCGAAGTCCAGGTAAGCTTATTTCCGTCACCCCCGGGGCAACCCGGGGGTAACGGCTTCAGCCGCAGGTGAACCCCGCTCATGACCGTGAAGATCGCTCCTTCCATCCTGTCCGCCGATTTCGCCCGCCTTGGCGAAGAGGTTTCGGCGCTGGACGCCGCCGGTGCCGACTATATTCACGTCGATGTCATGGACGGTCATTTCGTCCCCAATCTGACCATCGGCCCGGCGGTGGTCAAAGCCCTGCGCCCGCATACGGCGAAGCTGTTCGATGTGCATCTGATGATCGAGCCGGTGGATCCCTTCATCCAGGCCTTCGTCGAAGCCGGCAGCGACATCGTCACCGTGCATGTGGAAGCCACCCGTCATCTCGACCGGTCCCTGCAGCTGATCCGCTCGCTCGGGCGCAAGGCCGGTGTATCGCTCAACCCGGCGACCCCGGACAGCGCCCTGTCCTATGTGCTCGACAAGGTTGACCTGATCCTGGTGATGTCGGTCAACCCGGGGTTCGGCGGGCAGAGCTTCATCCCCGCCGCTCTCGACAAGATCCGCCGTCTGCGCGACATGGTGGGGCGCCGGCCGATTGAGATCGAGGTGGACGGGGGGGTCACCGCCGCCAACGCCGCCGAGGTGATCGCCGCCGGTGCCGACGTCCTGGTGGCCGGCAGCGCGGTCTTTTCCACCCCCGATTACGCCGCCAACATCCGGGCGCTGAGGGGCCGGCAACTGTAACCAAACTTTCATCCAACTGTCACGGATGGCCGCTATTGTCGCGGGCGTAACCGCTCCCCCAACCGGAGGTCCCATGACCCGACAGTTTCTCGGTACCGCGGCGTTGGCATTCCTTACCATGGCCTCCGCCGCCCAGGCCCGCGACCAGATCCGCATCGTCGGCTCGTCGACGGTATATCCGTTTTCCACCGCTGTGGCCGAGCAGTTCGGCAAGACCTCCGGCTTCAAGGCGCCGATCGTCGAGAGCACCGGAACCGGCGGCGGCTTTAAGCTGTTCTGCGCCGGCGCCGATGAGAACAGCCCCGACGTCACCAATGCGTCGCGCCGCGTCAAGCAGTCCGAAGTCGACGCCTGCGCCGCCAATGGGGTCAAGGATATCACCGAGGTGGTCATCGGCTTCGACGGCATCGTCATCGTCAATGCCAAGGCCGGCCCAAGTTATGTCCTGACGCGCGAGGACATCTACCGGGCGACCGCCAAGACAGTGCCGGTCGGCGGCAAGCTGGTGGCTAATCCTTATACCAAATGGAACCAGATCGACGCCAAATTGCCGGCCGAGGACATCGTCGTCTATGGCCCGGCCTCCAATCACGGCACCCGCGACGCCTTCATCGAGCTGATCATGGACCCGGCCTGCGAGAAGCAGCCGGAAGTGGCGGCTCTGGCCGGTGACGAAAAGAAGAAAACCTGCCAGTCGGTCCGTGAAGACGGCGCCTATGTCGAGGTATCCGAGAACTACACCGTCATTCTGCAGAAGATGATCTCGCAGCCGCATGCGGTGGGCGTGCTGACCTTCAGCTATGTCGACCAGAATGCCGACAAGATCAAAGCGGCCACCGTCGACGGCGTGGTGGCAACCTATGAAAACATCGCCACCAGCAAATATCCGGTATCCCGCCCGCTGTTCTTCTATGTGAAAAAATCTCATGTCGGGGTCATACCGGGCATCCGCGAATACATCGCCGAATTCACCTCGGAGAAAGCCTGGGGCAAGTCCGGATATCTCGCCGAGAAAGGCCTGATCGCCATGCCCGACGCCGAACGCAAGGCCGAAGCGGCCAAGGCGAAAGACCTGGTCAACCTGAAGCTGTAGTCTTTACCATGCAGGTCCTTCTCGTTCTCCTCCTGCTGCTGGCGCTGTCGGCCTCCCTCTACCAGGTGGGCCGGAGCCGGGCATTGCGGGCGGCGGGCGGAAGGACCGGCATCCTTCATTCCCTGCCGTCCTATTACGGATATTATGTCGCCCTATGGTGCGGCATTCCGGCGGCGATCCTGATCGTCGCCTGGCTGGCGGCCGAGCCGACGGTTCTCCGGGCGATGGTGATCAATGTATTGCCGGCCGAGCTGCAAGGTCTGCCGCCGGCGCGCCTGTCGCTGTTGATCAACGAAGTCCGGCAACTGGCTTCGACCGGTGACTACCGCTTCGCCTCGGGGCCGGAGACCAAGGCGGTGGCGGAACAGTACCGGGCCCTGCAGGGCATCAGTTTCAAGGCGATGGTCGCCGGCATGCTGTCCCTGGGCATTGCCGGCGGAGCCTTCGCCCTCCGCGCCGTCCGCCCCTCGTTCAGGGCGCGCAATATGGTCGAGGGCGCCGTCCAGGCCTTTCTTATTCTCAGTTCAGTGCTGGCGATTCTCATCACGGTGGGCATCGTGCTGTCGCTGCTCTTCGAGTCGTTGCGCTTTTTCGCCATCGTGCCCTTGAACGAATTCCTCTTCGGCCTGTCCTGGAGCCCGCAGATGGCGATCCGCGCCGATCAGGTGGGGTCGTCGGGGGCGTTCGGTGCCGTGCCGCTGTTTACCGGGACTTTGCTGATCAGCCTGATCGCCATGCTGGTGGCGGTGCCGGTCGGCCTGCTTGCCGCCATTTATCTGGCGGAATATGCAGATCCCCGGTTTCGTGCCGTCGCCAAACCACTGCTGGAGATGTTGGCCGGGATCCCGACGGTGGTCTACGGCTTCTTCGCGGTGGTCACCGTATCGCCGTTCCTCCGCGGCCTCGGCGCCAGCCTTCACCTGTCGGTATCGTCGGAGAGCGCGCTGGCCACCGGGATCGTCATGGGCGTGATGATCATCCCCTTCGTCTCGTCGCTATCCGACGACGTCATCTGCGCGGTGCCGGAAAGCCTTCGCCACGGGTCCTTTGCCATCGGCGCCACGCAGGCGGAAACCGTCATGCAGGTGGTGATCCCGGCGGCCTTGCCGGACATTGTCGGCGGTATC
>Ga0208507_1001444_pt1 | contig 13294 bp, 5 predicted proteins | sample CryBogCBH12Aug01_FD_184626 | JGI IMG/M metagenome (GOLD analysis project Ga0208507, IMG submission 184626) | Freshwater microbial communities from Crystal Bog, Wisconsin, USA - CBH12Aug09.1 (SPAdes) (version 2) | ecosystem: Environmental > Aquatic > Freshwater > Lake | place: Crystal Bog... | reverse complement strand
CGATCACACGGAAAACCCGTTCTGTGAACCGCCCACTGTGGTTTTCCAGTGCCAGTGAAAGTGCCAGTGAAAAGAGTTCTGGCGGATTGTTGATGGGTAGTTGCTGGTTTTTTCCGAGTTAAGCTGAGTGCTTGACAAACGCGCTAAAATGCCTGATTCTATTGGTGTTCGATAGTTATGCGCAGCGCGCCTCTGGTGGCGGGCGGGTAGTTCGGGAGTAGTGAAAATCACTAACCCTGTTCGAGTCCCACCACCGGCACCAAATCAAATAATACCAATATAATCAAAGCATTTGAGATGAATACGTCTGTGGTGATGACTCAGGTATAACGTGTAGGTATAACGGACACAAGTCTCTCAAAGGGAATCTAAAGCGGTTTAAGGCGGTAAATAATATCGCTGACCGGCCTCTCAAAACCTCTTTTTCCGACAGGTACTCTGCAAGGTCCGCTTCCTGCCCTCACCATGCATTTCAAACGACACCACAATTTTCTAGTTGTGATGCATCCCCAAATGCTAACCATTGAAATTACCTAAAACAAACCGACATTGAAATTGGCTGGTGTGAGCGTGAATGCATTAACCAGAAAAACATCAGAGACCGGAACGATTGCCAGCTACACCTTATTGACTACCAGCTGATGCACGTCCGCCACCCACATATTTCCGTAATATCAAAAACATATTTTACAATCTGGCTACTCGAACAAACAGTCTGAGTATTTCACCTAGTGAGTTCTGAAAACTTAGACTGAAACCGGTAGGTTCCAGATACGACGGAATAAACCGCCGCACCGCTTTGCATCCGTAGGAACTTCACGCCTTCGGCTTTTTCCACAGGTTTTCCGGACTCAGTCAGTCTGGCAGCGTTCTGTGTAGGCATGAACACGGTCGCGGTAGTATTGGCGGGAACGGTTACATTAAGCATTAGGTTACTATCGTCCAGCTTCCAGCTGCTTACAATGCGACCATAAGGCGAGTCGTATTGAGCCTTTACCCATTTCAAATCAGCTACAGGCGTAGGCTTGATCACGATTTTCTTGAATCCTATTGCTCCCGAGTCGCACTGTATTCCACCAAGATTTTCATAGAGCCAGATTATGAAATCACCTATCAACATCACATGGTTACCGGAGTTCATGGACGGGTCGGCGGTGTCGCCATTCCAAAGCTCCCATACCGTTGTTGCGCCATGTTCGGCCATGTAACCCCAGCTCGGATAAGTCGTATTCGTCGCAAAACCATAGACCAGGTCAGCTCTTCCATCAGCCGTGAGCACTCGGTTGATCCATTGGCCCCCGATTAGACCTGTGCCTATATGACCTTTGGTTTCCGAAGTGATCTTCTCCACCAGATGGTCAAATACTCGTTTGTGCTCAGCAGCGGGAACCATCTCAAAGGCAAGTGGCAACACGCAAGCCGTTTGCGAGCCGTTGCTATAGAAACCTTTTTCAGGACTATAGAACTTCGTGCTTAGCGCTACCTTGAGCTGGTCAGCCAATGCGTCAAAACGCGCGGCGTCTTCGGCCTTACTTAACAAGGTTGCGTAGCGTCTCATTAGTTTCAGGCAATCGTAAAAATAACAGGTTGCCAGAATCGGTTTTGCGGTTTTACGGGCCGGGTCTTTCGAGTGAATCAGTTTGAAATCTTCCGGCGGCACACACCAATCCCCGTAGCTATCTTTCGAAATGATACCGTTAGAGATGTAACCGCTCATGTGGTCAATCCACTTGACCATGCTGGGATATTGCCGGGCGACGACCCCAATGTCGGCGTATTGATCTAGCAGCATGCCGGGAATGATCACCGCACTGCTCGGCCAGGTGACACTGTCATTGTACAATGACCAATACTCCGGGCACACATCAGAAATGCTTCCGTTTTCTTTCTGAGAATCGGCCATATCCTGCAACCACTTAGCGTAAAGGGCTGCGATATCGAACAAGTAAGCCTCGCCTTTAGACTCAGCCGAACGATCGCCAAGCCAGCCCTGCCGCTCGTCGCGCTGCGGACAATCTGTGATGATGCTGCGGTAGTTGCCGCGCACACCCCAAACCATATTCCGGTAGTTACGATTGATGGTCGGTTGTGAACAAGAAAACTCGCCTGTCGTTGCCAAATCATCATTCACGATACAGCCTTCGAGCGAAGCCAAAGTCGGCTTGCCAGGAAAGCCTGTGACTTCAACAAACCGGAATCCATGATAGGTGAAACGCGGCTCATAGGTTTCACGCCCCTGACCCTTGAGCGTGTATGCATCCGTCGCCTTGGCTCCGCGGAGATTGGAAATATATAGTGTGCCATCCGGCTGAAGAGTCTCGGCATGACGCAATGTAACAATTGTCCCAGCCGGACCGCGCACATGGAGCCGGCACCAACCCACCATGTTTTGGCCCATATCATAAATAAATACGCCTGGCTTCGGCTCAGTGATAGCGATGGGTTGGAGCGTGCCCGTTACTCGTATGGCGTTGATAATCTGCGCCACAAGTTTTCCCCCGGGCGCAGAAACACATTTAGCTGGCATCCATCCAGAATCACTGAAACCTGCATTTGCCCAGCCCGGCATTTCCCGACGGGCGTCGTATTCTTCGCCGTCATATTCGTTGTTGGCCTCAATGGGTCCGGCGGTGGTCAGTTTCCAGGTCGGATCGCTGACGATTTCGTCCCGCGTTCCGTCGGTGTATTCCACTTCCAGTTGTAGGCAGAGTTTGGGAGAGCCGTAGTCTTGAGTTCGTGCCGGGGTCTTGTTCCGAGGCGCATGATAACGGCCATTGCCAAGAATAACGCCGATTGCATTACGATCCGGCCGGACCAATTTCGTGACATCGCGGGCGACATAGAATACTCGTTTGTGATAATCCGTCAGCCCCGGGGACAAGACATCATCACCCACCTTATGACCGTTGACATAAAGTTCGGAGAGGCCTAATCCGGAAACGTAGGCGGTCGCGCGCTTCACTTGGCGACCCACGATGAATTCCTTCCGCAGCCAGCGCGCCGGCAAGCGCCGTGAGGCGATTTCATTGGCGGCTTGTATCGCCTTGTTGGTGGTTGCTGGCATTTCTCGTAGCGGCTCGTCCAATCCAATCCACATGCCTTTCCAATCGGCAGGCTGAAGCAATCCCATCGTCCACAAGGTCGGTCGACTCCAATCCGAGGCCTTTCCATCCTTGTCCCAAATGCGCACCTTCCAGTAAAACCGCATCCTCGACTCCAAAGTTTTTCCGGCATACTCCACTTGAATGCTTTGGTCCGACACAACTTTGCCACTGTCCCACACATCACCGCGATCCTTCTTCAGGAGTTCTGCTGAACTCGCCACCAGCACTCGATACGCTGTTTGCTTTTCTCCACGCAGAGGCGACTCCATTACCCAACTTAGCCGCGGCTTCACAACGTCAATGCCCAAAGGGGCAGAAAGATATTCACAGCGCAAATTACTAACCTCGGCGGCGTGCAGCCCGGCTAGTGGCGAAAGCAGCAGGGCGGCAATAAATACAGTGTGGAATTTCACCGCTTTGATTTTGTTCATAGTTTAGCTTTTAGTTTGATGGTCGCTGCACCTAATCCGGGCGAAACAGCTTTTAGCGTAATCGTGCCAGGCTGACCGCTTTTTGAGCGCACAATCGCCAGCGCCAGCCCGTTGTAGGCACTTCGTTCAGGCGCTTGGAACGATTCAAAACTCGTCGCGTCGCCGTTATCCGTGGCCACAATTTCCCCTGGACCCTCGATTTCAAACTGTATCTGATTTTTTGAACGCGGCACTTGCAGTCCGTTTTTGTCTGTGACTGCGACACTGATGAAAGACAAATCCGTTCCATCCGCAGCAATTTTCTGGCGGTCTGCTGACAACTGCAATTTCGCCGGCGCGCCGGTGGTTTTTTGGGTGTCGGTCGCCCATCTTTTTCCGTTTTTGTAGGTGACGACTTTTAACTCACCTGGCTGGTAGATAATGTCATCCCAGCGCAAGCGATATTCGTTTGCAGCCTTAGTTTTCTTGCCGATTGATTTTCCGTTAAGGAATAGCTCTGCCGAATCACCGGAGGTGTAAACGAATACCGGCGTCACGAGGCCAACGCGTTCGGGCCAATTCCAATGTGGTAGGATGTGCGCCATTGGAAAATCTGGACGCCAGTGGGATTGGTAAAGAAAGAATCGGTCTTTTTTGAATCCGGCTAGGTCCATGATGCCGAAATAGGAACTCCGGGCGGGCACACGTATTTTGCCCAACGCGTCAAGTTCCTGCTTGGCTTTTTCCCGATCCGCCGGATTTGAGTAATTAAGCAGATTGCTTCGATCAGCATTGTAAGGCGTTGGCTCACCTAAATAATCAAAACCGGTCCACACAAATTCACCGGCGACAAACGAGTTGCTTTCCTGTCTGGAAAATTCGGTGTCTGGCAAACTGGCCCAACTCGGAAAATGGACATCATATGAGCTAACTTGAAAATCCGCCAAAGCCTCTTGATTGTTTTTACTAACATGACCTTGGGGCACAGGGAAGAAATACTCACCCCGCGAACTCACGGTAGAACTCGTCTCACTCCCAACCAACGGAAGAGTATCGTTGGAGCCGCGGAATTTCGTGTAATAATCAGGTTTATAATTCCAACCAAAGACGTCAAAATGATTTTGAAAACCACTAAAAGCCGCCTTGTAGGAATTCACACCTGCAGTCACAGGCCGCGTCGGATCTTCGGCCCGGATGATATTACGATGCGCCTCAGCCAAAGCTGGACCGCCAGGCTTATTCGAGTCGGGGACTTCGTTGCCACTGCTCCACAATATAACGGAGGGATGGTTTCGATCGCGACGCACGAGCGCACGTAGATCCTGCTCGTGCCAGTCAGAATAAAGAATATGATAATCGTTCGCGTTTTTGCCCGACACCCAGCAATCAAAGGCCTCGTCCATCACGACAAAACCCATGCGATCGCACAAATCCAAAAGCTCCGGTGCGGGCGGATTGTGGCTGGTGCGGATGGCGTTGACCCCACACTCGCGCAAAATCTCCAATTTTCGTTCCAAGGCGCGAGCATTGATGGCTGCGCCCAATGCGCCGAGATCGTGATGTTCACAAACGCCGTTGAGTTTGAGCTGTCTTCCATTGAGGAAAAATCCATTTGCAACCGTGAATTCTGACTTGCGGATTCCAAATGGCGTTTCGCAGATATCCACGACGATTCCACTTTGTTCGACCGTTGTCACCGCGACGTAACGCTGCGGCTTTTCTAGCCACCAAAGTTTGGGGGAAGTAATAATCATCTGGCCTGAAGTGCGCTCGGATTGGTTAGCCGTAATCTTAAAAGAGGTGCCAACCAAGGCAGCAACGAGCTGGCTACGTGTCCCATCGGCATTAAGCTCAAAGATTTTATTTTTTACTGAAACGGTGACAGCAGCATCGGTTTCGTTGTCCACGTCCACTTGTATTTGGACGGTCGCGGAACGCTCATGTATTTCGGGTGTTGTAACAGCTGTGCCCCAATGAGCGACGTGAACTGGCGCCGTCTTTACCAACCATACGTTGCGATAGATGCCGCCGCCAGGATACCAGCGCGATGACTCCGTGGGATTGTCGAGACGGATTGCGATAACATTATCCCCGCCACACTTCACGAATGGGGTCAAGTCAACGCGCCAAGATGAATACCCATAAGGCCAGCCGCCGGCCAGTTTCCCATTCACCCAGACACTCGCGTAAGACATCGCCCCGTCCACATCCAAAAATAATTTACGCCCGACGTCAGTTGCGGGAATTTCTAAATGCTTGCGATACCAAGCCACACCCCACCATGGGAGCTTGCCGGTGTTGCCGGGATATTCCTGTTTAAAAGGGCCTTCTATGCCCCAGTCGTGCGGAAGATTGAGCAATCGCCATTGGCCGTCGTTAAAATCCAGCTGTGCACAGGCCGTGTCACCAACGGGCTCAGTGTCTGGACGGCTTTGGGCCGGGTTCGTGGAAAGAGAATTGCCTGTGGGTAAAATCCATGGCCGCAGTGCGGAATAATTCAGGTTGGTGTCAGGAGCATTATCCTTGGTGAAGCGCCACCCAGCGTTAAATGAAATACGTTCAGGAGTCGTTGCCGCAGATATAGAGGAACACACTAAAAGCCACAGGAATAAGCTCAGCGTCCCAGCTTTGGTAACGGTGATATTCTGATTGATGCGAAATATGATCTTCATTGGTATTTAAATTTTAATTTCTTTCGTGAGCTACATGATGCGATTCACCGGATGCTTTCCATCACCAGCACCCAGTCCTGCGGGGAAGGAACATTATTTTTGAAGCTAACAGGTTTGGCCTCCTTGTTACCCGATTGCGCCGTGGCTCGAATTGTTCCCTGATCGAACTTCCGACCTGTCGCCGGATCAAGGTAGAAAACATTCCAGTCCACATCGGGGTCAAGGTTCTTTACCTCCGGACCGTTCCAGTTGTAGATATTGCGGCGCGGCAGGTAGATGAACCGCACTTCGCCGGGAATGCCGGCGGCAAAACAACCGGGCGCCCATTCCGGATGCGACTCGAATCGCCACCACGGGTATTGCTCCAGCAGTTTCTTCCCGATTCCCAACTGGGTTGAGCCGGGATAGTTCATCCCTTCCTTCCAAGTGGTCCAATCATAAGGTTGACCACCCCACGCTCCCCAATTTCCGTGGTCGCCTTCCACGCCGGCGTGCCAGATTCCCGCCGCACCATAGGTGTGGCCCGCCGCACCACTTAGCATATTCCGCCAGAAAATACACCGCTGAACATCACCGAAACCCTGCTGCATGTGCCCCTCATAGCACGTTTCGCCGCACAGCACAGGAATGGCTGGCTTGTTACTATAGGCTGAGGTGAGCAGGAAAAGCGTCTCGTCTGCGATAGCTTTTCGTTCATCGTGATTTCCACCGACCATGTCAAAGTCAATGACCACTTCATCGTCCACACAACCCCGACGGCCTCTGCCGTTGTTGGGATGGACTGTGAGCGGATGGTGGTAAGGGTCGATACTGCGCAGATACCTAGCCACTTCGGCCCAATTTCCCTCGCCCCATTTTGTGCTAGGACTAATTTCACCTGCCAGAATCCAAACCACGGGATAGGCGCCATACCGCGCCACCAAGTTCCGCCAGTGCCGCTTGAGGTTATCAGCTCCAAAAGCCTTCATGCTGTCGCAATCACCTCGCCCCCACGCTCCGACAATTGCCGGAACCAATCCGGAGTCCACGAGATGTTTGAGCCGACGATCCGCATACTCAAAATACTTCGGATTGATTAAATTCAGATTCTTTGACAGATAAGGCTGCCCCCCTTCGTTCTCCCAACTTGGTTGGAAAAATTTTTCATCGGGATAAGGTCCGCAAACAATCTGAATCACGGAGAACCCCTTCGCATTACGGTCAGCGGTCAGTTCCTGAAAACCATCCCACGACAGGCGTTTACAAAGTCCTTTCCACCAAGTATCGCCCAACCAGAAGAACGGCGTGCCGTCGGCATGTTCAAAGTGCCGTTGGTCTTTGGTGACTTGAACCGAGCCGTGCTGGTAGAGCACGTTCTTACCACGATATTCAGCGACCTCGATCTTTCCGATAAGGCCGTGCAGCTTTGAATTGCTCTTATCTGAACACTCGCTCCTCCATGTATGCATTCCCGGCATCGCCGATGCGTAGCGGAAACACCAACGGTTGCCGCCGGCCCAGAACCCCGGCACGCGGAGTTCCATTCCATCCGGTCGCATCACGATTGCGTTAAACTCTATCTCAACGAACGGATTCTGATAGGTCTTCTCAGATAGCAGTAAGATTTCTGCAACTTGATTCGCCTCCACCTTTTGTAATGTCGTTGCTCCCAGAACGGCCGCGTGCACCTCGTCGTTTTCAATGGCATGGAGCGCGGTCAGCGGAGCCAGAAATAGGACGATGATGAGTGTGAGGGAGTGATATATTTTGGTTAAACTTATCACTTTCCCTTTCCATCAACTTTCCCGGGTGTAGAAAAAGCGGCGATATCGGCCTGTTTCTCATTTTGATAACGGTCATGGAGCAAGTCCCAAATTACCCCTTTGCTTTGTTCAGGTATCGTGATCGCGCGAATCGCTTGGTCGGCACTTCCACCTGCCCGCGCGATTCGCGCTGAAAGCTGCGAGAGATACAGGCTGCGGGGGGTAACGTGCTGGCCGTAACTTTCCCAGAAACCTTCAGGCCGCCCGGCGAGCGCGGGTGTGCCTTTTTCACCAATACAACCGACGGCCCAATTTTGCGCGCTGATAATCCATGGTTTTTCGCAAATGAAAGTCTTTGCTTCGCAGTTCCATAAGACCTGGCAGTTACCGGCCCAGCCGTGTCCCGTGCCCATTCCGCCGCGATCTTGCACGTTTATCTGGCCACCGCGAACATTGTCGTAAAGTTGTCCGCAAGACCAACGATGATGCGGGCCAATGTCCGAGTGTGTATGCTCTGCAAGGCAATCGAGAAAAACTGTCGGGCCGACATCAAGCTGTCCGGTCACAAAATCATGCCGGCCATTTCGCGCGTAGCAGCGTTGGAAAAGAACAAACTGTCCTCCGCCCACGAAGGAATAGCGACGGCCGCCGATGATTTCAGAAACCGGATCAATCATCGCGCAATCCTGCACCGTAATGCGCGAGGCATTCTTATCAACCTGCACGCAAGAATATGCGAAGTGGACAGCAGTAACATTTCGAACCCACGAATCTACGATGCTGCTAATCCGAATTGCAGTCCATGCGTGTAGCTCGTCAGAGCTTTCCTTTCCTTTTTGATATACCGATTCGAGCCGCAGATTTTCCACTGAGGCGCCACGGCCGCGCTGGTCGACTGCCTTGCGAACTCCGCCGCCACCGTATCGCTGCTCAATGGAGCAGATCACAGGCGTGTCAAGCATGGCAACATCGCCATTGATATCGGCGATCCGACACGACCATTTTACGCGATAATCATCGCTCTTCCACTGCACGCCACCTGGATGCAAATTAATCACATCCATTTTTAGGTCATGAATCCAATCTTGCGTTGCCGTGCGCTCGATTATCACCTCATCCCCAGGTTTAAATTCCAGCGCACGGACGACGTGTAATTTCATGGCCCCGAGCGGAACAGCGCCATCAAGAATTTCGTGCGGCTTGTCTTCAGCGGAAAGATCTCCGTTTCCCGCAACCTCAATTAAGGTTGGCGTTTGTCCTTCTGGGGGAATCATCGTGGCGATCACTGTTGTTCCGCCAGGATCTTGTCCCTCACCACGCAATGTCACACCAGGACCAACTCGTAAAGGCCTGCTACAGCGATAAGTTCCCTTCGTCAATAGCACGGCACCACGAACACCATCTTCAGACCGAGCTACCAGTTTCTCGACTCGATCAATCGCCGCCTGTATTCGTTCCGTATCGTCGTCACCCTGTCCTGGCACCACCGTGATCGCCACCGGAACAACCGGCAGTGAGACGCCGCCATTACAATATCCCGCCATCGAAAAATCAGGAATAACATTTCCGAACCCATCAGGCTTGATGACGATTGTGTCAACCTGCCGAGCAACTTTATTTCCGCCGGGTGGAGTCAATCTACCGGCATCAACGCGTTGGAGCGCAGACCGATCTTCAGAAAGAGGCGAGGCATATAGCGTAACCAATAGATCAGGCAAGACGACGGCGAAGGCGAAAGCTAAAATTTTGTTCATGCACTATTCCGTAGGAGGGATTCGAATCACGAATACCTGACACTGATTCCACATTTATTTTCGGCACCACCCCATCGTGGTAAGATAGAGAAAACAACCGTTACCCAACCATTGATTTCCAATAACATCCTCATAATTAATGTGTGTTTTGAGGGAAACGTTTAGTTTCAGTTTCAACTTTGATTGGGATTGTAGAGATTGTCTCAATCACTCCGTTCACTGAAACTTTTACTGACCGCTTTAGTTTGGACGCGACTTGGTAGTAAGTCACTTTGCCGTTCTTCCATTCCAAATCCACAATGAATCCTCCTCGAGCACGTAGTCCGACCACTTTACCCGTCGCCCAAGTTTTCGGCAAAGCAGGCAGCAGTTCGATTTCACCGGCGTGAGATTGCAGAAGCATTTCGCAAACACCGGCGGTGTAGCCGAAATTTCCGTCAATCTGAAACGGCGGATGGGCATCCAGCAGGTTCGCGTAAACGCCACCGCCGTTATTCATGTTCACGCCCGTATTGGTGACGAGCCGAAGAAGATTGCTAATGAGTTTGTGAGCATGATCACCATCGTGCAATCGCGCCCAAAGATTAATTTTCCACGCCGTGCTCCAACCAGTGCTCACATCACCACGAGCCGTGAGCGAAACCCTTGCGGCCTCAGCCAGCTTTGGGGTCGTCTGTGTCGAGATTTGTCGACCAGGATAAAGCGCCACCATGTGCGAGACATGGCGGTGATGATCCTTTGGATCGTCGCGATCCACCATCCATTCCTGTAATTGTCCCCACTTACCAATTTTGGGAGCAAGCAGCTTGTCGCGTTTCGCGGCGATGGTGTCGCGGAACTCGCGGTCAACTCCAAGTGCGTCGGCAGCCTCGACCGTGTTATTGAACAAGTCCCAGATGAGTTGCTGGTCGTGGGAAACTCCGTCCTCTCGCGGGCCGTGTTCGGGCGAGTAGCCGTTTGGCGCTACGAGCGTGCCATCTGGCTGCACCTTAAGCCGATCCAGCCAGAATTCACAGACCTCCTTCATCATCGGGTATGCGATTGCACGCAAAAATTCCTTATCATCGGTGAATGCGTAGTGCTCCCAAATGTTTTGCAGGCACCATGCGCTGCCGGATTCGACCCATTGCCAGGATGAGCCTCCAAAAATGCCGTTCTCACCATGCATCGTCCATCCGCGTGTGTGGTATGCCGCCTGCGTTTCCGCCTTGCGGACAGCGCGAATGGAATTGAGCCAAGCGGCATAAGGCTCAAAGCACTCCGACAAATTGGCCACATCCGCTGGCCAGTAGTTCATTTGCACGTTGATATCGGTGTGGTAATCACAGCGCCAAGGCGGCTGGTTGTTATCATTCCATTTACCCTGCAAATTGGCGGGCAGCCCGCCGGGACGGGACGAGGCTATTAGTAGATAGCGGCCATACTGAAACAGCAATGCCTCCACCCCAGGATCCGGTGTTTGCGTCTGGTTTAAGCTCATCAACCGCTCATCCGTAGGCATCGCCTTCGTCGGACTCGCTCCGAGATCAAGGGTTACGCGGCCAAATAAAGCCTGATAATCGTGCACATGGTTGGCCAATAAATTTTCATAGGAATCCTTTGTCGCTGCCGCCAATCGCTCTGAAATGGCTTGGTGTGGCGGCTCCCCACGCCAGCCTTTGCTGTGATCCTGAACAAAATCCGTTCCGGCATCCAAGAGCAACGTTACGCAATTAGCTTTCTGGAAAATGATTTTTCCATCGGCGACCTCAACTCTGCCGCCATCGTTGAGCACCCGCACTTGCGCCTCGTAGTTCAGGGCAATGGCATACGGTGGGGCATTAGATTTGGCTGATCCGTGTTTATAGGCATAGCCTTTCAGCGAGCCGGAAGCTGTAATCTGGTTTGTTTCGGCAGTGATTTTCCCATCGCGCATGTCAGTCAATGTCACTGAACCGGTGAGCGCACCAGGCTGGTCGGCTGTAAACCGGTAGACCATGATTCCAGCCGGAGCGCTGGCAAACGCTTCACGCCGATACTTCACGCCGCTGCTGGTGTAGGAAACCGTCTGCACAGCACGTTCGAGGTCAAGCTCACGCCGGTAGTCCGTCACCAAGCCGTGGTTCATATCAATCAACACATCGCCGAAAGCCTGATAAGCGCCGGCGTCAGACTCGTCTCCGATCCAAAGGCTTTCTTCGTTAAACTGAATCCGTTCGCGCGGCACACCGCCGAACAACATTGCGCCAAGACGTCCGTTGCCAATCGGTAGCGCTTCGGTCATCCAATCTTTCGCCGGGTGGTTATACCAAAGTTTTGTTTCGGAGGCGTGCAGCGTTGATAGCGGCACCAGCAGCCAGCAGGCGAAGAAGAATGGACCAATTTTTCGCATAGGTAGGTTCTCTGCTTATTCAATTCGATTAATCTTTTTCCGGGACGGGATTTTCTTTGGCTGCGTTTTTCTGTTTGCTTGTCTCTTTTGGCGCGGGGTCTTGCATCGCCAGCGCATGCAATTCTTCGCCATGTTTTATCCAAGCTTGCTCCATCTCCTTGACCTTTTCCGGAAAATCCGCCGCCAGGTTTTTAGTTTCGGATCGGTCCTTGGCAAGGTCGAATAGTTCCCACGCTTTCTGATGATCGGCCACGAGCTTCCAATCGCCAATTCGGATGGCGCGGTTGCCATCGTGATTCCACCAGAAAAAATCATGCGGCACCGTGTTATCCTTGGCGAATGCGGGCACCAGACTTTTGCCCGGCAGCGCCGGCACGGGTAATCCAGCAACCGTCGCAGGTAGTTCGCCACCGGTTACGTCAAGAATGGTCGGCACAAGATCAATCAAATGGCCGGGATTGTCGCGCAGTTCGCCGTGTGCGGAAATGCCAGCGGGCCAGTGGACGATGAGCGGCGTGCAATTGCCGCCTTCATGCTCCCACGATTTATAAAGTCGGAACGGCGTGTTTGCCGCGCTTGCCCAACCAGGTCCCATACCGAGATAACTATAGGCTGAACCAATCGGCGCCTTAGGGTCTTCGCCTAGTCCGCGAATGATTTGTTCGGCAGACGCGCCATTGTCGGAAACGAAGAAGACAAGGGTATTGTCGTAGGCGCCCATCGCCTTGAGTTGATTCAGGATGCGTCCGATCTCGATGTCCATCCGATGGATCATGGCGGCATGAACCGCCATTTTGGCAGACTGGAATTCTTTCTGCCCGGCAGTCAGCGTGTCCCACGGCACGGCATGACCAACCTCATCCGGGCCGATTCTTTTTTTCAATTGGGTCTCCGACAAATTCCAGTGCGGTATGGTCACAGGGTCGAGTTTTGAAAGATCGCAATTAACGATGCCCAACTTTTTCATCCGTGCGAGACGATCCTCTCGGATCGCATCCCAGCCTGATTTGTAGGTGTCCTTGTATATCGCAATGTCCTCTGGCAGCGCCTGGATTGGAAAATGCGGACTATGGAAAGCGACATATTCAAAGAACGGCTGGCTGGCATATTTCGTGGCATGCTCTTTCAAATACTTGATGGCATAATCAGCGACGGCGACGGTGTTGTAGTAACCCTCGCCGACCGGAATTGTGGGCAGCTTGACCCCATCCTCGTTAGCACCGGTCTGGGTAAAATAACTT
>Ga0208507_1001443_pt1 | contig 13299 bp, 9 predicted proteins | sample CryBogCBH12Aug01_FD_184626 | JGI IMG/M metagenome (GOLD analysis project Ga0208507, IMG submission 184626) | Freshwater microbial communities from Crystal Bog, Wisconsin, USA - CBH12Aug09.1 (SPAdes) (version 2) | ecosystem: Environmental > Aquatic > Freshwater > Lake | place: Crystal Bog... | reverse complement strand
AGGCGCGCAAATGGAGCCAACAGGCGCGGGACGCCGACCCGCTGGGCGTGAATAATTACGTCCACAGCGAACTTGGTTTCAACTACCGCATGAGCAACGTCGTGGCCGGGATCGTGCGCGGGCAACTGGAAATCCTGGGAACGCGGGTGGAGCAGCGGCGCGCGGTATTCGAGCGGTATCTTGCCGGCCTGGCGGCGGTGCCGGGTTTGACCCCGCAGGCGGAATCCGCCGGCTGCCGGCACACGCGCTGGCTGAGCTGTTTTCAGGTGGATGAGAATCAATTCGGCATGACGGCACCTGATTTGATTCGATGGTTGGACGCGGCGAATGTGGAAGCGCGCCCGGTCTGGCGGCCCATGCACACCCAGCCGCTTTACAAAAACTTTGAGTGCATCGGCGGTAGCGTGGCGGATGCTTTGAACCGCCAGGGCATCTGTCTGCCGAGTTCCAGTTCGCTTTCGGAAGCGGAACAGCGTTTTGTCATTGAACAGATTCGCTCGGCGCATGGCCGGGCGTAGCGCCCCGATAAGTTCACCAACGTCCTTTAGCTTGCAAGCGAATAGCCGGCAGACGGCCGGCTGAAATTCAATCCCATTCAACCCGGGCAGATCACCGTTACGATGGCACGCCCCGAAATTCATAATTTATGTGGAACATTAATCGAATCCTCAGGAATACCTTGGTGGCCATGCTGTATGCACTGTTCGCGGCGGGCAGCCTGGTGTTGAGTTATATATTACGCTACGACTTTGCCCCGCCGGGAGAAGTCTTGCGGCAAATGGGGCAGCATATCCCGTTTTTTGTGGCGGTGCAGCTGATCGCCATGTTTGTCATGGGCCAGTTTGACAGCCTATTGACATTTTTTTCGGTTCCGGATTTTAAACGAATCCTCAAGGCCAGCCTGTTAGCAGGACTGGCGTTTGGCAGCCTGTGGGTGTTTTCCGGGGGAGAACTCATGCCGTCGAGAAGCATCATGGTTTTGAATGGAATCCTGTTTGTGGGCCTGGTCAGCAGCTTGCGCCTGTTGTTGCGGCATGGACGCGAGCGCTGGGAATCAAAAAGCAACCAAACCAAAGATCATCTGGAAACGGTGGCGATCATTGGCGCGGGTGAAGCGGGTGCCCGATTGGCGCAACGCTATTTGGCGCACACGGGTCACGGGCTCAAGCCCATGGTTTTCCTGGACGACGATGCCAGCAAGTGGGGTCAGCAACTGCACGGTATTCCGATCGTGGGCGGCCCCGCATGGCTGATCGAGAAGGGCCAGGCCGCGGGAATTCGCCGGGCCGTTATTGCGATGCCATCCGCCTCGCGCATACGCATGCGCGCCATCATCGAAAAGCTCGAAGGCAAGGGTATCCGCCTGGACACGGTGCAGTCCTATGCCGACCTGCTGCAAAGCAATAATGCCGCCGCGCGCCTGCGACCGATTCAGATTGACGACCTGCTGGGACGCGATCCGGCCGAGCTGAATTCCGACAAAATCCGGGAGATGTTAAGCGGGCGCGTGGCCGTGGTCACCGGTGCCGGCGGGAGCATCGGCAGCGAACTCTGCCGCCAGATTCTGCTATATGCGCCGGCCAAGCTGCTGTTGATTGAACAAAGCGAGGGGCAATTATTCCTGATCGAACAGGAATTAATCGGGGCCGGCTTCAAGCAATTGATCGTGCCGCTGGTGGCGGATATTTCCGACACGGAAAGAATCAGGCATATTTTTACCGAGCATCAGCCCGCGATTTTATTTCATGCCGCCGCCCACAAGCATGTGCCGATGATGGAAAGCCAGCCGGTGGCGGCGATTAAAAACAACGCCCTAGGAACGGCCCGGCTGGCCCAAAATGCGCTGGCCTGCGGGGTAAGGAAATTTGTCCTTATTTCCACCGACAAGGCCATCAATCCGACCAGCGTCATGGGAGCCGCCAAACGCATGGCGGAAATGTTCATCCAGGCGCTCCAAGCGGCCAACCCGGGTAAAACCCATTTCATCTCGGTTCGATTTGGCAATGTGCTGGGATCATCGGGGAGCGTCGTACCGACCTTTCAAAAGCAAATCGCCAACGGCGGCCCCGTGACGGTAACGCATCCGGAAATGACCCGTTATTTCATGACCATTCCAGAAGCGGTGGGACTGGTTTTACAGAGCAGCATGATGGGCAGCGGCGGGGAGATTTTCCTGCTGGACATGGGCAAGCCGGTCAAGATCGTGGATCTGGCCAGAAAACTAATTTTACTCCAGGGCCTAAAGCCGGACGAAGACATCAGCATCCAGTTCTCAGGTTTGAGGCCGGGAGAAAAGATGTTTGAGGAGTTGAGCTACAACAGTGAAAAAATGCAGGAAACGGACCATGCGAAAGTCTTTCGACTCCTCACCACGGCACCACAACTGGAAGCCGTTCAAGCGAAACTGGCGGAATTGGAGTCCAAGTTTGCCGAAGCCACCACCAATGATTTGAAACGCCAGATGACCGGGCTCGTACCGGAATACACCCCGGACTATTCGCAGCCTGAAAGGATGGATACCGCCAAGATCAAGGAGGCTGGATTAAAGAAGCCGGCGACGGTTCGAACTTTCTGCAAAAATCTTTTGCCGGAATCCAATTCCACGCTGGTTCACCAAAGTTCTTAAATTATGAAATGCCACATTCATTCTGTTTTTTTCGGCCAGTTTAAGTGGCCCGGCCTGTTTACCTTTTCCTTGTTGGTGGGGACCACCCTGCCGGGCACGGCAGGGGCGCAGGCAACGTCAAGCATTGAACCCAAACCCACCGGCGACAATCCGGTGACTGAGACGGGGTCGGTGCCTGCCACCGCGTTCAATCGCGGGGATCAGTTTTCTCCGCTTTCCTGGAAATATGGCGACTGGCGCGGCTTTTTCACCTTCACCGGCCAGTTACGCTATAATGACAATATAACGGCTTTGTCCCGGAACACCCTTTCCGACCTGATCGGGGTCGCGGCACCCGCCCTCAACCTTGAATATGTGCCGGCAAAGGTATCCGAGAACACGATGGTGCATTTGGATTACATGCCGCAGTTCGTCGGGTATTGGCAACATCGAGAACTGGACACCGTCAATCAGCTGGCCAATCTGAATGTTGATTATATCACCGGCCGTTCCGAATTCCGGTTCAGCGACGCGCTGGCCATCACCACGGATCCGGCGGTGGAGCAAACCCAATGGGGACAGACCACGGAAAACACGACCGAATTTTCCTGGGCCTATCAAGCCACGGAAAAGACTTCCATAACCATCAAGCCGCATCAAGACTGGTCGCAGGTGGAGCACGGACTGGAGATATGGCAATACGGCGTAGGGCTGGAACTGGGTTACCAACTCACCGATAAATTTGATTTGCTGGGCAGCTACGATGTGTCCACGGTGAACTCCAGCGCAGGGTCGGAGGGTCTTATTCATACGTGGCTGGGCGGCTTCTCCTGGGAAATCTCTGGTCGCAGCCGGTTGGATTTGCGGTGCGGCATCCAAAACATCTCCCTGGCCGGCAATAACGCTTCGGGCACCGAGACCGCCCCCGACCTATCCCTGGCTTGGAATTACCAAATCGGCCCCAAGACAACCCTTGAATTAAACCTGGCTTATGACAGCCAGTTTTCAAAATACACGGCCAACCAGATAAATAAGACGCTGTTGGGACGGCTGACAGCGAAGTATGCCTGGACGGAAAAAGTCGGTCTGGAACTGCGCGAGGGAGTCCAATCGGTGGAACAAACCAGCATCCAATCCGCCGGCAGCAATGGCGGGACGTTTAATTATTGGACCACCGGCTGCGGGGTGGTTTATCAATTTAACCAAAGAACCGAACTCCGGCTTGATTATGACTATCAAGCGCGCACGGCCAGCCAGCTCTATTCAGCGTATGACCGGAACATCATTCAACTGCAGCTGCAACATCGTTTTTAACATTAATTTTACAACATGAATTTCTATCCTCATAAATTACTGGCCGTCGTTACCGCCGTGGCTGCGGGTTTGGCCATCAGCCGGGCAGAAGCCCCGAACATCCATGCCGCCATTGCCGCGGCGACCGTGACGGAATATCAGCTGCACCCCGGCGACACCATCCAAGTACGGATCTATGGCGAAGAGGATCTTGCGGCCAAGGTCAAGTTGTCCGAAACCGGCCGGGTGACCCTGCCGCTGCTGCCGGCCGTCAACTTAAACGGGATGACGATTGAAGAAGCCAAGTCGTCCATCCGGGACGCTTACCAAAAGGATTACCTGCGCAATCCCGTGGTGACGGTGACCATTGAGGATTACGGGTTGATATATTTCAACATCCTGGGACAGGTCCGTGCCCCGGGCGTCTATCATTATGCCGCCAATGAACAGATCAGTCTGGTGCAAGCCATCGCTTTGGCGGGAGGCTATTCGCGCATTGGCGAGCCCAGCCGGATCACCATCAAGCGAATCATCAAGGGCAAGGTATCCATCATCCGGCCGGACGCGGGTGCCATGGCGGAAAAGGAAAACACTTCAGTCATCACCATCTGTCCCAATGATGTCATTACCATCGGCGAAACGATTTTCTAACCCGACTTATCACCATGCAAAATCAACCCGTCAAACCGCCCGCCCCACCGATGCCCGGCGGAATCCAAAAGAATATCACGCCGGTGCCGGTGGCGCCGGATGGCCTGGAGGAATTAAGGCAGTTAAGCCACTCCCTGCGGCAGCACTGGCTGTTTGTGGCCATGGTCACGGCCGGTATTTTCATGGGCGCCGTGGTCTATAGCTTTATCACCACGCCGCTATATCGGACGCAGGCCACGGTTGAGGTGGCGTCCCAGGAGCAGACGGTCATGCATATCGAAGACGTGAACAAAGTGGGACTGGGCCAGCTCGATGTGATGAACACGTTAGTGGTCAAGTCCACCCGCCCGTCGGTGCTCCAGCGCGTCGTGGTCCTGAACAGCCTGACCAATCAGGCGACGTTCCGGGACAAAAAAACCGGACAACCGCCGTCCGAAATGCAGGTGGTGGGGATGATTGCAGGCCAAGTGAAAGCCCAGTTGCGCCGGAATACCCGGCTGATCGACATCACGGTCGAAAGTGCGGACCCCGGGCTGGCCCGGGTGATTGCCAACGGAGTGGCCAACCAGTTTATCCGCCAGGAGATCGAGGATCAGGGCACGGCCAACCGGTTTGCCAATGCCGCACTGATTGAAGAATCGATCCGGCTGCGGATCGCCCTGGAGGAGTCTGAAAAAAAACTGCAGGTTTACCGGGAAAACAACAAGAGCGTGTCGCTGGGAGACCGGCAAAACATTGTCGATCAAAAGCTGCACGCCTTGGCCCAGCAGCTGAATGATGCCAAGGCCGAATTTACCCAGCTGCAATCGCAACAGGAGCAGGCCGGGCAATTGACCAATGACCTGAAATACATGGAATCGCTGCCCATCATCAAAGCCGACCTGTCGGTCAACGCCCTGAAGGGACAGATTGTGCAGCAGGAGACGATCGTCAATTTTTATTCGACCCGCTACATGGAAAAGTATCCCAAGATGATTGAGGCGCGGCAACGGCTGGCGGAATTGGAAAATTCCCTCGGGGGCGCCGTCCTGGCGGCTTCGAAAAGCCTTGGTTTGGCGATATTGGTATTAAAAGCAAAACTGACCAGTCTGGAGCAAGCCATGGCTGCCGCCGAACAACAATCCCTGGAATTAAGCCGCCTGTCGATTGATTACAAAATTCTCGAACGCCAAATGGAGTCGGACCGCACCCTGTATCAAGCCGTATTGGGGCGAATGAAGGAGACGGATGTGGCCAAAGGCATAGAAAAGACTTCGTTGCAAGTCATCGAGCCGGCGGGATTGCCGGGCGAGGCGTTCAAGCCCAAACGGCTGCTGATCATGGCAGCGGGTTTGTTTGGCGGCCTGATGCTGGGCGCGGGGATGGTCTTTCTCATGGGGCAGCTGGGAGGCAGGATCATGAGCGTGGATCACGCGGAACAGGCCCTGCGCCTGGCCGTGCTGGCCGTCATGCCCGATGAGGTAAAGCTGATGCTGAAAAACCCGAAATGCATCATGAGGGATGCGAGCCAAACTGCGATGGGAGAAAGTTTCAGAACCTTGTGCGCCGCCCTGCAAATGAGCTGGACGGACAGTCCGTGCCGGGTGATTATGTTCACCAGCGCGATGCCCGGCGAGGGAAAAACCATGATCTCGTCGAACTATGCCGCCGCCCTGGCCCAGCAAGGTATCCGTTCAGTGGTGGTGGACTGCGATCTGCGTAAAAACACCTTGACCAAAAAACTGGAGCTGGCTCCCGGGGCTCCAGACTTATGCCGATATCTGGCAGGGAAATGCCGGCTGGAAGAGATAATCTATCCCGGAACCATGGAAAAACTGAGGGTTATTCCGGCGGGCTTTCCCATGGGACCACCGGGAGTATTATTAAGAAGCCCCGCCTTCGATCAATTTGTAAAAGAGCTGCGGAATCGTTATGGCATGGTGGTATTGGACTGCCCCCCGCTGCTGCCGGTGTCGGACACCCAAAGCCTGCTGGCGGTGACCGACGGCGTGGTTTTGATTGCCTGCGAGCGCAGCACCCCAATTAAATTCGTCCAGCGGGCCCTGACCTTGTTACGGCGGGCTAATGCGCCGGTAGTGGGCTTGGTCATCAACCGGGTTTCCAATAAAGAAGCCTTTTACCAATATAAGTATGAATATGAATCCGTCAGAAAGGATTAAGGCGACGACGGCTTTCAAGACTCATGGTGGTGTAAAATGCCGCCAAAACCACAAAGAGGTGCTGGATGGAATAGATTTGAAATGGAAAATCGAGCGTAGCGTTGAGCAAACCGGTGCCCAGACTTAACGCAACCAAGGTGACGAAACGGTCTGGCACGACCAGAGGATGCCGAATCCAGGGGGAAATGGCCACCAAAACACCTGCCCCGAGCACGAGAATAAAACCGCCGAGGCCATAAGTCACGAGCGTCTGGAGCCAGTCACAATGCAAATACACTTGCCATTCCGAACCGGGATCCGGCCGATAGAGTTGATATAGCGCGATAAAACTGCCCGGGCCGGAACCTGACAGCCAATGGTCGTGAAGCATTTCGAAACCCGCCTTGAATAATTTCCAGCGTTCAACGCTTTGGAAACCGGCGCGGGTAAACCGTTCGGACCAGCAATGCCAGTTCAGCGTCAGGCCGGCCAGGATGGGAATGAGAACGGCACCGGCCAGAATCAATTTTAATTTAATTTCACGGTGGGACTTCAGCAAAATTATCGTGGTAAACAAAATGGCCAGGAGATTCACCGCCAGCGAGAGACGGCTCTCCCAAAAAAACGGACAGATCATCATGGTCAGGGCGAAAACCAGCAATCCCCAGCGCTCTGGATACAAACCGGCGGCAGGCGGGTTCCGCCGGGCGTTGGTCAGCAGGGACCAAGCCGCCAGCCCCAGCGGCCAGACGAGTTCAAGATATTGCAGTCCGTTGCTGCGATAGGCATACGGACCAAACTGCATCCAGGCCTCGGTATTTATTTTAGGCTGGACCAGCCAGAGCAGTTTGGGCGTGTTATGCCATCGTTGCAAAAGACCGACCATTGCCAGTAAAAAGCCATTGGTCACGATGAAATAGATCAGTTGCCGGGAGCGACGCGGCAAGGATTCGGCCTCAAGTGAGGAGTCGTTGGAATGGCTGTTTTTAGCCCCAGTCAGGAGCCAGTCCCGCGTGGCCCAAAACGTCCCCGCCAAGGCGAAATTTTGCCAGCAGACAAACCAACTGGCATTGCGGTCATAGCTGTGAGGCAGCCACGCCAGATGCGGCAGGGGACGGAAGGCGGCGGTGGTCAGGTCAAAAGCCGACTGGGAATTCAACGCCATCAACAGGCTGTAGCCCAGAATGGATAGCGTTGTCCAAAACAGCGCCTTGGTGTTCCATGACAAGGATTCCGCCGGTTTAGGGAACCATAAGTTTTTCAATAGCCAGAGAATTCCCAAGCCGGTGCCGGATATATTTAGTGCCACCATGACCCTGGTCTGGGTGCTGCCAAAAGCCCATGGGGCAAAAGCCAGACTGGTCAGGAGCAATATGCCAATGATGCCGTCGAGCCAATTTTCCCAGAAGCTATCGGACGGGACAGTTTTTTTTGAAAGTGGATGCATGGGGATTGAATAACCGGCCGCCGTGATTTTGGGCAAATCCCAGTAAGCCAAACCAGCTTAAAACAACAATCGATTATTATTAAAATGAAATTAGAAATAAACTTTAACAATGCAATTTGCGTGCTTTTATTGGCCGGCGAGCTGGTGCAGGCCGCTGAACCAGTCAAGGATGTGCGGCTTTCGGCCATTTGCTGGGGCAGGGGAACCATCGAGATGACCAATTACAACGGGCGATTTCTAAAGGTCGGCGAAGCCTACACGATGGTCGCCAAAGCCTCGGCCGGCTGGGTTTTCACCAATTGGACCGATGGTTGCAATCTGCCGGTGACCAATCACCCGCGCCTGACGTTCGTGATGAAAACCAATTCGGCCTTCATTGCCAACTTTGTCAGGCAAAGGCTACCAGTCGGGAACCTTGATGGCGTTGGCATTGCCGATATTCCGCTACGGGTGCTCGCGGCGGTGAATGCCGCCCACCCGGGTGAGCGGGCAAATATTTTGGACAGTTGGATTATAACCGTGGCCGCCGTAAAACCATCCGCCTTGGCCTCGGTCATCACCACCGTGGTGACGGCGCATCCGGAACTGCTCGCCGATGCAGTGAGATCCGCCGTGGCCGCCAGTCCCGCCCAAACCTATGCGCTGGTTTATGCGGCGGCCAGAACGCCGTCGGCCAGCCTGCCGGCCGTGGTCGCGGCAGCCAGTCTGGGTTCGCCCAAGATGGATTATCAAATTGCCCAGGCAGCCCTGGCCGTGGATCCGACCGCGGGTGCGGCAATCCTGCAAGCCATCATCGCGACCATTCCAGAATTATCAGACGCCATAACCAGCCGCTGGTCCAATACCAGCGGAACCCTTACCGTCAATAAAACCTTGGCCATCTTGTCACAAAGCATGACCGCCATAGGTTGGCCAATCAATCCCGCCCCGCCTTATCAACCGCCCCACGATTATTCCCAACCTTGATTATACCCGGAACCGATAACGTTGCGTTTATGAGTTGTCTAAAAATTCCGAGGGGTGCTGTTTTCGTTCTGAAGGCTTTAAATCCATGAATCAGATTGCCTACAACTTTGCTGATAGTATTAAATCGAATCGTAGCCGATTCATTCTGGCAGCCATTGGTTTTGCCCCGCTCCTTTGGAATTATGGCGGAATGCTATTGAGCCGGCCCGCTTATCAATTCTTTCCGCTGGCCCTGGTAGCGGCGGGAATGCTTGCCTGGCGGTCGGCCGGACAGATGGAGCAGCCACTATCGCCGGGCAATTTGCTGGCGACCCGGATTTTTGGGCTCACCACCGGGCTTTTGTTTACGCTGGCCTGCCTTTTATGGTCACCCTGGCTTGGATATGTCACCGGGTTGCTGGCTATGGTCGCAGCTTTGTGGGGCTTCGGCGGCAGGCCGCTGGTACGGTTGTTTTTACCGTCCGGCCTGATGCTGCTGACGATTCTGCTGCCGCCGCTGGGTTGGGATGAAATCCTGACGCTGTGGCTGCGCACAGTGACGGTAAACTCCAGCAGTGCGCTGCTGGACTGGCTCAAGGTGATTCATGTTCAGGACGGAAATGTCCTGCTATTACCCGGCCAAAAACTTCTGGTGGAAGAGGCCTGCAGCGGCATCAACTCATTTATTCTGGGCAATGCCTTTTGCCTGTTCTGGCTGCTCTGGCAACGGCGTCCGTTAAGTTGGCTGCTGTGGTCCATCACAGGCGCCTCCGGTATGGTCATGCTCGGCAATGTGTTCCGGATTACTGCCGGTGCCACGGCCAGTTACTATTGGCAGTTGAACCTGCTGGGTGGACGGACGCACGAAATATTTGGATTGCTGTTATTGCTGGGTTATTGCGGCCTGATTATCAGCTTCGATCAAATGCTGCTCTTTTTCACGCAATCATTCCTGGGGCCAAAAGCAAATGAAACATCGATTCATAATATGCCAGCCCCGCCGGTTGGCCAACCGGCGGCGGGCCGGTTTTTCAAAGGTTCCCGGTTTGGATTCAAGTATGCCGGTGCGTTTCTAGCATTAGTAGGGATCAGTGCTTGGATCCTTCGGGTCATGGCCGGGAACAATCACGGGGCAGCGAACCTGCCCGGTTTCACCTCGCCGCCGGAATATAAACTGACGCTGCCAGCCAGCGTCGCGGGCTGGCAAAGGACGGATGCTGATACGGGCAATCTGGTGCTGGCCCAGGTTTTTGGGGTGCGATCACGCATCTGGCATTATCAGCGCGACGGTGGCGAGGCTATGGTGGCTGTGGATTATCCGCTGCCCGGATTCCATAATGTTAAAAGATGCTACATGAACGCCGGCTGGAAGGTGCAGAATGAAGAATCGGTGGTTCAGGGAAAAAACCAGACAGACCTGCATGCCATCAAGCTTACCATGAAACTTTCAATGACTTATGCAATGGTGCTTCATTCCGTTATGAATGATCAGGGAGCCTGGCTTTTAGATGCAAATATTCCCGGGCATAAACCGGATTTATGGCGAAAACTTTTTGGGGACGAACCGATGCTCCCCAAACCCGTTCAGACAGGCTATCGGATACAGCTCATCACTGGCGGCTACGAGCCTTTATCCGAGGCGGAGATGACCAAAGCCCGGGAGTTGTATTTTTCCGTCCGTCCCTTGCTTGCCGCCCAGCTGGTCAACCAGTTGCAGCCGTCGGCGAAATAGACCCATGCTCACACAACTTAATGATTGGGCGGCCCAGCGCCAGTGGAACCACTTCTGGTGCGGACTTCCCGCCCTGATAGCTGGCGTCATGCTGGGACTGGCTATTCTGATGATTTGGGCCATCCACCGGCAAAGCGACCGGTTGGATTATCAATACCGGCACCGGGCTTTGGCGGCATTGCAGGCGGGCAGGTTTGAAGAGGCGCGGGTGGCCTGCCTGCACGAATTAACCACTGATTTAGGCGAATCCGACCGGATGCAGACCGTCTATCAACTGGCGCAGGCCCTCAATGGTCTGGGCCAGAAGCGGGAGGCGGTGGCCTTGCTGACACATGCCGCACCGCTTGACCGGCCCGGTTCCTTGCCGGCGCATATATTGCTGTCGCAAATGCTCTTGAATGGAGAATTGGTTCCCGACGAAAACAATCTCAAACTTGCCGAACAGCATTTGCTCAGCGCTTTAGTTTTGGATCCCCAGTCATCTGAAGTCAACGAACTGCTCGGACGCTATTACATCAACACTCACAATTTAACCAAGGCGCGGGCGCGGTTGATGGAAATCTATCCGGCAAAAACCGAAGCCGCCCTGTTGTTGGCGATTACCTATGCCCTGGGCAAGGATAAGGACACGGCCACGCTCTGGGCCGACACGGCCATCTCCGACTACAGCCTGAAGCTCAAAAACTCCGCTCCCGGCGACAATTCCCCCGCCCGGCTGGGACTGGCGGGCGCCCTGATGATGGAAGAGAAATATGCCCAAGCCATCGCTGCGCTGGAACAAGGCCAGCGCCTTGCCACCAATCCAGCTTACGCATTAACCATCGCGGACGACTGTGCCACGTGGGTAGAGCGAATTGCAGACACAACTAAAAAAAATGCTGCCGAACGGTTGCTACTCATTCAAAAAGGTCTGACGAATTCGCCGCAAAACATAAAATTGCAGTTGCATCTGGTGCGGGCTGCCCAAGCGACCGATGAGGCCGGTCAGGCCGCCAAAACATTCTTGAATCAGCTGATGGCCTCGGCCAAGGGGGAAGCCGCCGCCGGCTGGCATTTTTTATTGTGGACGGATGCGCGTGAGCGGGGTGATTGGATTGCCGCCCGCCGGCAGCTCCAGGCCGCCTACGAACTGGCTCCGCAAGTGCCATTCATCCGGAATGATCTGGCGATGGATCTCTTGACCGGCAATCAGGATAATGCGGAACGCGGCTTGAAACTCATTCAATCCGTGGTGGAGCAGTTTCCTGAAAACCCGCAATATCGGGATACGCGGGGGCGCATTCTGGCCCGGTTGGGCCGTAATGCCGAGGCGGTGGCCGATCTGGAATGGGCGGTGGCAAAACTCACGAATCCGGAGGAAACCCGGCGGGTACTGGCGAAAGCGAATGCGGCTCTGGGCAAACCTCAATTGACAGAAGAACCGCACCGGATAGTGAAAACGGTCAAACCGACGCAATAAAATGGCGTTTTGCAAAAAACGCTGCGTTCGCAGCCAAAATGACATCGCTTACTGAATTATTGTTCCGGTTTTCTGCTGGCATGCTAAATTAACCAATAGAAATCGGGTTGGTAGAATCTGAATTTAAAATAAAAAACATATGAAGACAATCAACACATTGCTTTTGGCCGGTTTGGTGCTTTGCGCTGTGAATGCCCGAGCTGATTATGCTTTGTCCACCACGGCGGGGTCGCATAACACGATCGGGACGGCTTTGACAACAATAAATACAGCAAGCGGCAGCACGGTTTTTAATATATCAGTTCTCGGTAATAGTGGTTATTATGCTGGAAGCTTGTTTTCTTTATATGAAGTGGACAGCAGCGGTAACCAATTATCCGATAACCTAGCTGGACTATACACAGCCAGCCAAAGTGGTCTGGGCTTCCGACAAGCATTGAACAATGGCACAGCTTATCATTCAACCGTTTCTTGGACACTTGGTTCGGGCTTGGTGAGTGGTTGGTATGCGTTAGGATTAACCGTAAATCAAAGTGCAAGTGCTGGTGGGCTATCGCAAGCTAGCGGGACGGGATTTACTTATTTTTATATTCAGCCTACAGCCGTCCCGGAACCGTCACAAGCGGTGGCGGGTGGAATGCTATTGGGCTGCGGCGCGCTGGTGTTTACCGGCCGTCGCTGGATGAAGAAGTCGGCCCAATAAGAAAAGTCTTCAGAAATCCGAGTCCGGGTTGAAAAAAAAGCCTGATATAAAAAGTTAGGCCTTGGTCTTTTCAGGTTTTTCAAATAGATCAGCCCGGTGATTGCGATCCGTTTGCACCTCGTCCAAATTGATTTCCACCTGCGTCTGAATGCCTAAAAATTCAATCAGAAGCGCCACCCGCGCCCGGCCGGGCAAAATCCGGCAGACCATTCCTTCCGTGCCCCGCATGGGACCGCTTTCGATTAGCACCCGGTCGCCGATTTTCAGCGGATGATCCACGTTGGTCACCTGTTCGGTGCCAAAGGCCTCCCTTAATTCACGGATGG
>Ga0208507_1001441_pt1 | contig 13310 bp, 11 predicted proteins | sample CryBogCBH12Aug01_FD_184626 | JGI IMG/M metagenome (GOLD analysis project Ga0208507, IMG submission 184626) | Freshwater microbial communities from Crystal Bog, Wisconsin, USA - CBH12Aug09.1 (SPAdes) (version 2) | ecosystem: Environmental > Aquatic > Freshwater > Lake | place: Crystal Bog... | reverse complement strand
CGTCCTGCTCGCCGCCACCGCGAAACGCGAAACGCCCCTGCTGCTGTTTGTGGATTTGGAGGCGCGCGGCGACCTTTGCGGGGCCATCGAAAAAATTCGCGCCGACGCGGCCACCAGCCATCTGCCCGTCATCGCCTTCGCGCCGGACAACAAAACCGATTTGCTCGCCGCCGCGCAGAAAGCGGGCGCCAACCTGACCGTTGGCGAAAGCGCGCTGGCCGGCCATTTGCCAACGCTTTTGGAGCAGGCGTTGCACTTGGATTGAGGCCGGGTAATGTTTCACGGACAGGGCTGAATCAGCCGGGTCCGTTTCAGTTTTGACCAGCCGCGCAAGCCGGCCTGACCACCGGCGAATTTCATTCGCGTCCGCCCATGGCTTCGCTAACCTGAAGCCATGCTGGAAAATTCCTCGGCGCCGGTCACGAGCCTCTACGTCCACGTCCCTTTTTGCGCGCAGAAATGCGAATACTGCGCGTTCTATTCCGAGGCGTCGTCCGGCGAACTTATCAACCGCTACGTCGCTGCGCTCGTGCGCGAGTTGGAAATGGTCGCCAGCGATCTCAAGCCGAAAACTATTTTCTTCGGTGGCGGCACGCCGTCGTTGTTAAATTTGCGGCAATGGGAAACTATTTTGCGCGCCATGGAAAAACTGCATTTGCTCGGCGCGGAAGAGTTCACGATCGAGAGCAATCCCGCCACCGTCTCCGCCGACAAATGCCAGTTGCTGCGCGATTTTGGCGTGAACCGCATTTCGATGGGCGTGCAGTCGCTCGATGAAAAATTGCTCGACCGCCTGGGCCGCATCCACTCGCGCGCACAGGTTTTCAAGTCGTTCGACATTTTGCGCCAAGCGGGTTTCGACAACGTGAACTTGGATTTGATGTTTGCCATTCCCACGCAGACGATGGACATCTGGCGCGCAACTTTGAACGAAGCGATGGCGATGCAAAGCGAGCATTTGTCCAGCTACGAAGTCATTTACGAGGATGACACGCCGCTGTTTGAGCAACTCCAGGCTGGCGAATTCTCCGTGGATGAAAATCTGGCCTGCGAAATGTATGAGGAATTGATTGCCACGGCGACGAACGCCGGTTTTCACCAATATGAAATCGCCAACTTCGCCCGCGACATGAAGAATTCCAATGGCCAATTGCCAATTGCCAAATTACCCGGAACCACCAACCACGCCCCCAATCAAATTGGAAATTGGAAATTAGAAATTGGCATTCCCTCCCTCGCCTGCCGGCACAACGTCAATTACTGGCGCGGCGGCGCGTATCATGGCCTCGGCCCCAGCGCGACCGGCTATGTGCGCGGCGTGCGCACGAAAAACTGGGCCAACACGCAGCTTTACTGCGACCAGTTGGAAAAAGGCCGCCGCGCCATCGAGTCCAGCGAGGAACTCTCGCCCCTGCGCCGCGCCGGCGAAATCGCCGCGTTCGGCTTGCGCATGAACGCGGGCTGGCCGTTTGCCGATTTTCAACGCGGGACGGGTTTTGATTTGCGCCGCGAGTGGAGTTCCGAAATGCAGCAGTTGCAGGAACGCGGCTGGGCGAAGCGAGACGACGACCGTTTTCAACTGACCCATCAAGGCCTGCGCTTCGCCGATGCGGCGGCGGAAATGTTCCTGCGCTGATTTTTGGAATCATCCCAAAGCGCGGGCGACGAGGTTTTTCTCGCGTTCGCCGAAATTCAATTTCAGCGCCTCGGCGCGGGCGGCCTCGGTCATTTTCGCCCACGACTTGCGGACGGCATTGATCATTTTCTCGTCGTCGCTTTTGGCAACGAGCGCGGCGAACTGAAATTCCAGAAACACCAAGCACAAAGCATCTTCGAGCACGCAACATTCGGCGTCGGCGGGGAAATTTTTCTTGAGGTTCAAATCCTGCACGCGGCGGATGGCGTCGTCGTCATAGCCGACCGCGCGGAGCATCGCGCCGGATTTTTCGGCGTGGAATTTTTTCAGGTCCGCGCGCCATTTCAGATAGCCGGGTTTGGTCAGCGGATAATTTTCGCGCGGGCTTTCCCAGCGACAAATGTGCTGGCAGCGCGCGGCGAGGCGCAATGGCTCACTGGCGTCCGGGCAAAGTTTCAGCACCCAGCTCGTCAGGCGTTCGGCGTAAAGCAATTCACGCGGACGACCATTTTCCTGATTCGGGTCGCGGGAATTTTCCGCATCAAAGCGGGCGATGGCGGCAGCAAACTTTTCGTTCACCCGCTGATTTTTTGCCGAAGCCCGGCGCGGCGCAAGGTTATTGCGACCGGCCAATAAAAAAAAGCGCGCCACCGGAGAGCCGGCGGCGCGCAGCGGAAAGATTATTTCAGTGCCCGGAATCAGTGGCAGCCGCAACCGCCACCCTCGTGGCTATGGCCGTGATCATGACCGTGACCACCGCCGCCGCAACAACCGCCGCCGTCGGCCAATTCTTCCGCCGTCGGGAGGCGACCGAGTTCGACCGTCTTGGTGATGGTTTTTTTGACGGCGCTTTGCAATTCGTGCATCTCTTCCTGCGCGTCGAGGAAACCGCTGGCGACGGGATTCTTCAGGAGCGCGTCGCGGTCCTTTTCAAACGCGGCGATCTCCGCCGGTTCCAGCGCCTGGCCGCTGTGTTGTTTTTCCTGGAGCGCCTGGCCCTGGCTCATCAGGCGCTCGTAAGCGCCACGCGCGGCGGTGTCAGCGAGGAAGGTATCAATGCGCGACTTGATGCCACCGGTCTGGATGTGTTCGATGATGACTTCGCACAGTTCGCGCGTTTTGGTTTCAACTTTAATGGACATAAATAAATAATTTGGCCGCAAAATAAACCACAACCGCCGTCAAAATGCAAATGCCAATCCCAACCCTTTTGGTCGCACTCCCCATGGGCAACTAAATAAACGGCAATCTCGTCATAACTCAGATAATAACCGTGAATCATTTCTCGCCCAGCGGCGGCTCAACATTCGGGCGGCGGAATGTCGGGGAGCCACTGGAACTTCCAGATCGACCATGCCAAGGCGGCCACCCAAAACGGGATGGTGATGACCAGATTGAAGAGATACGCCCGGGCCGGGAGGCGGGCTTTGCGCATGAGTTGCCCGGCCCGGAAGCCGAACCAGACGGTGATGCCTAACGGGACCAGCAGCAGCACGAAGCTGTCAAGGCCGGCGGTCAGCACACCATATAGGAAACAGACACAGGTGATGACTGCGCCGAGAAACATGCCGTGGACAATCCACGGTTGGGTGGGGTCTTTTACCTGCCAGATTTCCGAGGCGTAGAACGCCAGCGTGGCATACAGGACCAGCGGGGTGAGCGCGGTCTTGCCCACGTAGAAACAGTCCAGCCAGCCGAACTGGCAGTTGCCCTTCCAGTCTGGAACGAGGAAAGTGCTGGCGAAAAAGCAGAAGAGCGGCAACGTAATGCCGACGATGAGCAGCGGCAGCGCGACGAGAAAGCGACGCCACGATTTTTGAACCAGCGCCGGGAGCGCGGCCAGGGCGAAGTGCGCGCAGACCACGGCGGTCAAGATGACGATGAAATACCAGGGCATAACCAGAGGCAAAAATCGCTCGGCTTACTGGCCGCCTAGACGTAGCAAGCTGAGCCATGCCTTCCGCGTGACGTGAACCGCGTCGGAGTGGCGGTGTGAAGGAACGGCGGAGGGTTGCAACCGGTTCATGGGGGCAACATATTCAGGCCTGGCCGGCCAAGTCAAACCTTTCCCGCCCGCCGCCGCTTACCGTTGGCCTTGCGGGTCAACGGGCGCGCGTCAAAACGATTACGGCGGACAATGGCACGGAGTTTAATAACTACCGGGAACTGGAAAGCAGCTTGGGCGCGGAAGTTTACGGTGCGACCCCGCATCATGCGTGGGAACGCGGCCCCAACGAGAACACCAATGGGCTATTATCCGGGCGGCCGGTTCCACCACCGCCTGTGCGTCAGGCGTGAAATTTATCTGTTTAACCGCGCGTGAAAATCTGCAATCATTTAGCATGAAATTTTTCCCCATCGGCCTGATTTTTGCCTTGGCCGCCGCCGCAGTTTCAGCCCAGGAATTTGGCAGCCGTTTCGCAACTGAAAATGACGTGACGTGGACCAGTTTGGGCACGAACGAAAATGATTCCATGCCCATCGGTAACGGCGACCTCGCCGCCAATGTCTGGACGGAACAAAACGGCGACCTGGTCTTGCTCGTGGCCAAGGCGGATGCGTGGACGGAAACGGGCAAGCTGGTGAAGCTTGGGCGGGTGCGGATTCATTGGGAGGCCAATCCCTTTGCCGGAACCACCCATTTCACGCAGACGCTCAAGCTGGAAGACAGCCGCATTGAATTGAAGAGCGGTGCAAACACCGCCCGCATCTGGATTGACGCCAATCATCCGGTGCTCCACGTCGAGACGCATTTGGAACAGCCCGGAAACTTTCAGGCCGGCCTGGAGCTGTGGCGCAATCCGCATCTGTTCGACGGATCGGAACTGGCAACAAGCGCCCCGGAGGTGATGGCGGGGGCAGCGGCCCCGCGGCCCGCGCCGGACCTCCTTTTTCCAGCCGGCGCGAATCGCCTCACTTGGTGCCACTTTAATCCGGACAGCTATTATCCGTTCGTGCTCCGGCAGGAACATCTGGAATCGAGCCTTCCCAAATATGCCGATCCGCTTTTGCATCGTTGTTTCGGAGCCACCCTGACCGGGCCGGGGCTGGCCAGCGCGGATAATCAGACTTTGAAATCCTCCGTTCCCGCCCGGGATTTCCGGCTGGATTTAATCGCCCTGACGCAACGGCCGGTGGCTTCGCCAACAACCTGGAAGGCCGGCATGGACGCTTTGGCCGGCGCAATGATGGGCGTGGATCTGGATCAGGCGCGGCGGGCGCACAAACAATGGTGGCAGGATTTTTGGAATCGCAGTTGGCTTCATGTGAGCGGGAATCCCGCCGCGCAAAAGGTGTCGCAAGGCTACGCCATGCAGCGTTACCTGATGGCCACGTCATCCCGTGGAGAATTGCCGGTGAAATTTAACGGCGGGCTGTTTACGGTGGGTCATGATTGGGGGGGAACCGGAAACCAAACCGCAACCAACCACGATGCCGATTTCCGGCAATGGGGCGATTGCTATTGGAACCAGAACAACCGGCTGCTTTACTGGCCGCTGATCGCCACGGGCGATTGGGATCTGCTCAAGCCGTGGTTTGACCTGTATCTGAAGGCGCTCCCGCTGGCGACCGACCGCACGCAAATATACTACCATCATGCGGGCGCGCATTTCCCGGAGACCATGCAATTTTGGGGCGTGCCGAGGCTGGGCGATTTCGGCCTTAACAATCCGTCCAACGAAATCCAAAGCCACTGGCAGAAGTATCACATCCAAGGCGCGCTGGAAGTGATTGCCCAAATGCTCGACGTCAACGATTGCTCGCCGGACGAACATTTTGTCCGCACTTCGCTGGTGCCTTTTGCCGATGCGATTGTGACTTTTTATGACCAGCATTGGCCGCGTGACGCCGCCGGAAAAATTCACATGGCCCCGATGCAGTCGCTGGAGACGTATCAACTTGTCGCCACGAATCCCACGCCGGACCTAGCCGGCTTGATGTCCGTAATCCCACGGCTCCTGGCGTTGCCGACGAACTTGACGACGGAACCGCAGCGGACGGCCTGGGCAAAAACGCTGATGGCTTTGCCGCCGCTCCCGCTGGGCAAAACCGCGCATGGAAAAGTGCCGCCATTTGGCTTGGGTGACACCAACGGACGGCCGACAATTCTTCCCGCCGAGGGTTATGGCAAAACCGGCAACTCGGAAAACCCGGAACTTTACGTCGCTTTCCCGTATCGGCTTTACGGCGTGGGCAAACCCGGCCTGCAACTGGCGCGGGACACCTTTGCCGCCCGCCGCTCGCCGCAAGACACCTGCTGGGGACAGGATGGCACCCAGGCGGCGGTGCTGGGGCTGACGACCGTCGCTCAAAAGGCTGCCGTCGCTGAATTCACCAACTATGGCAACCAGGCTTTTCCCTGGTTTTGGAAGGCGGCGCATGACTGGATTCCCGACTTTGACAATGGCGGCGACGGCATGATCACCTTGCAGTTGATGCTCATGCAATGCGACGGCAAACGCATCCAGCTATTGCCGGCCTGGCCGGCGGATTGGACCGCAGATTTCAAACTGCATGCTCCTGATCAAACCACCGTGGCAGGCCATGTTGAAAACGGCAACGTCACAAATTTGAAAGTGACGCCGGTATCCCGGACAAAAGATGTTGTCCTGGTGAACCCAGAGCTTCGTCGCTAATCCCCATACGCCAGCGCCATCAGGCATTGGTTCCGGCGACGGGTTAGGCGCTAATCTCATAACTTAACCTTCAGACGCTGCATCAATCTGCGCCGATTCAGGATAAGATATATCCAAACTGTGCCAATCCATGCAATGAAACAAAATAGGCGCAGATGATGGGCGTGCGGCGCTGACTGCTGCACTGAATCAGCAATCAAAGCGACACCTGCTATGCCACCGATAAAGAACAAGCCGCAACAGGCTAGAAACAACAATAAAACCAATAGCACATTTTTGGTGCGGCTCACCAAAAGCGAGTAGAAATGTATTCCGACGGCGGAATAGATGCCCACTCCAACAGCCTCCAGAATGTATAATACGTCGCTCACGGAAATAGCACCTAACGAAAAAAGCTCAGCCATGCCTTCCGCGTGACGGGAACCGCGACAGCGGAACCCGTAGCACGGTAGCAGCCAGCGCCAAAAGGCATTGGCTCTGGCGACGGGTTAGGCGGCATGGTCATTTTTCGCTAGTCTCCGGTGCTTTGCAATCGCGGGCGATGTCCGCCGCTCCGTCTTGTGGTGTTCTAGCCGCTAAAGTGAATGTGGTAGCTGCCTGTCCAGCTCCAGCGGATACCACAACAAACCAAGGGACATCCACGCCAGTCTGAAGATAATACGTCTGTCCTCCAATGACATCGAGTGACAGTTCGGCATTCGCGTCACCCCAAACGCCTCTTCCGTGCGGCAGTCTTGCGCGGATGACGGTCTTCCCTGGGGCGCGATCCCAGCAAAGATAGGCATGATTTGAAAGCTCGCCAATCTGGGTAGCGCCGTCGCTAATCTTGGCCGGCTTTCCACCGATGCCCTTGAGGCTATACACATAAATACGCGCCTGACTAGCCGGCACCGCCCCGGTTGCCAAAGGTGCCCGCTGCACCGTTGTAAATGAGCAGCCGGTCAAAAGTGCGAGGCCGATTGTGAGTCCGAACATCTGGATTATTTTCATAGTTGTTAATTATTCGTCGTTTGATGTGCGTAATGCTGCCTACCGTTGAAAGCTGAACCATGCCTTCCGCGCGACGTGAACCGCGACAGCGGAACCCGTTGCACGGTGGCAGCCAGCGCCAAAAGGCATTGGCTCCGGCGATTGGTTAGGCCACGGGTTCATGTTTAGATAATCGCGCTACCAACCACAGGCTCAAGACAAAAAACTGCATGAAAGCCAAAAAGAATCCAAAAATGAATCCTCCGTCGCCGAACACCAAATTGCTGACATAAAGCGACGGCCATAAAAGATAAATGCCAACATCCGCCAGCGGGCCGAAAAACACGCCGCCGCTCATCAGCATCAAAACGCAAACCACCTCAATGACGAAGGCGAAGAGCACCGAAACGCAAATCTTCTGAAACATTGTCATAGGATCGCGAAGTGGCCTAACGTTGAAAGCTAAGCCATGCCTTCCGCGCGGCGTGAACCGCGATAGCGGAACGGCCAGCGCCAACGGCGGTTGGCTCCGTCGACTTGTTAGGCGTATGACGAAAATCACTCATCAATGTGTCGTTCGGTGACTCGAAGACCAATCTACTGCCTTGCCAGTCTTGAGCCGCACTTGGAAACCAGAAAACACAAAGTCCTCCTTTGTGCCCGGCGGTGCGTCTGGCAAGTTAAAGTAAACTATCTCATCTACGTTGGTAAAGGCACTCTCAAACATGGGATTCTTTTCGTCGTATATCGGCCGCCCAAACCGCTGGATAATCGCAGTGATAGGCGTGCCGGGCTGAACAAACTTCCGAACATCATCCTCGCTGTATAACTGCCAAGTAGCTCGCGTCTGTCGTGAACAAGACAACACGGCAAGCAGTGCCAGAAATATGATAATGACGAATGGCTTCATACGCCTAACGAAAAAAGCTGAGCCACCGCCGACTCGCGGCGTGAACCGCGATAGCGGAACAGAAAGCGCCAACGGCGGTTGGGTCTGCTGTTGGGAATTGCACAGCGGACTGTGATGGTGTTTTTCGATTGTCCATCACAGAGATTTAGCCCTCGAAAGTTGATTCCAGTCAATGTCAAAACCTTGGGTGACCATCTTCATTTGCAACGCATCAAGGCTAACCTATCCCAGTCAGAAGTGGCGCAAAAGGCAGGAGTTTCAACACGGACGGTGCGAAAGTGGGAATCCGGGCAAGTGTGCCCCACCGAAGATCATTGGCAGGTTTTGGCGCTGATATTGCGTGTGGATTCCCGATTTTCAACAGACCTAGCTCCAACGTCAGAGTAGTGTGTTGGGATTTGCACATTTTTAGGAAACGAGGGTTCGATTCCCTTCACCCGCTCCAATCTTCAAAAAATCCATAAAAACAAGGGTAAAACAGGGGTTTCGGTTTTTGAAAAAGCCAAAGTGAGAATAAAAGTGAGAATGAGAATTATGTTTTAGGCTGATTATTGACGCAAAATCGCCCGGTTTCCAAAGGGATTTAAACAACTCAAATTTATTGCCGGTGAGAATGGCGGTCGACACGAACCGAGATCACGTTGTCACCCCCAATAGAGATATTGGCTAATTTCGGCGCTGAAGGGCAAAAATCCGCCAAAATGTTCCGCAACCTGGACGCCATTGACCCACACCTGGCACTTGCCCATGACCGCCTCAAAGTAAAGGAAGAGTTGTTTCCCTTTGAGGGCAACTCCGGGAGTGAAATGCTTGCGATACCAGGCCGTTCCTTGGTAGTTGATGCCTCCGCTCGCCTCGACAGGGAGGTATTCCAGACCATTGGGCAGAGAAACGACCTGCCACTTGCGGTCGTCAAAGGTAACGGCCTCGGCGCCGGGAACATCCGACTTGATGAACCGCCATGCGAGATTCAAGGAGTAGGCCTGGCGGCCAGTTCCGGGAAGGGAATAAAATCCGGCAGTGGAATACTGCGGTTGAACAGCAAAAATGGGCAGGGAGCATAACAAAAGAATTGCCAGACTAGGAAGGCGAAAAGAATCCATAATCAGCATTGGTGTTTGGCAGCGTCGGTAAAATATGTTTTTCATGGTGAAGATATGCGATAAAATCTCCGCGGAGAGCTCGTGGTAAAATCGAGGTAATTAACCACGCCCGTGTGGAAATAATTGCTGGTTAGAACCGTCCAGTTGGATAGGTCAACCGAGAGGTTCGTGGTGGCGAGGATGTGGTAGCCCTGGCCATTTGTGCCACTGAAGTTGAATCCAAACATGCCGTTACTTAGGAATCCCGCACCAACAAATGCCGGCAGGGCGGGCATAAAAGTTGTTGCCACAACCGACAGGCTTGGCGCCGAGGCGATAGCCGCGTTAGTCGCCTCAATGTTATAAGCGTAAGCGGTTCCCGCCGACAAACCGGTATCAAAATAATTGGTTCCACTCAAGCAACCCACTGACAACCCGCCGCGCAGCACGATATAGCCGGTAGCGTTGGTTACAGCGTTCCATCGAAGATTGATTTGATTCACCGCGACCGCAATTGCCATAAGACCAGCAGGCGCATTGAGTGTTTGCGCCAAATTCAGGCTGGTGGTTAATCCCTGACTGAGCGCAAGCGTGATCGTCGTCTGGTTGCTGGTGACGTTCTGGGCCACCGACAACAGGTTAGTGGTCGGCCCGACGGTGCTCCACAAACCGCTCAAAACCACCGCCACGGCATTCGTCTGGCTGTAACCCCAACTTTCATTGTTACTATAAAGCGTGTTGTCGATCTCGTCCAAGTCCGGATTCGCCACGCTCAAAGTTCGTTGGGTCGGGCTCAAGATATGCACCATCATAGCGCAAGGCTGCGAGACGCTTTGGATGTCCTGCACCGCCACCGGCAGGCTACTATCAAATACGATCACTCCGTAGGATTGCTCGTTAGTGGACAGAACCGCGTGGACTTTGTCGGTTAGTTTCAGCAGCTGAAACGGCGGATTGGTTCCGCTCATGGCAAAATTGAATGCGTTCATTGCCGACGGCGTGGTCTGAGGCCGCTGGGCATACCAATAACTGGCTCCGCTCGGCGCTGAGCCCTGGTTGAGCCAAGCCAGAGCGAAGCTGCCAGTCAAATTTGTGGTGTTAAGCCAGTCGGGGTTGGTTTGTGTCTGGCGAACCAAGGTCAGGCTGCTGCCGGACGGCACCCAATAACCGGAGTTAGTGCTATCCATCAACCAAGCCGATGTCCCGAGCGTGACGGTGTTGCTATAACTCAAACCGGTGATGGGCGCAAGATTGTTGTAATAAGTTGGCTGCGCGCTGCTGACGGCATCCTGGAACAAAGAGGTCACGGTTGGATCGGTTGCAATCGTATTGGTTATACCGCTACCGGTGGCGACAACCGTGTTGTTGAAAAAGAACCAGCCTTTGCGGGCGTAGAACGAGCCGAGCCCGTTGTTGGTGGAACCATGCAGGCTCTGAGCGAACAAACCGTTGGTATTCTGCACAACCCCGCCCACAAATGTCTGGTCGCTCCAATAGCGCTGGTAATCCTGATCCACAATGGTCTGGATGTTGCCAACATTCACGGTGGTCGTTCCGGGGTAATGGCGCCAGTCGTAGCCGTTCGCGCCAAAATCCGTTCCCAATTTCAACAAACTGTAACGACTCCAAATGGCATTTGTCTGGTAATAGTCCAAAAAACCATAACCCATGTAGGTAATCCACGGGTCGCTGGATTCACGGACATACTGATATTTACTAAAGCCCTTCACGGTAAACAGCCAACCAGGTCCATGATGGGTCACCAGAGTGTCGTAACTGTAAACACTTGCGCCGATAGGAGCAGAAGAGGCCGCGTTGGTAATCAACGAAGCCGCGTTGATCGCAAACGCTGTCATCACGTCGGCACTGTTTCCTGCCGCCGTATTGTCGGCATAGACGCGCTTGAAATACCCGGCCATCACCGGGTCAATGCCGCTGGTCGCCCCCGGCGTGCCGCTCAATGCCAGAAACGCATACGGGTCGGCAAGGTTGGCCGAATTTCCGCCGTAGTCATAAGGAAATCCACCCTTGCCGCTTAAAGCGGCAGGGGTAATGCTGTTCAGGCTGATCCCATCTTCGCCGATCAGTTGATTATAGATTTTTTGGTGGACGTCGGCACCGATGGCGAAACCGGTTCCGGCCAAGGCATACACAATTTGCGGCGCCTTCAATACAAAGTCCTGGTAGTAGCCAAAATCCCAGCCCCAATGGTGAAACGCAATTCCATCAGGCTTCAGACCATCCAGCGCCCCCGGCGAATACTGGAAGGCAATGTTGGAAAACCAGGAACTGGCGGCGGTCAGGTCCCGAACATTTTGGGCGGCGTTGGTGCTCAACAGCGATTCCATCAACAACTGGATGGAGATCATGCGCATATAGTCCAGGTCTGCGCCCAACTCGCCGACCCTGTTGGTGTTGCGCGATGACTGGCTGGGCGACCAACCAGTGATGCCTGTCAAAGCCTGCCACGAATTAGTCATATAAATCCGGTTGAAGCCAATTCGTTGCTCATAGGTGTTCAGCACCAGCGGCGTCAGGCAGCCGTTGGTCTGCAAATAATTCCGCATGAGAAAGATGGATGGCATGAACCACTGGCCAGCGGCCCAGTCGTCCGGAATGCCGGCGATACACTCGGAGAAATTAAACAGGTTGGTATACATCTGCAAGAGCTGGGCCTGCTGGTTGGTGTCGCCCGTGTTGCGATACGCCACCGCCACCTGATACATCACATTTCCCAAAACACCTTCGTTGGCATCATAAGCGGCATATCCGACATACATCATCAAATTGTTGCCTGACCAGATTCCCGGAACCGGGTTCCACGCGATGTTGTAGATTTGATATTGAGTTTGCAAGCTATTCATGACGGCGGTAGAATTGGATACCACGGCCGTGTAAGGTGCCACCCCAAAGACTTCCTCAAGCCGAGTCGCAACCTGATTCAGGTCATTCGATTGTGCAGATGTCACCGAAGTTGGCGTGGCCGGCAAAGTATATCCATAAATTGGGGAGCAAACATCATCCGCTTGCAAGCCCAACGATGACACTGTTGCATCCGGAGCCAATGTTAGCTTGCCGATATAGACATTGCCGCTGCGTCCTTGCGGCGGCAGGATGCGAATGGAGGTGGGCGTGGACGGAAAATAACCCGTCGGCGCATTGCTCAAATTGTAGCCGACAATAGGCAGGCCGACCGGCGTTCTCGGTTCAAGATCGTGATAAACAGCTTGTGACTCGACCTCGACCCGATTCCAATAGGGCCGGGTGGGGGTCAATTGGACGGTAAACGCCACGGCGTTGTTGGTCAGGATCTGGATAGTATAGAGGTCGCTGGTCGTGGCGTTCGGATCGAACAGCGCACTGAAAAACCAACCACCGTAATAAAGGCTGGACGGATTGTAGCGGTAGGGGAAGGTGATGGCGCTGTTCGTGCCAAAATTAAAATACAGTGAATAGAGGCCATCGAAGCCAACGGTCGAGGTGAATCCACCCGTTCCGTTAGTCATCGTGATGAGCGCCAAATGGGCGGCGTCCCAGTCCTGCCAGTTGGTCATGGAACCGACCGGAATCAGCGCCCCGGGTAATACTTGCAACACCACGGAGTTGCTGACAATCCCGATGCTGGCGTAAGTGTTGGCGGCCAACCCGGCTCCGCCGACATTGACCCCGCCAGTGGAACCGGTGATGCCGCCCGCCGCCGTCAGCAAGGTGTAGTTCCCGGTGCTCAGAAGGTTGGTAGTGGCGACATAAAATATATTGTTGTTTAAAGCCAGCGAACCGCCGACGGCCAGCGGCGCTCCGACAGTATTTGTCGCATAGGCACCGTTGTTGAATGTGACATTGCCGCCAATGGTTCCGCTGCCTCCCAAGGTTGCCCCGCTTTTCACAGTCACGGCACTGCCCGCCGCAGTTGATCCATCAACTAACAGCATGCCACCGCTCACGGTGGTGGCACCGGTATAGGTGTTCGCACCCGATAGCGTCCAGATGCCGGTGCCCGCCTTGGTCAAAGCGGTGTTGTAGGTGCCTGTCGAGTTATCCACAATCGCTCCGTCAATTTCACCCGTGCCCGCCGT
>Ga0208507_1001440_pt1 | contig 13319 bp, 14 predicted proteins | sample CryBogCBH12Aug01_FD_184626 | JGI IMG/M metagenome (GOLD analysis project Ga0208507, IMG submission 184626) | Freshwater microbial communities from Crystal Bog, Wisconsin, USA - CBH12Aug09.1 (SPAdes) (version 2) | ecosystem: Environmental > Aquatic > Freshwater > Lake | place: Crystal Bog... | reverse complement strand
TTCCGCCAGCGGACTACCCGGTTGGACATTGGGCGGCAGCGCGCCATCGGCGGGCGGCGGGCTGGATGGGGATTGCGCCGGACTGATATTAGCGGCAACCGCCACAACCGCCACGACCAGCGCAATGAAAAGAGTTTTGGTGTAAAATTGAGTTTTCATAAAGAGATGGTTGTTCGTGAACGACAATAATATCAACAACAAATAGACCGGGAAGTTGCGATGGCCGTTCAGGCATAGTTAGCATCACGTTTTCAATCAGCGAGTTAAAAATGGTGCTCCCACCCGAAATTGAACTGGGATCAACGGTTTAGGAAATCGACCAAACGTTTCAATGTCAACCTGCTGCTAACCCACGTAAACTCTACAAAACCAACAAAACAAAGCCTTTCGGTAACAAGGACTTTATACTTCTGAGTGAAATCAAATACAAGAGTTTACATCCGAAATGAAACGTTTTGGGCAAATCTTGGGCAAATCTAATTTCTATCACCCAACGACCTCCACACCCCGGCTAGCGTCGCAGGGCGACCCTGACGCGGGGTGACATCGCTGCCGTTCGACAAGCCTCATGGCGGCCCATTTGGGGGCGGCTTGGCCGCAGGCACGGTGTCGGCCACTGCGAGTACGTCCGGCAGGATGGTGATGGCAATCCGCCGGTTCTTGGCCCGTCCCTCGGCGGTCGCATTGTCGGCAATGGGTCTAAATTCACCGTAGCCCACTGCCCCCAACCGACGAGGGTCAACGCCCGCCTTCTCCGTGAGAAAATGCACGGCAGCCAGTGCGCGGGCGGTGGACAGTTCCCAATTGCTGGGGAACCGGCTGCGGATGGGCACGTTGTCCGTGTGGCCGACAACTTGGATTTTCAATTCAGGGTGTCCGGACAGGAGGGCGGCAATCTTGCGCATCACGGATTCGCCGTCCGGTTTCAGAACCGCCTCGCCGGAATCAAACATGACACGGTCGAGGATGTTCACGGTCAACTTGCCTTTCAGATTGGAGATGGTGACATCCTTGGATTCAAGGTCGGAACGCATTTCATCCTCCAGCCCCTTAGCCATCTGGGCGGCATCCGCCTTTTCCTTTTCCAAATCCGCCACCTGCGATTTCAGGGCCGCAATCTCGTCTTTGTCCTTCTGGCTTTGATCGAGCGCACCGGCAAGGCTGGCGTTGGCTTCGTCCAGCTTGGATTGGAGTGATTCGAGGCCACGCAGTTTGCCCAAGGCCGTCGCCCACAGGAGCAGCACCGCAATCAGCAGCGCGGCCAGAATTCCGGCGACAATCCAGCCGAGCTTGGGATTATCCAAGCCACGACGGCTCTCGGCCACTGATCTGGTAAATGGATTGTCTTCGCTCATTTTCAGCAGGTGGATTTAAACAGACCGTGGGAGACCGTCCAAGCTGAGAATTTCTTCACCGAGTCCATTCTGGGCCGGGAGAAGTTGGTGCTGCTTTAGGCCAGCGCCACACCACAGCCAGCGCCATGGTGGCCCTGACATCTGAGCGGTGGCGATTTCACGATTGACAGTTTTAACGGCACGGCTCAGCTTTGGTCGTGGCTCCACCCCACATCAGAGCAGTCATTTTTATAGCAGCAATGTTTATGTTATCATTGCTATCAGGGTGTGTGAGCCCACAGGCAGATTCAGATTGGAGCTGGCAGCAAGCAAACCCTTACTGGAAACCTACAATTCCTGCGGATACAGCAGCGCAGCAAGGGATGCATTGGTAGCCAGAATTAAGCAACTAAAGTGTGCTATGGTTAGTACGATGAAAATCATTGACTGGATTGTTCGACACGGTTGGGCGCTCCTGCTTGTCGGTGGTCTTTTTGCTTACATCGGATTTACTCAATTAATAGGCAAATGCCCGCTCTGTGTGGTTCTTGATAAAATTGATGCCCAGACAACGAATGAAGCGGCGGCTGGAAAATAACAGCGCCATGGCGGCCCTACTTCGTGAGCGGGACGTGCGCTGTCGAAGATGTTCTCCAGCACCGACCTTTTTCATGGTGAATTGTAGGCCATGTCATAAACTATCGGCATGTTAAAGCCGCGCGAGCGCTCGCTATTTATTGCGGTGACCGTGCTCATGGTGATTTGGGTGGTTGCCTTTGTTGGCTACAAGATCGCTGAGCACGTAAAAATCACTCCCGAAAAAGTCCGAGCTTATACCTCATCCACGGATTTCAGCCGTTTATCCGCTGCCGAACGCGAGGTAGCCCTCCGAAAACTGGCGGCCATGCTCAACGCGCTTTCACTGGAAGAACGGCAGAGCCTGCGTTTGGATCGCACAGCTTACCGGTGGTTTGAACTAATGACCGAGCAGGAGAAAGGTGAATTCCTCGAAGCCACCTTGCCCACCGGCTTCAAACAGATGCTCGGTGCTTTTGAAAACCTGCCACCGGAAAAACGAAAACGAGTTGTGGATCAGGCCATCAAACAAATGAAGGACGGACGTGAAAAACTGGCGGCGGGCGGGCAGTCCCAGCCACCGGGCACCAATAGCGTGGTGTTGAGTCCAGAACTTCAGGAGAAGATGACAAAGATTGGCCTCCAAAGTTTCTACAGTCAAAGCTCCGCTCAGACCAAGGCCGAAATGGCACCGCTATTGGAAGAAATGCAGCTGACGATGCAAAGCGGTAGAATGATGCATGGGCCATGACCATGAAGGTGTCTTTGCAAGCCAGACTCGGACGGGCTTTCACTTTAGTTGAGCTGCTGACGGTTATCGCCATCATTGCGGTGCTCGCCGCACTGCTGCTGCCGGTGTTGGGGCGAACCAAGGAATCCGCCCGCGCCACCGTCTGTCTGAGCAACCTGCACCAAATCGGCCTCGCATTGCAAATTTATGTGCAGGAGAACAACAACAAATTGCCGGTCATGCGCGATGTTCCAACAGACCCGACTGAGGCTTCCACCAATACTTTCCCTGCCATCAATAAAGTGCTTGCGACGCAGCTTGGCAACACGAACGTGCTGCGCTGTCCCTCGGATTTACAGCAGTTTTACGAGCGGACGGGTTCAAGCTATTCGTGGAACAACCTCCTGAATGGCGAAGACGCGGATCATTTGGTGGTACTAAACATCCAGTTCCGCCCGCAGGAAATTCCCGTGATGTTCGACAAAGAGGGTTTCCACATTGCGCGCGGTGCGAATAAGGCTGTGAATTATCTCTATGCCGACGGCCAAATCAAAAATCTGCTGGTGATCGAGGGTACCCAATGATCGAGTTGCGCAACGTCACCAAGAAATTTGCCGGGCGCACGGCGGTGGATGACCTGTCGTTCACGGTATCGCGTGGGGAAATTTTTGGCCTGCTCGGCCATAACGGCGCGGGCAAAAGCACGGCCATCGGCATGATGCTTGGACAAGTCTGGCCGACCAGCGGCAAGGTTGAAATCTGCGGCCATGACGTCGCGGCTAGCCGCCGAGCCGCATTGATGCCGGTCGGCGCGATATTTGAAACGCCGGTTTTTTATGATTACTTGAGCGGCTGGGCCAATCTGGAAATATTGAGCACATACACTGCCCCAACATCCAAGACGCGAATTCGCGAGGTGATTGAGTGGGTTGGTCTGACTGGCCGCGAGCAGTCCAAGGTGAGGACGTATTCGCATGGGATGCGTTCACGGCTCGCTCTGGCGCAGGCCTTGTTACCCAAGCCGGAACTTCTCATTCTGGACGAACCGAGCGACGGCCTTGATCCCGAAGGCATTCACGAGATGCGCCAGACGATTCTCCGTTTGCAGCGTGAACTCGGTTTGACCATTCTGCTTTCGTCGCATCTGTTGAACGAAGTTGAACAGCTCTGCACCCGCATCGCCGTCTTGCAGCAGGGCAAGAAGGTGTTTGAAGGCAGTGTCGCCGAAGTAAAATCCGCACGTGGCAAGGTGGCATTGAAAACATCCGATTTTGCCAACGCGACCCGGCTGCTCCGCGAGCGTGGCTTGATCACGGCCACGGCGGAGGATCGCTTCATCACGCTGGCCGAGGGGCGAACGACGGCGGAGATAACCAATGTTTTGGTTTCCTCCGGCATCGCGGTGGAGGGAATCTGGCAGCACGAGCAGACGGTGGAAGATTTTTATCTCGACCTGATCAAACCGCCGCCCGCCGCCGCCGGAAATTAAATCATGTATTTCGCCCAGCTCAAAAACGAACTCTGGAAGCTGTTCGGCAAGAAGCGCACCTACATCGGGTTTGGCGCGTTTATATTGGCGCAGACGGCAATGCTGCTCGCCTTCAAATACACCCACTGGCAGCGCGATTTTGAACGGCTGCTGAAAGGCAATGGCTATTTTGCCGAGGAGTTCATTTCGGTGCTGACGGTGGCGGTCGTGATGCTGATACCCCAGATTATGCTCCTCATGCCGCTTTATGCCACTCTCGTTGGCGGCGATCTGGTGGCGAAGGAGGCCGAGGACGGCACGTTGCGCATGATTTTATCCCGGCCCATCTCGCGCCTCCGGCTGTTGTTTGTGAAGTGGAGCGCGGGAATTATTTTCGCCGTAGTTCTGGTGGTGGCTCTGGGCCTGACCGCGCTGGGGTTTGCGAGCTTGTTATTCCCGTGGAAGGGAATGTTTATTTTTGTCCCCGGTCAAGCGTTTAGTGTTTTTTCCGCGCATGAGGGCTTGCTGCGGTTTGTCTTCTCCCATCTGTTTCTGGCGGTGAACGCAAGCGTGATGATGTCCGTCGCCTTCATGTTCTCGTGCTTCAACATGAAGCCAGCGGCGGCCACGATTTTGGCGCTTTCATTTTTATTTGTGAGCATGGTCATGGAAAACATTCCTTTTTTTGACCGATATGAAAACTGGTTCATCACGCACCATTTTAAATGCTGGTTGTTGATCTTCCGCGACCCAGCCCCGTGGTCGCAAATCTGCCAGTCAGAAATTGTCCTGTTCGCCGTGAGCGCGACCGCCTTTATCATCGGCTCAGTCGCGTTTCAAATTCGTGATATTAAGTCCTAAAGCCGAATGAAATCAGAACTTGGAAACGTCGATTAGAAAATGGTGCTCCCACCCGGAATTGAACTGGGATCAACGGTTTAGGAAACCGCTGCTCTATCCATTTGAGCTATGGGAGCTTTGTTTGAAAACAAAGGAGATAATGCGTTTTTGAAACTTCTAAATTGAATTTTTGATACCGCTTTTGTATACTGGCTGCATGAAATTGCCAAACATGAAGCCACAAGCTGCCGAATCTGAAAAAGATTGGCAGAAAACCCAGTATTCAAATTTAATTCGCTACGTTCCATCCGGCACTTACTATGCCCGGTTGCGCGTCAAGGGCAAGCTCATCCGAAAGAGTCTTAAGACCGATTTGATCTCTGTCGCCAAGCTGCGTCTGGCTGACCTGGAAAAAGCCGAACGCGAAGCGGCTGAACGCCAAAAGGAGACCTCCCAAGGAAAGATGACTTTTGGGCAGGCACTGAATATTTACCGGGAGCAAACCGAGGCCAGCCATTTGCTAAAACAAGCGAGCAAGAAATATCGAAAGGAAATGTTGACTGCGATTTCCAAATCATGGCCGGGAGTCGATGCGATGGACATTCGCAAGGTTAGCGAGGCGGATTGCAAGGCTTGGTCGCTGCGTTTCGGCAATGACTATTCCCCCTCTCGCTACAATTCAGCCTTGGGCATCTTGAAAGGTATATTTCAAATTGGCGTCGAGGCCGGCTCACTTTATCGGAATCCAGCGTTGGGATTGAAGCGGGCTCGGGTGCGGATGAAAACACTTACCTTGCCGACCTTTGAGCAGTTTGAACATTTTGTTCTAGAATTGGCGCGTGGTGGCGGGCGCGATTCAAAAAATTGTGCGGACTTGGTGCGTTTTCTGGCATTCGGCGGTTTTCGTAAAGGTGAAGCTGCAAGCATCACCTGGGCGGACTGTGATTTTGAGAAGGGGGAAATCATTGTGCGCGGTGATGCCGAAACCGGCACGAAGAATTGGACAATCCGACGGGTGCCGATGATCCCCGACATGAAAAAACTGCTGGAACGCTTGCAGACGGAAAAACCTGACGCCCCAGCCACTGCGCCGGTCATGGCTGTGCGGGAATGTCAGAAGGCAATGGATCGGGCGGCAGAAAAAATCAAAATGGTGCGAATTACCCATCACGATCTGCGGCATCTTTTTGCGACACTTTGCATCGAGAGCGGTGTTGATATACCGACGGTGAGCCGCTGGCTGGGACACAAAGACGGCGGGGCACTGGCGATGAAAGTTTATGGTCATCTGCGCGACCAGCACTCAGTGGCAATGGCGCAAAAGGTGACATTTGGAAAACCGGCAATTGAAACGAAAAACGAAAAATAAAAAGGAACAACCGGGAGCGGTCAAATACTCCCGTCCAACGGTGTTTGAATCGGTGATGAACCTTCAATGTGACCTGCGGGCGGAAATGAATTTAGATCCGCTGCCGCATTGGCAGCAAACCCGCCCGTCGCCTGTCTGGACAAAAAATGTTTGCGGAAAGCTTCGCCGCACCATCCTCAAGTCGGTGTTAAAGCTGAAACCAAAATCCCAAACTGAAATCAACTGGCGAAACTATGGCCGCTGCATCGGAATCATGGAGCGCTACAAAACCTTTCTGAACCAGGACGTTCCGCGAATTCTTGAAAAAGAAGGCTTCAATGACATCAGCCCGGAGAAATGGGAAAAAATCCAGCCGTTGCTGGGCGAAGAAACTGCCCGCGAATATTATTTGATCGTTTTGAAACGTCCGGCGGATGACCCCGCCCCGCTGGCAGATCTGGTGGAATTGGTTATGCAGAAACAAATGGAGCACCTTGAAGCTCTTAAGAAATTGGCTTTTTGCTATATAGCCCATCAGAGCACCAAGAATACAAACATCTTTTTGAAAGGCATGAGTGAAGGTTATACGGCGTTCTTGAATGAAGATGGGGAATTCACTGGCGATGACCGGCGCGTGGACATCCATTTGGAATTGTTGGCATGGCAGCACGACATTGAAAAAATGCGCCGGATGATTCCACAGAAAAACAACCAGCATTTGGTCAGCGAGTTGAAAAAACTTTCCGAGTTCAAAAACAAATCACAAAACTGGTTCAAAGATGTTTTCAAAGACATTACGCTCTCCATTGGAAAGCGTGGTCAGCCCAGGAAATTTTCCAGAGTATAACTTTTGAATAATTAAAGGGGATTCCACCTACTGGAAGAACCCCCATTAAGTGCCCGGCTGGTTGTTGTAAAAGTTGTCGTGTTTATGACCGACAACAATACACCGCTGGCGCAACCGCCAAAGCTGGGCCTGAATCGCATCGAAGCGGCCAAGGCGCTGGGTGTCAGTCCGGCCACACTTGACCGGCTGACCGCGCGCGGGCTGTTGCGTCCGTGTCGCGTCACCTACCGGCCAATCTACTGGGTCGGCGAACTGGAGCGGTTTCTTCGGGAAAACACCAAACCCTCGGAGTGGAGCGTATGAACGGGGAGCCGCGTAACTATCTCACCGCTGCGGAATTCCTTGCACAAGTTGAAGCCCATCGTCAGGAACGGCTGCGACATCCTTTGAAAACACGCAAGCCGTTCGAGTTCGGCCCACCGCATCGCACCTATGTTTTGGACTGGTCGCGCAGGTATATCTCGCCGCGTCCCAAACTCCACATCCCGGAGGAGATGAAATGAATCACTTTGGGGAAACTTGCAAAGAAATCGTGAGCCAAGGAGGTGGGGCAAACTTTGGCGTTCCGGGTGGGGCGAGTGTAGCGAGCCGGAACGCCTATCTGGATGAGCAGACCATCAAGGAATTCATCCCGGCGTCGTGGTTTCATCCGGTGGGCATTTTTAAGGTGCTGGCGCGGTTCTGGGATCGCCTGCCCGATGTTGGCGGTAAGCTGTTCCTCACCTTCACGCTCGACCCCCAAAATTACGCCGACGAGGAAACCGCTTTTGAAGACAGCCGCGACTGTCTGCGGAGAATTTTTTTCCAATTGCGTCACGGCATCGAATATCAGGGGAAACTATTTGTCATTGATGCGCCGTATTGCATCAAGGTTGAGTTTCACGAATCGGGCTGGGTGCATTACCACGCCATTTTTCTGACGCGCCGTTTCCTGCCCAAGGAACTGCTGGCCGAATTGTGGGATCGGGGCTGGGTCACGGTGCAACGCATCACCACCCAGGATTTTCATTACCTGCTGAAATATGTAACGAAGCCGGCTGAACTGCCGGCGTGGGTGCTGAAGCGCAAACGGCTGCGGATATTTCAAACCACCAAGGGCTTTTTGAAACCGCTGCCGCCTCGACCCAAAACTATTTCGCTCAAAGAGCCGCGCAAGCGGGCGTCCTACACAATGGACGAACGGTTTTGGCGGTGGGCGTGCATGGCGGTGATCCGGCAGAACGGGAAGGCCCGCACTGTGCTGTTTCAAATGCCCTATCGGGAACTTTTCGACCATCTGGTTTTGGCCGCTGCGCTGGCTGGTCGCTACAAAGGCAGCGGAGAAATCATCATCAATCGAAAGGAGGTGTTAAATCCATGGATACAAATGCAAAACCAACTGCTCAAGGCGAAAAGCTGAACGGTCTGTTCGTGCGTGGCATCGTCATGTCGAGTGTGGCCAAGGTGCTCAAGCGCAAAGACGGCACGGGTTTGTTCGTCATCGCCCGGCATGAAATCGCGTTGCAACCCGGTCTGGCGACGTGGGAAGCGTTCCACGACCCGAAGGACGGCAAAGTGAAGCTGGATGGCGAAAACGTCATTGAGTTTCCGAAACTGCCGGAACTCAAACAAGTCACGCTGAAAGTGATGCGCTGGGAGGAAAAGGACAAGCGGTTCGTCATCAAGGAAGCTGAATTGGTGCCGAGTTAACGTGGTTAGGGGGCGGTGGCGGGAGCCGGGCGGAGCCCGGCCCCGCCGCCGCCCTTAACCTTGTTTAATACTCTAATAACTGTCCCAGAGAAATGCGAAGCATAAAGTCCGACTGTTAGTAAAGAACATTGATTTTCTGAGTTGACCTGCGACGGTTGCTATAGAAATTTTCAACATCACAATGGTGTTCGCCGAAGTATGGACATTGCTTGCCATCTTGCGTTTTGCTAATGTCGCAGCAGTCATTTCCGTCACGCTATCTATGTGCGCGAACCTCAGTTCCGACACGAATGGATCTTAAGTGTTTACTCAAGCACAACGCATGAATTTTCAGCAAAGAACAACAAAGTCAATAATATGCTGCACATCGCTAATCTAAAACACTTCGCCATCCGCACTCTGGCGCTCATCACCGCACTCGCGCTGTCTACCTCGGCGCAGCAGACTAACTCGCCAATGAAGTCGTCGGTCGTGCCGGGGAAGGAATACACCCATCCCATCCGCTACGAAATCTGGGCGCCGAAGGAGGTCAAGAAGAGCACGAACGAAGTTTTCAAGGTGTGGATTCCGGCGAAGGTAAAACAGGTGCGCGCGGTCATCACCGTTCCGATTTACTCGACCGACAAGGCGATCTATTTCAGCGAGGAACTCGGCTACCGGCAGTTTGCCGAGAAGATGGGGTTTGCACTGATGGCCTATCGCATCTTCAATGAGGATAGCGACAAGACTCGTGATGAGGCGACGAAGGAGATGTTGGCGGCGCTGGCATCCATCGCTCAGACGAGCGAGCATCCGGAACTGGCCTATGCCAGCCTGATTCCCACCGGCTTGTCGTGGGGTGGACGCTGCGCCATGGCGATTGCGCTTTCGGTGCCGGAGCGGACGATTGGTTTTGTGCCGCTGCATTGCACGCTCACCTTCAAGGAAATTTCGGAGTCGTCTCACAAAGAGGCTTTTTTCAAAGTCCCCGGCCTGTGCGAGACGGTGGAGTTCGAGCAGTATTACGATAAGAAGCGGTCGGCGTATGAAGCCACGGACACCGGTCTCGCGGTGCACGCGTGCAACGCGCTCGGTGCTCTCCACGCCAGCTACATCTTCCCCGGCTCGAAGCACACCGATGTGAAGAACCACGAGTTCATCTGGCAATGGATCACGGCCGTCACCGGGAAACGCCTGCCGTCGCCGCTCAAGTTTGATCAGGCACCCGAACTCAAACTCATCCCGCGCGAAAGCGGATGGATTGGCACTTACGACTACGAGTACCAATGGGATGCCGAAAAGAAGTGGGAACACTTCCAACTAAAGTCCGTCACCATCGCGCCCTTCGCCGAGTTCAAGGGCGATACTGCTACTGCGAACTGGCTGCCGGACGAAGCTCTGGCCAAGGCGTGGAAGGCGAAGATGGGATTCTGAAGCACATCGGAATTTCCAAAGATTGGAAGTTTGCGCGGCGAAGATTTCCAATGATTGGAAATGACGAATAAAATGAAAACGAAAGAAACAGCTATGAAACACACCTTTGCTTTTCTCGCCGCCCTGCTGCTGGCACCGCTGGCCGCACTGCAGGTGCGGGGAGCAGACGGCAATCTGGCCGCCGCTGGCGAAAGCCGTTCTCGTCCCGGCAATGTGAATGGTTCGCTGATCGAAGGCAGGCTGGTCACGACCTATGACGGCACCAAGCAGGAACAGGATTGGTATGCGGTGACCCTAGCCAAAGCTTCCCCCGTGGGTTGTGTGGTTTTCACCCACGGCGGAACCTTTCATGACGGCGGGTGGTTCGATTCCTCGAAGGGAAAACCCCAGGTTCAGGTGCAGGCCGAGAAGGACGGCCCATGGACGACGGTGGGTGAGCTGGCAGATTATCCCGCCACTAGCGCCACCGATAACAAGAACATCAAGGATAATACCCAGTTCTCCTGTACCCTTGCGACGCCGGTGACGGCGCTAACGGTGCGCGTCATCGGGCGGCCAGCCTGCGGTGATGCTCCGACACGATCGCTCTCGTCCAGCGCTGGTTTGGCGGCGTATCGCACGCCTCCCGACGGCCGGGTCGCGGCGCTGGAAACCAAACTCAAGATGGCGCACGAAGTGATCCCTGGGCCGAATCAGGACAGTGCCTCGATAACCAATTGGCTCGCGGACATGAAAAAGTGGCGCGAATTGAAGCTGGCTGACATCCAGTATTACGGCACCGAATATGACCGGCCGGAACTCCAGTGGTGCCATAGCGCTTTTGTCCAGCCGCAGATGATGGTCGAGGATCGCTATTTCTACGATCCGGTGGCTGGCAAATACACGGTGGACCGTTATCTGAACGATTTAGAAAGGCGCTACGGCGGCATCGATGCGGTGCTGATCTGGCATGTCTATCCCAATATCGGCATTGATAACCAGAATCCCTTTGACCAGTTCCGCGCGCTGCCGGGCGGTCTTCCAGCTTTGAAGCAAATGGTGGCGGACTTCCATCGGCGCGGCGTCCATGTGCTTTTCCCCACGATGCCGTGGTGGGTCAATGGGGTGCGCGATGAAGGGGTAACGATCCCGACGGCTCTCGCTCGTGACATGAAGGCGATCGGTGCCGACGGCGCCAACGGCGACACAATGCAAAGCATGGGGAAAGACTACACCTTCCGCACCGAATCCGATAAGAGCGGCAACATCCTCGCGTTCCAGCCGGAAGGTGCGGTGGCGGCCGGGGAAAAGGAACTCCCTTGGATCAACATGTCGTGGGGGTATTGGCCGAACCAAGTTAAGGGTGAATATGGATGGGCCAATGACAATAAGGATATTATCCCCAATGTCAGCAAATACAAATGGCTCGAACCCCGCCACATGGTCAACGTCTGCAATCGCTGGCAACGCGACAGGATGTTGGATATCCAGAGCGCGTTCTTCAACGGCACCGGCTACGAATCATGGGAGAGCGTCTGGTGCATCTGGAACGGGATCACCCCGCGGGATGGCGAAGCCCTGCGCCGCGTTGCCACGATCGAGCGCGCCTTCGCGGACTTGCTGATCAGCAAGGAGTGGGAACCGCACACGCCCACGCTGCAAAAAGGTATTTTTGCCAGCCGCTTTCCCGGCGCGAAGCAAACGCTCTGGACCATCATCAACCGTTTTCCCTATCAGATTGAAGGCCCACAACTGCGCGTTCACAACAGTCCCGGCGTCCGCTATTTCGACCTCTGGCACGGCGTGGAACTGAAGCCCGTGCAGGAGGGCCAGGAAGCGGTCTTGAGTTTCGAGATGGAAGGATACGGCTTCGGTTCCGTGCTGGCCGTAAGCGGCGAACCGGAAGCGGAACTCAACGCCTTGCTCAAGAAGATGCATAAATACTCGGCCAAGCGTCTGGTAGATTTCTCCGACGAATGGAAATTCCTGACGCAAGAACAGGTGCCGATCGCCGCCACCGCACGTGCGAAATCTGCGCCGCCGGGCATGACCCGGATCCCCGGAGGCAGTTTCGATTTCAAGGTCGAGGGCCTCGAAATCGAGGGCTTCAACTCGATTGGCACCGATGTGCAATACCCGTGGGAAGATTCACCGCGCCGCTACCATAGCCACCCGGTAACGCTGAAACCATACTTCATCGACACCTATCCGGTGAGCAACGAGCAGTTCAAGCAATTCGTTGACGCGACGAAATATCATCCGCGCGATGATTACAATTTCCTGAGAGATTGGAAGAACAGCACCTATCCGGAAGGCTGGGCCCAAAAACCGGTCACCTGGGTTTCACAGGAAGATGCCCGGGCGTATGCCGCCTGGGCCGGCAAACGGCTGCCGCATGAAACCGAGTGGCAATACGCTGCGCAAGGCGGTGATGGACGACTCTATCCGTGGGGCAACACGCCGAACGCCGAAGCTATTCCTCCGGCGTGCACGGATAAAGACGTGCTGAGACCGCCCACGGATGTGGACGTCTTCCCCAAGGGGGCCAGTCCGTTTGGCGTCATGGACCTGGTGGGCAATGTCTGGCAGTGGACCGATGAATACCTCGATGAGCATTCTCGCGGCGGCATCCTCCGCGGTGGCAGTTATTACAAACCACAGGGATCGAAATGGTTTTTCCCCAACAAGCTCGAGCTGAACACGCACGGCAAGTTGCTGCTCATGGCCCCCAGCCGGGAACGCGCCGCCACCCTGGGCTTCCGCTGCGTGGTGGATGCGGCCGAATAAAAAACAATCGTGAAACACGCAATCACACTCCTCGCTGTTCTGGCCCTCGCTGGCGAAGCCAAGTCAGCGGCGGCGCCGGATCGCATCAGTTTCATCGACAACGGCCAGATCAAGGTTGGGGTAAACCAGGATCTCGGTGGTGCCATCACCTGGTTGTCGGCTCCCGGACACGGCAACCTGATCAACAACGCGGATTGGGGCCGGCAGATCCAGCTTTCGTTCTATTCCGGGCCGCATCCTTTCGAGCCGGACGGTCAGAAGGCGCATCCGGATTGGAAGCACTGGGCTTGGAACCCCATCCAGTCCGG
>Ga0208507_1001439_pt1 | contig 13321 bp, 8 predicted proteins | sample CryBogCBH12Aug01_FD_184626 | JGI IMG/M metagenome (GOLD analysis project Ga0208507, IMG submission 184626) | Freshwater microbial communities from Crystal Bog, Wisconsin, USA - CBH12Aug09.1 (SPAdes) (version 2) | ecosystem: Environmental > Aquatic > Freshwater > Lake | place: Crystal Bog... | reverse complement strand
CTGCTCGACCACGTCCTGCTGCGTGATCATCACGTCGCCCTCGAAGCGACGGCTCTCGCGTTTGCCGGGAATTGTGCCGACCCATTCGAGCGTGAGCGTCTCGGCTTCGGGAAACTGGCCGGAATTCTTGATGTGGTTCCAGACGCCGTAAGCCACTTTCCATAGCTCCCACTTGATTTGCTCGCTGTCGTGAATCGTGTCGAGCGTGCCGCCCCACTCCAGCCACCAGAGCCGGCAGCCGGTGTCGTTGAACTTGATGTCGCGCCAGCGCGGAATTTTGGTGATGTCCTTCAACGCAAATCTCGGCGGAATGAACTTCACCGGCCGGCTGGTGTCTTTCGAGTAAAAATAAATCGTGTGACCGAGCAATTCGTTGCTGGCCTTTTCCGGCGCGAACCGTTCGCCAAATTCGGAGCGCGCTTCCGCGCCGATGCGAAACGCCGCACCCGCCAGAAAACCCACGATACCGTCGCCGCTCGCATCTACAAAGATGGGGGCGGTGATCTCGTAGGCCGTGGAATTTTGCGAGCAGAAGGCACGCACGGATTTGATGGTATCCGCATCGGATTTTTCCAGGTCGTGAACCGCTGTGTTCAGGAGCAGCGTGATGTTTGGCTCATTGACGACCATTTCCAAAATGATCGTGTCAAGGATGAGCGGATTGCCTTCGGGATTACGGAACGTATTTTCAACGAGTAGTTCGTCAATCACGCCACCTTCGCGCGCCCAGCGGTTGTTGTTGCCCAGATGCGAGGTCGCGCCCAAAATCCATAGCCGCACCTCGCTGGAAGCATTCCCGCCCAACACGGGCCGGTCTTGCACCAGCACGACTTTCGCCCCCGCCCGCGCCGCCGTGATGGCCGCGCCCACGCCCGCCAAACCGCCGCCAATCACCGCGAGGTCGGTGACGAGGCGCTCGGTTTTAAGTTCGCGCGAATGATTTGGCGGTGATTTACGATTTATCATCGCATCTGTAAGCTGCCTAACAACTGAAATTCGCTCAATGACGCCGAAGCTCCGGCGGTAATACCAAAAAATGTCACGCGGAGAAAACGTCCGCTCACTCCAGCGGGCGCGAAGTCGGTGCGAATTTTTCCATTGAGGCTGGTTTGGGATTGGTCGGCGACTATTTTCCAGTTTACATTGCCATCGTCTGAAATTTCAATTTTGTATCGCCAGTTGCCGTCCATTGGAAAAACCAGCTTCGTCTGATTGACTGTCACGATGCGTTCCAAATCCACGCGCCACCACGAATTTGTTTCGCCGACCGCCGACCGCCAGAACGTCGCCGGGTTGCCGTCGTTGGCAAATTTCCCTTCGTGGCCGGGCGTTTCGCTGCTGGCGCGCGTCGGGTTTTCCAATCCGAAAAGGCTCTGTGAATTGGTCGCGGGCAAACCGATGAAGCGCACATACGGACGCGGCGGCACCGGCGGCGTTTTTCCGGCGATGAATTTTGGCTCGCCCAGCGAAGTGATTTCCAGCGTCGCATCTTTCAATCCCGGTGACGTGGCGCGCAACAGAGTTTTTCCCGCGAAGTAAGAACGAAATTCCATCGCGGCCTGACCGTCGCAAATGGCGATGTCTGAATCCGGCGCAAACGTGATGCTCGGCCCGGTCGGAAATTCTCCCGGCCCGGATTCAATCGCCAACGTCACCGGCGGCGAATTGCTGATAGCCTTGCCGCTGGCATCCACGACGGTGACGATGATTTGCGCGTCGTCCGTGCCATCCACGCTTTGTAAAATAGTTTTGTCAGCGGTGAATTTTAATCCAGCGGGAACACCGTTCGTCGGCCAGTCCGGCGGCGGGATGTGTTTGTATTCGTTTCGATACCAGAACCACATCCGCTTCGGCAGTCGGAAATAATCAATCATGCCCATCGCGCCGAATTTTTTGCCCGCCACGCTGCCGTGATCGAACGCGCACCAAAGCGCCTCGCCGCTGCGCCACGGAAATTTTTCCGCCTGCAAATCGCCCCAGCCCGGCTCGTATTGGCCGGGGCGGTCGGACATGGTCGAGCCATATTCAGTCACGACGCTCGGCACGCCGGGATTCAAAAAGAGCCGCGCGCCGTCGCCGTTGTAGCCCGCCACATCGCCGAGCTTGTCAATGTCGCCGCGCTGACAACCACCGATGGCCGCCGGACGCGTCGAGTCAAGCTCGTGTGAATACGCCACGAGTTCCTGCAAACATTCGCGCACTTTCGGCAGAGTTGATTTCGCGGTAAAAAAAACTTCATTGTCCATGCTCCAGACGATAACGCTCGGATGGTTGCGATGAATGCGGATCATGTCGCGCAAACTGTCGAGCAGGCTTTGCTTGAAATCCGCCTCGTCCTCGGCGTGGAGCGGATACGCGCCGCTGTTTTTGTAACCGCCTTCACCGCTCGCGCCCGAACCCCAGAAACAATTTTCCGACCAAAGCAAAATCCCCAGTTCGTCACACGCATCCGAAAACGCCGGTGCGTGTGGATAATGCGAGCCGCGAATAAAATCAAAGCCCGCGTCCTTGACCATTTTCACGTCGCGAAAAAATCCGCTATCCGCCACGGCGTCGCCCCAGCCAGCATGATCCTGATGCACGTTTGCGCCCCGAAAATAATAATGTTCACCGTTGAGAAAAAATCCCTGATCCGCCGTGAACTTGAACCAACGAAAACCGAGCGGCGAAGAAAAATCATCCACCGGCTCGCCGGCATCCAGCACGGTGGTCTGCACGGAATAAAGATATGGATGATCGGGATGCCAGAGTTTTGGATTGGCAATCGTCTGACTCGTCTGGTCAAAAATCAAAGTCGCATTGGCCGCGACGGTTTGCGTGGATTCCATTTCCGTCACGAGTTTTCCCTCGGCATCAACAATGGCTGTTTTCACCGCGGCCGATTTGGCTTTGCCGGAGTCGTTCACGATTTCCGTTTTCACATTCACCGTGCCGGAATCTTTCGACACCTGCGGCGTGGTGATAAACGTGCCATACCACGCGACGTGCAACGGCGCGGTCACGACCAGTCGCACGTCGCGATAAATGCCGCCGGAAAAAGTGTGCTCGCCCGCGCGCGGCGCGAGCCGGGCACTCCAAAGATTGTTCACGCGCACAGCGAGAACATTGTCGCCGAACTTCACCGCGTCCGTGATGTCCAAAGTGAAACCGGTATAGCCGCTCTTGTGTTCGCCCACGCGCTGGCCGTTCACGAAAACTTCTGCGACGCGAAAAATGCCGTCAAATTCCAGGCTGATGCGTTTGCCCTTCCACGTTTTTGGCACAACGAAATCTTTCCGATACCAGCCGTAACCTTCATAAAATTTCGCCGACGCAAAATATGGTTCGCTGAACGAGTGCGGCAAGCCGACGGCATCCCATTGCGAGTCGTTGAAAACGACGTTGGCCGCGTCCGTGAAATCGCCCAGTTGGAATTTCCAGTCGCGATTGAAGTTGATACTTTCACGCAGACTATTTTCCGCCAGCCCGCAAATCGGCGCACAAAACCATAGGCATATTGCCAGTTTGCAGCCACGCGCAAACCTCCGCCGAACCAAAAATAAAAAATCCCGGATTAGACCAACCGCTAATTTGCGCATCATGGTTTCTGGTAAAACCGCATATAATCATATTCCGACGACGACGGAAGTTTGGTGTCATCCGCGGACTTCGTGCGGCCTAGATTGGAGGCAATCGCAATAAGCGAAACCGTTGGAATGGCAGAGGGTTTTTTCATTGTAATTTTTCAAGGCTTGGTTTCAGCCATTAGCGATTTGATTTGGCCGGAGATATCAGCAGCCTTGGCTTCAGCCTCAACCAGCGGCAGACCGGGTTTGGCTCCAGGCGCCCCAGTCACGCCGGGACGTTTGTGACCAATCTGGGTCATCCATGCATTGAATCGCAGCCCCATCCGCTCGTGAACCCGTTTGCGAATCTCGGTTCCGTGCGCTGGAAACAAATCTTCGGCATCAGCCACGCCGTTTAGCTTTGCGCCAAAACATTGCGTTAAAATTTCCTGCGCCATCAGCCAATGACCTTCGCGTCCCGGATGCACACCATCTTTGGCAAATTGGAATACCGGGTTCTTGGCGTGCCCGGCATCCAGCGCCGCGCGCATCGGCGTGTGAATGTCCACCACATCCCAGCCGTCGGCGCGTTTTGACAACAGCCATGCGGTATAGCGCGCCAGATTTTCGTCATGAAATTTCTGCGTCGCATCGCCCTTGGCGTCCTGCACCGGCGGCGTGCAAATCACGACGCGTTTCACGCCAGCCTTTAACGCCGCAGCGCGCAAATGCCCGATCGCATCCGCAAACCGCTTCGTCCCCGACGCATCCGGCGGAAGACTGCTGCCGTCATTCATGCCGTAGCACGCGAACAGCAAATCCGGTTTCGTCGCGGTCAGGGCACGATCCAATCGTTCGCTAACGCAGGGCCGGCCAAAACCATACTTCTTCAAATGCGCCGCGTTCTCCGCCAGAGTGAGGTCGGACGCTGTTTCACTCGCGAGACCGAGGTTCAATACTTCAACCTGAATTCCCTGCGCGAGCAACCAACATTCAACATCGGTGACGTAATCACCGCCCTGCGTGATGCTGTCGCCGAGAAAAACAATCCGGTGAACGCCGCGCAGGGCCGCCGGTAAATTGGTTTGCGCTGAAGCCGACAACCGCTCGGCAACCGTGAACGCCAAAATTGTGAGCAGTAGCAGACGACGAATCAGTTTCATGCAATAGGAATAAAACGATTTGATTGTTACGGATGCCGGCTTTAACTCTGGCGATGTGACCTTGATGGTGGTTAATGTTTTCATTTCAAATTATTGCTCAATCGCATCGGACTTCATAAATGGCCGCCGAAGGATCGCCGTTCGTGGCGGTGACAACAACACGAAGTTTTTTGGTTGTCACAGTTTCGGCAAATGAATGACGGCGCAGCCGTTGATAATTTTCTTCCACTTCCGCCACGCGCTGCCATTGGCCGTCCGCAAAAACTTCGACGGCATAGTCGCGCGGACATTGCGGGTCGCGGTAGAACGGCGCGTAAGCGTGATATTCGCGGATAAGATGCCCAGGAAAAACCAACTGGATTTCGGAAATCTTCTGCGGCTTGTCCCAGCTCAATTCCAGCCACTGCGGCAACGGCTGGTTTGCGTCCGAAATCCACAGGTTCGTCACACGATGCGGGCGCGTAACGCCCGACAAAATCTGCGCCGGCGCGTAAGGTTTTTGCGCCGGTGAAATTTTGTAGGCGAGCGTGTGGCCGTTGCCAAAGCGCCGCATCCGGTTCGGCGAAATCGCATACATCGCCATGTGGCCGGGAATGATTTTTTGCGCCGCGTGCCAGCGGATGTTTTTGTTCGGCAGCGCATCTATGCGCAGAAAGCTTCCGGACACAACATTCGCGGGTAGTTGCAAATTTACATTCCATTTCACCCAAAGATTTTTTCCGGGCGGCACGGTGAGTTTGCCCGCAGCCAGCAGTGCGCCGGGTTCCGCGCGGTAATCCCAGATGTGTTCCGCCGCATAGAGTTTCACTTCCAGCACCTCCGCCGTCGCCGAATCATTCGATAGACACAACTCGATGCTTTCGATGCTTCCACCGCTCGTGGCGATGAGTTGACCGCGGCGCGTTTCCAGTTTTTCAATGTTGTATTGCGGCTGGTCCTTCCAGATTTTCAGGCCGTCGTGAAAACCCGGCGTCTCCGGCGCGACACCGTGAACCACCAGTTCGCTGCTCGCAGAAACTTTTGCCGTGCGCGCCAAATCTTTCGCATCCGTGCCGCGATAGTTCGGCAGGAAGCAGCCGTTCGCCAACAGCCGCTGCTGAATCTCGGTGATGTCTTGCGCGACAATCTGGTCAAAGTCATGGCCGCGCTGCAAACCAATCGCCGCTGCGATGCCCGCCGCCTCGCCCAGCAACGCCGTCGTGCCCATCACGCGCACCGTGCCGAGCGCGGCGTGCGTGACGCTCACGTTGCGACCGGCCATCATCAAGTTGTCGCAATCCTTCGCGAGCAGAATCCGCAGTGGAATTCCATACGGCCCGCAGTAGGACATCGCCGAGTAATCGCTGAAAGTGTCGTATTCATCTTCGTGACCGCCAGCGGCGGCCGAAGGCTCGGAAGTTTTCGCCAGCAATCCTCCGGGAGTGTGCAAATCCACAAACCAGCCGCCGAAGGCGATTTCATCCGGGAAAACCGTCTTGTTCAAAATGTCGTGCTCGGTCATCAGGTAACGCCCCAGGATGCGGCGGCTCTCGCGCTTGCCAGGCACTTGGCCAATCCAGTCGAGCGCGTAGTTGCGGACGAGATCCATCGTCTTGGGATCTTTGTTCTTCATCCAGTCCCAGACGCCGAGCGCGTGGCGCGTGAGTTCGTGGCGGATGGTTTCCGCGTCGTAAATCGTGTGATACGGGACGCCGATTTCCAGCCACCAGAAACCGCCGCGCTTGTCCTTGGGCAACCGGCCTTGTTTGTAAAAATAACTCGCGTCCTCGTGCTTCACCGCCCAGTCCGGCGCTTTGAACGGCGCGGGCGCACCGGTGTCGCGTGCAAGGAAATGAATCGAGTTGCCCATCGTGTCACCGCTCGCCTTAAGCGGCGCGTGCGGTTCGTTGAACTCGTCGCGACCTTCCGAACCCATGCGCCATTGGCAGCCCGCCACATCCGCCACGATGCCGTCGCCGGTGCAATCAATGAATGTTTTCCCCTCAAGCCGCAGTTCGGTTTCGGCGTTTTGCACCACGGCGAGAACGGCGGAAATGTTTTTCTTGTCCCGCATCTCGACGCCGCGGATGTCGGTGTTCAAGTGCAGCGTGAGGTTCGGCGTGTTCTGCGCAAGGTCGTAAAGCACCATGTCCCAGACGCTGTTCGTCCAGCCGTTCTCGTAAATCTCGGCGTGGTTCTGCGCGCGTTCCTCGATGAGCGCTTCGGAGAGAATCCCGGTCTCGCGCGCATACGCGTGAAACGCCGCCGCGCCGTGCGGTGTGACGCCGACTTCAGATGAACTGTTACCGCCGAGCACCGGGCGGTTGTGGACGAGACAGGTTTTCGCACCATTCCGGGCCGCGGCCACGGCCGCGCAAAAGCCAGCCAGTCCGCCGCCGCAGACGACGATGTCATAGTTTTCTTTAACAATTTTCATAGAAATTCAATTGGCGTTCGCGCGCTTGCGCAGGTTCCACACGAGCAGGAAGGCCACCGGATACAACACCGCCATTACATAGAAACAGTCATTGTAGGAACGATGGTCAATGAACCACGCCACCGCCTTGTTCATGAAAAATCCGCCGAGCGCACTGCCGCAGGCAATGACGCCAAAGGCCGTGCCCAGGATGCGCTGCGGCACGATGTCCACCACGAGCGAGGTGATGTTGCTCAACCAGGCCGTGGATGCGTAAGCCACAACCATCGCGAGAATGATGGCCGTCATCACCGTCGGTGCAGCGGGCACAAATCCCATCAGCGGAGCGATGCACGCACTGACCAGCATGATCCAGATGCGCGCAGCAGACGGAATGACGCCCCGCTTCACCAACCGGCCGGAGAGAAATCCGCCGACCGTGAAACCAATCGTCGCGGCGGCAAAAATCATCCACATGATGGCGACGCCTTTTTGGTCAAGTCCGCGCACGTCGCGGAGATATTTGGGAAACCAGAACTGGAAAAAATACCACGCCGGGTCGGTGATCAGCCGCGCGAGCATCAATTGCCAGACGAGCGGTTCGCGCAAAACACGTTTCCACAAGGCAAGTTCAGATTCCTTGGGCTGCGCGTTGGCTGCCTTGGTGGACGCGAGATTAGCGGCGAGAAAATTCTTTTCCTTGTCCGTCATGTGCGGATGCGCCGTTGGGCTTTTGTAAAGCCAGAGCCAGAGGAACAGCCACAGCAATGCCACCGCTGGCGTGACGGCGAACACCCAGCGCCAGCCGTAGTTCGCGGCGATGAGCGCGACCATCACCGGCGCAATCGTCGCGCCGACCGCGCCGCCGGCGCTGTAAAGGCCGACCGCCACGCCGCGCTCGGAAGCGGGAAACCATTCGGACACCGCCTTGGGGGACGCAGTGTAGCAGCCGGCTTCGCCGAGTCCGAGCATGAAGCGCAGTCCGCAAATTTGTCCAAGCGAACGCGCCATACCGGTGAGCGCGTTGGCAATCGTCCACCACGCGACGAACAGCGCGAGGCTCCAGCGCACGCCGAGTTTGTCCACCACGCGGCCGGACAACAGGTTCGCAATCGTGTAGGCAATCAGGAAATAGTTGATGATGCTCGCGTATTCCTGATTTGAAATGTGCAGGTCTTTTTGAATCGTCGTGGCAAGCAAACCGAGGACATTCCGATCAACATAGTTCAGCAGCGCCGCCATGAAGAGGGCGAAGGCCACAATCCAGCGAAGATAGGGAACTTTCATTTCAATTTATTGTTGTTCCCAGAATTCCCACGTCAGGTCGCCGAGCTTGGGCGAAATGGTGCCGCCGTTCAGTGTGCCGATCGCCACGCCCATAAAGTTTTCTCCCGCCGCGTCCGGCGTGTAGCGGAAACCTTTGAAAGTCGCGCCGCTCAAGCCGGTGGCGATGTGGAAAGTATGTTCGTGAAAACTGCGGTTGGAAAGCACGATGGTCAGTTTGCCATCCGGCTTTTTGAACGCGAGAATCCGCAAATCCGGGTCGCGCGTTGCTTCTTTTACTTCAACCGCGCGGCAATCCCACAGCATATGCCGCACGAAACTGCCGACCGCGTGCCAATTATATTTGTTCCACGTCCAACAGCCGGGTTTGAGACCGGGAAATTTTGGATTGTCGGCGACATTGGTATCGCTGGCTGGTCGCCAGAAACCGAGCGAATAGCCGCTGGCCTCAGCATTACCAATCGGCTTGAGCGCGTGAATCCAGAACCACGTCGGCGCCTCGCCCACTTGAAACCAGTTCATGATGTGCTGCACGTTGTTGAGGCAGCGCGCCGGTGTCGCCGGGCCGTCGAGATATTCAAATTCATTTTGAAAACGCGGCTTACCGGATTTTTCCGGCGGCAGGGCGAGAACGACATTGGCATCCGAGCCAACATGGTGAATCACCAAATCATCCACCAGACCGGCGGTTTGGGGATTGTTCAAAACAGGCCGGATGAATTTGAAATCCCAACTAAACGCGGTGTCGGCGATGATTTGAATTTTCGGATCAAACGCGCGCACCTGCGGCGCGACGGCGAGAAAGGTTTTGGCGTATTGCGCTGGCGTGAATTTGCACGAGGAATAAGGACAGTCCGTGGACGGCTCATTCTTCAGCCCCCAAAATGAAATGGGCATGTCATTGCTCCGCAGCGTTTCCAAATCGCGCCGGCACGCGGCGGCGAAATCTTTCAGGAACCGATCCTGGTCGCCGCGGTATTCCGGGTCATTGGCAAAATCTTTGCCGAAGCAGCGCAGGACATTCTCGCTTTTGTCCGCACCGGTGTATTTGCGGTTCGCCTTCCAGAACGGCGCGGGCGACCAATACTCAAACGATCCGCCCTCGATGCCAGCAGCCTGCATCATCTCGCGCAGTTCCGCCGCCTGCTCCGGCCAGCGCGGCTGCATATATTTTTGATCGGCATCCAAACCGCGCCAGTAAAGTCCACCCGCGAGCCGACAGTAGCGGAAGCCTTTCAGCATCTCGCGGTAAAACCGTTCGCGTTCCGCCGGCATGAGATCGTGCGGCACGCTTGTCATGGCGGTGGGCAAACCTTGGTTGCCGGAGGCGATGGAATCGGACTGGATTTCAAAACCAATGCCCTTGATGAGCTGTTTTGGCTGGTCGGGAAAAACGATGAAGGAACTTTCCAACGACACGGCATTGGTGCGAACAGGGCGCTGCGCGGGATACCCCGCCTGAACATGAACATCTGCCCCAAACAAAGGCAAAATAATAGACAAGACGACGGCAAATTTCATAGTCAAGCGCTGACAATAATTTTTTGGCGGCATTTAGACCAGCCATGTTTGCGTATTTAATCATAGATTTTGCGCAAACAAAAGCCCGCTGCCCATTTTTTAAGTGCCGTTTAGCCGACCAATGAACCCTGCGCCGCGCGCCGGAATTTCAACGGTGTGATTTTTAGCTCGCGCCGAAAATAAAACGTCATGTATTCCGGCGAACCAAAGCCACACGCCTCGGCGACGTGATCAACAGACAAATCAGTTTCCGCAAGCAAAGTGCGGGCACGGTCGAGGTGGGTGCGGCGGATCTGTGCCGCCGGCGTGAGGCCAAGCGTGGCGATGAAGCGTTTTTCCAGCAAGCGCCGCGAAATGCCCGCGTGCGCGGCGATTTCGCCGACCCGGATGCACTTCGTCGCATTTTCGCGGATGAAGCTCAACGCCTTCACCAGCGCGATGTCGGCAATGGCCATCGTGTCCGTGGACTGCCGTGTGACGACGCGCAACGGTGGCACAAGAATCGGGCGGGCGGGCGGTTTGCCGCCGCGCATGAGCCGGTGGAGCAACGCGGCGGCTTCCTGCCCGATGCGTTCGGCGTTGGGCTGCACCGCCGAAATCGGCACGCGCGACGCCTCGCAGAGGAAATCATCCGAACTGCTCAATAGCGCGACTTCCTCCGGCACACGCAGACCGATGGCGTGACAGGCGTGGATCACTTCGCGCCCGCCGCTCCAGGTAAGAATCGCGACGGGCTTGGGCAGCGAGCGCAGCCACTCGCCAAGTTTTTCGAGACGCAAATTCCAGTCCGGCGTCTGCGCGCCGTCGTGGGTTTTGACGCCATACACGGCACATTGGCCGCCAGTTTTTTCCACGGCGGCGATAAACGCGTCTTGTTGACGGGCGGTATATTCCAAACCGAGCAGACTCAAGTAGGCGAAATTCTTGAAGCCGCGTTCCAGAAAATAATTCACGGCCACTTTCGCCGTATCGGCCACGTCGGTGTGGACACGAGGAAATTCCACCGAGTCGGGCAACTGGATGGCGGAGACGTTCACCACGGGCAGACCGCGCGCGTGCAGGCTGCGGGCGAGCCTTTCACTGCTGATCCGGGCGATAATGCCGTCGCCCTGCCAGGCGCGCGGCAGTTCCAAATGTTCCTCTACGCCGCGTGATTCGACGTAGAGATGCCAGAAGTCGTGCGCGCGGACATACTGGATGATGCCGCTAATGACGCGACGCGACCAGTCCGTAGAGGTGTCCACCAGCAGCGCCACGCGGGGAACGTGGTTCGGCCTCGACAGATCATGTTTGGGTTTCATGCTAACCGCCTAGCTGACGGGTAAAATCATTCAGCTCGATACAACTGCAACTCCGCCACGCCCGGCGAGCCTTTGGCGCAGTCCATCGTCAGCCGGAATTTCTGCGCCGTGACCGGCGTGATCGCCTGCTTGGTGCCGTGGCCTTCGGTTTTGCCTTCGGCCAGCTTTTGCCAGCCATTGCCAAACCAGGCTTCCAGCGTGAACTTTTGATTCATGCGCGGCCAGACATCCGGTTCGTCGAGACCGAACGCGGCGATGGCAACGGGCTTGACCAATTCAATTTTCAACCACGCGGATTGCACGTCCGCCGGTGCGCGCCAAACTTTTTGCGCCGTGCCATCCAGCACGTTGGCCGGTGCGTCGCCGGACTTGGCGGCGGAAGCGGTCACTGTTGCGCCAACGGTCGGCAGCGGCTCAACCACCGGCTCACCTTTCATTTCCAAGACGACCACTGAATCCACCGCGTCTGGCGCGGCGGCGGGGACTTTCACGACCACGCTGTTCGCATCGCGTTTGACGGGAAGTTTTTCGCCGGGCGACGCGAGCAATTCGGCGGCGCTAACTTCATTGTTCAACGGCACTCGCAAATCACCATTCTTCGGCCAGTCAAAAACGTGCAGGTAAAGTTTGTCGCCCTTGCGCGTGGCCACGCCCCACGGCAGATATGCAAACGGCCCGGCGGTCGTGCCGTAAATTGAATCGCCATTGACCTGTAGCCACTGGCCGATATCGTGCAAACGCTGGATGCTCGTCGGCGGAAATTCGCCTGCCGCCGTCGGTCCGATGTTGAGCAGCAAGTTCCCGCCCTTGGAACAGACTTCTGCCAATTTGCGAATGAGCACGGTTGAAAATTTCCAACTGTTGTCGTGCGCGTTGTAGCCCCAGTTGTTGTTCATCGTCATGCACGTTTCCCAATCGCCGGGATAACCGGTCACTGGCACAAATTGCTCTGGCGTGGCCGTGTCACCCAGGCCGCCGCCCAGCCGGTTGTTGGTGATCAGATTGGGGCGCAATTTCATCAGCGACGCCAGTGGCGCGACGCGTTTCGGTGTCATATACATCGGCGTGTCCCACCACAGAATGTCAATCGGATAGCGCGTGAGCAACTCGCGCACTTGCGGCACGGCGACATTGTTTAAGTAATCGTCATAACTCCCTTTCTGCGCGTCGTCCCAGCCTTCGCCTTCCTTGAAGCCAGCTTTTGCGCCGCCGGGATTGTTCCAATCCTGCGACTGCGAATAATAGAAACCGATTTTCAAACCTTCCGCGTGCGCCGCGTTGACGAGCGGTCCGAGCAAATCTTTTTTGTAAGGCGTCGCGTCGGCGACATTCCATTTGCTCGCCTCGGATGGATACATCGCAAAGCCCTCGTGGTGCTTGGCCGTGATGACGATGTATTTCATCCCCGCATCCTTCGCCATTTTCGCCCACAACTCCGGATCGTATTTCACCGGATTGAATTGCTTGGCGTAAGCTTGATATTCGGCGACGGGAATTTTTGCCGAGTTCATGATCCACTCGCCATAATAATCTATCTTGCCGTATTTGCCGGCGGGCACGGAATAAATCCCCCAATGCAGGAACAAACCAAACTTCGCCTCGCGCCACCACGCCATGCGGGCATCGCGTTGCGCCGGCGTTTCGGCAACTTTCGGTGCCGCTTCAGATTGCTCAAGCGTGACCCCGGCCACTTCCACGGCGGCGGCGCGGACAAAGGTTGGGCTTATAGCCATTAAAGTGATAACGGCGGTTCCAAATATTTTTGAACTGATATTTTTTTTCATAATTTTCTAATTTTTCCCGGCAGCCGCCGCGCGGAACAACGGCAATGTCACGGCCGGATCGGCACCCGAACTTGGACCAAGCCGCCGACTGGGTTCGACATAGTAACTGGCGATGGTGTTGGGGTATTGCTTCGCAAGCGCGGCGTAGTTGGTCCAGCAACCGTCATAAACTGACAACCACTTGGAAATTTGCTCCGGCCGACCGTTAGTCGTGAGATCCGAGAGATTCACCACTGCCCGCCACATACGGAAAAGATTTTGTCCGTAGCGCGTGGAAGAACGCAATGTCTCCGCCGCCAGCGCATCCGGCGGGGTCAGGCCATCGGCC
>Ga0208507_1001438_pt1 | contig 13322 bp, 14 predicted proteins | sample CryBogCBH12Aug01_FD_184626 | JGI IMG/M metagenome (GOLD analysis project Ga0208507, IMG submission 184626) | Freshwater microbial communities from Crystal Bog, Wisconsin, USA - CBH12Aug09.1 (SPAdes) (version 2) | ecosystem: Environmental > Aquatic > Freshwater > Lake | place: Crystal Bog... | reverse complement strand
TAGGTGTGGGTAATGATGCCGTTGGAGACGACTTGAAAAGCGCGGATCCATTTTGAACTCGCGTGCAGGCCCTCGGCAAACGTGTTGAATTGTTCCGCGTCCACCTCGTTTCCGCCCGCCGTCTGGGCGGCGACAAATAGCGTCAGGCTGTCGAGCTTGCCCTCAATCCGGTCGAAGGATCGCTGCACGGAGCCGGCGTGTAATTCCAAGGTGTGCTGGGTGCGGATGCGTTCCGTGTCGGCGAGCTGGCCGGCAAAACGGTTCCCCTGCCAGAGCAGCGGCGGGGTGAGGAGCAACAGCGGCAACACGGCCCACAGCAGCGCTTTCCCCGGGAATTTCATACCGATTCCCTCCGTGCGAAAAAGTCTGACACGCCTGACGGCTGATGCAAACCAAGGGCCATGATGCCAACTCTAGACCTGTCCCCGCCGGCAAGGCCAGAAAAATCAACCGCCGTTGTCGGTCTAGCCGTGACGTTGCCGTCAGTGGTATTCCTGCACCGTCTTCACCGCGTAGCCGGATTTTTTCAGCGCGGCGATGCCGAGCGCGGCGGCCTTCGCGCCGGAGAGTGTCGTCATTATCGGCGTGCCGGTGTAAACGGCGGTGGTGCGGATTTTGATTTCGTCCGCGCGCGGTGACGCGCCCGACGGCGTGTTGATGACGAGTTGGATTTCCTTGTTCTTGAGCAGGTCAATCACGTTCGGCCGGCCTTCTTGCAGTTTCAAAATACGCTGCACCTTCAGGCCGGCTTTTTCCAAAACCGCCGCCGTGCCGCCGGTGGAAATGAGTTCAAAACCAAGGTCGGCGAACGATTTGGCCACGGCGGCGACTTCCTGCTTATGCGCGTCGCTGACGCTGATGAACACTTTCCCGCCGAGCGGCAGCGGCGAGTTGGCCGCCATCTGCGATTTTGCGTAGGCCACGCCGAGGTCGGCGTCGAGGCCCATGACTTCGCCGGTGGAACGCATTTCCGGCGAGAGCAAAATGTCCTGACCGATAAATTTGTTGAACGGGAAAACGGATTCCTTCACCGCCCAATACTTCGTCCAGATTTCTTCGGTGAAATTTAATTCCTTCAACGTTTTTCCGGCCATCACGCGCGCGGCGATTTTGGCGAGCGGCTGGCCGATGGCTTTGCTGGTAAACGGCACGGTGCGGGACGCGCGGGGATTCACTTCGAGGACGTAAACCATTTCGCCTTTGACGGCGTATTGCACGTTCATCAGGCCGACGACTTTTAATTCCGTCGCCATCGCGTGCGTGTATTTGCGAATGGTTTCGATGACGCTCGGCGAAAGCGTGTGCGGCGGCAGCACCATCGCGGCATCGCCGGAATGGACGCCAGCGAACTCGATGTGCTCCAACATCCCGCCGATGACAATCGTCCCGCCGTTTGGCAAGCCAACATCGGCAATGCAATCCACATCCACTTCGGTCGCGTCTTCGAGGAATTTGTCCACCAGCACCGGACGTTCCGGCGACGCCTCGACCGCGAACTTCATGTAGTGCGTCAGCTCGGCGTCGGAATAAACAATCTGCATCGCGCGACCACCGAGCACAAAACTTGGGCGAACGAGAACGGGATATGTCAGACGCTTCGCGATGACGAGCGCTTCTTCCGCGTTCGTCGCGAGGCCATTCGGCGGCTGCGGAATGTTCAGCTTGTGCAGCATCGCGGCGAACATTTTCCGGTCTTCCGCGATCTCGATACTTTGCGGCGAGGTGCCGATGATGTTAACGCCGTTTTTCTGCAAGCCGAGCGCGAGGTTCAGCGGCGTCTGCCCGCCGAATTGCGCGATTGCGCCCCAGCATTTTTCCCGCTCGTAAATATGCAATACATCTTCGAGCGTGAGCGGCTCAAAAAACAATTTGTCGCTGGTGTCGTAGTCCGTCGAAACCGTTTCCGGGTTCGAGTTCACCATGATGGTCTCGAAGCCGTCCTCCTTCAGCGCAAAAGCCGCATGAACACAGCAGTAATCGAATTCAATGCCCTGGCCGATGCGATTCGGACCGCCGCCGAGAATCATAACTTTCTTCGCCGTGTTACCTTTCACTTCGTCGTCGCCGCGATCGTAGGTGGAATAATAATACGGCGTGTAGGCCTCGAACTCGGCGGCGCAGGTGTCCACGAGCCGGTAACTCGGCACGAGGCCGATGCGTTTGCGCTCGGCGCGCACAGCGTCCTCGGTCGTGCCGGTGAGATGCGCGATTTGCCGGTCGGAAAATCCGAGCGACTTGGCTTGGGCGAGTTTTTCGGCGTTGAGTGATGACATTCGGCGAAATTAAATTCGCAATAGTAAGCCGGAATTTTTTCCGCGTGTCCAGCCACGTCTTAATCCGGCAGTGTCCTAATCTTAATCTGGTTCGTAATCGTAATCGGCAGAAATCCGGGATTAAGATTAGGATTACGATTAAGACCGAACCAAACGAACACGCTTGCCGCTGCGACCAGATTGCTTTAAGAAATTGCGATGCGACGAATCGGAAATGTTTGGTGCTGGCTGGCGCTGCTGCTCCCGCTCGCCGCTTCGGCGCAGATTGACCCGGTCAAGCGCGACCTCATCCAGCTCGGTTACAATCAGCCGCTCGAAGGCCAAGCACCCATCGGCGGCTACGCGTTTTATTACCACAACCAGCCGGGCTTCGTCCGCACCAACCTGACGTGGCGGCTGGCGCTGGCACCGGTTTATGTGGACACGGAATTAGATTTTGCTCACGGACTGGGGCCGCAGACGGATTTTGCCATCGGCGCGGCGGGCGGCGGCTTTGCAGACAGCTACAACGAAATCATCGCCGGCCAATACCGGAAAGACCAGTCGTTCGACGGCCACGGCGGCGAACTGTCCGCCAGCATTTATCACCTCGTCAATCCCGGCGACCTGATTCCCTTGAGTTTCGTGCTGCACGGCGCGGCGCATTATTCCACCTATGACCGCAACGACACCACCGCCGCCAATTTTCAACTGCCGGATAACGGCCTGACTTACAGCGTGCGCACCGGGCTGCGCTGGGGCGGCATTGAGCCAACCTTATTCCCAGAACTCGCGATGGAACTTTCCGTCTGGTATGAAGGCCTGTTGCGTTCGGATGCCGGTCGCTACGGCCTCGCCGGCGACCGGGAAATCGAATCCGCCTCGCACCTGTTCTGGAGCGCTGCGGCACTGTCCTACACATTTCCGGAGAGCAAACAAAATGTCTTTGTGCGCCTCATCGCCGGCACGAGCGTGGACGCCGACCGTTTCAGCGCGTATCGGCTTGGCGGCTTTCTCCCGCTCATCGCAGAATATCCATTGTCGGTGCCCGGCTATTTTTATCAGGAGTTCAGCGCGCGGCAGTTTGCGCTGTTAAACGCCAGCTATCTGCTGCCCATCGCGCCGGATCAGCGCTGGAATTTGAGCTTCACCGCCGCCACGGCCGTGATGGATTATCTGCCGGGCACCGGCCAGCCCAACAACTCGGTCAGCGGCATCGGTGCCGGCATTTTATACCGCGCGCCGTCGGATAAATTCCGGTGCATCGTCAGCTACGGCTACGGTCTCAACGCCGGGCGCGGCGGCGGACGCGGGGCCAACAGCGTCAGTTTTCTGATGCAGATTGACTTGGACAAACCGCACGGCGACGGCTTCAAATCCACGCAGCCCGACCACTGGCGCGGATGGAACTGGCTGCTGGGCCGGTAAAACCCTTTTAGTTGGCCGCCGCACGGATGGCGTCAGCGAGTTGCGACGGCGTCCAATCATTGCCGTCGAATTGCCGGAAAATTTTTCCGCGACCGTCGAGAACGGCCGTCCGCAGGTTGTGCGAAATGGAACCGTTCTCGCGCCAGAAATTCAAATCCACTTTCGGTGCCAGGCTGGCGAGCGTGTTGCTCGACGCGACGGCGAACAGCCAGCGGTCGGCATTGGTGCCGCGATAAATTCCGGCATAGCTCGCCAAAATCAGTGGCTGGTCAAAAGCGGAATCGAATGAAATCGAAAGCAACTGCCAGTTGGTTGGCGCGCTGGAATCCGCGATTAAAAGCTTTCGCGCCTCGGCAAGATTTTTGTTCATGCGCGGGCAGTATTCCGGCAGCGGACAACTCGTGAAAAAAAACGTGAACGCCACCGCGCGCCCGCGAAAATCCGAAAACTTCACCGTTTGCCCAGTTTCACTGGTGAATTCGTAATCCGGTAGCGTATCGCCGACGGCCAACTCCGGTTCGACCGCGTGCCAGCCGGGCGGGCCGGCAACACCGCCGACCTTGCCCGTGCGCCAAAGATTTTCAATCCAATCATCGTTCTCGGTCACGACGAGCGTGAAGGAAATTTCGTCGCCGGACGCGAAGCCGGCGAGCGCGTTGGTGTCGCGCACGGAAAAATCCATGGTCATCGCCGCCATGTAGCCGGGAATTTTTTCGTGCTTGATGGTGACATGGCGAAGGTCGGGCGGAATCTGCTGGATGACGCCGCGCACGGCAAAAGTTTGGTTGGTCGCGGTCACAACCGGCGACACGGAGGAATTTGGTTTACAGCCAGCAACGAACAATCCCAGCACAAAAGTAAAACAGACAAACAGTTTCATCATAGTTCTTTCCGAATTTTTTGAATTTCCGCCACGACCGCCGCCGGCGTCTCGAGGCGCAGGCCATCGAAAAAGGTGCGGATATTCCCGTGCTGATCCACGACGGCGATGCGTTCAGTGCCGGAAAAATTTCCCGGCATCGAGTTGAACGGATTGTTCGTTTCCGCCGCCAGAAAACTTGTGCCGATGAGCCAATGCAACTGCGCCTTGTCGCCGGTGAGCAGCAGCCAGCGGTTCGTGTCCGCGCCAAAACGCGCGCCCCATTTCGCCAGCACCGCCGGCGTATCGGTGCGCGGATCCACGGTCAGTGAGAGCAGCCGCACGTCATTGTTGGTCGCGGTGAGTTTCTGGATTTCCGCCATGCGCTTGCTGACTTCGGGACACGTCAGCGAGCAGCTCGTGAGCAGAAAACTGACGATGAGAATTTTCCCGCGCACGTCGGCGCGCGTGACCGGGTTTCCGTTTTCATCGGTCAAAGAAAAATTTCCAAGCACACGCGGCTGATCTGGCGCGATGGCGCGCACATCGTCATGCCGTTTCAGCGCGCCGGCGGCCAGCCAACTGCCGAGGCCGGCAATGGCGGCCAGCGCGAGGACGATGACCAGAAACAATTTCTCGTCCCCGCGCCCGCTGGATTTTTTTCCGTTGCTCGATGACGGCGGCATTTTCAAAACATATAGCTCACGCTCACTTTGAACAATGCCGGAGCGACGAGTTGGTTGCCGCGCATATTTTGATAAACGGGAATTTCCACGTCCGCATAAATTTTTACCGGATGGCAATTCACTTCGAGGCCCGGCGCGAGCAGAATCCGCTGATAGCCGGAATCGGCGGGGGCAGCGGCGGCGCCGTTGTCGTGACCGCGCACGGCACCAATGATTTGGACAATCGGCGCGATTTTGGCGCGGCCCCAGTTCCAACCGCGATAATCAAGGCCCGCCGCCGTGTCCATTTCGAGGCCAGGCCGGTAAGCACCTTGAATCAGCGTCGGCACGTCCAGCTCCGCCTGCGCGAACCATTGCCAATGACTGTCGCTGACGACCGCGTGCCGGAAAAATCCGCCGAGCAAAACATCCGTGCTGCCGGAGCCGAGCTGCGTGTCGCGATCAATGTCGCCAAGCGCCTCGGTGTGGCTGAAACTGCCCGTCGGCAGTTTCAAACCAAGCGTCATGCCACCGGACAAATCCTCCGAGAAGCCCGTGTAAATGGCCTTGAGCCGGAGGTCGCCGAGGCCCGTCCAGTTGAGCGAAGCCGCGTTGCCGGCGGAATCGAATGTACGGTTGGCGAACGGCAGTTCCACCTGCGCGCCCCAACTGCGGTTGAACATATATTGCGCGCCGAGCGTGACGAAATGCGTCTCGATTTTCTGGTCGTCGTTGTTCGCGTTGGGCGCGGACGACGTGCCGCTCCAATTGTGTTTTTGATCCTGATAATCGTAATTCAGAAACACCGTGCCGCCGGCATCCGTCGGAAACATGGAGCTGGTCGCTACGTCAAAAACACCGCAGCCGCAGGCGCAAGCCCACGCTGCGCCCGGAGCTAAAAACCCCGCGACTAAACTGACCCCGACTTTTTTCATCTGCGAATTCAAATTTTTCATTTTCAAAGTTCAAGCTTGCGAGGACGCCCATCGGCGGCCTCAAGTTAAAAGAATAAAATTACGCCCCCGTCGCGCGACGTTGGCCGGAAAAACCGCGTTGAATCAGACGCAAAAACCGCGCGGCGGCGGCAGCGGTGGCGGGGAAGAAAACGTGTCGGCAAAATTATTTTGCAGCGGCAACCGCTCAAACGGCGCCGGCGGGAACAAATTTATTTTTTTGGCGACGAGCGGGAATTCCATTTTAAAGGTCGTTGCCACGGCCTCGGATTTTTTTCCGGATTTTTTGGCGGCGGCGATGGCTTGGCACAGCGGACACGGATGCTTACCGTCGAAAGTGTTTGCCATCGCCTCGGAGACGGACTGCGTGCGGAGATTATTCGCCAGCATCGTCGTCCACGCGATGGTTTGCAGCGCGGCCCAGTGCGCACCAGTCGTGGCGACCAATGCGGCAATCACAAGGATTTTTGTCCAGCGCGCCAGCACGGCGACAGCTTCGGCCAAAACCGCCGGCAGTCAAGGTTGTTTGCCGCCCGGTCAGCCGCCGATTATGGAAGGCATCACATTCAGACGGTAAAATCGCGTGGCGCCGGGTGCCGGCACGGTGTTCGTGTGCAAATAATCATCGCCGTCAATGCTGATGTATGCGTGTTGCGCATCCAAAGCCGGCTGCCAATCGGCGGCGGCGCCGAGGCGGGGCGACTGTTCGAGCAAATGCACCATGGGTTGATAATCACCACCGGGCTGCAACGAACCGGTCGGGGCCGCAAAGATGATTTGCATACCTCCGGGCACGCGGGCGATACCGCAAATAGTGTAATCTGCCTGATAATAAAGAGAAAACGGCGCGGACGACAGATCCAGCGGCGTCCCGCCCGGACCGTTGGTGGAGGTGTCCACCAACTGCCAGGTCAGCTTGTAAAGGCCGGGCTTGGTGAAACCAAAAACCCGGTTCGCAACCAGTCCGTAAGGATCGTTGGTGGGCGTGTTGGCCGCTTGAGTGATGCGGATGAGGTTGGTGTCGCCGCTGGACGGCACCGGCACGCTCCAAGTCAGGTTCGTGCCAAATGAACCATCACGGTTTCCTTCCCAAAAGGCAAAGTTGGCGCCAGCCGGACCTTCGACGCTCAACAGTTGCAGTTGAATCACCGTGCCCATTGCCGCCGCGCCGACCACCGGACCGCCGTTCGCCTCCGTGGCCGGCAACGCGTTGAAAGTTTGCACGCAATTGTAATAATAGCCGGCATACGGGAAAGAATAAGTGTCCGGGTCGCCGAAGCGGGACAGGTTTTTGTCCCAATACGATCCGGAAACGGTGGGGAAACAAAAGCCGCTGGCGGAGACAAAATTGCTGGCGGCCTCAAACTCCAGCGTGGCGCCGGGGAGGTTCGTGGTTGCCCCGAAAACCAGTTGTTGCTGAATCTGCGCCTGCAGCCGGCCACAAAGAATCACCAGCATCAGGTAAAATATTTTTTTCATGGTAAATCCAAAGGTAAACGAGTTTAAATTCAAATCGAGCTGAAACGGCCTTACTGGACAGCAGCAACAGTGCCAGTCCGCATTCACCTGAATAACCCCTTTTATCAGGCCTCGCCGGTGTCCTAAAATAATTCAGCCAGCACGGAACTGGGACATGAAATAGAAAGCCGCCGGCCACGCCACCGGTCAATACTCCGCAATCCACACTAGCGTGCCCGCCGGCAACCGGTCGAACAACGTCACCAAATCCGCGTCAGCCAGATGGATGCACCCGCACGATGCCGGCGCGCCGATAGTTTCCTGATTGGCGGTGCCGTGGATGTAAATGTAGCGTTCGTGCGAATCCACGTTGGTGCCCTGATTTAAGCCCGGCTCCAGACCTTCCAGCCACATTATCCGCGTGGTGATTTTCGCATCGGCAAATTCCGGCTGCGACGTGTGGCCGACGACTTCACGTGATTTGAAAACCGTTCCCGCCGGCGCACCGGCACCAATTTTTTCCGCGATGCGATGTAGGCCGAGCGGCGTGCGGTTCGAGCCTTCAATCTGCCCGCTGCCGAAACGCGAGGTGGAACAAGGAAATGTTTTTACGAACTTGCCGTCATCAAACAAACAAACCGCCTGGCGCGCGATGCTCACCGCCAAAATGAATTTCGTCGGCGCAACCCCGAGCCGTTGGTAGGCGGCGAGACATTTGGGAGGCAAAGTTTTTTCGTTCATGGAATAGAAGCTGGCGCAGCCGCAAACCGCCACCGCCGTGCTCATCCCCAAAATGAGAACGCGCGCTTGCATCGGCTACGGCTTGGCGAGTTTTTTCACCAGCACCTTGGAGTTGCGCCCGCTCTGGTCATATTTTTCACGGCGCGCGGGCGGCAAATCATCCGGCGTGCCTTCGGCGAAACCGCCCTTCGATTGGAAATAAGTGAACGCCTGCGTCGAAAGCGTGAGTAATTCGTCCAAGTTCATTTCCTTCGCTTTATTTTCTATGAATTGGATCAGCTTCCGCCCGATGCCCCGGTTTTCGTGCAGCGGATTGACGTAAAGGCACGCCAGCTCGCCCTTTTTCTGTTCGGGAAAAACGTGCAGCGCGACGCAGGCCACCGGGTTTTTATCAATTTCAAAAATGAAATAATCCGCGAGATTTTTTTCGATCATCGCGCGCGTCCGTTTCATCAGCTCGGCAGATTCCACCGCCGCCTTCGTCAACATCTGGATGGCCCGAATGTCTTTTTTCATCGCGCGGCGGATCTGCTGGTATTCGTTCGCGTAAATCAGCGTGCCGATGCCTTCGTTGGAAAACACCTCCGCCAGCAAACCTTCGTCCACCTTGCCGTTGATGACGTGAACGCGCGGAATACCCGCCTTGCACGCCGCCACCGCGTGCAGCGCCTTGGACAATAATTCCGGCACGATGTCATTTTTTTGCATCGCGATGACCGACTCCAAATCCGCCACGAGCATCTGCCGTATGAGCCGGCCTTGCACGAGAATGCCGTCCGCTGCTGTAATGAAAATTAATTTCGTCGCCTTGAGCGCCTCCGCCACCGCGAGCGCCACGCCGTCGGAATTGACCCGATAAGTCCGACCATCGCCGTCAAAACCGAGTGGCGGAATAATGGGAATCATGCCTTGCGTAAGCAACGTCTGGAGCATCTCTACGTCCACCTTTTCCACCTTGCCGGTGAACTGATGGTCCACGCCGCCGATGATGCCCATCGGATGCGCGATGATGACGTTCGGGCAGACCGCGCGCAGGTCGTTCGCCGAAAGCCCTTCGAGAATTTCGTGCGTCAGCCGATTCGCCGCGTGCAACGCCAGTTGCAGCGTCGCCGCGTCCGTGATGCCCGCGCCGTCGAGATTGGACGCGGAAATTTTTTGTTCGTCCGCGAGCAATTTTATTTGCGCCGACGCACCGTGGACGAGCACCACGCGGATGTTCAACGACCGCAGCACCGCCACGTCCAGCAAGAGCGTGGCGAAGTTTTCGTCGGTGACGATCGCGCCGTCAATCGCGAGAACGAACGTCTTCTCGCGGAATTGCGGAATGTATTGCAGGATGCCCCGCAGGTCGGTCGGTTTCATTTCAACGGAGAATAAGTAAGCAGATTTGCGCGGGATTCAAATAAGAATTTTAGCCACAGATTATCACAGATGAAATCAACCTGACGGCAGACAGAAGTTTTTTCTGAATCTGTGTGCATCTGTGTTTATCTGCGGCTTATTCCACAATTTTCGGGACGATGAACAGGCCACCGGCTTTTTTTGGCGCGTTGCGGAGCGCGTCTTCATGCGACAGCGACGAGCGGATTTCGTCGGCGCGCGTGACGTTGACCAGCGGCACGGCGTGCGCGGTCGGCTCGACGTTGGTCACGTCCAACTCGCGGAGTTTTTCGATGTAGCCGAGGATGCTGCCCAGTTGGGCGCCGAGTTGTTTTTGCTCCTCGGACGTGAGTTCGAGCCGCGCCAGATGCGCGACATATTTCACGTCAATTTCAGCAGATGCCATGCGGGAAGTTTCAAGTTTCAGATGGAAAGTTTCAAGTTGAAACCCGCCACTCCGACTGAAATTCCCAATTGCAGATTAGAAATCGGAAATGGATTCAGTCTTCGTCGAACTTGCGTTTGACGAGCGCCTCCAACTCGGCGATGGCGGCGTCCGCATCGGCACCTTTGACGTGCAGCGTGACTTTGCTGCCGGGGCCGGCGGCCAGCATCATCAGGCCCATGATGCTCTTGCCGTTGATTTTTTCGCCGTCTTTTTCCACAAAGATGTCGCAGCCAAAACGATTGGCGGTCTTGACGAACAGGGCGGCGGGCCGGGCGTGGATGCCCGACTTGTTGAGGACGACGAGTTCCTTCGTGAGAAACTCCGCGTCCGTGGCTTTTTTGGCGCTCATGGGTTGACTCATGGGCAAATTAGTCTGCGCAATTTTTTTCGCGAACAAAATTTCTGGTGACAATTCATGGTGACACGGGCGGGGGCGCCGGCTTGTCCGCCATCTGCGCGAGCAGACGGGTATTCAATTCGGTGGCGGCGTTGTAGCCGGATTTGCGGAGCTTCATCTGGAACGCCGCCACCTCGATGAGCCGCGCGATGTCGCGGCCCGGCCGCACCGGAATCGTGACGTGCGGCACATCCACGCCCAGCACCTTGACGTATTCCTGCTCCATGCCGAGCCGATCCACATCGGCCACGTCGTTCCAAGTTTTCAACGTGACAATCAAATCCAGTTTCTTGTCCTTGCGAATGGCCTTCACCCCGAACATCTGCGCGACGTTGATAATGCCAATGCCACGCACTTCCATGTGGTCGCGCGTCAGTTGGGAGCTGGTGCAAAGCACCACACGCCCGTCCACCAGCGTGGCTTTCACCACGTCGTCGGCCACCAAGCTGTAACCGCGTTCGATGAGCGCCAGCACCGCCTCGCTTTTGCCGATGCCGCTTTCGCCGCGAATGATGACGCCCACGCCGAGGATGTCCACCATGCAGCCCATTTCCGAACCGCGCGGAGCGAACATCATTTCCAATTCCAACGTCGCCTTGTTGATGAATTTCATCGTCACCAGCGGCGTCTGAAAAATCGGCACGCCTGCCTCGGCGGCGGCGGTGAGAAATTCCTTGTCCGGCTTGAGCGAACGGCTAAAAACGACGCACGGAATTTTGTAGGCAAAAAGATAAGCGTAGCGCGCCACACGTTCTTCCTGCCGCAACGAGCGCAGATAAAAAACTTCCGCGTGGCCCATCACCTGCATCCGTTTGTAGGCGAAATAGCGCGTGAAGCCGCTCAACGCAAGGCCGGGCCGATTCACCGTTGGCTCGCGGATGATACGCGCCAAACCGGTTTCGCTGGAAATGAGGCGCATTTCCAACGCCGCGCCGTATTCCTTGTAAAGCTGGCCAACGGTGACGTGTTGGTGTTCCATGAGATTAGTTTTTAATTCTTAATTTTGAGTTGAATCCCTGCGCAAACTTTTTGAACTGAAAAATTCAAAATTAAAATTTACAGGTTAAATTCCGGGCCAAGATAAATTTCGCGCGCCTTCGGATCATTCGCCAGAAATTCCGCCGAGCCGGCCACCAGCACCTGGCCTTTGTGAATGATGTAACCGCGATCAATCAGCTTCAGTGTTTCGCGCACATTGTGGTCGGTGATCAAAATGCCGAGACCGCGTTCCTTCAGCCGGCGCACGATTTTTTGCACCTCGTAAACCGCAATCGGGTCAATGCCGCTGAACGGCTCGTCGAGCAAAAGCAATTTCGGACTCGTCACCAAAGCGCGGGTAATTTCCAAGCGCCGTTTTTCGCCGCCGCTCAACTGATACGCCTTGCTCTTGCGAATCGGCGTCAAATCCAATTCTTCCAGCAGATACTTCAGCCGCACGTCCCGTTCGGTGCGCGACAGCTTGCACGTTTCTAAAATCGCCAGAATATTTTCCTCAACCGACAACTTGCGAAAAACCGACGGCTCCTGCGTGAGATAGCCGATGCCGAGCCGCGCGCGCCGGTGCATCGGCAGACTGGTGATTTCGCGGCCTTCAAATTTCACCCAGCCTTCGTCCGGCTTCACGACGCCGACAACCATGTTGAATGTGGTCGTCTTGCCCGCGCCGTTCGGGCCGAGCAGACCGACGATTTCGCCGGCGCGCACATCCACCGACACGCCGTTGACCACGCGCCGGGTGCGGTATTCCTTCACCAATTTGTCGGTGGTGAGCAACACGCTGTTTTCAGTCGCGACCATGGTCATTTCAAAAAGTTGAGCGGCGACGCGTTGGTTTCGCCGGCGGCATTTGGGGCCTGCTTGAAAATGGTTTTGTAATTCATGCCGCTGAACTGTTTCGTGATTAGGTTCATCACCAGCGGATCGCCCACGATGATCATCTGCTGATTCTCAACCTTGGGCGTCGGATTGCCGCCGGTGAAGGTCGCCACTTCATTCGTCACGCCGCTGACCACGCTGTAACTGTAAACCGCCTTGTCCGACGTGATGTGGTTGGTCTGGCCTTTTTCATCAACGTGATCAATCACCACGCTCGTCTCGGCCACGATGTTGGTTGGATGCCCGCCTTCCGCCGGCAAATCCACGGTCAGCTGGCCGCAATGCAATTTTGATTTCGCATCGGTGGCGAACACATGGCCCAAATAAATCATCTGCCGCGTGTTCCCGTCAAAATGCCCGCTGTCCGAGCTGATTTCCACCTGCGCTTCCGGCGCGGTGGGCGCGGGCAGATTGGTTTGCGCCCAGAGCGGGTTGGCACTGGCGGCCAGCAGCAAAATAAAAATTCTTTTCATGGCGTGCCTAAATTCAAGCTTTCTCCCTTGATGACCGTGTGCACTTGGTTGGAAATGATGAGCGAGTTGCCGTTCTGCCGCCACAAAAATCCCACGCCCTCGATGCGCAGCTTGCCGTCGCCTGACTCCAGCTCAAATGGCCCTGCCGAATCCGCCACGCCGTCGAACAGCGAATAATTGCACTGCGGCGCGCGAACAATCATCCCGGCCTTGCCGTTGACATCAAACGTCTCAATCTTCAAATCCCGGATGTCCTGCAAACCACCCGGCAACGGTCGCGCCTCCGCGCCCGACAATTTCATTTTGACCTGCTGCTCATGCGGCGGTTCAAAATACTGGTTGGAAGTAAAATCCGTCGCGTGCCCAAGCGGCAACTTCTGCGGCGGATCCGCC
>Ga0208507_1001437_pt1 | contig 13322 bp, 7 predicted proteins | sample CryBogCBH12Aug01_FD_184626 | JGI IMG/M metagenome (GOLD analysis project Ga0208507, IMG submission 184626) | Freshwater microbial communities from Crystal Bog, Wisconsin, USA - CBH12Aug09.1 (SPAdes) (version 2) | ecosystem: Environmental > Aquatic > Freshwater > Lake | place: Crystal Bog... | reverse complement strand
CCTGACCAATACCGGGGTGACCAAGACCTATGACGGCACCACCAATGCGCCGAACGGATTCCCGCCGAGCTACAGCCTTTCGGGCTTTGTCAGCGGCGATACGGCGGCGATCATCACCAATGGCGGGGCGGCCTATGACAGCGCCCATGTCGCGGCAGCGACCCGGCTCACGGTGTCGGGCCTGGGGATTTACCAGATCACCGGCAGCAACAGTTCCCTTGCCGGCGATTATGTTCTCGATGCCACCAGCAAATATGTCCCCGCCACCATCACCGCCAAGACCCTGACCGTCGGCGGCCTGTCGGTTCCGTCCAGCAAGACCTATGACGGCAACCTCGCCGCCACGGTGAGCGGCGGCGGGACCCTGGCCACCGCCGAGGCGCCGGGCAGCGGCACGGCCGGCGACGGCAGGCCCTATAGCGGCGATGTGGTGAGCCTCACCGGCACCGCCACCGGCACCTACGACTTCAAGACCGTGGTCAATGCGACGACGGTGGCCTTCGGCGGACTGACCTCGTCCAACAGCGACTATACCCTGTCCTTCGGCAGCCAGGCGGCGACCATCGCCGCCAAGCCGCTGACCTGGAGCGTCAGCGACGCCACCGCCACCGCCGGCACCGTGCCGGCGACGGGAACGCCCAGTCTGAACGGGGTGGTGGGATCCGACACGGTGGCCGCCAGCGTGGCGGTCTATGACGGCTCCAACAACCCCGTGACCCTGTCATCCTCGGTGGCGGCCGGCAGCTACAGCCAAAAGGTCGCCGCGCTGAGCGGTGCCGACGCCGGCAACTATTCGATCGCAGCCAGCGGCAACACGCCGGGCACCCTGACCGTCTCGGCGACCCCCGCCCCTACGCCGGCACCAACAGCGGCACCGACGCAGGCACCAACTGCAGCGCCGACAGCGGCACCGACGCAGGCACCAACTGCAGCGCCGACAGCAGCGCCCACTCAGGCCCCCACCGTCGCGCCGACTCCCGCTCCGACGGCAGCGCCCACTCAGGCGCCGACCCCCGCTCCGACCGTGGCGCCGACACCAGCACCGACGGCGGCGACCACCCAAGCACCGACTCCGGCCCCGACCAGCGCGGTGATCCAGAGCATCAACACCCTGCTCAGCAGTCTGACCGGCCCCGGCCTTGGTGGCCTGACCGGCACCGGCGCCACCGGCGACACGACCACCGTGTCGCCATCGGTGCTGGCCAGTATCGACACCTCCACCGCCACCGCGGTGATGACCCAGATCACCGTCAGCGCCAGCAACCTGTCCTCCCTGGCCTCGGTCAGTTCGGCCTTCCAGGAGATCAAGAGCTCCATCGAGCAGGCGGTGAAGACGGCGGGCAACGTCCCGGCCACCAGTTCCGCCAGTTCCGCCAGTTCGACCACCTCGACCACCTCGACGACATCGCCGGTGACGGCGGCGCTCTCCGGGCTCACCGGGCTTACCGGTGGTGGTGCCGCGACGGCCCTGGTGGCGGCACCGGCCGCCCTGCCGACGGCACTGTCGTCGCTGACCAGCGTGGCGCCGGCTGCCGCGACCAGCAGTGTCGTCGGTACGCCAATCGCCGCCCCCTCGGCCACCCCAAGCGGCGCCGCCGCGCCAGCGGCGGTGCCCAGCGTCGCCACCGCCGCCGCCACCGCCTTCGCCACCGGTCAGACCACCATCAGTGTCGGCGGCGCCACGGTCAATCTGTCCAGTTCCGCCCCGGCCGCCGCCTCGGCGCCGAAGACGGTGGAGGCCACCGATACCGGCGGCTCGATGTTCACCTCCATCAGTTCCAATTCCGCCGCCTCGGCGCCGGCCCCGGCGGCCAGCGGTTCCTCGTCGTCCTCGTCTTCGTCGTCGTCATCCTCCTCGACGACCACCGCCACCGAGTCCTCCTCCAGCACCTCCTCCTCGTCCACCACCAGCACCACGGCCACCTCTCCGTCCGGCGCCAGCCCGGCCCCCGCCGCCGCCTCACCGGCCGGCGGCGGGGCTTCGCGTCCGGCCGCCGCGGGTGGCTCTTCGACGCCGGCGGCACCGGTGCCGCCGCCCGATTCCGGCGACCGCGCCATGGCGGTGGTGGCCGCGCCGGCTCCGATCAAGCCGGTGACCCATGCCCTGCCTGCCCAGCCCAAGGTCCGCAGCGCGGTGGTGCCCGGCTTGGTTGACCAGGTGCAGACGCCCAAGGTCGCCAAACCGGGCGTGCCGGGGATCGCCGGAAACTTCTCGTCCTCGGGAAATGCCGGTCGGTGGTGAGGTGCAGTTTGGTTTGGAGGTCTCCGTAACTTCACCAACCAAGGGAAAAATCGAGATTGGTTTCGGTTGAATCACCTTCGATCGGCTCCGACATGCCGCTCTGGGTCACCAGCACTCAATCGATGTCGATCCGCCGGATGGCTGCTGCCGTATAGGGAACCGGACGACCGCCTCGGTGGCCGATGCGGACGGGTCTGTGCCACCTGTTGCCGTTCATGATTTCTCAGACAGTAGCACTGCCATCCAATTTGGAATGCCAAATGATACATTCCGACCCACAACACGGTGGGTCGGTTTCAGGGAAGCGAGAAGAATCTGCCCTATCTCAGCCGGGGCCTTGTTGTGACGGCGACGCAAGAACCCGCTGCACCATGTCCGCGAGTTGCTGGCATGAAAAAGGCTTCGCCAAAATCTGGGTGGCGCCCAGTGTCTTTGCAACTTCCAAGTTTTGACGGTCGCCTGAAGACATGGCAATGATCTTCAGGCTTGGCTCTCGCTTCAGCAGTTCCAATATCATTTCGATCCCTTCCTTCCCGGGCATGATAAGGTCGGTGACGATCAAATCGAACGGATTGTCGCGTTGCATGACGATGGCTTTCCTGCCGTCGGTCGCGACCTCCACCGTATGGCCTTCGTCAGTTAGCATGAAGCCGACGGTGTCGCGGGAGAATTTATCGTCGTCGACCACCAGGATCCTAGCCATGGCCTTCCTCCCCCATGGTAATTTCCCTGATCATTGCGGCGATCTCTTCATATCGTTGGTCAATCCTGTCGATCAGGTGTGTGATCGTCGTCGCTTCAGCACCACGAAGGATGGCCAGCTCTAATTGGTCGGCAGGTTCCTGGATGCCGATTATTCCCAAGAAAGCGGAGCCGCCCTTAAGGCTGTGGGCAAGACGGCGGGCCTCTCCGTCGCCCTCGGCAATGGGATGAGCCTTGAGATGATCGATTGAAGCCCGGTAATCCAGCGCGAAGTCCCGGAACCGCGCCAAATACCGGGCGGCTGTCCGGCAAGCGCCAAGTCCAGCATCAAGGTCGAAATAGCCACTGGCTGATAACCGAACTTTGACCCAGGCAGTCAGGTCATCAGTTCGATGGACAATGACCTGATTGGTGGATGGCGTCTCCAACTCTGGCTAGGAGGATTTGTTCTCAAGCCATTTTAACAGCGTGGCGTAAAGGGCTTCAGGTGTGAACGGCTTGGCAAGAAAATCATTCATGCCGGCATCGAAGCAGTCATTCTTGTCATGCGTAAAAGCATTGGCCGTCAACGCTACGATAGGGACGCTCTGCAGGCTAAGATTGCGGCGGATCTCATTTGTTGCTTCCAAGCCGCCCATTTCGGGCATTTGCATGTCCATGAGAATCAGGTCGAAATGACGGTCCGTCGCGGCTCTGACGGCATCTTTGCCGTTAACGACGATGTCCGCCGTCATGCCGATATCTTCCAGCATGCCCAGCAGCACCTCCTGGTTGATCCGATTATCTTCGGCCAGAAGAATGCGGGCATCCCCATGCTGTTTGCTTAGTCTCAGTTCCACCTCTTCGGCGGGGATGGTATCGATTGGTTCGGCCTCGCCGGAGATGGAGAGACTGGCGCGTCCGACCATGACCTCGAACCAAAAGACGCTGCCTTCGCCAGATCGACTGCTGAACCCGGCATCACCGCCCATCATTAGCGCCAAGCGCCGGGTAATGGCCAAACCAAGTCCAGTTCCACCATATTTTCGGCTGACTGTGTTGTCCGCCTGCTCAAAACTTTCAAATAACCGTGCTTGGGCCGCATCAGGAATGCCGATCCCGGTGTCCTCAACTTCAAACCGAACCAACCAGTCATTGGGGGTGGTCGCGGTTGCAGCGACGCGCAGGGTAATCGAACCGATTTCGGTAAATTTCAGGGCATTACTAAGATAATTGAACAGACACTGCCTAATCCTCAAGGCATCGCCGCTAACGAAGTCGGGCAATCCATCGGAAAATTCAAGTTTTTGGTTAAGTCCTTTGGCGATCACCAACAGCTCAATTTGACGGCACGCCGCCTGTGCCGTAGAGATCAAGTCAAATTCATCTAAAACAATATCAAATTTTCCAGATTCAATTTTTGATATATCGAGGACGTCATTTACAACAGAAAGCAAATGCTCCCCAGAATCAGATATATTTTCTAAAAACTTCAAATCTCTTTCACCTCTAATGCGGCGCTTTAGCAGCTCAGTGGACGCAATGATTCCGTTTAATGGGGTTCTTATTTCATGACTCATATTTGCTATAAACATTGACTTTTTTATGTTCGCAGAATCGGCATCATCTTTTGCCTTGGCGAGCATTTTTTCTGTTTGCTTAAGCTTGGTTATATCGTCTTCGACACAGACATAATTGATCCTGCGGCCAAATCTGTCCCTGACAGCGGATATCTGCGCGTTTACCCAATAATGCTCCCCGTCTTTCTTTTTGTTGCAGAACACCCCCGTCCAGGATTTTCCGGAACCAAGCGCGGCCCACATGTCGATAAAGGTTGCCTCCGGCGTGACCCCAGATTTCAATAGACGAGGATTTTTGCCGACAACCTCTTCCTGTTGGTAACCGGAGAGTCCTAAGAAGGCTTCATTAACAAATATTATTGACCCATCAGCGTCAGTAACCACGATGTTGGCGGCGCTTTGCTTCATTGCGGCCGATAGCAAGGCGTTCTGTTCCTCAAGCTCAGTGCGTTCGGTGATGTCGTAATTCACTCCGACGATCCGTAATGGCTTGCCATCCGGATCACGGTGGACAATCGCCGCAGCTTTGAGGTGGCGCACTTCGCCGGTCGGCCAAACAACCCGGAATTCGGTGTCGAATTTCTTCTCTCCGCGCAGGGCTTGCTGGATCTCTTCGTCTCTGCGCGCATAGTCATCTGGGTGAAGCCCATTTAGCCATCCCTGATAGGTTCCCGCAAATTCGCTCTTTTCCACCCCATACAAGGCGAACATCTGAGGATCCCAGATCAGTTGATTTTCCGGCACACGAAAGTCCCACACGCCTATGCCCGCCGCTTTTGTGGCCAATGAGAAGCGATCGTTTAAGGAATGCAGTTCTTCCTTGAGTTCTAAAACGGCGTTCTCGCGCTGTTTACGAAGACTTATGTCACGGCCGCTGCCGCGATATCCGAGAAACACCCCCTTGCTGTCGAAGGCAGGCAACCCGCTGACGCTAAGATGTATCGCTCCAGCAGGAGTGGTGACGGGGAATTCAAAATTTCGGAAAGGCCGTTTGTTCCTAAGATCGTCCAAGAACGTTTCGGCGGCCTCAGTTCCCAAACCTGAAATCAAGATTTCAGGGGTTGAACCAATGACAAAGCTTGGATCAGTATGCGTAACCTCATAGAATCGATCAGAAACAAACGTTAATTGGGTTTCAGCATCTATTTCCCAGAACCAATCTGAAGAAGCTTCTGCAAATGACTGGAAGCGATCGCGGTCACATCGCAGTTGTTCTGCCAATGTCCTCACAAGCTCATTGCTTTCCCGCAAGATGGCATTGCGATTGGATTGACGAATTACAACTTCAATGATCGTGGCACATACGGCCATTGCGATATCAATTTCCCATGGCCTCCATGACAGCGAATGACCTCGCTTGGTTTCAACCCAACTCTCGAAGGACCTCCTGGGCAGATTGGCAAGGCCATCCTGGCCCATAAGTTTTTCCGGCTTACCTGCCCATGTCACGTTCTGCACTACCTCAGGGCGGAACAAAAACAACACCGGGTGCCGATCATCATCATCAATTAAACAAGCCATGACACCGCTTGCCGTTTCTCGATGAGTTAGGAAGGCTGGGAATGCGCAGGAAAGGTTGTCGGTGCTGTAAACAGGCGTGTTGGAAACCGATCGGACCCATCCCATCAGCGCCACAATGTCATCCGTTGGGGGAACCACTCCCACGGTGCTGGTCCGTAAGTTACCACCTTCATCCCAGACCACCGCTGCCCCGGTGCAGTTGGGAAATAGCCCGATTAAGTTATTCTCCCTGTCCGTCAAAGAGGGAAGGAAGTCCTCGGCGGAAGCTAGCTTGCGAAGCAGCGCCGAATATTCTCGCATGTTACGCCTATCCTCGCGGTTGACGAGCACGTCAAGGCATTTGGCGAAAGCTTGTACGACAGTGACGACCTGGTGTCGGGTTTCCGCCGCGACCCGATGAGGTTGACGGTGGTGACAGATGATCAGTCCCCACAGCACCCCATCGCGAAGCACCGACACCGACATGGCGCCATCGACATTGATGTTCCGCTGATACAGACGGTGCATCGGCGAGACGCTGCGGTAGAGGCTCTGCCCGAGGTCAAACGGATGGCCCAGATGGTCGTGGACGGGCATCAATGCCACCGCATCATAGTCGCGAGTCGGTATCCAACGGACATCGCTCAGGCGGTAGAGCTCACGAGCCTGGACTGGAATGTCACTGTAGGGGAACCTCAGCCCGAAGAAGGACTGGCTCCAGTCCTCGATCAGGCTTTCACCAATCGCGGTGCCGTCGCCGGTTCCCTCTGGAACGAACTGGTAAGTGATTACCCTTTCAAAGCCTGAAATGGCCCTTACCGCTTGGGCAACCACCGCCGACAACCCGGCGATATCGGGTGCGACGTTCATCTCCTTGTTCGCCTTGGCTACCAGCAGGGATACGCCAAAAGGTGCCGGTGCACATCCCACGGGCAGTTCGAACTCACAGAAACAGATCGAGGAAGCAACAAAACAATGGACTTCCGTCAGGCCGACGCCGTCGAGTTCCGCCCAATGGCTGAGGTCGGTCCCCCGGGTTCGGATCAGTTCACGGCAAGCGTCCACAATATCCGGTGGAAGCCATGTCGGAATTTTGCCGAGAGCTGTTTCCGGGAACAGTTCATCGACATTCGCACTTCTTGTAACGAGCACAAGAGTCACAATATCAAGTCCAACCAGAAAGCCATGCGGTTGGATACTTCCCGGTACTCGGATAGATTCTTGCGCACAGCTATCTAGATTTAGTGTGAGTGCCCCCGATGATAGGGCTAAGGCGTCATTCACTCGGCCACCCCCCCGCTCAAGCTGCTCGGCATATTATTGCAGACAGACCCCAAAGATAGATGATCCTGGTGAAAACCAGTCCTGGCAGCCCCCATTTGGGGGGTAGGTGGAAAATAAAGTATGCCTACCTTTGCTCTGACTTCCGAACGTCCAACCGTTGTCAGACAAAGATAGGGAAGTGAAGAAATGGAAGGACAATCTTCCTGCCGACATGGAAGCATCGGTGAGCGGAATGACCTGGGTTAGATAGTCTGATGCCGTCCGATCAAACCATCGGTTGCAAGGAGGTGTCTGTGGTTACGGTGTAGATTTAATATGCGTCAGTTCGAACCAGACAAGACTGGAGCTAACTCCATGGAAAATCGACCGGCGATTTCCAGCCTAGCCGAACCATTGTGGGGTGTGTTCCCCGAATAATTGACTTGACAGATTCTAGAGACCTATAAGGGCAAATGGGGCGTGCCAACACCTTTCTCGCAGCTACATTTATATTGCCGGGGCTTTCTTCAGCCAGAACATTCTGAGTAATTTCAAGAGTTAGTCTTATTTTTGATCGAATCTCCGCATCAGCGTCGAGAATAATTTGCTTGTGGATCATCTTGCTGGTTTCCTGTCCGTGCGAACTCTCCAATTTCAACATCGACCGTAAAATCTCTTGCAGTTTAAAGATCGCCCTTTTTTCGACCACCCCCATTTGGGGGTATCAGAGCCATAGCAAATCGAAACAATTGATGCTGGGGGTGGGTGGCCTTAAAGGCGGTGCGTGGTTTAGGGAGGGAACAGCGGAACGCCCCGCTCCGGTTTCCCGGTTGCCGTAATGGGTTTGCTGCGCGACAAGACGCGCAATACACAATCCCCTCTCCAATGCTTAAAATCTTTCTGGACACCCCTCATTTGGGAGTTGTCCGACGAATGCCCCTTGCTTGGAATCAGTTAGTTAGAGCGGTTCGCGATCACACTGGGCCATAACCGGCAGCCTTGAAATAGTTCACCGCCGCCACACCCCTTAAAGTCATAGAGATGCTCGAAAATTATCTTGATGAATTCTAAAGTTGCTTGTGAAGTTTCGGTAAGGGGAACCAATTTCGTCAGCGGCCCATCAAAGGTTCTTGGACGAGTAACCGGCGGGCGCATCCAGTCTTCACTCAAAGGGGCAATATAACTTTTCTGTTGGTTGAATGCAGATCTATTCCGTATCAGTGATCATGTGCATTTGAAAGGGCATAACATTATGAAATTGATGGCGAACTTCAAAATCGGAACCAGGATATTCGCTGGTTTCGGGGCCACGCTGGCGCTATTGGTGGCGATCTCATTGATCGGCGTCTTTGGCCTGAAAAGTGGCGAAGACAAGTTCGCCTCTTATTCGCAAATCGCCGGCGTCGCGGTGATCGGTCTGGACATCGGCGGAGATGTTTCCGATGTCAGGCGGTTCGCCCGCGAATACGCCCATACCGGTGATGATAAAGCCATAGAACCGGCGCGCAAGGCCATCAACGCCCTGCGCGAAAAGCTCGACTCCGGCCTGAAGACGATCCGCAATCCCGAGCGGCTGCGGGCGGTGGGCGAGGCCAACAAGAGTTTCGAAGGCTATGTCGCCGGTTTCGAAAAACTGGTCGCCGAAAAGCGGAAAAGCGAGAAACTGGTTGTCGATACCCTGAACCCGACCGGTGCCGGCATGCGGCTCAAGGTCACCGAGGTGATGGAGGGCGCCATGAAAGCCGGTGACTTCGCCGTCGCCGCGCAGGCCGGACTTGTCCAGCAATACCTGATCCTTGCCCGACTCGAAGCCAACAAATATATCGGTCGCCATGACGGCGGCGCCGCCGACGACTTTAAAGGAACTTTGGACAAGATGGACAAGGCCATCGAGGTCCTGAAGACCATGACCCGTGAGCAGAAATATCTGGCGACGATGGCCGAGGTGCTGGCCTCCAGTCAGAAATATGCCGCGGCCTTTGCCGATTACATCAAGCTCTCTGACGACATCGATACGCTGGTCAATCACACGATGTCTACTTTCGGTGTTGCTATGGGGGACAAGTCAGACGAGGTGAAGGATTCTGCCCTCAAAGATATGGCATCGCTGGAAGAGGTGACGAAGGCGGCGATCGCCAGCGGCATCCAGTGGAATATCGGCATCAGCGTGATCGCCGTTGTCCTCGGCATGACGCTGGCATGGACTATCGCCCGCAGCATCATCCATCCGGTCAAGGGCATGACCGAGACCATGACCAGGCTGGCCGGCGGAGACAGAACGGTGACGGTGCCCGCGCTGGAGATCCGCAACGAGATCGGCGATATGGGCCGCGCGGTTCAGGTGTTCAAGGAAAACGCCATCCGCGTCGAACAGATGACCCGCGAGCAGGAAGAGCAGAAGCGGCGCTCCGAGGAAGAGAGGAAAGCGGCCCTGCGGCAGATGGCGAACAATTTCGAGGCGCAGGTCGGCGGCGTGGTCCAGACGGTGACCTCGGCCTCGGTCCAGTTGCAGGCCTCGGCCAGGCAGATGGCGGCCAACGCGACGGAAACCAGCGCCCAGGCCACAACAGTCGCCGCCGCCGCCGAAGAAGCGTCCGCCAATGTTCAGACGGTGGCGTCCGCCTCGGAAGAACTGTCAGCATCCATCGGCGAGATTTCCGGTCAGGTCGAGCGGTCGCGGACGGTCGCCGACCGGGCCGAAGGTGAGGCGAAGCAGACAACGCTGCTGATCGAAAAACTGTCGGAGAATGTCGCCGGCATCGGCCAGATTGTCGCTCTCATCAATGATATCGCTAGCCAGACCAACCTTCTGGCACTTAACGCAACCATCGAAGCAGCCCGGGCGGGGGACGCCGGCAAAGGCTTCGCCGTGGTGGCCAATGAGGTGAAGGGGTTGGCAAACCAGACGGCCAAGGCGACAGACGAAATCAGTTCCCGGATTGCAGCCGTTCAAAACGGCACGGCCGATGCGGTCAAGGCCGTCGGATCCATCGCCCATGTGATCAATGAGATGGGGAGTATCAGCGCTTCGGTGGCGGCGGCGGTGCAGCAACAGACCGCCGCGACCAGCGAAATCGCCCGCAATGTCGATCAGGCGGCGACAGGGACCCGGGAGGTGTCGCAAAATATCGGCGAGGTGGAGACCGCCGCTCAGGAAACCGGCCATGCCGCCAACCAGATCAGCGAGTCCTCAGCCGAATTGTCCAGGCAGGCGGATCTGCTGAAGCAGGAGGTGGCGCGTTTCCTGGATCAGGTGCGATCCGACACCAGCAAGATGCGCCTTGCCGAATGGAATGACAGCCTGGCCACCGGCAATGCCGAAATCGACCGCCACCACCAGGCATGGTTCGAACAGGTGAACAGCTTCTTCGGCCGCATGATGGCCGGCGAGGGACTGGAATCCGCCCTGGCGATGATCTCGACTTTCGCCAATTCCATGGAGGCCCATTTCCGCGACGAGGACACGCTGATGGCCCGTATTGGCTATGCCGGCGCATCCGCTCATAAGGCGTCGCACCAACGGTTCATAGGCGATTTTCAGCGGCTTAAGCGGCAGATGGACGGCGGCGCCCCGGACGCCGTCAAGAAGTTGTTCCAGTTCTGCACCGATTGGATGGTCCGGCATATTCAAGCTGAGGACAAGGGACTCGCGAAGGCGGCAGCAGAGAAACGTGTCGCCTGATAGCAGACTGTGAAGAGTGGTAATCAAGTATATTTATTGCGTGGGGGGGGTATGGATAGGGGACGAAGGAATCCTTCGGGGCTGGAGCGGACATTCTCTGCCGACGAACTAATCGTCAGCAAGACAAATCCGAAGGGAAGGCTGACATACGTCAACGATGTGTTTCTAACGGTCAGCGGATACACCGAGCTGGAATTGATAGGGCAACCCCATTCGATCATCCGCCATCCCGATATGCCGCGCTGTATTTTCAAGCTTCTGTGGGACACCATCGCCGGCGGCAAAGAATTGTTTGCCTACGTCAACAACATGGCGAAGAACGGCGACAATTACTGGGTATTCGCCCATGTCACTCCCTGTTTCGACGTCGGCCAAAAGATCGTCGGCTATCACTCCAACCGGCGGGTGCCTGAGGCGGCGGCACTGGAGAAGATCAAGCCGCTTTATCGTTCGCTGTTGGATGAGGAGGGACGGCACCAGGACAGCAAGTCTGGTTTGGCTGCCTCATGGTCTTTGCTCCACAAGACGGTGGCTGATGCCGGGTTCGACGCTTACGACCGCTTCATATTTGCCATCACTCCCGACCGATGAACGGAGGCAGTAGCATGAACAAACCCCTCCGTTTGCAGGCGACAATAGCAATGCTGTCCGGACTGGCTACGGCCACAATAAGCCTCATTTGCGCCTTTGCTGCTCTGGTGTTGGGCGAACCGCATCCCCTGCTTTGGCTGGTGGTGGCGGTGGCTTCGTTAGCCGGTGTCTTCGTCTCTGTCAGGATCGGCTGTGCCGCCGGTGCCATTGCCAACGACCTAGCCGCCACCAACAAGGTTTTGGCGCTGTCCTCGGCGGGCGATCTCAATGCCCGCATGCTAGGCATTCGCCGAAACGACGAGGTCGGCAACTTGCAACGCAATATCAACCGCCTGCTGGATCTGGCCGAGGCATTCGGCAAGGAGGCGTTCGCAGCGGTGGAATCGGCCAATGAGCGGAAGTATTTCCGTCGCGTCATCACCACCGGCATGCGTGGCGATTTCGTCCTGTTCTCCAAGAGTATCAGTCGTTCCATGAAGTTGATGGAACAACGCGATGCCGAGTTCATCGCCTTTGCCAACAATCAGGTCAAGCCGGTTGTTAACGCCGTTGCCGCCGCTGCCGCCGAATTGGAAGCCTCCTCCAGGGCCATGTCGGCTCAGTCCGTCGATACTACCCATCAATCCATGACGGTCGCCGCCGCGTCGGAGGAGGCTTCGGTCAACGTCCAGGCTGTCGCTTCGGCAGTTGAGGAGTTTTCAGCCTCTATTCAGGAAATCAGTTCCCAGGTTAATCGTGCTGCGGCTGTGGCATCGGACGCTGCAGCCACTGCAGCCCATACGGAAACCACTGTTCGGGGCCTAAATGATGCGGCACAACGCATCGGCACCATCGTCACCTTGATAAAAGACATCGCGGCACAAACCAATCTGCTGGCCTTAAACGCCACCATAGAGGCGGCCAGAGCGGGTGAGGCTGGCAAGGGCTTCGCGGTAGTCGCCAACGAGGTAAAGCATCTGGCCAATCAAACCGCCAGGGCCACGGAGGACATCGGCTCGCAAGTCGCGCAGATCCAGGAGGTCGCAGCCGAGGCAATTGCTGCCATCGAAGACATCTCGCGCACAGTATCGGAAATCGGGGAAACTTCCGCGGCAGTGGCCAGTGCGGTAGAGGAACAAAATATGGTAACAATGGAAATCGTCCGTAACGTCTCCGAGGCGGCATCCGGAGCCTCCTCGGTCTCGGGGGCCATCGCCACTGTCCAGGCCACCGCCACTGAGGCAACCAAATCCGCCGGTCAGGTCGCGTATGCGGCGACCGAACTGTCACAGCAGTCTGAGACACTCAGTCGTGAGGTCAAAGGTTTCATCGCCCGCATCGTCGGGCGCTGACCCGACGATTTCCGCGTCGTCGTCGCTGGACAGAGACCTTTCTCGATGGAGCTCGTTTGATTTTGCTGGTTAACATCCCGAGAGCGGGAGACATGGAGTGGTTTCCAATCTTGTTGCGTTTAACCGAACCTACGATGAAACCCTCGATATTATCATTGAGGCGCGGAACTACATGGCCTATTGGGAGCTCCGTGAAAATCACCTAAGAAATGGCGGGCGGGATTTAAAAATCACCAGCGAAACCATGCGTGTAAAATCGCGCGCAATAGTGACCCCCTGAGGGGCGATTTTCGCGTCCAATTCTGACCCCCTCTGACGGATGTGTCAGTGTCCATTCCTTTGGCCGTGGTGGCCGTCGAGGAAGGACCGGTGGGGGTGATAGGCGTGGATCAGATCGGACAAATTCGACGGGCATTATTTGACGAGCGGCGAGCGATCAAGGAGATCTGTCG
>Ga0208507_1001433_pt1 | contig 13337 bp, 17 predicted proteins | sample CryBogCBH12Aug01_FD_184626 | JGI IMG/M metagenome (GOLD analysis project Ga0208507, IMG submission 184626) | Freshwater microbial communities from Crystal Bog, Wisconsin, USA - CBH12Aug09.1 (SPAdes) (version 2) | ecosystem: Environmental > Aquatic > Freshwater > Lake | place: Crystal Bog... | reverse complement strand
TTATGGGGCCTCGCCGGACGGCGCGGTGATTTTTTCCGAGAACGGCATCCGCTTTGAAGCCGACGTGCTGCGCGGGCAGAAAACCGGGTTCTTTCTCGACCAGCGCGAGAACCGCCGCGAAGTGGAGACGCTGGCGCGCGGACGCCGCGTGCTGAACGCGTTCAGTTTTTCCGGCGGCTTCTCGGTCTATGCCGCGCGCGGCAACGCGAAATCCGTGACCGACCTCGACATCAGCGCACACGCCCTGGAATCCGCCAGGGGGAATTTTGCGTTGAACCGGAATTTCGCCAGCGTGGCCGCCTGTCGGCACGAAACCGTGCAGGCAGACGCGTTTGAATGGATCGAGAAAACGGCGGAAAGATTTGACCTGATCGTGCTCGACCCGCCGTCACTGGCCAAACGCGCCACCGAACGCGAAGGCGCCATCCGCGCCTATGAACGCCTGAATCTGCTCGGCATCAATCTGCTCGCCCGTGATGGGATTCTTGTCGCCGGCTCCTGTTCCGCCCATGTTTCGGCGGTGGAATTTTTTGACGCCGTGCGCCGGGCGGCAACGAAGTCGGGCCGGAAATATACGGAACTGAAAACTTTGCGGCATCCGCCGGATCATCCGGCCGGATTCAAAGAAGCGGAGTATTTGAAGGTGATCTACCTCAAATTTACGGCGTAAATTGGCTCCAGAGGTAGGACTCGAACCTACAACCACACGGTTAACAGCCGCGTGCTCTACCATTGAGCTACTCTGGAACGCAAATGGGCGCGCAATTTACAAACCCCTGACCGCAGCGTCAATTTCATTCGTCAGGTTTTCTGGCACCGCGGACAGAAAAATGTGCTCCGGGACGCCTGAACTATCCGCCGGATGCCGGAACCGCATTGAGGACACGCCTTGCCGACCCGGTCATAAACCAGCAGGCGTTCCTGGTAATAATCCGATCCGCCGGCCGCGCGGCCAAAATAAAACAATCCGTCGGTTTTTCCCGGCGCAAAATTCAACGGGATCGTGCTGCCGCAACGGATCGCCCCGGCCAGCACAAAACGGATGGCCGCCCGTAATTTTTCAGCCTCACGGATTGTCAGCCGGTTCGCCGGCCGGCGCGGGGAAATCCCCGCCCGGAACAGCGCCTCGCTCGCGTAAATGTTGCCAATTCCGGCAACAAGCGACTGATCGAGCAATTTCACCTTGATGGGCTGGCGCGATTTATGCAACTGCCGGAAAAAGGCTGCGGTCGAAAAACTTGCTTTCAGCGGTTCCGGCCCCAGTTTTTCCACCGCCGAGATGTCCAGCGTAAGCCGGCCAAAATACCGCGTGTCCTCATAGATGAAATTCCCGCGCCCCAGCGTTAAAACCACCGCCGCGTGTTTTGGCAACGGTCCGCCTTTCCGCGCCAAATACATGCGGCCGGTCATGCCGAGGTGGCCCAGCAATAAAACCTCCTTTTGCAGCGGCCGGGAATAAAGCCCGAACAAGAGATACTTTCCGCGCCGCCTCACGCTTTTGAACTTCGCGCCGGTAAGCATGCGGGCCAAGTCACGCGGGGAATCGGGCAACACCACTTTCGCCCGGCGGACTTGGACGGCACGGATGGTTTTCCCACGCAGCAACGGACGCAGATGGCGCACGAGCACTTCGACTTCCGGAAGTTCGGGCATTTCAACCGGTCACCAACGTGCCGACTTTTTCGCCCATGACGACGCGCTTCATGTTGTGCGGCTTGAAGAAGTCAAAAACGATGATGGGCATCTTATTGTCCATGCACAACGAAAACGCCGTGGAGTCCATCACCTGGAGCCGGCGCTGCAAGGCCTCGATGTAGGAAATTTTCTCGTAACGCACCGCCTTGGGGTTTTTCTTGGGATCGCTGTCGTAAATCCCGTCCACCTTGGTCGCCTTCAAGACCACTTCCGCGCCGATTTCATTGGCGCGCAGCGCGGCGGCGGTGTCGGTGGAAAAATAAGGGTTGCCCGTGCCGCCGCCAAAAATCACCACCCTGCCCTTCTCCAGATGCCGCACGGCGCGGCGGCGGATGAACGGTTCGGCAATTTGCGACATGGCGATAGCGCTTTGCACGCGCGTCGGCGCCCCCAGCTTTTCGAGCGCGTCCTGCAACGCGAGGGAATTGATGATCGTCGCCAGCATACCCATGTAATCGCCGGTGGCACGTTCGATGCCTCGCTCGCTGCCGCTCAAGCCGCGAAAGATATTGCCACCGCCAATGACAACCACCACCTGCACGCCCAGTTCGCGCACTTCGCAGATTTGTCCGGCCATGCTGCGGACCGCCTCGGCGGAGATGCCGTTCCCGGTTTCGCCGCCGAGCACTTCGCCGCTCAACTTAAGGAGCACGCGGGAAAATTGGGGACGCTTGGTTTTGATCATAAAAAAAATGAAGGGGTGGGCGAAGACACACGAATCTTTTAGCAACCCAAAGCCCGCCGGTCAAACCAAACTCAATTCAACCGATCGATATGCAGGTCGGCGCGGATGATTTTGCCGTCCTCCGGCGAAATGAAGAGGTCGCCGATTTCCATGATCACGTCGGCCTTGCCCAGTTTGGCGGCCCAGAGCCGCACCTGCCACGTCAACCCGTCATCGCCGCGCTGAAGCCAGAGCCGGGAGTATTTGAGCGTGAACGGCTGGAGCAGTTTCTGCATCGTGGCAATTCTCAACGCCTCGTCGGAATCCACCTTGAGCTTTTTCAGGTCGAGCACATCGGCCTCCTTGCCGCCGCCAAATATTTTCCACGGCCGGTTCACGTCCAATTTCAACCCGGAGCCGAACTTGACCTCCACGATCTTGCTCCGCGCGTCGGGGTCAAAATACGCCACGCGCCAGATGCTGGGCGTGAGGCTGGCGATGGATTTGTCGGAAATGATTTCCAGCACCTTGTCCCGGCTCGGCTCACCGACGAAACGGTTGCCCGCCTTGGCAAGTTGAAATGCGGTCGGCTCCTGGCCGGCAAAAGCCGGCGCCGCCACCGCCAACACCAGAAATAAGATTTTTAGCTTCATGGCGAATATTTCTGTCAGTTCGACGGAGGCAAACCGGTTTCGTTCAATCCCGCAAGCGAAAAATATAATTTCCGCTGGCCGGCCGTGGCCGGAACGGGGTTGTCACCTTTTACCGGCTCCTGCTTTCGCATCCAATTTAGCGGCCATATCCAACGACGATTTAAGGAAACCCGGCTTCTGTTTGGCGAGCTGATTATTCGGCCACTTTTCCGGTGACGAATCGTACGGCTTGAGATATTCCAACGCCTGCTTGATGCCGCCTCCGGTTGGCGCGGTAAAATTCCACAAGTCGATGCCCAAGGGGGCGGCTAACCGCGCACAGCTTAATTGCGCTTGCAGGTTAAAAATGCTGTAACTAAGACCGTCGACGCGAGCCGTCTCCAAGGGTTGTCGCCCGTCCGGCTGAATTTGCCAACTGATTCGCTCGAAGTCCTCCCGGGCATATTTCTTTGCTTCCTCATCCAGCCCCAACATCCGGGCGATGGCGATTACTTGGGCCAGATACCAGGAACCGTGATTGTTTCTGGCTTCATGTTCCTTCCGCCCGTTGGGGCTGGTCGTCAGCCAGCGCAAATAATCGGCAAACCACGCCTTGGCGACTTTTTCGTCGTCACTGCTCAACCCCGGCGAATCATGCAAAAGCCGCAGGGCATCAACCAAACGGATCAGGTTACGGGTGTCGATCAAACCGCTGGAGGAACCATGGTTGTTATCACGCCCCAAGCGAATTTGCGCATATTCAAATGCGGGGTTGATTTTTGTGGCGGGACTCACCAGCCACGCGCGCAGCCATTCTCCCGCCCGCCGCGCACAATCCTCCCGATGCAAGCACGCCCATCCCAGCGCGAGGGACTCAACATGATTGATAAAACCATTCAGCCTTTTTTCATCGCCGAGTTCGATTTGTTTCTGGTTAGGATGACCATCCTTCTGTATGTAAGGTAGCCCATCAGGTTTCGATGGATTAGGCCAATAGTATCGGCCGTAACTGATATAATCGTGGGCATCTCCAGTCGGAGAGGGGCTTGGCTTGTCCACGATGCTCACAATCGGAGCTTTAAGTGCTTTTTGAATCTGTCCGCCCAGAACGTCTTGGGAAAATCCCGAGAGATCCAGAAGATAAGGTTCAACATCCTTCGCCAGCAGAAGGAACGGCAGGAATAGGGTTGCGATTACGGCGTATCGTTTCATTTGGAAATGTAAAAATATCATAATCCTGAGACTTCAAAAAGCCATAAAATATATCAGCGCTGATTCAACTTACGCTTTATGAAACAGGCCTGGCCGGTCACCTGAGGTTTCCCGGAATCATGATTGATTGTCGTTCGACGTATCGGCCAGATAGCCTACCGGCGGAAAAGGGGGCGTTGATTTTACCAAAGAAAAACGGCGCGAACTTTTCAGTCCGCGCCGTTCGGTTTATTAGCGGTTGGCTAAATTACTTCTTCTTGCCGCCCTTGGTCGGAACGGTGTTGATGGTCTGCAGGATGCGGCCCGCAATCTTGTAGGGGTCGCCCTGGGAATTCGGACGGCGGTCTTCCAAGTAGCCGCGGTAGCCGTCGGGGATGAAACTCTGCGGCAGGCGCACGGAGGCGCCGCGATTGCCCACGCCGTAGTTGAACTTGTCAATGGACTGGGTTTCATGCAGGCCGGTGAGGCGCAGATGATTGTCCGGACCATAAACGGCGATGTGCTCGTTCTTGTATTTGTCGAACGCGGCCATGAGGCCCTCGAAGTATTCCTTGCCGCCGACTTCGCGCATGTGCGTCGTGGAGAAGTTGGTATGCATGCCGGAACCGTTCCAGTCCACATCCTTGCCGAGCGGCTTGCAGTGCCAGTTCACGTCCACGCCGTATTTTTCGCAAAGACGCATCATGAGGTAGCGGGCGACCCAGACCTGATCGGCGGCGTTCTTGGAGCCTTTGCCGAAAATCTGAAATTCCCACTGGCCCTTGGCCACTTCGGAATTGATGCCTTCATGGTTGATGCCGGCGTCGAGGCAGAGCTGGAGGTGCGTGTCCACAATCTCGCGGGCGATGCAGCCGACGTTCTTGTAACCGACGGCGGTGTAGTATTCGCCCTGCGGAGGCGGAAAGCCGCCACCCTGCGGGAAGCCGAGCGGGGCGCCGTCCTTGTAGAGAAAATATTCCTGCTCGAAACCGAACCAGGCGCCGGGATCATCAGGAATCGTCGCGCGGGCATTGCTCGGATGGGGCGTCTTCTTGTCCGGCATGAACACTTCGCACATGACGATCGCGCCGTTGATCTTGGTGGTGTCGGGATAGACGGCCACGGGCTTGAGGAAACAGTCCGAGGTGCGGCCTTCGGCCTGGCGCGTCGAGCTGCCGTCGAAGTTCCACCAGGGAAGCTCTTCGAGTTTGGGAAACTTGGCGAACTCCTTGAGGGTGGTTTTGCCGCGGATGTTGGCGACGGGTTCATAGCCGTCGAGCCAGAGGTATTCGAGTTTGTATTTTGGCATGTGCTTAACTTTATGTTGTCAGTGAGGAACGGTTCATTGTGCCCGTTCGCACCATAAGCGAGGGCTGAACCTGTGTGAGAAATGATTAGCAGGGCGGGTGCCAGTCCGCAAGATTTTTGCTCGGTCAACCGCAAATAACTCCTTTGGCCACGTGCGCCAACGAGTTTGCGCGGTTGGATAATTTTGGTCCGGTCCAGCGGCGGCGCGCCGCTGCAGAAGTTCCCTGTTTGGTTTTGGCCAGCTTGCTTAAAAAATCTCATTTTCAGCGCAATGCCGCTTTGCATCGCCGCCGGGATGCGCCATATTCGTCCTGCCGATGATAAAGGTCAAAGACACCTTGCGCGCGACCGTCCACTTGAGTTTCGACGGCCGGGTTTTCAAGGTCTATCACGGCCCGAAGGCGGCGGAACGCTTTGACAACGAAGTGCGCGTGCTGCGACATCTCAAGGCCAAAGACTGCGACTTCGTGCCGCGCCTGCTGGAAGCCGACCGCGAGAAATTGCGCATCATCACCACCAACTGCGGCACCCGCGTGGAACAGCTGGACGAAAAGCGCCGCGCGGAGATCTTCGCCGAGCTGGAGAAGTTTGGCGTGCGCCACGACGACCCGGACGTGCGCAACGTCACGTATCGCTTCTCCGACGGCCGCTTTTGCGTGATTGATTTCGAGTTCGCCACCATCTTGCCGGAAACACCCGCTTGAACCACGAAATACACTAAATACCCGAAAACAAGATGGGCGTCATCATTCACAAACTGGAAAGCTTTGAAATCATGGGCGCCTGCTTTGAAGTCTATAAGGAGAAGGGTTGTGGCTTCGTGGAACCCGTTTATCAGGAATGTCTGGAGTTGGAATTGCACGACCGCAATATTCCTTTTCAAGCGCAACCGGAACTGGCGCTGGCATATAAGGGCCGCCCGCTGAAGAGCCGGTTCAAGCCGGACTTCATCTGCTACGAAAAAATCATCCTGGAACTCAAGGCCGTGTCCGGCCTGACCGACGAACATCGCGCGCAGGTTCAGAATTATCTACGGACAACGCAGTTCAAGCTGGGCTTGCTGGTCAACTTCGCCCACTCCCCCAAGCTGGAATACGAAAGGATTGTGTTATGAATGATTCCTTTCGAGTATTTCGTGTGTTTCGTGGTTATAAATGAAAAGCAAATGAAACCGCCTTCAAAAAAATCCGCCCCGCCCGCCGGCCAGTTGCAATGGTTCGGCTGCTCGGACATCGGCAGGGTGCGCCAGAACAACGAGGACGCCTTCCTCGGCCTCATCTTCGACGCGCAGGAAGTCCACCGGCTCGGCAAATTCGGCGAGGCCTCGCTCGCGGAGCATGATTTCACGTTTGCCGTGTGCGACGGCATGGGCGGCGCCAAGGCCGGCGAATTCGCCAGCAACATCGCCGTGGAAAAGATCACCACCCTGCTCCCCCGCTCCTTCGACCACGCCCAGCGCAGCCGCAACGCCAGCTTTGCCGACGTGCTGGCCGAGCTTTACGAGCAGATCCACCGCGCGCTCGTCTATCTCGGCCGCAGCTACGACGAATGCCACGGCATGCAGACCACCATGAGCCTTACATGGTTCACGCCGGGCTGGCTGTATTTCGGCCACGTCGGCGACACGCGCATCTTTCGCCTGGGCAAGGATGACCACAAACTGCTCCAGCTCACCGAGGACGACACCCATGTCGCCTGGCTCTTGCGGAATGGACAAATCAAGGACTACGAAGCCCGCACCCATCCGCGCCGGAACGTCCTGCAAAAGGCGCTCGGCGGCGAAAACCAGTTCGTGGTCCCGCAGACCGGCGCCGTGGCCTGCGGCCCGGGCGACACCTTCCTGATCTGCTCCGACGGCCTGAGCGAGGGCCTGTATGAACACCAGACCGTGGACTTGCTGCGCGGCCAAGGGAAGGATTACAACCCTGCCCAAGCCCTGGTTTCCCACGCCGTCAAGAACGACGGCCGCGACAACACCACCGCCCTCGTCATCAAAGTGGTTTGAACCCGCGCTGAATCCGCCGGAGCAACCGGGCTTCGTTCCTTCGGGTAAGTTCGTGCTCCCAAATCCGCAGCACCCGCCAGTTGGCCCGCCGCAAGGCGCGGTTCACCAGCCGGTCACGGGCCTGGTTGCGGGCGAACTTGTTTCTCCAGAAGCCTCGATGGTTCGCGGGCTTGGTTGCGTGCCTGGGACAGCCATGCCAGAAACAACCGTCCACAAACACTGCGAGCCGCAGTTTTGGAAAAAAAAAGTCCGGCTTGCCGAAGACCTTTTGATGCCGCCGCCAGCCGGTGATTTGGTGCCGGCGGAAAAACTTTGCCAGCGCGATTTCCGTGGCCTTGTTCCCGCGCGAGCGGATGCGCGACATCACCTCCGAACGCTTCGCCTTGGTGAAAACGTCAGGCATTTAAAGGTTCGCCGTAATCAGCGGCCAGTGCGAGCCTCCGCGTCATTTCCTCTGCGGTGTGCGGAAACATCCGGTCGTAAAGGCCGCACCATTGGGCACCGCTCGGATACAGTTCTGCTTCGGTGATTTCGCCGACCTCGAAGCGCCGCCACGCTTCGGCGGCGAAGCGTTGCAGGCCGCGCGGCCAACCGCTGTCGGCCCCTTCAAAGCCGTCGGGATGCAAGCCGGGAAACAGATAGGCCACGCTGCTCCATGCGCGAAGAAATGATTCGTGTGAAATTTGGTTGAGCGGTTTTTTCAACGCGAGTCGCATTTCACGTCCGGCAGAGCGCAAATTGTTGGGAATGCAAATTGATTCACTCATACTGGCTCTGGTTTACCAGGATTGCGGGTGCTTGCCAGGAAAAAAGTGAAAATAAATCAAGATTGTTTCCGTCTCACAAATTCAACAAATTCCGTAACGCTCAACATCGCCGATAGTTGTTCCTTTGTGTAAGTAGCGTGCAAGCCACTTGGCACAACCAGCGTGAGATGTTGCCGCTGCATTTCTTCCGTTTGCTTGACCGAGATACCGGCTTCGAGCGTGCAAAGATGTTTTTTCGGAATCCTGTCGGCTTCGGTCAACACCTGACGCCAGCGGTCTTTGCTCGTGGACTTTACTCCCAACATGACCAGCAAAGTCGCATCATACGCTGCATTGTGATACTCCCGCTCGCCCGGAAATATGAAATCCGGTTTGTTGCTGGCTTCTGTCCGCGCCTGTGGCTTGAACCGCAGTCCTTGGCTCTTGAACAATTCCGCCAGATGATTCTGCAACGCCAAACCCATACGCGACTTGCGCCGGTTTTGCACGGAAAGCGAATAATCAATAAATTCATCCACGCCGGTAAATCCTTTTTGCAATTTCTCGCGGATGAAAACGTTTTCCATAGCGCGAAAAAGCGACTCCTCGCGGTCAAGCCAGCGGACCAAAACTTCATCCGGCCTCTTTAAATCAACCTGCGTCTGTTCTCGTGCAAAGTCGGACACGCTTTTCGTCGTCGGGAAAGTCCGGCCAAATTTGCGAAGCATCAATTCTTCGTCATTGGCAACAACTGGCACAATTAAATCCAAATCCAATTCACCGAGAATCTGCCTTTGCAGAAGCTCAATTTTTTGCGAATTCAATGCTTCTTGCCGAATCGAATCGAAGGATGGTTTACTGGAGCTAACGCCGAAAAGATTCTGGGCTGCGCGTTCCCAACTTGAATCATGTTGAAACACCAAGGCAAACAATTTCCCAGCCTTGGTTTTGGCGAGAACAAACCAGTCACCAATGGCTACGCGAACCAGAAAGCTTCCTTTGTAATAAAACCGCCACTCTGACCTACCTGTCTCGTCGCTGCCTTTTAATCGGGAATCATAAAAAGTAAAATTATTGTCCTCTTGAATTGTTTCTTGATCGTCACCGAAATAATGCCACCGCAACGAGCCGTGTATTTTCGTCGTGGTCCCGAAAAACGTTTTTAAAGAGTTAACGCCATTAAATTCATGCTGGTTTGAACCCCTTTTAGGAAGGTCTACCTTAACGAGTCGCTTATGAGCGACTTGGCTAAAAATCTCTGCAAGATTCATGCTTTTGCTTTTCTCCTTTTGGTTTTGAAATAGCTCACCGACTCCGCGATTCGTTTTGCAGTCCGTTTGTTTTCCTTGTCGTTCGCGCAAAGGACGAGTTCAGGCCGGTAATCGACCGGGCGCTGCAATGTTGACACCACGGCTTTTGCTACTCGTTCGACTACGGGAACAACGACTGAATTGCCAAACTGTTTGTAGGCCTGCGTATCGGAGACTGGAATTTTGAAATCTTTTGGATAGCCCATGAGCCTCGCACATTCCCGTGGCGTCAAACGGCGCGGATTCTTACGCGGGCCTTGAAATATCAAGATTTCAGAGCCGTCCTTGTAATAACGCGCGCTCAACGTCCGCGTCGTATCTTTGCCGGTGACTAAACCAAAACCAAAACCATTTCCCGCCGCTTTGTGCTTCGCGGCGTAATCTCTTGCAGATATTTCCAGAGATGGTCGGTAAGCGTGTATTTGTCCGGGACATCGGTTTCAAGGATGGATTCGAGCTTCGGTCCTTCTGCCGGAAATTGCGGAAACTCAAACGCGCGCCGCTCCTTGAAGCCGACGAGGAAGATGCGTTCGCGGTGCTGTGGCACGACACTTTGCGCATCAATGACCGCCGTGTGGAGGTGATAGCCGAGCGCATCAGTCAGCGTGTTCTGTATGATTTGAAACGTCCGGCCTTGATCGTGGCTCTTGAGGTTCTTCACGTTCTCCAGCACAAACGCGGCGGGCTGGCGGAACTCGATGATTTCCGCCAGCGAGAAAAACAGGTTGCCCTGCTCCTTGTCGTCAAAGCCGTGGGCCTTGCCAAGACTCAATTTTTTGGAGACGCCCGCGATGCTGAACGGCTGGCAGGGAAATCCGCCGCAAAGTATGTCGTGCTCTGGAATGTCCGCCACCGCCACGGAATGAATGTCGCCGTGCGGTGTTTCGCCGAAATTGGCGGCGTAGGTCTGCTGGGCATATTTGTTCCAATCGGAGGAAAACACGCATTCGCAGCCAGCCCTTTCAAATGCAAAACGGAACCCGCCGATGCCGCAGAACAAATCAATGAACTTCAGTTTTCCATCCACGCCTTTGCCATTCGTCCGGTAGGGAACAGTTTCCTCGCGGAGCTTTTCTTGTTTTGCGGGGCGTTTACTGGAGCGGTGATTCATCGAAAGGCGAAGTTTGCGGACATTTTTTATCGGCGTCAATCCGCGTTCCGGCCCAAAAATTCCGGTGGACGAAATCCGGTCCGCTTGTCATCCTCGCCTCGCATTCGGTTATGGCGTTGAAAAAATTCCATCCGCTTCCGAACGGCAAACCCGAACCGGTCAGTCTCGTGCTCGGCGCCATCTTCCGCGAAGAACGGCTGCGACGCGGTTGGTCGCAACCCAAATTGGCGAAAATCTCCGGCGTGCGGCGTCAAAGCATCGCCACCCTCGAGAAGACCGGCACCCGTCCCCGCGTGGAGACCAATCAACGCCTGGCCCGCGCCTTCGGCCTTTCCGGCAGTGAATTGGAGGCGCGGGCGGAGCGGCGTGTCGCCGGCTGGCCGGACATGTGCGAGCAATGCAGTTATTTCTGCTTATCAGGCGGCGAATTGTCGTGGTTAAATGACCACGGTGAATGTTCCCGTCCAAAATCTTGAGCATCGCCCGGCGAAGCCTTCGGTTTTCGCCCATAAACCCCGCAATTTCGGCTCCATCCCGCAAAATGGGGGCTTCCGGCCCACGGGCGATGACTTCAAGCCCACGGGCCATCGCTTCACGCCTGCGGGCCATGACTCCAAGCCCACGGGCCATCGCTTCACGCCCACGGGCCATGATTCCAAGCCCACGGGCCATCGCTTCACGCCCGCGGGCCATGATTCCAGGCCCACGGGCCATCGCTTCACGCCTGCGGGCCATAACTGCAAGCCCACGGGCCATCGCTTCCGGCCCATGGGCCGGAACGCCCGCCGCACCGGATGTGATTTTTTGAAGTTGAACTGCGAAAGGAGGTGAAAGGATATGGCACACAATAATGCAAAACAGAACGGCGAGAAACTCGCCAAGGTGCTCAAGGCGTGGAAGGATCTGCGCAAGACCAAGAACTTTGCGGGCATGACGCTCACGGAGTTCACGGCCAAGGTGCAGCCCAGCCTCGACGCGCGCGCCCTGATCGACTCGCTGGAAAACCAGATGATCGCCGCCATGGACGAGCGCGACATCGCCGACGTGGAGACCATGAAGCAAGTCGCATTCGTGGTGAGCGCCGTCAAAGGCGACCCGACCGAAGGCGAGGATGGCGAGTTGTATGACGCCATGGGCTACGTCCGCAAGAGCGCCCGCGCCAGCGGCAAGACGAACAAACCCAAACCCAAGCCGCCCACGCCGTAAGGCGGCAGGGGCGCATCCCCCTCATCCGCCCTGCGGGCACCTTCTCCCCCACGGGGGAGAAGGCAGGGATGAGGGGACGCAAACAAAATTCATTCCATGAAACGTGAAACGAAACTGGTAGGGCGCGTCACTCCGTGCGCGCCGTCGTCGGCCAACCCGCGGGTTCGGCGGGTAGAGGACTGCCCGCCCTACCGCCCCACCCCGCTTTCGGGTGATTCGTATATTTAGTGGTTTCCTCAACTTATGAAACGTGAAACCAAATTAAAACACGCGGACCAGACGCTGCACCGGATGTTGCTGGAGCAGGAACTGGCGCCTGCCGCCGTCACGGCGGACATTTATCGCATCGAGAATTACATCGACGGCCTCGTGGGCGTGAACGGCTGCACGTCGCTGCTGCCGACCTTCGACAGCGGCCTGCGCTGGGGCGATGCGGCCAACCCGCAGCCGGATATCGCCCGCTTTGACGGCGGCGTGGCGGGCGGCATCACCTGGAACGGCGCGTTTTACCGCGACCTGGCGCGCTACGCCGGCAGCGGCCCGCTGTTTTGGAGCGCGTATCTCGCGCCCGGCAGCGCGGCGGGGATGCAGGGCGGTTACTGGCTGAACTTCGGCTCCGGCTGGGCGCATCTGGCGAATGATGATCCGGCGCAAATCCTGTCCGGCGCATGCCCCCGGATTTTCTTCGACAGCGCGGCGGGCCAGTGGAAGCTGGTCATCGAGGCGACGCAATATGTTACGCTGGCCGTGGTGGAAGTGTGGACGGGCGTGAAGGCGGGCGGGACTGATCCAGTCGGGACTTATACGCGCGTGAGCGGTCTCGACCCGCTCGCGGCGCTGACGGTGGTGGCGGGATGAACGGAGGCGGGATGGATTGAGTTGCCCTCACCCCGGCCCTCTCCCACAGGGAGAGGGAGAAACGTTCCCCGCGCTGGGGCGAATCTAAAACCGGCGTCGAAGCACTCGGCTTGGGGATTTACGAAATTGACCGCCAACTGTTCCTTCTCCCTTGGGGAGAAGGTCAGGATGAGGGGCAGGCGCTGACGGTGGTGGCGGGCTAGAGCGGATTGATTTCCTGAAAAGAAAACCGGCGGGCAACTTATGTTGCCCGCCGGGTGTTCCCCTGTTCCTCCTCCTCCTTGGACTAAGCTCAGCCGTGGTAACCGAGTTCGCCGTGTTCGGATTCGTCGAGACCGGTCATTTCGACTTCTTCCGTCGGGCGCAGACCCACGAGCAATTTGGTGATGTAGGCGATGATCACGGTGGCAACCACGCTCAGGATGATGGTGATGACCACGGCCTTGAGCTGTTCCTTGACGAGCGGTTGAAACCAGCTGTCGGTGACGTAGGCCTTGAGGTTCGTGGCCAGGTTGCCGTTGACCGAGTTGCGGGCGAGCATGCCGGTCATGATGGCACCGGTCGTTCCGCCGATGGCGTGCACGCCGAACGTGTCCAGCGCGTCGTCATAA
>Ga0208507_1001427_pt1 | contig 13382 bp, 10 predicted proteins | sample CryBogCBH12Aug01_FD_184626 | JGI IMG/M metagenome (GOLD analysis project Ga0208507, IMG submission 184626) | Freshwater microbial communities from Crystal Bog, Wisconsin, USA - CBH12Aug09.1 (SPAdes) (version 2) | ecosystem: Environmental > Aquatic > Freshwater > Lake | place: Crystal Bog... | reverse complement strand
ACACGCTACTTTGAGGTGGTAGTGCCGTGAGGCGTGCAGGTTCAAGTCCTGCTATGCGCACCACTTTTCCTTTGGAAAATGAGGGTTTGCTTGACTCCCGCACAGATTCCGCACAGATTTCGGAAGAATTAACCACGCCCAAAATGCGTTTTCCAAAGATCATCCGCCATCAAAAGGCCGAGGTCACCATCTACGGCAAAAAGAAAAATTATCCTTTTTACCGCATCATCTACCGCTCTGATGGTAAACGGCGGATGCAGCATTTTGCCAAGTACAGCGATGCCCTCAAAGCTGCAGAAACGAAGGCGGAACAACTTTGGAAAGCACATCCCATTGTCGCATTGAGCGCAGTTCAGACACGAGAAGCCATTACGTCCTTTCAAATGCTGGATGCTTTCCGGCCTAATGGCGAACGAATCGCTCTTTCAACAATCGTATCAGAAGCGATTGATTTGTTAAAAAGGGTGTCGGGGCGGTCGATGCGTGAAGTTGGAGACGGATTCCTTGCTTCTTTGACCACGGTTAATCGAAAAGATCTGGTAACGGCTGTATCTGAATTTTTACAGGCAGCCGACGTCCGGGCCAAATCCCCGGAAGGGCAGCGCGCTCAGATTTCCTCTAAATACGCCTACAATCGGCGCAAACAGCTGGAAAAATTTGCAGCCGCTTTTCCTGGAACTGCGGTGTCCGAATTAACGAAAGCACATGTTGATCAGTTCTTTGAAAGCCTGGGAGAGATTGCATCAAAGTCGCACAACAAAAAGAAGGCCATTTCAGCAAAGAGCCGCAATCATTATCGCGCTGTGGTCAGACAATTTCTTGCTTGGGCTGTACGTAAAGATTATCTGCCCCAAAACCATCGATTGACTGAAGCTGAAAGCCTACGCTCAGAAATTGCGAACACAACGGAAACACTTTTTTATACACCACATGAATTCCTGGCCCTTCTCGTAGCCGCCAAAGACGAACTCGCTGACCTTCGTCCGATTATTGCTATCGGTGGGTTTGCAGGCTTGCGCACAGCAGAAATGCTGCGTCTGGACTGGGCAGATATTTGGAAAGTTCCAGATCACATCGAAGTGTCCGCTGGCAAGAGCAAGACACGCCAACGCCGGCTCGTTGAAACCTGCCCAGCGTTAAAAAAATGGCTTGAGCCCCATCTTGCAAAAAAAGCCGGTCCTCTTTGGAAAGGCCACGAGGTTACGTTTCAACAAAAATTCGTGGAGCTTTGTGAAATTGCAAAGTTTAACGGGAAGCCAATTGAACGTAAAAGCAATGGGTTGCGTCATGCTTTTTGCACCTACCATTACGCCCTCCACGCCAATGAAAATCTGACCTCACAACAGGCAGGAAATTCGCCGGCCATGATCCATCAGCACTACAAAGGACTGGCAACAAAAATTGAGGCAGAAAAGTGGTTTGCAGTGATGCCGCCCAAACCATCGTAGCAAAACCCGTCATGCCCTCACCAACCCGCAATCAGATTTTTCGTAAGAGGCATGAGTTGACGAAAACAGTAGCTTTGTGAAATCTTTTTTTAGATGCAGGACAATCAAAAACCAGATGATTTTACGCCGCCAGATAGTCGCTCCGACTATCATCCACTTCTTTCAAACTGGAAGCCGCTAGAACAAGCCTTGCGCTACGCTTGCGACGTAGAGGCCGATTTTTACACAGATGCTGCAACCATGATTAACGCGCTCAAGTGCATACTCTCAACGCCGGAAATAAATGCACTTCATCAACTGCGGATCTATCGTAATGAACTCGTTCATAAGCAGAAGGTCACGCACTTTGATCATGCTGGAGTTAAATCGACCAAATTTATTCAGGAAAGCGCCCGTTTAGCTGCTCGCTTAAATTCATTTTCAGAATCTGAACGGCGGTCTGCCCATAATGCACTTTTGTCAGGTCAGATTTCCACGACAGCAGAAGAGGATGCGTGGCGACGTTTGCACCAGAAACTGCGTGACCTCACATCACAACAGTCGCCCTATGAATGCATTAACACTTTATCCAAACAAGCTCCGAGAACCTTGATTGACAAGCTTCATCAGCTTAGGAAAACATGGGCGGCCATTTCACATGAGGGGCTTGAAAAAGAGAGCTTTGTCTCGGAAATTAACGCAATCCTGCCATTGCTTTCCGACCGAGAACGACTGCTTGCTGATAAAATAAAAGAGGATGCATATACGTATTGGCCGGGAGCAGGTATTTTGGCTCCTGAATTGCAAAAGGCATGGAATTTATTTGCCGATTGGTTTGCTGGCAAAGGAGGAAGCCTTGACACATTTTTTGAATCGATAGAAGAAATCGCAAAGGAGGAGGATGCTTTAAAAGAAAAGCTTCACAAAATCCGAATGCTCAAGAATAAAATAGGAAATCAGCAAAAGCCTGACACTGATGCAACTGCTGAATTAATCGCCATGATCCAATCGGTTGCAATCAGACGAAACAAAACAGAATCGTTGAAAGAAAATCCTATCAAAATTCCAAAGGAAAAGTTTACGGCGGAAACTACCTGTCCAAATCAGCATTGTTCGCAAAAGTTGAGATTCAAAGCCAGCAGTTTTGACATTTGGCTGAGGTGTCCAAAATGCAAAATCGAGTTTTCTCCAAAGCAGACTGTTACGGTTTTTTGTTGATGGTAAAATATTTCTGCAGGTGAAAGAAATCGTTGTTGCAAATGAAACCCCTACCACATCCAGACAACCAGCACCTCGAAGCAACTGAAGGGTGGTTGGAGCTTGGAAATTATTTGGAGGCGAATGAGGAGCTGGAGAAGATCACACCACAACTTCGCGCCCATCCCTTCGTTTTGGAGATGCGGTACAAGATTTATTCGGCTGCTAATAAATGGGAAATGGCTCTGGAAGTCGCTCGCGGTTTGATGCGGATTTTGCCAGACAATCAATGGGGATATTTTTACACGGCCTACGCTTTGCACGAACTGAAACGCACTAAAGAAGCGTATGATGTGGTCAAAGCCGTCATCCACAAATTTCCTGACCACCAAATGATGCACTTCAATCTAGCCTGTTACGCGTGCAGATTGGGAGAACGGAAAGAGGCGCTGTCATTGTTGGAAATGGCCGTTGAAATGAAGGGTGGAATCGACATCAGGCAACAGGCTTTGGACGACGTTGACCTCGAAGAACTGTGGCCGAACATCAGTGAGATTTGATTGGTGATTGAAAACCAGCCGCGTCACGAGCAGCATGGGGAACGACATGGCTGAACCGGAGAAAAAATGTCACTTCTGTCATTTGCCCAAGGAACGCATTTGGGTTGAGACGGAAAATGCTATCGCTTTCCTTGATGGTTTTCCCGTTACCGAAGGCCACACGCTGATCATCCCTAAACGTCACGTCATGATTCTCCACGATTTGCCACAGCCTGAATTGAACGAGGTCTGGGGTTTGGTGGCGAAGATCCGGAATCTTTTGGTTGAACGATTTCATCCAGACGGTTTCAACATCGGCGTGAACGAAGGGAAAGCGGCTGGTCAGACAATCGGCCACGCTCACGTACACATCATCCCAAGACGCTCCGGAGATGTCGCTGATCCTCGTGGTGGTGTTCGGTGGGTCATTCCTGAAAAAGCCAAATACTGGTGAATGAGAGCACTGTCTTCAGAACAACAAATCGCTTTCCTGACCAATTTGCAGCGGTTGTTGGGAGAGGGTTCGTTCGTGGCCACCTACAAATACGCGCTGTTGATGGCTTTGGCTGACATTGCGGTTGAACGAGGTGCTGATGACGATTCCGAACTTCTCATTACCACCAGCCAAATTGCCGAGAAATTCATTCAATATTATTGGCGGCAAAGCACACCGTATTTGAGCAGCCGGGTATTGCAGCAGAACACGGGAAGACAAGCCGGTATTATCAGCCTGGTCCACACCGTCCACAATCAGTTTGAGACCGTAGATGTAGATAAATTTCTGACAGAAAAGTGCCTTCTTGATTGCACCGTTTTCGGTCGGGCCTCGGATCAGCACGTTGATATTCTCGATGTTGTTTCTGGCCTCATTGCCGCTGGAACTCTAGCGCCTCCGTTTAATTGGATTCACGTTGATGCCCATGACGATTTTTGGGGGCATTTTTCAGGCCCGATATATTCAGGGAATTTTCTTTATGAATGTATTCGGCGCGGATGGATTCAAGAATTGACTATGGTTTTTCCGTCTGATGTGTGGAATTTTCCCGATTATATTCTTTCTGCTGACCTGAAGCACATTCAGTTTGGTGCCCATTCTGTTCCTATTCAATTCCGTAACGCGGTTGACTTTAAGCTAAATAAAAAGCCTGATTTTGTGTTTCTGGCACGCTCACCTGCCTATACACCTGCAGAAGCTGATGAACTTTACCTTCATATTCAAGACCGCTTTCAAAAATGATAAAACACGGATCTAAAGGCAGTGCGGTTTGGAAAACTTGGCGGAGATGAGTTCGAGCCAAGAGATTCTCATTGAGCTTTCGGTTTGTGACCGTTTCTGGCATTTTTCCAAATGCAGCAGCTTTGGACCAAAATCGCCATCAAGGGCATGTGAAAGCACGCGGTAGATGATGAAAAACGGTCAAATTTACGAGCCTGGGTTCATTCCAACACCAGGACAGCAGGTAATCATCGAAAACCACGATGATGATTTGCAGGTTATTGCTTGCGCTGGCTCTGGTAAAACTGAATCAATTTCACGCAGAGTCGCAGAGATACTGAGACGAGGAAATTCTCCTGAATCTGTCGTCGCCTTCACCTTCACGGAAAAAGCTGCATTTGAACTGAAGGAGCGTATCACGAAACACGTTCGCCGAGTGATGGGGGAAGATGCTTTGGGTTCACTTGGCAGGATGTATATCGGCACCATCCACGGGTACTGCTATCGCATTTTAACTGAACACAAAGTTGAATTGGGAAACCACGACGTTCTAGATGAGCACCGTCATCAAGCATTCGTCCATCGACACCGCAAAGCACTGGATCTGGAGACGTTGGCAAAGGAAGCTGTCGGCAAGAAAGTCCCTGGATTTGAAGCCGCATCATTTTTTATCAGTGCGGTTGATGCGATTGGCAACGATTTGATTCCAGATACGAAGCTTGAAGGCACGGCTTTCGCCAAAGCATATCAGACGTATCGCCAACTCTTGGACCGCCACCGCTTTTTAACTTTCGGCCTGATCATTTCTGAAGCTGTCCACTGCCTTGAATCGAATTCAGCGTTCAGAGCGTCTGTGCGCAAGCACCTGAAATATCTGTTGGTTGACGAATACCAAGACGTTAACCCGGCTCAGGAACGTCTGGCAGAATTGTTAACTGACAAACCATTACCCGGAGAACATCCAGTCAATTTCTGTGTCGTTGGTGATGATGACCAGGCAATTTATCAGTGGCGTGGCTCTGACATCGGCAACATCCTCAATTTTGAAAAGCGACAAATTCAACGTGGCAGAAAAGTCCAAGTTGCACGGTTAACAGACAATCGCCGCAGTCGTCCTAAAATCGTTCAAGCTGCCAACAAATTTGCTAGTTCGATCCCTTCGAGGTTGGACAAGCAGATGAATCCGACTCGACCAGACGCACCAAACTGTTTGGTCAGCTGGTCCGCAGAAACAGATGAAGACGAGGCATTGGCCATTGCACGGCAGATTCAGGAACAACACAAACAAGGCCGGCCATATTCACATTTTGCAATTCTGCTGAGATCCGTAAAGACTTCAGCACCGGCAATTGTTTCGGCGTTTGAAGATGCAGGCATTCCGTACAATTGTGGTGGCAGAACTGGCCTTTTTATCAACGAAGAGATTGATGCTTTTGGTGAATTGTTTGCATGGATTTCTGATTCCAACTGGCGCGATGGAGGCCGGTTCGCCTCAAAAAAGAACGGTGACAGCCCGTACAGACCGGCCACAGCTGACGGGCCGGCAAAAACGCTGGGAGATGCCTTTGAGCTTTCTAAAACAGATCAGAGCGAGTTCCTGCTCTATTTGCAGGACTGGAAGAAGCATCGTTTATCAAGCGCTGGTAAAGGCAGAATTTCATTTGTTGGAGACCTGTATCGCATATTGGACACTCTTGGTATCTGGAAACTCAAACCTGATGAAAAGCTGCAAGATTCATCAAGATTGGGTGCCTATGCCAAATTCTCCAAGATTCTTGCAGACTTTGAATCCATTGCATTCAGAGGCCGCAAAGAACCTGTTGAGCAAGCTGTACTAGCCGCAAAAAGCGTTACGGCTGATTTCAAATACACGCCGGCTGCTGGGACTGCTGAAGCACGAAACAAGATTGTTTGGGGTTCGCTCGCCAACTTCCTGCTCAATTACGCCAAGGACAATTACGAAGATTTTGAGGGAGAAACATCAGGCGAACGAGACGAGGTTTCGATTTTCACGGTGCATCAAGCGAAGGGACTCGAATGGCAGGTGGTGTTTTTACCATGCCTCACCAGTCGACGTTTTCCATCCAGCATGACTGGCAGATCGCAAACGTGGTTGTTGCCAGATTCTGTTTTCAGCACCAGTCAAAGGTCACGTTATGAAGGCAGCGATGCAGATGAACGCAGGCTGTTCTACGTCGCGGTTACACGAGCACGGGATATGGTTTACCTGTCTCATGCTAGGCGGAAGACGAACAAAATGGAGCCATCGCCGTATTTGCAAGAGGTGGCAGGCACCAAAACGATGCAACAGTTGACTGATCTGCCCAAGGTTGTCGTGGACGAAAAGAGCAACCCTAAACAAGAACCCGTTGAACTTTCGTTTTCGGATTTGGCAGACCATGAACAATGCGGTCACGGATATCGGCTATCGCGTGTGTTTGGATTTCAGAGGGAAGTGGCTGATGAACTTGGTTACGGTCGCGCAGTGCATCATGTGATGAGGACGTTGGCTGAACGTCGCCGCAGCACTGGCAAAACTCCCACAGAAGCTGAAATCAACCGCATGGTTGAGTCTGAGCTATTTGTTCCATTCGCAAACAACGCTTCGTATCAGCAGATGGAAAGCCGGGTGAAATCACTGGTTCACACCTACGTTCGGAGCTACGAACAGGATTTGACGAGGGTTTGGGCAACAGAACGGCCATTTGAAATGCGATTTGCTAACGGCATTGTGTCTGGCAGAGCAGATGTAATTTTAGACCAGGAATCACCGCAAGATGCAGGATCTCTCGCAATTGTTGATTACAAAGTGAATGCTGATGCGTCTCGTGACAGCCGCTATTCACGCCAGCTTCAGGTTTACGCAGCAGCCGGCAGAGGTGAAGGGCTTACAATTGATGCGCTGTATCTGCATTCACTCAAAGGGGACCGACGAGATGCTATTCCACACGCAAAAGAAGTCACGGATGCGGCTGTAGCGTGGGCTCAATCTGTGGTTGCGGACATTGCAGCAGCAAATTTTCCAGCGAGAGGCGATCAGGCCAAGTGCGCAAAATGCGATTATTTGAGGATTTGCCACTCCCGGCAGTCGCAACCAAAAGACTGACAAAACTGAATTTTTTCAACATCATCAAATCATGGCACGCATCAAGAAAAGTAGCGGAGATAACGGAACGCCCATCGGCGTTCATCAGCACAGTGATTCTGCGAGGCTAAATATTCCAGACGCAACGCAAGCGAAGACTGACGTGCCAAAAGCTAAAAAACCGGTTTACCGCTACAGCCCTCATTTGTCACCCAAGCTACGGCTTGATTTAACAGGTTCACGTGACCAAGCCAAAGCAGTTGTTGCCAAAGTTGCGGCTGGCCAGAAACTGACACCAGACGAAATCGAGGTTTTGAAGGCAATTGCAGAACAGGGGGCGCAACCCTGGCTAGAATGGGCGAATAAACAAGAGCTCGAAGGACGCGGAAGTTTTCAGGTAGATGATGTTGTATTACACGTCCACGAGCGCGTAAGCGCCAAAGCCATAATTGCTGCCGCACAGAAAGACGAGCAGGTTGCGCAAGATTTGTTTGCACGGCCGAAGCTACAGCGGGAACAAGCTCTACAGTATTATCGACATAATATTGATTGGGCCAACCGATTGATACTTGGAGATTCACTACAAGTAATGAGCAGCCTAGCAAATAGAGAGAACCTAGCAGGCAAAGTTCAGATGATTTACTTTGACCCACCATACGGGATTAAGTTTTCTTCAAATTGGCAAAATGAATTGGATAAGCGAGATATCAAAGATAAAGACGAAGACCTGTCGCGCGAACCAGAAATGATAAAGGCTTATCGTGACACTTGGAAATTAGGAGTCCATTCATACCTCACATATATAAAACAACGTTTAATTGTTGCACGTGACCTCCTTAAAGACGGATCTGACGGATCTGGCGCTGGCTCTATTTTTGTTCAAATATCAGATGAAAATATTCATCGCGTGCGTGCCGTATTAGACGAAGTGTTTACACCGGAAAATTTTGTAGCTCAAATTCAATTCAAAAAAACTGGCGGGTTTGAAACAGAAGGAATTCCCGGAATCTGCGATTATCTGCTTTGGTATTCAAAGGACAAAGCGGTCATGAAGTTCAACCGACTTTATGATGCAAAGGTTCATGGAGAAGGATCAGGCGAACGGTACAACTCCGTTTACCTCGCAGACGGTTCGACGGTGCCTGCAAGCCAGTTTGAAACAAAAGACGGGATAGTTCTCCCGAAAAGCGCCAAACTCTTTCTTGGTAGCCCTTTGACCTCTGACGGAGCATCAACTAAGACAGTTACCTTTGAATTCCAAGGCCGTGAGTTAAATCACAAACCCAATCAACATTGGAAAACCACCCCGGATGGGCTCCTGCGTTTAGCCGCCGCCGATAGGTTAATCGGAACTAAGGAATTTATTAACTATAGACTTTTCCTGGAGGATTTCGCTGCCACGCCGCTGAACAATATGTGGACGGACACAATGGGAACTGCTGAACGGGATAAAGTCTATGTAGTACAAACAACCACAAAAATTATCGAGCGATGCATGTTAATGACAACAGATCCGGGTGATATGGTGCTTGATCCCACTTGTGGAAGTGGAACGACAGCGTATGCAGCAGAACAATGGGGACGGCGCTGGATTACCATCGACACGAGTCGTGTGGCTCTTGCGTTGGCTCGGCAACGACTCCTCACCGCATCATTTGAAAGTTACAAGACCAAAGATCCTACCGCTGGAGCTGACCCAACAGCTCCACAGAATCCGGGTTTCGGGTTCTTCTATGACACAATTCCCCATATTACCCTTAGAAGCGTTGCGCAAAATTCCAACCTGGATCCAATATTTCTGAAATACAAAACTATTTTAGAGGGAAAACATGCAATTTTGAACAGCCTACTCAAAAAGGTTCAAAATTCCGTAAAAACCCACCTTGTAGAAAAGTTGATTTAGAAACATCGCGAAGTTGGCGCACAAGCTGTAACCGATTCAGATGTTCGCAGATGGCTTCTTCCAAATACTGACCCTGAAACAATCCAACCGTGTAAAGCTCAAAAGCCACTCAAACAAATAACCCCAAAACAGGTTCAAAATTATCGGTCGTGGATTCCAAAGGATCAGTGGCAAGAATGGGAAATACCATTTGACTCAGACCCTGCTTGGCCACAAGACCTTTCCGACGCTTTGACCGACTACCGTAAAGTATGGCGTGCCAAACAAGACGAAGTTAACGCCTGTATATCTGCAAGCGCCGAGCAAGAAAAACTCGTTGACCTACCTCAAAAGGTGCCTGGGATCACACGTGTGTCCGGGCCGTTCTCTGTGGAAGGGGTTCGTCCAGAAGAGCTCGCTTTGGGCGAAGATGGCAAAGTGTTTGACCCAACAACCAATGACTTTGATGAACTCGGTTCTTCCAATGTCGATGGCTACATTGACTTGATGATCAGTCTAATCAAAAAGGATGGCGTCATGTTTCTTGGCAATAAGAGAGCCGAATTTGCAACCCTCGAAAAGGTAGCTGGCAAAAGTTTTCACGCCCTAGGTAGCTGGAAAGGCCGAGAAGAGGGTGTTCCATCCGTTGCTGTGGTATTTGGACCGCAGTACGGCCCCATCAATGCACCAATGACCGTCGAAGCAATTGAAGCAGCCAAAGGTCTCAAGGAGGTCACAGATCTTGTGCTGGCTGGTTTCAGCTTTGATGTTGCGGCACAGGAAAGAGCGAAGGAGATGGACAGCCCTGCCTTCCGTATTCATTTGGCCCACATCCGACCAGACGTTTCACCGGGTATGCAGGGTTTGTTAAAAGAGACGCCCAACAGCCAACTATTCACGGTGTTTGGCCAGCCAGTCATTCGCCTACAGCCAGCCGGCGATGGTGAATACAAGGTAGAAATGGATGGCGTTTGCATTTACAACCCGCTGACCGGTGAAATCTCGGATACACCTAGCAAAAAGATTGCGGCTTGGTTCTTGGACACCGACTACGATGGCCGCTGTTTTTGCTTCTCACAGGCGTTTTTTCCAGACAAGACGGCCTGGGAAAAGATTTCAAAAGCTCTAGGCGATTCAATACCCGAAGGTGCGTTTGAAGCGTTTACAACATCCTGGCCGTTTAAGCCCGGGAAAAATAATCGCATAGCAGTGAAGGTAATTGATCCTCGCGGCAATGAGGTCATGGCCATCAAAACTCTTAACCCCTGATTCAGATGGCTAAAAAAGCAGCAGACCAACAGGAATTGCCGGATGATTTCATTCCAAAGCAGGCCGTACCAGATCCGGTAATCAATTCAGCCTTTGTAGAACCAACGCATCATTGGAAATACAAAGGCAGTGTTCCTGAAAAACATGCTGGTCGTCGTCCTGCGCAATACTGGTTTCAAACTAGGAAAACAGGTGCCAAGGATGCAGCAGACCTCTTTGCAGAAGAACAGGCTGACGATTTGCCATTGGTCAATGCTTTGCGTGATGATGTGAGACGTTGGAGAAATTCGGGCTATCGTGGGGCAACTCAAGTCACCAAAAACCTGTTGAAGTACTGGCTCGAAACCAGCCGTTCACGACGACTGTTCTTTTGCCAGCAAGAGGCTGTCGAGACATTGATTTACATTCTGGAATTGGCCATGCCTCGCAGGTTGGCGGCTTCAGGATTCCAAAAATTCGCAGTGACTCAGGAAAATTTTGAGAAGCTTTTTTTAGGCGAGAAACCTGACTTTGCCAATCTCTCAGATGAATACTTTCCCCGGTTGATTGATCCTGGACTGCCTGATCAGCTTGCCCTCCGTCGACTTGGTTGCAAGATGGCTACAGGGAGCGGCAAAACCACAGTAATGGCGATGCTCATTTCGTGGGCCTTCTGCAATCGTGGCGCAGCACCCAGCAGCACTTTTTTCCCAGATGCAGTGTTGGTGTGTGCACCCAATCTAACCGTTCGCAAGCGTCTGGAAGTATTAAAGCCAGAAAACGAGGACAACTACTATAAGTCATTTGACCTCATCCCACCCGCCTATCGTGATTATTTAAGCCGTGGACGTGTTCTGGTAACGAACTGGCATGTATTTGCTCCCAAGAGCCCAAATACAGAAGGCGGTTCATCCTATAAAATCGTTAACAAGGGTGAGGAACCGGCTGATGCGTTTACCAAAGACCGGCTTGGCGAACTGGCTAGCCGACTACCAATTCTTGTTCTTAATGATGAAGGACATCATTGCTGGCGTCCCAAAGCCATTACCGAAGCAGAACGCAAGGAGCTGGAACGTGGGCTTTCCAAATCTGAAATTGAAGCTTTGCGTGAGGATGAAGAAGAAGCTCGTGTATGGTTGGCTGGTCTCGACAAGATAAATAACTGCGGCCTGTTAGCTCCGGGATTCAATGGGATGCCACAACCCGGCATCTTGGCTACCGTGGACCTTTCAGCAACCCCCTTCTTTTTGGGCAATAGCGGCTATCCTGAAGGCAGTCCATTTCATTGGCTGGTGAGTGACTTTGGTTTGATTGACGCCATTGAATGCGGCATAACAAAAGTTCCACGGCTGCCTGTTCAAGACGAAGAGAAAAAAGTAGATGATGCTGGCAGACCAGATCCCAAATACTTCCGGCTGTGGAAGAACATCAAGGAACAGGCCAAACCTACGGAACGCGTCAAAAACACAATTAAGCCTGACGCAATTTTTACTTACGCTCAGGATGCTTTGACTACACTGGCTTCGCAATGGTTGAAGCGGTTCAAAGAAATCCAGGACATCGATCCACAGGCTGTACCGCCAGTGATGATTATTGTTTGTGACACTACCGAAACGTCGCAAATCTTCTTTGAGCGCATTTCTGGTCAGCGCGATGTGGACGTGCCCAACCCTGAAACTGGCGAGTTAGAAAAGAAAACAATTTATGGCCAGAACCCATTGCTAGCTGAATTCGCCAACAGTGAAACAGAAGAAGTCACGATTCGGATTGATTCTAAACGACTGGCTCAGTTGGACGCTGAAGGCGATGAAAGCAAAGATGAGGCTACCAAGCGATTGCGCGAAATCATTGATACCGTAGGTAAGCATGGCAAGCCTGGTGCTAAAATTCGTTGCGTTGTATCTGTCTCAATGCTTACAGAAGGTTGGGACGCCAACACGGTCAGTCACGTTCTGGGTGTACGCGCCTTCGGTAGCCAATTGCTATGTGAGCAGGTTGTTGGACGCGGCTTACGCAGGCGTAGTTATGTCCCTGATCCTGAGACTGGACTGTTGCCGGCAGAATACGTGGACGTTTACGGCATTCCGTTCTCGTTGATTCCTTACAAGGGACAACCAAAGACAACCGAAGGTCCCGACTTGGTTTACACGCCAGTTTTTGCCCTTGAGGAGCGTGCTGCTTTTGTGGGCTTGCTTCGAAAAAACGGACAGTAAAATCGAGTCATTTGGTTAATTGTTTTTGGCTTCGAAGTCAACTGGGGACAGGAAATTAAGGGCGCTATGGAGGCGCTTGGGATTATAGAAACATTCGATGTAATCGAAGATGGCGGTGCGTGCTTCTTGGTGGGTGGTGAACCGCCGGCGATAGACCAGTTCCCATTTGAGGGTGCTCCAGAAGCTTTCCATGGTGGCATTATCGTAGCAATTACCCTTGCGGCTCATGGAGGCGATGAGGCCCGACCGGGCCAGGGCGTGGCGATAATCGGCGGCGGCGTATTGAACCCCGCGATCGGAGTGGCAGAGGAGGTTGGCGGGCGGTTGGCGATGCAGGAGCGCCATGGCCAAAGCTTGTAAAACCAAGGCGGTGTCGATCCGGTGGCTCATGGCCCAGCCGACGATTTTGCGGCTGTAAAGGTCAAGGACGGCGGCCAGATAAAGCCAGCCTTCGCCGGTCTGGATGTAGGTGATGTCCACGACCCAGATTTGATTGGGCGCGGTGACTTTAGGGGCCTGCGCCAGGTGATTAGGCGCGATGGGGTGATCGTGGTTGCTGTCAGTAGTTTGGACGC
>Ga0208507_1001425_pt1 | contig 13390 bp, 15 predicted proteins | sample CryBogCBH12Aug01_FD_184626 | JGI IMG/M metagenome (GOLD analysis project Ga0208507, IMG submission 184626) | Freshwater microbial communities from Crystal Bog, Wisconsin, USA - CBH12Aug09.1 (SPAdes) (version 2) | ecosystem: Environmental > Aquatic > Freshwater > Lake | place: Crystal Bog... | reverse complement strand
GGTCGGGGCCCCCAATCTGGTGCGCGGCGGCTCCCATTCGGGCAACATCTCGGCCGCCGAATTGGCCGAGCATCGCTGCCTGGACATGCTGTCGTCGGATTATGTGCCGGTCAGCCTGTTGCACGGTGCCTTTTTGCTGGTGCAATTGGGCTATCCGCTGCCGGAGGCGGTGGCGACGGTGAGCGGAATTCCGGCCGCGGTGGCCGGCTTGGGGGATCGCGGTGCCATCCAGTCGGGCAAACGCGCCGATCTGCTCCGGGTCACCGATCACGACGGTTTGCCGGTAGTGCGCGCCGTCTGGCGCGAAGGCGAACGGGTGGCCTAAAAAAAGAGTTTCCGCAGGCGGCCCGAGAGGATGTCGATCACCGATACGGTGATCACCACGATGATCATCACGGCACCCGTTTCGGCGAAATAGAAGCCGCGAATGATTTCCCACAACACCACGCCGATGCCACCGGCGCCGACCATGCCGACCACGGTGGCCGAGCGGACGTTGGATTCGAAACGGTAAAGTGAATAGGAGATCCATAGCGGCAGCACCTGGGGGATTACGCCATAGGCGATTTCCTCCAGGATGCCGGCGCCGGTGGCGCGAATGCCCTCGACCGGGCGCGGGTCGATGGCTTCCACCGCTTCCGAAAACAGTTTGGCGAGGATGCCGGTGGTGTGGACGAACAGCGCCAGGACACCGGCGAACGGGCCCAATCCCACCACCACCACGAACAGCATGGCGAAGACCATTTCGTTGATGGCGCGGAAGGAGTCCATCAGGCGGCGCACCGGCTGGCAGAGCCACCAGGGCGCGATATTGGCCGAGCACAGGAGGCCCAGGGGAATGGCGGCGACCACCGCCAGCGCCGTTCCCCAGACGGCGATCTGCAGGGTGACGGCCATTTCCTTGAGGTAATAGCGCCAGTCATGAAAGTTCGGGGGAAAGAAGTCCTTGAGAAAGGTGCCCATGTTGCCGGCGTCGGACACCAGCGCCATGGGCCGCATTTCCGCGCCCTCCCAGGACCATGCCAGGAGGGCCAACAGGCCGGCGTAGAACAGGCTCTTTGACAGAGCCTGCCGATGGTTCGGCAAGGTGTGTTGGAGAGCGCCGGCCACCGAGGTTATTTGCTTGAGGCCATTTTCTTCTGCAGCTCGCCAAGCTGCAGGTCGATCTCGGTAATCTTTACCTTCTTCTCTTCAACACTGAGCTTTTCGTCATTTTCGACCTTCGCCCGGGCCTTGAACAGTTCCAGCTGCCGGATCGGCAACAATTGATCATTGCTGGAGGGCTCGAACCCGGACCATTTCAGAGCGGCGAGAACCTGCTTGTCATGCTCGGCGTCGCCGCCGGTTTTGCCGTAACTGGTCAAAAAATTATAGATCTTGGTCTTGGTTTCCTTGGGCAGGTCCTTGCGCCAGACGATCGGATCGGCGGGAATCAGCGGCGACGTCCAGACGATGCGGATGTCCTTGAAGCGGTCCGGCATGCGATCCTGGATGCGCGCCATTTCCTCGGTATTGTTGGTGGCGATGTCGACCTGCTTGTTCAGCACCGCCATGGCATTGGTTTCGTGATTGGCGGAGACGACCCGTTTGAAATGAGTCTTGGGATCGATTTTGTTGAGGGCGAAAACATAATATCCCGGCACCAGAAAACCCGAGGTCGAATTGGGATCGCCGTTGCCGAAAGTGTATTTCCCTGGGCTTTTGATGACGTCATCCAGCGTGTGGATGTCGCTGTCGCGATGGGTGATGAGCAGCGACCAATAGCCCGGTTCGCCGTTCAGCGTCACCACATGGGCGAAAATTTCACCGTCGGCGCGGTCCACCGCCTCCATGGCGGATTTGTTGCCGTACCAGGCGAGTTGAACCTTGTTGAACCGCATGCCCTCGATGATCCCGGCATAGTCGGAGGCAAAGAACGCCTTGACCTTGAGCCCGGTGCGCTTCTCCATATCGGCCAGGAAGGGCTCCCATTCATTCTTCAGATTGGTGCTGGATTCGGTGGAAATGACGCCGAACACGATGTCGTCGTCGGCGGCCCTGGCGGGGGTGGCGGACAATAGGGTGCCGACGATCATCAGCGCGGCAAGGAACCTTGGCAGCATTGCGGTCTCCGTTGTCTTGGTGGCGATCAGATTGCGGCGGTTGCGGCTTGCAGCCGGTGGCCGCCGAGGAAGGAATTGACGCCCAGGGTGAGGTCGCCGCCGTCGTCCAGGTCCCAGGCCTCGGCACCGTAAAGAGCCTTCAGCGAGGCCGGGGTCAGGGCGGAACTGGCGCCGTCATAGACGATCTCACCGTCTTTGAGGGCGATGGTGCGCGGACAGTATTTCAGCGCGAAATCGACCTGATGCAGGGAAACGACGATCGTGGTGCCGTCCTCCTGATTGATCCTGGCCAGGGTTTCCATGATCCGGCGGGACGATTCCGGATCCAGCGAGGCAATGGGTTCGTCGGCCAGCACCACTTCCGCCTGTTGCACCAGGGTACGGGCGATGGCGGCCCGCTGTTGCTGTCCCCCGGACAAGGTCGAGGCGCGTTGCCGGCTCTGTTCGGCAATGCCGACGCGGGCCAGCGCCGCCCGCGCGCGGTCGCGCTGTTCGGCGGTGAAGCAGCCGCTGAGGGACCGCCAGATCGGCATGCGGCCGAGACAGCCGGCCAGCACATTGGTTTCCACCGACAGGCGGGCAACCAGATTGAACTGCTGAAAAATGAAGCCGACACGGCTACGGGTCCGCCGCACATCGGCGGCCAGCCGACCACGCCTTTGCACCCGGCGGCCGAGTACTTCGACCTCGCCTGCATCGGTGTCGCCGGTTTCCAGTCCGCAGAAATGGCGCAGCAAAGTGGATTTCCCCGATCCGGAAGCGCCGATCATGGCGACCATCTCGCCGGGCGCGATATCCAGGCTGACCCTCTTCAGCGCCGGGCGTCCGGAAAACGTTTTCGACAGATCGGCCACTTTGATCGCCATGGGCATGACTCCCGGTTCACAGGATATTTTCTGCCAGGTAAGTCTATCGTGAGTGCTGGGCGGGCCTCATGTCACTTCAGTGAAGTATTTGTTAAGGATCGGTTGCAGAAATTGCTCAGTGGCTAACATCGAGGTCAAAATATTGACAAAGTCGTCGACGCTGTCGGCCAGGTCGCCGGCGTTGACGATGGTCCGGACGTCGTCACCCGACACCGGAATCTCGTCGGCCCGACGCAGGCGCCGGGCGATATCTCCGGCGGATTCCCGCCCCCGACCTGCCAGGCGCCGGGCGCGCAGTTCAGGCGGTGCATCGATGACGACCACCAGAACCGGCGCCAGACGCTGCCGGGCGGCGGCGATCACCGTCCGCGAAACGTTGACCACCACCGGATAGCCGGCGGCGAGAAGGTCGGCGTAGTCCCGGGAAATCCCATAACCCTGGCCATGGGCGGTCCAGGATAGGCAAAAGCGATCTTCGGCGGCGAGACGATCGAATTCGGCGGTCGAGACCGCGATATGCTCTTCGCCCGGTCCCGACGGTCGGGTCACCATGCGCCGGGCAAATTGAACGCGGCCATCCAAACGTTTTGCGGCTTCCGTCATGACGCTGTCCTTGCCGGCGCCGCTTGGACCGACCACCAGGACCAGGGTGCCACGGTTTCCGGCCATGGTTCAGCGGTCGTATTTGGCGGCAAAGGCCGCGGCGTCGAGGCGACGGAAATCGGACAGGGTCTCGGCCATGCGATGATGTGGCCAGTCCCACCAGGCAATGCGCATCAGGCGCTCGGCCACCGCCTGGTCGCAGCGCCGGCGCAGGACTTTGGCCGGCACGCCGGCGACGACGGTATAGGCCGGGACGTCGGCGGTGACGATGGCGCCGGCGCCGACGGCGGCACCTGTGCCGATGCTGACTCCGGGCAGGACGATGGCGGCGTGGCCGATCCACACGTCATGGCCGATGCTGACCCTATGGGCGCGGCGCCAGTCAAAGAAGGCGTCGTCATCGTCCGCGCCCAGGCCATAGGACCGGCTGCGATAGGTGAAGTGATGGGCGCTGGCCCGCTCCAGCGGATGGTTGCCGGGGTTTATGCGGACATGCGAGGCGATGGAGCAGAACTTGCCGATCTCAGAATAAATAATATCGCAGTCTTCCATGACATAGGAATAGTCACCGAGCTTGGTTTCGCTCATTGATGACCGTGCATGCACAGCGGTGTAGGATCCCAAAAGTGAATCAGTGACCTGAGCGCTGTCGTCGATCCAGGGTGAAAGGCCAAGCTTCGCTTCTTCGGTGCCCATGGTCGCCTTGATCCGTGAGAGCTGTCGGGACGGGGCACCACAACAGCACAAATGGGCATCGTGTTGATCTGACAGTTTTGTTGCAGTTGGGGCGGGATCTTGTAAACGATATCGCTTCGATATATATTTATCGGTGACGAGGGGGCGATGCGATGATTGTGGCGTTCGTTCAGACCAAAGGCGGCGTCGGCAAGACCACCCTGGCGGTCAATCTGGCGGTCGAGCGCGTCAAGCGGGCCGGCCGCAACGTGCTGCTGGTGGATGCCGACGAGCAGGGCACCGCCTCGGATTTCACCGCCATCCGCAGCGAGCGTCTGGGCGCCGCCGGGTTCGTCCTGCTGCAGGCCAGCGGCGGTGAGGTGCGGGACCAGGTGCTGAAGCTTGGTCCGGGCTTCGACGACATTCTGATCGATGCCGGCGGGCGCGACACCGCGTCGCTGCGCGCCACCCTGACGGTCGCCGACATTGTGGTGGTGCCCTTCCAGCCGCGAAGTTTCGATGTCTGGACCCTCGACAAGGTGGCGGCGCTGATCGCCGAGGCCAAGGCCCTCAACCCCCGACTGCGGGCTTATGCGGTGCTGAATTGCGCCGATCCGCAGGGCCAGGACAATGTCGAGGCGGCCGAGGCCCTGGCCGACAATCGGCAGATCCGCTATCTCGACGCGCCGCTGGTGCGCCGCAAGGCTTTCCCCAACTGCAACGCCGTCGGGTTGGGGGTGCTGGAATCGCCGCAACCCGACCGCAAGGCCTGCAAGGAATTGATCGACCTGGCTGAAAAATTGTTTACCCTTACCCCTCGTTCCTCTCGCCGTTGAAGGAGCTCAAAGACCATGACCATCACCAAGAAGCCCGCCTCGCCGCCCAAGCCGGCGCCTCAGCCGAAAGCCAAACCCAAGGCCAAGCCAAAAGCGGAGAAGAAGGCGGAAAAGGCGGCCGATGCCTTTATCCAGGCGGCGGATCACGCGGCCCCGGCGAAAAAGCCGCGGCGGGTGAAGGCGCCGGCGGAAACGGCCGTGGCCGCGGTGCCGGCCGAGACGTCCTCTGACAAGAGCAAGGGCAAGAGCAAGGACAAGGGCAAAGGCAAGGACAAGGACAAGAAAAAGAAGAAGAGCAAAAACAAGGAGGCCGTGATCATTCGCTTCGAAAAGGCTCAGCTGAAGCAGATCGACACCGCCTCCGACGCTCTCGGGCTGTCGCGCGCCGCCTGGGTGCGGATGATCGTCGCCAAGGCTTTGCCGACGAAATAGGGTTCCCCGCGTGACCACGCCGGATATATCGCTGTCCGCCCTGCCCCAGGAGACACTGACGGTCAGAACGCTGCTGGTCGGCGAACGGATCGATACCAGGAATCTCGAACAGGGCTCGGTATTGGCCACCGCGCCGCTGACCATCCGCGCCGGCCGACAGGGCCGCGCCGTGCTGTTCCGCTATGGCGTCTGCGTCCTCTTCGACCTCGATCCGCTCGAGGAGGACAGCTTTCTGACCTCGCTGAAACGTCTGGTGGTCGATCCCGTCAATCCGCCGGAGACCGAGGAGACCCGGCTTTACCTGCATCCGGGCGGCGAGGATCGGGTTGAACGGTCGGGGGCCATCGTGCTGGCCGAGGCCAATCCCGAGCGGCTGCAGCTGGTGGCCGACATTCTGGCCAAGAATGCGGTTCTCGATCATTACGAAACCCAGCTAAGCGCCGTCTTCGACAGCATCGAACCGCTGGCCGCGACCTTGCAGCGCAAAGGCGACCTGTTCGGCAAGGGCAAAGGCCTGCTGAAGCAGATCGGCGGCGTGCTGCTGACCCAGCACCGGATGGTCGGGCGGGTCGAGGTGCAGGACAAGCCCGAGGTGCTGTGGGAAAGCCCGGCCCTCGAGCGGTTCTATCTGCGGCTCGAGGACGAATACGAGCTGAGCGAGCGCAGCCGGGCGCTGGACCGCAAGCTCGATCTCATCAGCCGCACCGTCGAGACGGTTTTCGAGCTGATGCAGAACCACCGCAGCATGCGCATCGAATTGTACATCCTGGTGCTGATCGTCATCGAGACCCTGCTGTCCCTGGTCGATGTGGCGATGCGGCTGCGCGGATGAGCCTGAGGCGGCTCTAACCCCAAAGATGCACAATCTGTTAGCTTAAAATTAACTTTTTGTTAACATTTTGAGAGCAGCCTTCTCGGCAGCTTCAGGAATTACGATCGGACAAACCCTTTCGTCCGATCCGGGAGGGAAGGGGTCCCCCGCCTCTTCCCTCCTACTTTTGTCGCTTCCCCTTATCGCGGACCGCATGCCATAAGCTTGGCATGTCCGAAACGCCTCCCAGTTCCCGGCGCCTGCTGATCTGCGCCGATGATTACGCCATCTCGCCGGCGGTCAGCGCCGGCATCCGCGAACTCGCCCTGGCCGGTCGCCTGTCGGCCACCGGGGTGATGACCTGCATGCGCCACTGGTCGGCGGAGGCGCCGGCCTTGCGTCCGCTGGTGGGGCGCATCGCCGTCGGACTGCATTTCACCCTGACCGATCAGGCGCCGCTGGGGCCGATGCCGGTGCTGGCGCCGGCCGGGCGCCTGCCGCCGATCGCCAGGCTGGTCACCCTGGGCCTGTTCGGCAGGCTGCCGGGCGGAGAAATCGCCGCCGAACTGGACCGCCAGCTGGACGCCTTCGAGAGCCATTTCGGGGCGCCGCCGGATTTCATCGACGGGCACCAGCATGTGCATCTGTTTCCCGGCGTCTGGCCCCTGGTGCTGGCCGCCTTCGACCGTCGTCTCGATCCCCGCCGCTGCTGGCTGCGCGATTGCACCGAGACCGGCCTGTGGCGCCGCCCGGACGCCGTCAAGGCGGCGATCATCGACCGCTTCGGCCGCGCTCTCGCCCGCGGCGCCAAGGCCCGCGGCATCCGCTGCAACCGAGGCTTCTCCGGGTTCTACGATATTGGCCGGCACAGCCTGGCCGAGGCTTTCCCGGCGATGGTGGCCGGCGCCGCCGACGGCCATCTGCTGATGGTGCATCCCGGCCATGTCGACGAGGCGCTGCGGGCTTGCGACAGCCTGACCGAACCGCGTCAGGCCGAGTGGGACTTCCTTGCCGGCCCGGACCTGCCGGCCTGCCTTGAGCGGCTGGGGCTGGTCATCGCCGGCCGCGAGACCCCGCCATGAGGGTCGAGGCCTTCGACTTCGAGCTGCCGCGCGAGTGCATCGCCGAGCGGCCGGCCCATCCCCGCGACAGCGCCCGCCTGCTGGAGATCCGTCCGCGGGGCTGGACCGACACCGCTATTGCCAGCCTGCCCGAGTTGCTGCTGCCGGGCGATTTGCTGGTGGTCAACGACACCAGGGTGATCCCGGCCCGCCTGCGCGGCCGGCGCGGTGCCGGCGGCGTCGAGATTACCGTCCACCAGGCGGAGGCGCCTCTTCGCTGGCGGGCCTTCGCCCGCCCGGCCAAGAAACTGGCGGTGGGCGACATCATCCAGTTCACCGAGGATTTCCGCGCCGTGGTCAGCGGCAAGGGCGAGGGCGGCGAGGTGATGCTGGACTTCGACTGTCCCGGCGACGATTTTCTCGCCGCCCTCGAGCGCTGCGGCGAGATGCCGCTGCCGCCTTACATCAAGCGGCCGGCCGGCGCCGATGCGGGCGATCGCGACGATTACCAGACCATGTTCGCGGCGCGGCCGGGGGCGGTGGCGGCACCTACCGCCGGGCTGCATTTCACCCCGGAGCTGCTGGCGGCGCTGGACAAGCGCGGGATCGAGAGATTGGCGGTGACCCTGCATGTCGGCGCCGGCACCTTTCTGCCGGTCAAAGCCGAGGATACCCGGGATCACCGCATGCATGCCGAGCAGGGCCGCCTCGACGCCGCCGCGGCCGAGCGCATCAACGCCGCCAGGGCGGCCGGCCGTCGGATCGTCGCCGTCGGCACGACCTCGCTCAGGCTGCTGGAATCGGCCACCGGCGCCGATGGCCGGGTGCAACCCTTCGCCGGCGCCACCGACATCTTCATCACCCCCGGCTATGGTTTTCGCGCTGTCGACCTGCTGTTGACCAATTTTCATCTGCCGCGCTCGACGCTGTTCATGCTGGTGGCGGCGTTCGCCGGCCTGGAGCGGATGCAGGCGGCCTATCGGCATGCGGTGGACAGCGGCTATCGGTTTTATTCCTACGGCGACGCCTGTCTTTTGCATCGGGGGCCATCATGAGCGGATGCGGCTTTTCGATCGGCGCCGTCGACGGCGCCGCCCGCACCGGCCTTCTGGTCACCGCCCATGGCGAGGTACCCACCCCGGCCTTTATGCCGGTCGGCACGGCGGCCACCGTCAAGGCGATGACGCCCGAGGCGGTCGAGGCCACCGGCGCCCGCATGGTGCTCGGCAACACCTATCACCTGATGTTGCGGCCCGGCGCCGAGCGGGTGGAGCGGCTGGGCGGCCTGCACCGGTTCATGCATTGGCCGGGGCCGATCCTCACCGATTCGGGCGGCTTCCAGGTGATGAGCCTGTCCAAGTTGCGAAAGATGGACGAGACCGGGGTGACCTTTCAGTCGCATCTCGACGGCAGCAGCCATTTGCTGACGCCGGAACGGTCGATGGCGATCCAGCGCCAGCTGGATGCCGACATCACCATGGCCTTCGACGAATGCACGCCCTTTCCGGCCAGTCCCGAGCAGGCCGCCCAGTCCATGCGGCTGTCCATGCGCTGGGCCGCCCGATCCCGCGAGGCGTTCGTCGCCCGGCCCGGCTATGGGCTGTTCGGTATCGTCCAGGGCGGCGTCTATCCGGAGTTGCGCGCCGAATCGGCGGCGCAGTTGCTGGCGCTCGGCTTCGACGGCTATGCGGTCGGCGGCCTGGCGGTCGGCGAAGGCCAGGCCGAGATGTTCCGCGTGCTCGACGTCACCGTGCCGCTGCTGCCGGCGGACCGGCCCCGCTATCTGATGGGAGTCGGCAAGCCGTCCGACATCGTCGGCGCCGTCTGCCGCGGTATCGATATGTTCGACTGCGTGTTGCCGACCCGCTCGGGGCGGACCGGCCAGGCCTTCACCCGTCACGGCACCGTCAATATCCGCAACGCCCGCCACCAGGACGATCCGCGACCGCTGGACGCGCTGTGCGGCTGTCCGGCCTGCGTCCATTACAGCCGGGCCTATCTGCATCATCTGGCGAAAGCCGAAGAGGTCTTGGGGTTGATGCTGCTGACCTGGCACAATCTGCATTATTATCAGGATCTGATGCGGGGATTGCGCGACGCCATCACCGCCGGCCGCCTGGGCGATTTTGCCCGCGACGCCCTGGCCGCCGAGGCGGCCGGCGATATCGAACCGTTGTGAGGATGCATGGCTGACGGTCTTACTCAACTCGGCAAACCGACGAAAATGCCGGCCTCGCCGGGCGAGGCGGTGCTGGAGACGGTGGCCAACCCCCATCCCGGCACGCTTTATCTGGTGCGGTTCGCGGCGCCGGAATTCACCTCGTTGTGTCCAATCACCGGCCAACCGGATTTCGCCCATCTGGTCATCGACTATGTGCCCCGGGATCTGCTGCTGGAAAGCAAGTCGCTGAAGCTGTTTCTCGGCAGCTATCGGTCGGTCGGCGCCTTCCACGAGGACTGCACCCTGGCCATCGCCAAGCGGCTGGTGGCGGAATTGGCGCCGCACTGGCTGCGCATCGGCGGCTATTGGTATCCGCGCGGCGGCATGCCCATCGATGTCTTCTGGCAAACCGGCGTCCCGCCCGCCGGGCTGTGGGTTCCCGACCAGGGGGTGGCGGCCTATCGCGGCCGCGGCTGATGCGGGATGCCATCCGCGCCAAGGCGCTGGAGCTGGGCTTCGCCGAGGTGGCGGTTGCCCCCGTGGCGGCGGCCGGCGGCATGGCCGCCGACCTCGCCGGCTATCTTGCCGAGGGACGCCATGGCGAAATGGCCTGGATGGCGGAGAAGGCGGATCGCCGCGCCGATCCCGCGGTCCTCTGGCCGGAGGCCCGCAGCGTCATCCTGGCCGCCGAGAATTACGGCCCCGCCGGTGATCCGCTGGCCCTGTTGCGCCATCCCGAGCGCGGCAATATCAGTGTCTATGCGCGGGGCGCCGACTACCACGATGTTCTCAAGAGACGCCTCAAGGCCCTGGCCCGCTGGCTGGTCGGCGAATTCGGCGGCGAGGTCAAGGTTTTCACCGACACCGCGCCGGTGATGGAGAAGCCGCTGGCCGCCCGCGCCGGTCTCGGCTGGCAGGGCCGGCATACCAATCTGGTGTCGCGGCGCTTCGGTTCCTGGCTGTTCCTCGGCGAGATCTTCACCACCTTGCCGCTGGCCGCCGACGCGGCGGAAGGCGATCATTGCGGCAGTTGCCGGGCCTGCGAAGCCGCCTGTCCGACCGGCGCCCTGGCCGGCGGGCGGATCGAGCCCCGGCGCTGCGTCTCCTATCTCACCATCGAATATGCCGGGGTCATCGCTGCCGGCCTGCGCCGGTCGATGGGCAATCGCATCTATGGCTGCGACGACTGCCTGGCCGTCTGTCCGTGGAACAAATTTGCCCGTCCGACCGGTGAGTCCGCCTATCTGCCGCGGGCCGAGCTGAGCGCCCCGCGCCTGGCCGACCTGGCCGGTCTGGACGACGCGGCCTTTCGCAAGCTGTTCGCCGGTTCGCCGATCAAGCGCGTCGGCCGCGACCGCTTTCTGCGCAATGTGCTGATCGCGCTGGGCAACAGCGGACGAGCCGATCTGGCTGCGGCGGTCATTGCCAGGCTGGAGGATCCGGCGCCGCTGGTGCGCGGCATGGCCGTCTGGGCTGCGTGCCGGCTGCTGCCGGACGACGAATGGATGGTCTTGCGACAACGCTACCGACCCGGCGAAACCGACCTCGCGGTGCTTGCCGAATGGGGGTCGTGACCCCTTCTCCCGCGGCGGGAGAAGGGGGGTGCTATTTGTTGTCGCTGGCCAGGGCGCGGGCCAACTGGCTGAGCGCTTCCTGGTGGCGTTCGTTGCTGATGATGGAGAAATTGCGAGCCAATTCCAGGCACATCCGTTGGCGGGCGGTCAGGTCCGGCGTGCGCTGGGTTTCCAGTCCGTCGAAGAAATATCCGACCGGAACCCCAAGGACATGGGCGATTTCATAGAGCCGCCCGGCGGAAATGCGGTTGATGCCGCGTTCGTATTTATGCGCCTGCTGATAGGTCACGCCGATCAGGTCGGCCATCTGTTGCTGGCTGAAGCCCAACATGATCCGCCGTTCGCGGATGCGGGCCCCGACATGACGGTCGGTGTCATTGGCGCGGTTGAGAGGTTTGGACGATTTGGGGTCGGTGCCGTTCGGCATGATCTTGACTTGATTGCTCATGGTGCCTTCGAAATGAGGGTCATCGGTTGGTGTCGTCATGGCAAGTCTGTCCTTAGCTCATTATTCGGATTTTCCGCCTCAGGCAACTAAATAATTCATATTGTTGCCCAATCGTTCTCCACGAGACCGTAATTATCAAACAACAAAACCGACTTAATTATAAAAATCTAATAAAAGCCGATTTCGCCGACCTGTTTTTTCGTGTTGACGGTCGTGTAGTCGATAATGCCGGTCGCTTCAACAGGGCGCTCAGTCTCTAATCCCTTGCAGAGATCGGCATCAAGGCCGGGTATCCTTGACCCGGTCGGGAGTCACAGCTCCCCAGCTGCGGCCGGCTATATTTAAGCTGCGCCGGTCCGTTCTGTTGCAATAGTCAAATAGGTATACGCCTGTTCAACGTCCAGCCATTTTTTTACTTTTTTTCGCCGGCTCTCCCTGCCGGTCTTGGGCGCAAAGCGGCGGAAACAGTTGGCGTCCGGATTCGTCGCAACACCGGCGCTTCAGGCCAGTGCCACTGATTTCTTCACAGGCTCGGAACGGCCGCTATTTTTTCAGTTTGGTCAGGTCGTCGAGTTGCTGCTGCATCACCGACAGACGGTTCTGCAGGGCCTGCACCGCCGCCTGGGGGGTGCCCGGCTCGCCCTGGACGCCGTCTTCGCCGGCGCCGTAGAACGGAGTGAACATTTTCATCGCGCTCTCGAAAAACGCGATGTTCTGTTTGTTCATTTCCTCGATCGGATTAAATGGAAACAGTCCGTCGAGAGCATTTTGCATGTATTGACGCATCTGTTCTTCATTACGATGAAATGCCTGCATGCTGTATTCGAGATAACGGGGCACCAGGCCGCCGAGGGAATCGCCATAAAAACCAATCAGTTGGCGCAGGAATGGGATCGGCAGAAGATTCTGCCCGCCCTTGGCCTCTTCCTCGACGATGATCTGCGTCAGGACCGAGCGGGTGATGTCTTCCCCGGTTTTGGCATCGTAAACAACGAAATCGTCGTTGTTTTTGACCATCTGGCACAGGTGATCCAGGGTCACGTAGCTGCTGGTCGCAGTATTGTAAAGGCGACGGTTGGCATACTTCTTTATGGTGATGGGGCTCGCAGCGTTTGACATGTGGATCCTGAGTCCGGAGGCAGCCCTTGGCAGTTTAACAGGTTTTTGCCAAAAATTAATGCCCCGCGAAATTTTTTTGCGGGTTTTCACCCCGGTCCATGGGATGACCATCGACCTTGCCCGCTGGCCAATGACAAAAGGCTTGGAGTATAGTCGGGCATGACGGATGTCCCTGATATGGAACGACTGGCCCGGCGGTACCTCGACCTCTGGCAGCATCAGTTGGCGGCGGTGGCGGGTGATCCCGCTCTGGCCGAGGAACTGGCCAAGGCGTTCGTTGCCTTCAACCGTGGGGCCGCGGCCTGGGCCGCCGCCGCCGGAAGCCGGGCCGCACCCCAAGCAGATGGCGCGCATGACCCAAAGTCCAGATCTTCCTCCCCCGCCGAGCCGTCCCGGGCCGCGCCCGCTGCCGCTGCATCTGATGGCCCAGGCCTCGACCCTGTTCACCTCCTGGGCCGCATTGCCGAGTTGGAGGAGCGGGTCCTTCGCCTGGAAGCCGCATCTGCAACCCGAAGCCAACCGCCTCAGGCAGGACCTCGACGCCGTCGGGGCTGACGCCTTCGAAGCCGCCCTGGCTGTCGAGAGCCGGCGGCGCATCGACGATTTTCTTGCCGGCATCGAGGCCTATCGCCGACATCCCTACCAGCGCCGGCTGCCGGAGGTGCCGGTGCTGTGGCAGGACGGAACCACCCGGCTAGAAAA
>Ga0208507_1001424_pt1 | contig 13394 bp, 6 predicted proteins | sample CryBogCBH12Aug01_FD_184626 | JGI IMG/M metagenome (GOLD analysis project Ga0208507, IMG submission 184626) | Freshwater microbial communities from Crystal Bog, Wisconsin, USA - CBH12Aug09.1 (SPAdes) (version 2) | ecosystem: Environmental > Aquatic > Freshwater > Lake | place: Crystal Bog... | reverse complement strand
GATTCCCGGTCTGCGTCACCACCTTGGATTTTTTTGCCAAAGCACGGAGCTGCCGGGTTTCGGCCACGCTATGCGTGAGTGGTTTTTCACAGTAAACATGCTTTTCCGCCTGGATGGCAGCGGTGCATATGCTGGCATGCCAGTGATCGGGTGTCGCAACCACCACTGCGTTGAGCGACTTTTCCTGTTGAAAAAGTTCCCGATAATCCCTGTAAGGTTTGGCGCCGGACAAAAAGTCGCCGAACGTTTTTTGGGTGGCCGCTATCCGCTGCGCATCCACATCGCACAGCGCGACAATGTTCTGACCCGCGCTCTTGATTTCCGAGATCAGCCCCTGCATCTGGTTGCCTAAACCAATGCAGGCGATATTGAGCTTTTTGTCCGCCGGTTCGGCTCCAAACGAAGACGGACGGCAGAGCAATGGCGCCGTCAGGACTGCGAGCACGGCTTTTGAACTGCGAACCACGAAGGTCCGCCGGGGTATCTTTCCAAAGGGCATGGCCTGTTCCTTTCGTTATGTTGCTGTTCTCGGGGGCGATTATCCGATCTTAAAATTGTCCAGGTTGCGGCTGTTTCCAGGGCCAAGATATATTGATTCCAGCCACGTGCTACCCAATATATCGCAACGGAAAGCGCCCGGCGTTCGATTCGTAACAGTTGCGTTTTTCAAACGTCGGGACACTGAGTGTTAACTAGACTTGAAGATGCTGTTGACCAGCGAACAGACAACGATGAACCGATCATCCCGCTTTTTAAGCGCCAGCCTCTTGCCCGTGGTCGTGGTGTTTGCCTTGGGCGCGGGCGCGCGTGCCGCTGGTTCAGCAAAGCGGCCCAATATTCTTGTCATCCTCACCGACGATCAAGGCCGAGGCGATTACAGCGATTTTGGAACCCGAGATATCAGGACGCCGCAGATGGACCGAATGTTCCGTGAGGGAATGTCCTTCCAGAATTTTCTGGCGAATAGTTGTGTTTGTTCGCCGACGCGAGCGGCGTTACTGACCGGATGCTATCCGGATCGCGTCGGTGTTCCAGGAGTGATTCGAGAAGAAAACACCACTGATGACTCCTGGGGATTTCTTGATCCGAATGTTCGATTGCTCCCACAACTGCTCAAATCAGCCGGCTATCATACGGCAATCATTGGAAAATGGCATCTCGGCACGGCTTCGCCGAACACCCCCAACGAACGCGGCTTTGATTTCTTCCACGGTTTTCTTGGGGACATGATGGATGATTATTGGGCCCATACGCGGAACGGCCACAATTATATGCGCCTAAACGGAACGGTCATTGATCCCAAAGGGCACGCAACGGATATTTTTACCGGCTGGGCTTGCGAGTATCTCGAAGAACGCGCGAAAGCCGGCGGCCCCTTCTTCCTTTATCTGGCATACAACGCGCCCCATCAGCCCATTCAACCACCGTCAGACTGGCTTCAAAAGGTCAAGCTACGGGAACCCCGCCTATCCGACAAGCGCGCCAAGCTCGTCGCGTTGATAGAACACCTTGATTCAGGCATCGGCAAAGTGCTGGACGCGCTCGATCGCACCGGTTTAGCAACGAACACTCTCGTCATTTTCAGTTCGGACAACGGCGGTGTGCTCGCTGTCGGTGCCAATAATGGTCCGTGGCGCGGGGAAAAAGGTCATGTGTATGAAGGCGGTTTGCGGGTGCCGGGGGCCGCACGCTGGCCGGGACACATCCAATCTGGTAGCCGCACCGAACGACTCACCATGACGATGGACATCTTTCCCACAGTTTGCGCCGTCGCCGGCGTGACGCCGCCACCGCACATTGACGGAGTGAGTTTCTTGCCGACCCTGCTCGGCGAGAGCGCAGGTCCAAGCGGACGCCAATGCTATTTCGTCCGGCGCGAAGGCGGCCCCAATTACATCGGCAAGACGATTGAAGCCATTCGCTCCGGTGAATGGAAGCTGCTACAAGACAGCCCATTTGCCCCGCTCGAACTTTACAACCTGCGAACTGACCCGCTCGAAGTCACAAATCTGGCAGCGAGGGAAAGTGGGGTTTTCAATGATCTGTCCCTTGCATTGCGCACACAAATCCAGCGCGGAGGCAGTGTACCCTGGCAGCCACCTGTGAAATGACGCCATTGATCCTTTTGACCGTGAAACCGTTCTCTACATGCGGTTGACATTTGCCTTGTATGAAAAACGCCACTAGCACGCATCAAACGCCGCAGACATCGGCTGGTTTAATATATGAGTCACCATGAAATTCCATTCGACACCATGAATTTCATCGGCTTTGCTTTTCGCCGTGCATTACAACCTTTCATTAGCGCTACCGACCCAGCCATAGGGGTGATGAAGTTTTCTCGCCTGCCTCAAAATGAACTGTCGTCCAAGGAAAGAGATGTGGCGCTGGCTCCCGAGGGTGGTTTCGTAACTGCCAGTTCGTATTCAGGCTTGGGTCGATATGCCCCCAACCACGGCGATGTCGACCAACCGGTCTCCGGGGACCGAATTGACGACAGTCCAAGAGTTGATCGGGCGAAAGGCGCTCTAGATTGGCAAGTAGTTCATGACCGGCACTGAGGCGATGAGAGTGCAATGAAAACCTCCAAATGAAGCCCCTTCGTATATATCAATTATTAGCTGCACTGTGGTTTGCCTCAACAGTGCAAGCCGGCGATCTGGCCTTCAGCGACCCAGCCAATGTGCTGCCGATGCCGGCATGGGCGGTGGGACAAGCCAATCGAGCTTCGGATTTTGATGCGCTGCCAGGATTCCAAAAGCCGCCGCCGGGCTTCGGCACCGTGCCGTTTTTCTGGTGGCTTGGTGATCCGTTGTCAAAAAAACGCCTAAACTGGGAATTGGCACAGATGGCAGACATGGGTGTCTCGGGATACCAAATAAATTATGCGCATTCCGACCAGGGCGGTCGCAGCTATGGTTTGACCTATCCAAGTGAGCCACCACTGTTTTCGCCGGAGTGGTGGGAACTGAGCGGCTGGTTCCTGCAGCAGGTCAAGCAACAGGGCGCGGGCATCAGCCTCAGCGATTACACGCTCGGCATTGGGCAAGGCCATTGCATGGACGCGATGTTGCGCGAGCACCCAGATATCTGCGGACAGCAATTACGCTGGGTCACCAACGATTCACCCGCCGGAGCGCTCGTCGTCACCAACCTTGGCGGGCGGCAGATGGCCGTGTGCGTCGAGGAGGTAAAACAATCCATTGATCCGATGAACCCGTTATCAGGACCAGAGTATGCGAAGCGGTTTTTTGGCCGGTTTGAAGATCATTTTTCGAGCGAAAGCGGGAAGGGCCTGAATTTCTTTTTCTCGGACGAACTAGGGTTCGGGGTCACCGGCAACCTGTGGACAAGACAGTTTGCCCAAGAATTTCGCAGGCGCAAAGGTTATGATATCATGCCAGATCTGCCAGCGCTGTTCACGGACATCGGCCCGCGCACGCCAAAGATCCGACTCGACTACAGCGATGTGAAAGTGGCTTTGACCGAAGCAGGTTTCTTCAAGCCGGTTTTCGACTGGCATCAGCAACGCGGCATGACGATGGGCTGTGACCATGGCGGCCGAGGCCGTAATGTTGTTGAGTTTGGAGACTACTTCCGCACTCAGCGATGGAACCAGGGGCCCGGTTCCGACCAGCCCGGCTTGGGCAAAGATTTGATCAAAGCCAAGGTCGCAAGTTCCATCGCGCATCTTTATCAACGACCACGAGTTTGGCTGGAAGGTTACTACGGCAGCGGCTGGGGAACCACCTCAGCCGGTTTTGTGGATGCGACATTTACTGATTTCGTGATGGGCTACAACCTGCTGGGAATCCATGGCATGTATTACTCAACCCACGGCGGCTGGTGGGAATGGGCCCCACCGGACAATACGTTCCGCATGCCTTACTGGAAACACCTGCGTGGTTTCATGGAGTGCGTCCAACGCCTCAGTTTTCTGCTCAGCCAAGGACATCATCGCTGCGATGTCGCAATCCTTTATCCCGTCGCACCCATGGAAGCCGGCATGGATGGCGCGGAAGCGGTGAATACCGCCTTCAACGCGGGCAAACAACTTTATGCGAATGCAATTGATTTCGACTTTATGGATTTTGAATCTTTGGCTAGAGCTAGCGTTACCGGCAATGAACTTCATGTTTCGGGCGAGATCTATCGCGCGCTGATTCTGCCCGCGATGAAGGCAGTGCGTCATTCCACGCTACAAAAGGCGCTGGAATTTCATCGTGCCGGAGGCATTGTGATCGCCCTCGACGCCCTGCCTGAAGCCAGTGACCGCATCGGACGAAACGACCCGGAAGTGGCTGCGATGGTAAAGGAACTATTTCCCAACGGCCCGACGCAAGACCTATTCTCCAATTTACCAGAACGCGACTTTGAAGGCAGCGGCTACGTTCAACATCGTAAAATTGGCCCTCGCGACATTTACACGATCTACAATGCGCCGCAAAATGCTGAATGTTCTTTCCGCTCCACCGGCCGGGTCGAAATATGGGATCCGTGGACGGGGACCACACGACCACTCGACATCACGTCGCAGACCACCGGCCGAACGACACTAAGATTGCCGCTAACAGAAAAGGAAATCCAGGTGATCGTTTTCAGCCCAGGTCAATCCGAACGCGCCAACGCTTTACCGGAAAAGTCGTTTAACGTCATCAATCTCGCCGGCTGCTGGGAATTCGAACTACAACCCACCAGCGACAACCGGTTTGGTGATTTTCATTGGCCGCCCACTCCCGAAATGGTTGGGGCCGAGGCACGACAACTTTGGTATTGTGAAGGCGACACCACCAACGGCCCGTGGCGTAAAGTCACCTGTTCGTTTGGTCCGCAGTTTGTCTCTTGTAAAACAATGCCGACCAACGCTGAAGTGCAGCCTCCTGGCGGCGAGCCATACGAGTTTTCCTGGCGCTGGGGAATGCAAAATGATCCCGGCCACCAAGGATATCACGGTTTGAAAGAGCAAATGCATGATGAGTTTCTTGCAATCGGCAAACCTGAACTCGCACAAACGGGTACACACTACACCGCCAACAATTCGGAAAGCTATTTTTGGACAACCATTAACGCGCCACACGACATGATGGCAACCGCCCTTACCGGCACAATGAAACCGACCAAGGTGTGGTTGAACGGCGAACCACTCACCACCGACATACTTGCATTGAAAGCGGGGGCCAATCCACTGCTGTTGAGTTATAGCAAGCCGGGGACAACCTACTTTACAGCGACAACTGGAGAAATCTCGCCCGCCCTGCCGGGTGCATTGGCGTCCCGCTGGTGGCACAGCGCAGCAGTGTTGCCATTTGACACGCGCCCAAATGAGAAGACGCCGGCAGGATGGTATCGCTTCGTTTCACCACCGGGCCTGCGCGCAATGACCCTTCCCGAGGTTCATGGCCGGGTGCAGGCTTGGGCCGACGGCCAACCGCTGACCGGCACCAACAAATTCACCCTGTCGCACCCATCCGCTAAACCGGTTACCGTGCTGCTGCGCATCGAACAGGAACGCGGTTTTTACGGCGGTGCAGCCTTGCCCGAGCCGATCAAGCTGGATTGCGGTCGTGGCGAGATTGCCCTGGGCGATTGGTCAAAGATTGACGGATTGCTTTGCTACTCGGGCGGAGCCTGGTATCGAAAAACCGTCATGGTGGATACCGTCAACAGCCAAGTGAATCTGAATCTAGGCCAAGTTGCTGCGTCTGCCGAAGTCCGTGTTAATGGACAACTGGCCGGCATCAAAGTCTCACCACCGTGGAAGCTGGACATCACTAAGCTCCTGAAGCGTGGCGAAAATCGCATTGAAGTCTTGGTCTGCAATACACTAGCAAATCACTACACAACCATTCCAACACGCTACCGAGGCCAACCTGACAAGACGATTTCGGGTCTGCTGGGTCCGGTGCAAATCGAAATCCTCAAGTGATTACGGACAAAGCTAGGCGGCCATTTAACCACGCTCATTTGGCGCGATCGCTTCAGCGACCAGCCAGCGGCCAGACTCTGACTAACTGCTTCCCGCTGGCGGGATTCTCAAAAGGACCGGGGAACGGGTTGACCGTGTTGCGCGTTATTCCGGAGTAATCAGTATTGATGCGCACCGACGAGCCATCCGGATTTTCATAAGGCAGGCCGGGAATAGCCGCCTTACCCAGCGACTTGGTGGTGACCACCGAGCGGGTCCGTTCCGTGCGCCAAGCCAGATCCTGCATCATTTCGAGATACAAGCCGTCCGGCATTTCCAACAGGTTGATCGCCGGATCAAAATCCGGTTTAAGCAGCGGGTCCGTTTCAAACTTGGAGGCTTTAGCGCCGGCAAGAAATACGTTGCCGCCCATCGAGACCGGCAACGTAGCCGCGTCATAAGGGCTTAAATCACCGGACTGCACGAACAGATTGTTGTAGTAGCGATCATCGCCGCCTGGATTATCATGCAGGCCAGCGACGGCTGTGGAATGTCCTTTGTGAAAAGGAGTCTGGCGTTTGTCGTATGCTTTCAAAGAGATTTTCCCGGCAATCAAGTTGTGCACAAAAGCGCCACCTTGCGACTGGATGCGAAGCGATGTGGGAGAAAGAAAGATATTATTGTCCACCAGCGCCGGCCCGTGATCTACTTCCAAAAACAGATCATCCGTGCTGTTGCTATAGCAGAGGTTGCCGGAGATCCGAGTGCCTTGCGCCATCCAATCCATCCACATGGCCCGGCCAGCGTTATGAATCCAGTTGTGCGCAATAACCACGTCTATGGAAGCATGGATTTTGATCCCCGCCATTTCCGCACCATTAAACTGGCGCTTGGTCCAGATGTTGAAAATGTGATTACTCGTGATCTCGCTGAAGACGGCACCCATACTTCCTACAATTCCCGCCTGCTCGCAACTGGAGATGGTATTATGGCGGACGATATGATGGCCGACGGTCGCCTTGTTCCAGCCGTTGGTCAGGGCACGCTGAATCGTCCGGTTGTAGGCATCGGCAGATTCGGATTTATTGTCCCACTCGTCGCCGTATTTACCCAGCGACACACCCGCACAGGCAGAATCGCTAATGACGTTGTTTTCGATAATCCACCCTTTGCTCCAATGCGTGCCAATTAAACCAATCTGCTCCGCCGTCGGCGGCGCCCACGGTGTGGCTGCATGACGCATCGTAAAGCCGCGCACAGTGATGTAGTTACGGCCCGGTTTGTCCGGATAGAAAACCGATTGCCGCACATTGATCTCCACCAGTTGCTCGTTCGGATTGACGTCCCTGAACTGCGCCCAAATTGTGGTGGCTTCCTGGTCCACCCGTCCGAACCACAGCGCGTTGGTTCCAACCGGTTTTAAAACCGACTCCAAGACGGCTGCCTCGCTCAACCAATTGCCGTTGAGATAGACTGCGCCAGTATGATGGTCACGCCCCTTGCGAAGAAACCAATCGCCGTGGATAAGATCGGCATAAGGATTAAAAGCTCCGAAGAAGCGGTTTGGCAATGTCACTTTCCAGGTGTCATCCTGAACCTTCTCCCAATTTGTGACAACCTCCGACCCCTTGATCTCAACTCTCTCACCGGGAGCAGCTTGATAGGTGATGCGCTTCTTGTCTGACTTGCCACCGCGCGGCGGGTTGACGCGCTCACGGTAAATCCCCTCATGCACAGTGATCACATCGCCGGGTTGCGCTACCAGAGCTGCCCCTGAGATGGTCTGATATGGCCTCGCGGCAGACCCGTCGTTTTGATCGCTGCCACTTTTACCAACATGATATTCTTTGGCCGAAGCCAGCAACGTCATCCATGTTAAATAAATGATCCCCAATGCCAAACTATTACTCTGAGTTGCATTCATATTAATTGATAGTTGATTCGATGGTCATATTAAAATGTTTATCATTCGATTTTGAAGGGGAAGTGCTGGCTTAAAGGTTTCCGGTTTATTGCGAGCCTTGTTCTCCATGACAACTTGGCGAGGTGTGTTCTCTTGGAATAACTTAACCGTCGCGCCAACCCGGGAATTCACTCCCATCTTTCGAAAGATATGCATGGTATGCCGGCGAACCGTATGAAAACTCAACTTGAGCCGACCTGCAATCTCTTTGCTCGACAAGCCGGATGCTACTAATTCCAACACTTCCACCTCACGAACCGAAAGCCCGTAAACTGGCTCATTGGCATAAACGCGTCGTGGCCTATGGGATTTTACGGTATGCAGCCACAGTGTCGCCAGAGTAAAAGGGTTGCCATAGCTAGAATGGGTTTTACCACACTGTTGACATTGAACCGGCATCTTTGTTTGAGGGTAGACAAATTGATTTCCCCGTCGCCTCAATGAATGGCCAGGTTCTGGGTTTGCTGGTTTACAAATCATGCTCAAGCTTGCCCGACTTCCAGCTTTTGGCGTTCGATTTTTGATAATCATTTTTTTAATCTCACTTACTGACATCGATCTTGAAGCCAAAGGGCGAGTTTAGTTGCACTATCAACCCATCGCAGGCTTCAAGGAATGTCGAGAAGGTCAATATGGCCACCAGTAATTTGTGGATCAGTTTCATGTTATAATTCGGATTTTAATGTGAACGTGAGAACCAGAAACGTCATGGTTGTATTACTTACTCTTTTGAGGACGGTAGCTCTGCGCGCACTTGGACCACACCAAAGGCAGGCACTGGGATGGCATGCCCCACCAGAGTCAGCGGTTTCTCAGTCAAATCCGTAAGCCAGACCGTCGAAGGCTTCACTCCTTTCCAAGAAAGAATTGCGGATTCTGGTTTGCCGGATACGCCGAACAGCCGCACGATCAGCGCCTTGCCGTCTTCGCTCACTTTGAGAGTCTCGACCAACACTCCCGACGGGGAGACGGACAGCAGCGACTCTGATGCTTTTCCGTTACTTGGTGCCACCAACAACGGGCGCGTGGTCTCAAGGCCAAAGCGCGCCGCCTCGGTCGCCGAATAACCGCCCTGGTGCGGCCGCAAAATGTAGCGGAAGGTGGACACGCCGGGCTGATCAATCTTGAAATTGGTATGCCAATGGTTGTTTTGTGCCCAAGAGTAAAGGGTTTGCGAATCATTCGCGTTGGTCAACCAATCTTTTAACGCGACGGTGCCCAGCAAGTTGGCGGTGATACCGCCAATCTCCATCAGCGGGGCGTCAATTGGTGCCCAAGTGATACCGCAGTTCGGATTGGAAATATCCACCCAGCGCTGGACAGTGAACCAGTTGCGGCAGGAGCCGGGCAACTGATCCGTATTGGGGCGCACGACCGTCCAGGGCGTTTCCATGCGGACTTTTCCGGCGGGCACATTGAAACCAAAACCAAAATGCACCCCGTCTTTTTCCCGCACTGATTTGCGATCTACATGGTTCACCAGCTCCACCCGATCCAACCCGTCCACCACGCGCACTTCGCGGACAAGCTGGCAGCAACCGGGCGCATCGGATTCAATGCGCAAGGAAGCTACCAGTGGGCCATTCTCCAAGACCTGAACGCGAACGGGGCCATTGCTTTGCGCACCTTTGGCGTCGGTGCCCAGCACGTAGCGGTAATCATTCAAAGCCACTGGCGCACCCGCATCCACGTATTCGTGTTTTCCACCCGCCAGCCGCAAGCTCCTGACCGCGCCACTGACCGGGTCCACCTCCACGCGCAAGCGAGGGGTCTGCAAGGCGAGTCCAACGATCTTCGCGCCGCCGCTGGCCAGAGCCGGCTGATTACTGAGACGATACCTTTTGCTGCCGAACGGCGGCACCTGCTTCGCCAGAAAAGCCAGGTCACCAGAGGCCAAACGCTGGCATAGAACCGACCGACCGTGTTCGTCCTGCACCGATTCCCCGCCTAGTTCACGGGGCACCACGGCCAGATCTGTGCGTTCCCATTGCGTGGTGTTGTAAACCGCAATCTCGCTAGTGGCCAGGGCCGGTGGCAAAGCCGCTTTGAGGAGTTCGCGGGCGGAACGGTCGGCGGCCACGGCAAAACCTCTTTTCACCTTCCACTGATCCAGCGTGAACGCGTCATCCGGCTTGGATATACTGCACCAGGCACCCCAAGTATGCTCGCTATAGAGCAACACGCTTTTCCACGCTTCCTCAAACTTGGCGGCGGGATAGCTGTGCGGATCCCGCATCGCAAACAACGTCGCGGCCTGAGCCAACCGATCGGCAGAACCACGGTTCAGGCCGGTCTCGCGCGCAGTCGAACCCGCGCCGTCTTCCCAGTAAGGCGTCAGATCGCCGGCAAACTCCGGGAGGCGCACTCCGTATTTGCTTTCAAAATTGCGGAAGAATTCGCGCGCGAGACCGATACTGATTTTGGGCACGGCATACTTGGCGTTCCAAGCCAGAGCCTTTTCAACAGTCTTTTCATCCGGCGGCGCATTGTCCACGCCTCCCCCCGGCCAACTCCCCACCCAAAAAAGAAACGCGGTATCGTAGGGAAAACCGTTCGTTTCCAATTGAGCGACATGATTAAGAACATTTTCCTCAAGGTTGCCCTTGTGATGATAATCATCCACCACCCAGCACAACACTCGTTCCTGGCCGCTCTGGGACTTCCAGTAAAATGGCTTGTCGTCCCACTGGTGAATGGTTCCCACGCGGTCCAAATGATTTGGACCGATGGCAAAATACTTCACGCCGGCCTGGGCCATCATCGGCACGAGGCCCCAGGTATAGCCCGGTATATCGCAAATCGCCGCCGTTTCCATCGGCACGCCGATCATATTGGAAAGCCGCGCCCCGATGGCAAGGGCTTGCGCCAGTTCCTCCGGACGACACAGGCCGGTCAGCAGATTGCCGTAAAGCCCATCCACCTCCACATCACCCTGACGCACTGCCTGAATAAATGCCGCGCGTTTCTCCGGAGTCGCCCGCTGGAGAAAATGGTCCAACGACCAGGCCGCTTCAGGATTCCACTTAAAACGCAGGCCGGACGGATTGGTGGCGCTGGCTTGAGCCAGTTTCAGACTGGTCTCCAGATTGCTGATTTGAAGTTCAATGACCTCCTCCTGCCGGTGAGTGTAACCGATGTCCACGTGCGAATGTGGTAGCAGCCATAACTCTCGGATGCGCGGTGGGTTCAGCACCACATTGGTTGCGGCTAGTTCCTTTCCATCAGCGGTGATCCGCAAGACCACTATGCCCGATTGTTCTGATGCGGTGGCATTCAGGTTGAAGCTTTGAACCCCGTTGGTCAGTGGAATCTTCGCGGCAGCGGCTCCGTCCAAATATGCGATGGCTTCGACCTCTGGGCCGTGATATCGCAGATTCACGTTCATCGGCTGCACAGGCTGGCCGTCTGTCCTCAGCCAAACCGGCGGCACATTCACGCTCAACATGCAGGTTTCCGTCAAGGTTGGCGTTTCGGCACTCTTCCCAATGATGGTCGCCAGCACCAGCGGCATCGTCATCAGCCAGCAGATATTTCTCTTTATCATAATGGTCATAGATTTGGCAGTTCTCCTTGGTTAGCGTCCGGTGAGCTACATGTAGCGGGTCGAAGACCTAACTGACGATGAGTTGTTCGCGGCCGAGAAAAACCGCCCCTCCCCCACGCGAACCAGTTTATGTTTGTTGCGCCGACCAGATTAATTGCGGCGTAATTGCAATTACCGTTCCCAACGCTGACGCCATTGGCGAAGATGATGACAATATTTGATTTAGCCATGCGGTTGGTTGGGTTTTAGTGGCTCGGCAACCACAAGCCAGAGGGTTTAGTAATGCGACACGGAGGACGGACGCCAGGACCAAGGCCTGTCGCACCGAGGTCACCATCCATTTTCGCAGCGAGCATTTGGAGCCGTTTCACGATATCGGGATGTTGAGCAGTGACATCGGTGCGTTCGTCAATTTCGATATCAAGGTTATAGAGCTTCTGGATAAACGGCCTTTTCGCGACGCCTGCCGGATTTTTGCCTGATTGTTCATCCTGATTCGTGAGGGCCAGCTTCCAAGGGCCGGAGCGCACGGCCTGCAATTGGTTGCCGGCGAAGTAATACCAGCCTTCATGAGGAGATTGGGTGCTTCGGCCAAGCATCAGCGGTGATATATCGCGGCCATCAATGGTGCGGTCGGTGGGCATCATGCCGCCGGCCAACCTTACGAACGTGGGCAGGAAATCAATATTGCCCGACACTGCATCGCACATCGATCCGGCGGGCACATGGCGCGGCCACCATGCCACGGTCGGTTCGCGCACTCCGCCTTCGTAGGTCCCACCTTTCCCACCACGCAGGGACCCTGCGCTGCCGCCATTGGTGCCCTGAGTAAGCCACGGACCGTTATCACTGCTAAAGATCACCAGAGTTTTTTCCGCAAGCTTGAGTTCGCGCAGCGAGCCCAACACCCGTCCCACACTCCAATCCAGTTCTTCCACCCAGTCACCGTATTGGCCGTTGGCTGACCGGCCTTTAAATTGGTCGCCGGGGTGAATCGGCACATGGACGGCGGTATGAGCGAAGTAGAGAAAAAATGGCCGCATCTGGTTCTGGCGAATGAATTGCAAAGCCTCATCGGTATAGCGCGCAGTGAGCCGATCCTGATCACGGGGATTGAGCGTTTCAACAACCTCATTGTCGCGCACCAGCGGGAGCGGCGGTCGGCTATTTATTTTCCCGGCGATAGCGGGCGCACCTTCGCCGCCCATGTCATTCGAGTAAGGCAAGCCGAAGTAATGATCAAACCCGTGACGCGTGGGCAGGAATTCCGGCGCGTCCCCTAGGTGCCATTTGCCAATGCACATGGTGGCGTAGCCCTGCGTTCGGAGCAGCTTGGCGATAGTATGTTCTTTGGTGCTGAGGCCCACGGACGCGACCGGACCGATGACGTCCGGCAATGACACGCGCTTGGCGTAACAACCAGTGAGAACCTGGGCGCGAGAAGGCGTGCAGACTGGCGCGCCATAAAAGCTGGTAAGCTTCATGCCTTCACTCACCATGCGGTCGAGGTTCGGCGTGCGATTCTTTGTGGAGCCAAACGACCCGAGATCGCCATAACCCAGATCGTCAGCATAGATGAGGATAATATTGGGACGCTCTGGTGGTATAACCGCGAAGGCCGCACCATTCAGAATCGAGAAAATCGTCAAGAGGGTGGGGATTGTTTTAGCTGATTTCATGACTTTTAATGAATCTTGCGCACTCTATTCGTCAGCGCACAGGTTCGGGGTTTTTTCTCTGATTTAATTGTTTTACGCTCGCTGCCTCTTTTGCCTTCATCGCCTCTTCCAACCTTGGCTCCTGACGCTTGAGCCACTCATCATAACTAAAGATGCGACTGCCAACGTAGGGATAGGTTTCGATGACTTCGGCCTTGCCAAGCGCGCGCGGATCCTCTTCCTGCTTGAGAAGACGCATCATTTCGCAGCGCATTTCCGCAAGCTTCCCTGAATAGAACAGGTCGTTGGCGAGATTGTTCACGC
>Ga0208507_1001421_pt1 | contig 13427 bp, 14 predicted proteins | sample CryBogCBH12Aug01_FD_184626 | JGI IMG/M metagenome (GOLD analysis project Ga0208507, IMG submission 184626) | Freshwater microbial communities from Crystal Bog, Wisconsin, USA - CBH12Aug09.1 (SPAdes) (version 2) | ecosystem: Environmental > Aquatic > Freshwater > Lake | place: Crystal Bog... | reverse complement strand
GCGTGGCCTTTCAATTGGATATCGCTCTGCGAATACTTCAGGGGCTCGCCCATCGCGATTTCAAGCTGCGCCCGCACCAAGTCAATGCCGGTGACTTCCTCGGTGACGGGATGCTCGACCTGAATGCGCTTGTTGACTTCGAGGAAGTAATAATTGCCCTGGTCATCCACGATGAATTCCACCGTGCCGGCGTTGGTGTAGTGGGCGGCCTCGGCAATGCGGATGGCAGCCTTGCCAATTTTATCACGCAATTTCTTGAACTTAAATTCGAGCAGCGGCGAAGGGGCTTCCTCAATCAACTTCTGGTTCCGGCGCTGAACCGAGCAGTCGCGTTCACCGAGATGGATGATTTTGCCTTTGTTGTCGCCCAGAATCTGGATTTCGATATGGTGCGGATTCTCGATGAATTTCTCGATGTAGACGCCGGAGTTGCCGAAACATTTTTCCGCCTCGCTTCGGGCTGTGTGGTAGCCTTTGACGAGCGAAATATCATTGTGGGCAATGCGCATCCCGCGGCCGCCGCCGCCGGCGACTGCCTTGATCATCACCGGGTAACCGATACGTTTGGCGTTGGCCAGCGCGTCCTTCTCATTGTCCACCGTGCCCTCGGAGCCCGGCGGGGTTTCCACGCCGGCCTTTTTTGCCAGGGCGCGGCTAACCGCCTTGTCACTCAACGCATTCATGGCGCGCGGACTCGGCCCGATGAACCGGATGTTACAGCTTTCGCAAACTTCAGCGAAATGCGAGTTTTCCGACAAAAATCCGTAGCCGGGATGGATCGCATCCACGTCGGCAATTTCTGCCGCACTGATGATGCGATCAATTCGCAGATAGCTTTCCGATGAAGCCGCCTTGCCAATGCAAATCGCCTCGTCGGCCATCTGCACATGCATCGAATTCGCATCCACCTCGGAATACACGGCAACGGTGCGAATGTTCAGTTCCTTACAGGCGCGGATAATGCGGACGGCAATTTCTCCGCGGTTGGCGACCAAAACTTTTTCAAACATTGGAATTGAGAGAATGGAGGTTTGTGACCCGCCTCAAGTCGGGCGAACCTTGAACAACGGTTGGCCGAATTCGACCGGCTTGCCGTTGTCGACCAAAATTTGGGTGATTACACCTTTGACCTCGGCTTTGATTTCATTCATCACTTTCATAGCCTCGATGATGCAGACGATAGTTTCTGAAGTCACTTCCGTGCCTACATCCACATACGATGCCGCTTCCGGTGAAGGTGAACGATATAGTGTGCCAATCATCGGTGATTTAATGTCCACTTCGCCCGTGGATCCTGCCACTGGCACATTAGGGGTCGTTATTGAACCAACCGCTATCGGCAGTAGAGGCGGAGTTGGCAACATCGGTTGGGGATCATCGGATTGGACCGCAGGCAATCCGCCATTTAACCCGCGTTTGAGCCTAAGCTTAGAGTCTTGCTGCTCCAATTCAAACTCCGTGATGGAGTTTTTCTTCATTAAATCAATGATGGCCTTGATATCTTTAAGTTCCACAATACGTTTTCGTTAAAGGTTTTTTATTTTTGAAAGAATCGGACAAATAGATTAAAAACAGAGGTTGAATTGACATCAGGAATAATTAATAGCTGAATGCTATAAATTTTAAGATTAAACGTCAAGGCCTATTCAAAAAAAGTTATTAACCTGTTTTTGACAAAAATAGGTCTGCATTTTAGTTTTCGTTAACGTAAACTGCTGCTTCCAAGCCTAAAATATAGGATTTTGATCCAAATCCACAGATTTGACCCCGGCAAACTGGTGCAATCAGGGATTTATGCCGAAACTCCTCTCGTGCGTGGATATTGGAAAGATGAATCTCTATAGTCGGCACGTTTACCGCCGAAATCGCATCGCGTAGAGCGACGCTTGTGTGGGTGTAGGCGGCGGCATTGATGACAATCACATCGAACTTGTCTTTGGCTTCCTGAATCCAGCCAACGAGTTCGCCTTCCAAATTTGACTGGCGAAAATCCACCGCCGCCTTCAATTGCGCCGCCCGTTCACGGACTTTGGCCTCGATGTTGGCCAAAGTTGTCTGGCCATAAATCTCCGGCTCACGGGTGCCGAGCAGGTTTAGATTGGGGCCGTTGAGAAACAGGACTTTCATAGGCATTATCGTAACAAGCATCCAATTTCGTGTCGAATGGATTTCTGGCGGAGTAAGCGCTTCCGACAGGAGGATGCGGATAGGCTGACTGCGCGATCAGCTCTCTCGCATCCCCACCTTGCCGTTGAATCCAGTTGAATTGATGTTCCAACGCCTTGAATTGTCAATTCAACGATTCTAAATGACATCTCGACGGGTTGAGATGGTGTTTCGTCCAATAAAAATGGCGTATACCTGGCAGCACTGGCCGAAACGAATCCGGCCAGGGGTGGGCTTGTCGCCCTATTTGCCCCCATACCGCCAAAGCCCATGTGGGAACATCTGAATCACACCGCGGAAATGGGATAGAGAATTTTATTCAAAAATGCCGGCGAGCAGGACTCACGGTTTAGTGTTTTCAGTCATTTTATCCGGGCCAATGCCAGGAGGGATAGTAATGATTGTATTTGCCAATGTCCCCTGTCGCACACACAACGCTCGGGTGTTGGCCTGATGCGTGCCAAGCGTCAATGGGGCATCTTTGTAACCGATCATGATTTCATCCCGCTGACCGTTGGGAAACTCTAGGTAGATTTTTGACGCCAAATCCGCATCCGATGGTAGGGAAGAAAACTTGGGCAGTTCTTTGGCGTTGGCATATGGCAGCAAGACAGTGCAGAGCGTCAGCGGGAGTCTGTTGTGAGACGTCAGTGTGGCTACCCATGCTTCCTTGGTTTTGACGGGGCCGATGGGGATTAGTCCGGTGTTCATTTTCAACTGGGCGTTGTCCATTGGTTGCACCCAAATATTCATCCCGCTTGGGAATGCGGTGTGGGCGGCATTGCCATGCATCTCTGCCGGACCAATGGGAAAATGAAAGAGCCGTGTCACCTGATGTTCGCCCTGGCCAAAGATGTGATCCACCACCACCCAATAGCCCGGTTTTACAAACAGCACGCTTCGTAGTTGTGAAATTCCATTTTTCACTATTCGTGCGCAGGCAAAGTCGGCTTGGTTGTCCGTGTGCCAGGCCAGCAGTTCGGGATCGGCCTTTAATTGTTCCTGCCCGTCAATCAGCACCACATTATGAGCCGCGCTTTGGCGCAGCTCCCGTGACAGTGGTTGGTCGTAACTGCACTGGCCTGAATCCACAATCAAATCACGACTAGCAAATACGCTGACCTGCAGGCGGTCGTTATGGTTATGACCGCTGTGCCAAGGAGCGCATTGGAATAGGAGGTATTTATCATCCCGGTTCCAGCCGGTGCGCATCACCATATATTTGCAGTCTGGCAGCAGAACGGAATTAAAGGAAGGGGGGCGTGAGGGCAACGCGGCAAACTTGTTGCCGGCGTCTGCGCCAAACAGCCACAACCATTCTGCGTTCCAATTCGTTTCGGTAAGATAACGAAAATCCGCCCGTTGATACATCAACGCTCCTCGACCCATGCTTTCGCCAATTTTGCTGTTACCAGCATCGCCGATGGCCGGAAGGGTGCAGTCCGGTCGGCTGATTGATTCAAGAAAATCAAACATCTTTTCATGTCGTGAAAGCATGCCGGTCGTTTTAACTCCATTCGTCTGACACAGCAACGATACGTCCATGAATTCATTCATCACCCAGGTGTGATAACCTGGCGTCATTTCCCAATGTGCGCCGTCGGGCAATACATCTTCCTGCATATGCTGCGCCAACAAATGCAGGCCGCGTTCCCGCCAATTAGCCGCCTCCTTTAATTCAGGTAACATAATTCCGATGGTGGCCAATCCCGACGCTTCGCTGACCTGCCAGTTGCCATGCTGAAAGGCGGTGGAATAGTCATTCAAATAGCGAGCCTGTTCGACGAGCGACCGGGTCATGAGATATTTTGCCTCGGCATCAAACTGCGGTGCATCCATGAACAGCTCCATCGTTTCAAACCATGATTGACCGCGAATGCCAGTCTCCAGTGTGCGCCAGACCGAACCGTGCAGGCCGAGCTTGTTGGTAGGTTTTACTGGCACGGGATTGGACTTGACCCAATCCTCCAGCAAATCCGCAAAATCCTGCGCGTAAACACCACGGCTTGTCCCCCAATAGGCCAAACCTAACTCATGCCAGTAACCAAACCGGCTGAGAACGTGGGTCCACTCGAGGGGGCCTTGCAACCATTCAGGATGGTGGGCTAGTTGCTTGGGAACGCCCATGAAGTTGAATTTGCGGGCGAGCACCTGATTAGCGGCATTGGTGTAGCGTGCCAAGCCGCCGAAGTACTCCGCATAAATCTCTTCAAACTTAGGACGATCCCGCCGTGACCAGAGCCATTGTGGTATCTTCCGCTCTGCCAGATGTCGCGCCCACGCTGCCTTGCCCGCAGTCCAATCGCCGCCGGTCAAAGCTTTTTGCACTGGTGCGAGTTCCGGTCGGGAATAATCCAGCAGGTTGAAAAAAGCTGCCTCATTCGTCACCGCGAAAGTCGATGCCGGTTGGATTGATTCGGCTGAAACTTGGAACGTCACCAAAACAATCGCAATAATGGGAAAATAGATCTGATTCATCTTATTTCTGGTTAGAAACACCCGTTTTCGGCTGGCATGGCCGGGTTGCCAAAGCTTCAATACAATAATGGCAGCCAGCGGAAGATGTTCATTATGGATATATTATTAAGACAAGACGCGGAACCAGTCCGCAAAGTTTCATCAGGTTTTTCTGAGGTTATGAATGGCCCAAGAAATGCAAAGTCTCGCCTGACTGAGAACAGTGCCCACAAACATCTGCTCATGGTGCGCGGATTTTTTAATCATCATTTGTGAAGTCCTTATTCATGACCCATTTAAATAAGTTCGATAGAACATCTGGGCCATAGCAGCTCAAGCCACCAATGCCAAGGTCATCCGCGAGAACAAAGATGATGTTCGGCTTTTGCGACGCAACCTCCGCAGTGGCGGGAGAGCCCAGGCCAAGCCCAATAACCGCAAAGAGAATGAATTGGGGATTTAATCTCATGACAAAGACATGGACGTTTTGCGTGCGATGGATGATACAATTACAGGTGACAGGACTTCATCCCCACCAACCGTCAGCCTTTCCTCCAAAATCCGCAAATGTCCTGATGCCAACGCCAGTCTTTGACCAATTATTGGAAAAATGTTTTTGCTTAACTAAGCTGGCCCGTTAAGCGGCGGGCAGCCTCTTGGGCTTTTACGGCGATTTCACCGGCTTTAAGCGCATGCGCCTGAGTCATGGCAATTTCAGTGCGGTGCAGGCAATCAAGAATAAATTCGCCAAAGAAACGGAAGCCGACCTGGCCGGTCACATTAATATGGTGTTCCCCTTTTTTATCAATGATGTAGACATGGTTGCCGCTTTTTTCACGGCCCACATCCACATACTTTCTCAGTTCAATCGAGCCTTCGGTTCCCAGAATGAAACAGCGGCCATCACCCCAGGTGCTCAAACCATCGGCGGTGAACCAATCGACGCGAATGTAATTGGAGGCTCCACTGCTGCCGATGAGTGAGGCTTCACCGAAATCTTCCAAACCTGGATAATCGGCATTTCCGAAGTTCCCCACCGCTGAGTTGGTGACTACCGCTTCCGTGGATTTTGAATAAGTTAAGAATTGTTCAAATTGATGGCTGCCGATGTCGCAGAGGATGCCACCGTATTGAGGACGGTTGAAAAACCAGGCCGGCCGCGTGCTCAGGCTCAGGCGGTGGGGTGCAAGATTGACCACTTGAATCACTTTGCCAATCGTGCCGCGCTCCAACAGATCCGTGGCATACATCGCCGCCTCGACATGAAGACGTTCGCTGTAATAGACCATATATTTACGCCCGGTTCGCGCAATCGTTGCTTTGATTTGATCGAGTTGCTCGATGGTCGTGAACGGCGCCTTGTCGCTAAAATAATCTTTTCCGGCTTCCATGACCTGGCAGCCTAGGGCTGCGCGTTCGTTGGGGATTGCCGATGAAGCCACGAGTTTCACTTCCGGATCGGAAAGGATTTCATCGAGTGAGCGGGCGACTTTCGTTTGCGGGTATTTGGCGAGGAACGCTTTGACACGGACTTGATCCGGTTCAAATAGCCACTTGATCGTGGCACCGGCCTCAGTGAGGCCATTGCACATGCCAAAGATATGGGAGTGATCGATTTTGGCGACGGCCATGACGAATTCACCTGGTTTCACCACGAGGTTTGGCTTGCCGCGCGGGGCGTAATTGGCTCCGTCAGCTTTTTGAAAGGTTGGCTCCTGGGCCTGGGTTTCTCCTGGCATAAAAGTGCTGGCCGCCAAAGCCGCCGCAGTTTGCATGATGAAATTTCGACGATTCATAAGACAAATAAATCAGAACACCGGAAATCTAAAATTAAAACAGCTCTTCGCAACCTTAATCTTCGCCCATCCCGCCCTAGCCGCCGCACCGATCTTGGCTTTGGCGCGGCACTTATCACGAATTATTTCCTGGCCGGTCTTTGCTGGCAGGTTAAGCAGTGACGGGTTTTACAGCAGTTTTTAAGTTGCCAGAACTGTTCCATAGACTACCGCGAAAGCGCGCGGGAAGGCGCAATCGCCGAAAATCGCCCCCGGTACCGTGAAAAAATCCTTGCAAATCTGGGTAGCAGGAAGAGAATCACGAAATCAGCCACGCGGATTATAAGCAAGAAGTCCATTGGGACGCTTCAGTTGATCAGCTTATTTCAGCGGTTGAAAGCAACAGAAAACAGAATGCATGAGCCATGAATAATCGAATCGATCGTCGCAGGTTTCTTAAACAATCAATCGTGGCCGGCGGTGCGGCGCTGGCATGGGCCAGCCATGAGGAAAAAGTGCTTGCCTCTGAAACCACCACGTCCGCCAAGCCCGCCCCTTCAACCAGCTCCAATGTCGATCCCCTGAAGCTGCCGACGGGGAAAATCAAAGACCTTGAAATCAGCCGCGTGATCTGCGGTGGAAACCTCATCGGTGGCTGGGCCCACAGTCGCGACCTTATCTATGTCTCACCGCTCATCAAAGCCTATCACACTGACGAGAAGGTCATTGAGACATTAAAACTGGCTGAACGCCGGGGCATCAACACCGCGTTGACCAATCCCGCATCAAACAAAATCGTGGGTGAATACCAAAGGTCTGGCGGCAAGATGCAATGGATCAGCGATTGTGCCGGTAGCAGTGGAAGTCTCAAGGACACCATCAAGTTTTCCGTCGATAACGGCGCGGACGCGGTTTACATCCAGGGCGGCATCTGCGACAAGATGGTCAAGAATGGCCAGATGAAGGAACTGGAGACCACCTTGAGTTTTATGAAAGATCTCGGGGTTCCGTGCGGACTGGGGGCGCACAGCCTGGATTCCATTAAGCAATGTGTGCAGGCTGGCTTCGATCCCGATTTCTGGGTGAAGACCCTTCACAAAAGCGACTATTGGTCCGCAACCCCCGAAGCCAACCGGCATGTCTTCGATGAGGTTAACGGCTCGAAAGGTGATCACAATTTGCATCACGACAACATGTGGTGCGCCAGCGCGAAAGACACCATCGAGTTTATGCATACCCTTAAGAAACCTTGGATTGCTTTCAAAGTTCTCGCCGCCGGTGCGATTCATCCGCGCGATGCATTCCAGTGGTGTTTTGAAAGCGGCGCTGACTTCATTTGCGTCGGCATGTTCGATTTTCAGATCATCGAAAATACCAATATCGCCGCCGATGCGCTTCAGGCGGTAAAGCAAAATGGACGTTTGCGCCCGTGGTGCGCGTAAGATCCAATCAATGAAAAGCCACATCCCTGGCGCTCGTATATTTGCCCGGCGCTTCCCGGGTCTGTTATCGGACACCAAACGAGTTGAGTCGGATAGCCGAGTGAACAGGCTCCACAAGTAGTAGGTCAGCAGCACCAGTCGGCGGCTAGTTCGGTCATCACGGCTCGGCCACTGGTGATATTATCGTGTAGCTTCTCCATTTCCGCGTGCAACGGAAATCAGCAAAGCAATAAGATCATCTCGTTCTCCCCGACGCTCTCCACACCATGTTGGTCCTAACTCCTTCGATCTGCATCCTGTGGATATATCAACCTGCGCAATACCAATTTCGTGACTGGTTACAGACTTTGCAGACCGAGAGCATCACTGGGACTTCCACCAGTACACCCACCACACACGCCAGGGCCGCGCCAGAGCTGGGGCCGAACAGCGTGATGGCCACCGCCACCGCCAGTTCAAAGAAATTGCTCGCGCCGATCAGCGCACCCGGCGCCGCCACATTGTGCGGTACTTTCAATTTACGCATCACTAGATAGGTCAGGCTGGAGTTGAAATAAACCTGAATCAAAATCGGGACAGCCAGCAGGATGACCGCGAACCACTTTTTCGTCAGGTTGTCGGCTTGAAATGCGAAGATTAGCGCTAGCGTCAATAACAGCGCCCACATCATCACTGGATGAAACTTTGGCAGAAAATTTTTCTCGAACCATTCCTTCCCGTGCGATTTGAGCAACAGTGTGCGCGTCAGCCAGCCCGCCGTTAGTGGCACCACGATGAACACCACTACCGATGTAATTAGTACCTTCGAGGGCACAACGACGTTTGCCACGCCGCACAGGAACATCACAATGGGCGCGAACAGCACTAGCATGATGAGATCATTCACCGCCACTTGCACCAGCGTATAAACCGGATCGCCGTCTGTCAGGGATGACCAGACGAACACCATAGCCGTGCAGGGGGCAGCGGCGAGGATGATGAGTCCGGCGGTGTAATTCTTGGCCGTCTCAGCATCAATCCAATGGGCAAAGATATGCTGCATGAATAGCCACGCGAGGAAAGCCATGCTGAACGGCTTCACCAGCCAGTTGACGAACAGTGTCACCATCAGCCCTTTGGGCCGCTTAGCAATGCCGCCAATGGCGCTGAAATCCACCTTGAGCATCATCGGATAAATCATCAGCCACAGCAGAATCCCAATCGGCACGTTCACTTGTGAACCTTGGCCGAACTCCAGCTTGCTCAACTTGGCAGTGACCTCGGGCAACAATTTGCCGAATGCTACGCCCACCACCATGCACATCAGCACCCAAACGGTGAGGTAGCGTTCAAAAAAGGCCAGTCGTTTCGGATTCGTCGTTTCGTTGCTCATAAAAATCAGTTCAGGCGTTCCAGATCAGATAGCCGCCCGCCACCAGCACCAGCAGGCCGCAAATGCGTTTCACCACCGTCACCCCTTTGGATTGTTCGTTCCAATCCAGAAACCGTTGCACCAGTTCCGTGGAGGTGCCCGCCGCTACAATCACCGCGCAATGGCCGAGGCCATACGCCAGCAGCAGGCTCGCCGCATAAACCGGTTCGGTCTTGGCCACCTTGAAGGTTACCCCCAGCACCGGTGCCATGAAGGCAAACGTGCAGGGACCCAGGGCAATGCCGAACACCAAACCCAGCACCAGCGCGGCCAGCAACCCCTTGCGCTTTACCCCCGGTTGCGCGGGTCCCGACCATGGCGTCGGCAGGATGCCCCACAGATGCAATCCCACTGCGAAGAAGATCAGCGCCACCAGATACGTTCCCACCTTGCCCACATCGCCCAGCATCCGGCCCGCCGCTGCCGTGGTCACGCCGATGACGCCAATCGTCAACAGAATGCCGGCGGCAAACAAAGCCGAGGTCAGAAATGCCCGGCGCGTCGTCACCGGCCCTTGCTCGCTGATGAATCCCACTATCAGCGGAATGCTGGCCAGATGACACGGACTCAAAATGATGCTCAATACGCCCCAGCACACCGCCGCCATCAGGGCGACCGCCGAGGTGCCTTCCACCGCGTGGGTGAGTGTGGTGAACAATTGTTCCATGCCGGTTACTTTTTGGCCTGCTGCAAGTTAACGCCGAGTTCCTTCCACTTCGCCAGAATGTCCGCTTTCGCCAAAAAGCCCACATGGCAGTAAAGTTCCTTGCCGCTCGCGTCAAAAAAGATTTGCGTGGGAATTATTTCCACGTTGTAAGGCTTGCCCGCGTCCTTGTCCTTCCACACGTCAATGAACTCCACTTCCAGTTGCCCCGCATATTCCTTTTTCAATTCTTCCAGCACCGGGGCCATCATCTTGCAAGGAATGCACTTGTTCGCGCCCAGGTCGAGCAGCTTTGGCAGCGGCGCGTTGTCCGGTTTCACTGCCGCCGCATTCGTGCCCGTGGCCGTTGTTAATAAGCCGGCCATCAGCCCTACAGTGAGGAATGCCATCCAGGTTCTTTTCATAAATTTATTGCAGCAGGGTTTTGATTTCGTCCACCGACGGCAACTTGCCCGCCACCTTCACCTTGCCGTCCACCACGAGGGCCGGTGTCGTCATCACGCCAAACAGCATGATGGATTTCAGATCGGTAATTTTTTTGATTTCACAGTCCAGCCCCATTTCACTCGCCACCTGCGCCGTCAATTCTTGCAGCTTGGCACATTTGGCGCACCCCGTTCCCAGAATGTGAATCGTCTTCATGGCTGGCTAACGGCAGCAGGTTCTGCACATTTGCGAACACCATTCTTCGACTTTGGCTTTGATGGCGTCGCGCACTTCGCGGGTCTTCGCCAGTTTTTCCTCGTGCGAACCCTGCACGCTGGACGGGTCGGGAAAACTCCATTGCAGGCGTTTGGTGACGCCGGGAAAAATCGGGCAGCGTTCCGCGCTCGCCTCATCGCAGACCGTGATGACGTAGGCAAACATTTTGCCGGTCTTGAACATGTCGAACACGGACTTCGTCGGATTGCCGGAAATATCAATGCCGATTTCCTGCATGGCCTCAACGACGACCGGATTCAGCTTGCCCGGCTCCAGTCCCGCACTGTGCGCTTCAAAGTCGTTCGGGCAGATTTGGTTTAGAAACGCCTCGGCCATCTGGCTGAGGGCGCTGTTATGGATGCAAACGAACAAGACACGTAGTTTCAAAACTCAATGTATGAGTTGGGTTGCGGTTTGAAAAAATTGTTGCAGCCGTTCCGGCCCGGCCGGTTCTTCCGTCACCCACGGCACCAGGGCCGTGCGTTTGGAATGTTGTTCGACGACTTCGCGGATGTATTGCGCCTCGCCGCGTCCGCGCGCCACGAGCAGCGGATCATGCGAACCGCTTTCGGCAAAGCTTTGGTTGATGACCCAGGCAAACGGTTTAATCTGCGCTCGGCGCAAGTCGGCTTGCAACATCGCCGCCTCGTGAACCGGCGTGGCTTCCGGCAGCGTCACCACCACCACGCGGGTATAATCGGCGTCCCGCAAACGCGGCAGCAGTTGCCGCACTTCTTCCGGCAGGTCGCTCGCCTTGCGGGCGATTTCGCGGTGATACGATTCCGTCGCATCCAGCAGCAGCAGGGTGTGGCCGGTCGGCGCGGTGTCCAGCACCACAAACGCATCCTTGCCTTGCGCCACCGTGCGCGCAAACGCCCGGAACACAGCAATTTCCTCGGTGCAGGGCGACCGCAAATCTTCTTCCAGCAGCGCGCGGCCATTGGCGTCGAGATTTTTCCCCGCCGTCGCCATCACCTGTTCCACATAGCTGCGCGTCTCGACTTGCGGGTCAATCCGGCTGACTTGCATTCCGGGAATTTTCCCCGCCGCCGCCGCGATGTGCGCCGCCGGATCGGTGGTGCTCAAATGCACCGGGAATCCGCGCCGCGCCAGTTCCGTGGCAATGGCCGCCGCTATGGTGGTTTTGCCCACGCCGCCTTTGCCCATCGTCATCACCACACCCCGGCCGGCCTTGGCAATGTCATCCACCAAAACCATCAACGTCTCTGTCGCCGGCAATAATTCGTCACCCGCAAACAGACTGCAATTTCCGCTTTCCGTTAATGCCCTCAGCGCCGGAATGCCCACGAGGTTATTCGCCCGCAACGGCACTTTGGAAACCCGCATCCGATTCAGAAACGCGTCCGCGTTCGCCAGCGCCGCCGTGCCGCGCTGTTGCAGCGCGAGCGCCACCGGATCGGCATCCACGGCTTCAAACAGCCCGTTCAAAATCAATCGCTGATTGCGCACGCCAATGGCCGCGAGTTCATCGCTGGTGCGTTCCGCTTCCGTCAGCGCCGCCCGTTGCGCCCGGCTCACCAGCACGAGCGTCGTGCGTTCGCCGTTGGCCAGCGCCGCCACCGCGTTTTCATAAATCACCCGCTGCTTCTCTAGCCCCGCCAGCGGGCCGAGACAGGAATTGCCCGTCGTGCTGCTGTCCAGAAAACCGGTCCACGCCGTGGGCAGCGTCATCAGCCGCAGCGTGTGCCCCGTCGGCGCGGTGTCGAAAATGACGTGGTCAAATTCCACCGTCGCCTCCGGCTGGCCGAGCAGCCGGGAAAATTCGTCGAAGGCCGCAATCTCCATCGTGCAAGCGCCGGAAAGCTGTTCCTCCATCCCGCGCAAAATCGCGTCGGGCAATTTGCCGCGATACGGCCCGACCAGCTTTTCCCGATACGCCGCCGCTGCCGCCGCTGGGTCAATGTTCAGCGCCGCCAGTCGCGGCACGGCTGGAATTTCCGTCGCTGCGGAAGTCAGGCGCATGCCCAGCACTTCATCCAGATTCGAGGCCGGGTCCGTGCTGACCAGCAGCACGCGTTTGCCGCCATCCGCCAGCGCGATTGCCGAGGCGCACGCCAGCGAGGTCTTGCCCACGCCGCCCTTGCCGGTGAAGAACAGGAAGCGCGTCGGCGCGTCCAGAAAGCGGGCCAGGGATTGTTCGGCGGGAAAGTTCATTTTAGCAGTTGCCGCCACCGCAGCAGCAATCCGACTTCGCGGGGGCGCTCGCTGTGACTTTCAATTTGAACCAGCCGGCCAGGTCGGCGCGGTCAGGATAACGGCCCGTCGCCGCCACCTTGCCGTTCATCAGAATCACCGGCAACGCCGCTTCGCCCTTTTCCGTCAGCGCGCTTTGCACGGTCGCGTTTTCCACAAAAGCCGCCGGGTTTTGCGAGAGGTTGTGCCGTTGCACAATCACGTCCTGCGTTTTCAGCCAGTCCAGATCGGCGGCAAATTGCACCAGCTTGGTGTCCACGTCCGGCCCACAGACGCCAGTCGAGCAGCACATGGCGGGGTCGAACACTTGAATGGTTTGTGTGGTGAGTTTCATAAATTATTTGGCTTTCGCTTGGTCGCGGCGTCCGTCGGCATACGCCTCGAACACCATCTTGATCTGGTCCCGCACCTGTCGGAAGACCGCCAGCTTTTCCTCGTCCGTGCCCGTCGCGTGCGCCGGATCATAAAAGCCCCAATGATGCCGGTTCAGCTGGCCGGGAAAAATCGGGCAGGCTTGATCCGCGTTGCCGCAGACCGTGATGACCGTTTCCACCGGCTGGTTCAGGAATTCATTCATGTGCTTGGAATGATGCCCG
>Ga0208507_1001417_pt1 | contig 13443 bp, 9 predicted proteins | sample CryBogCBH12Aug01_FD_184626 | JGI IMG/M metagenome (GOLD analysis project Ga0208507, IMG submission 184626) | Freshwater microbial communities from Crystal Bog, Wisconsin, USA - CBH12Aug09.1 (SPAdes) (version 2) | ecosystem: Environmental > Aquatic > Freshwater > Lake | place: Crystal Bog... | reverse complement strand
TGACCTCCAGTTCGGCCTTTTGGCGCACGGGGCCGTGGGCGAATGCGGTGGCGCCGGACAAGGCCAACAGGAGGGTTGCAAGGGTAAGTCTTTTCATGGTGGCTCCTAATAATGGGTAACAAGTAATCGTAAATGCCGATTATATGACAAACAGGCGGTGGCAAACACTTAAAAAACCAACGGGTAGCTGGGTGATGCCAAAAGGCCGGACAACAGCGGGGCATCACAGTTGCCAGCAGCCATGCCAAGCAGGCAACGGAGCGCTAGGGTGGCGCTTAGTTTTTGGGCATTACTGATAGATTTATCAACTGATTGCATTTTGTTTTTGGTCTGGCAATTAATTCCGCTGTCATACGGCTGCTATAAACTGCCTGTTCATCTTAGCAGATGAAATTTCCCAATCAATTATTTACTTTAAGGTAATTAGCATGAAAAAAACTGTTTTTGCAATGTGCTTGGCCAGCATGGCTGCCGCCTTGCCCGCACACGCTGACGTGCCGGCGTTTGCGTCTGCCCATATTGACCATATCCTAGTTATTGACATGGAAAATGAAAGTTACAGCGCCACTTTTGGTGCCGCTTCGCCCGCCACCTACCTCAATAACACACTGTTAAAGCAAGGTGAATTGGTGCCCAATTATTTTGGTACCAGCCATGTCAGCCTGGGCAATTATATTGCACAGGTTTCTGGCCAAACGCCAACCCCTTCAACCAATAATGACTGCCTTAACTTGGCAACTTTGGCTAAGCCGCCGTTACTTGGCGGCTTTACCAATGTCACGCCAGGCACTGATGCAGATGCCAACGCTTTCCCGGGTCAAGTGGTCGGTGATGGTTGCGTATACCCTGCGCCAACTGCCACTTCAAATGGTGTCACCACTATTGGTGACCAGTTGGATGACAAATATCCTACTGGCACATTGAACTGGCGTTCGTATGCGGAAGACATGGGTAATGACCCTGTCCGTGATTACGGTGATGCAGACCCTATGGGCGGCACAGATTGTGCCCATCCACCGATTGGCGGTGCCGACAATTCTAATAGTGCGGCTGCCAACGACCAGTATGCAACCCGTCATAACCCTTTTGTTTATTTCCACTCGGTGATCGACAACCAATCTCGTTGCGATAGCCATGTAGTGCCGTTGGGCAAGTTGGTGGTAGGTACTGCCGGTGCTGCTGACCAATTTAGCGGTCATTTGTATCAGGACCTGAAAAAAGAAACCACCACACCTAAATTCATGTTCGTAACCCCCAACCTTTGCAATGACGGTCATGATGCCACTTGTGCCGGCCCTAATGTTGAAGGCACTGTAAACGCTTCAGGCAAAAACATTGGTGGTTTGGTCAGTGCTGACTTGTGGTTGAAGCATTGGATGCCGATGATCTTTAATTCACCTGCCTATAAGAGCGGCAAAATGCTGGTGGTGTTGACCTTCGATGAATCGGGCTTTACTGATTCCAGAGCTTGCTCAAGCAAATTCCAGGCTTCTTGTAACTCACCGATTGGCCCCAATGTGACCAACCCAGGTTTTAGCCCAATTTTAGGCATGTTCGGTTACCAAAAAGCCCCAGCCACTGATTATGTTTATGCCGGTGGCGGTCAAGTCGGTGCGGTGCTGTTCAATAGCAAATTTATCAAACCCGGTACTGTCAACACAAAAGGTGTTTATAACCATTTCACTGCATTGCGTAGCTACGAAGATATCTTAGGTATCACCTCAGGTGGTGCTGATGGTTTAGGCCATTTAGGTTATGCGGCCATTAATAACGTCACCTTTGGTACAGACGTATTTAATATTCATAGCAAATAAGCCGTTAGCTCCCTAGTGGGCTATGGGTGGCAACCTCGTCTTGGTTGTTGGCGGGGTTGCCGCGCTTTTCTGCTCACCGGCAAATTTATTTTGCACGGTTTGTCTTGCTATTTGCATTGGTATCCCCATAATCTTTCTATTAGACGATGATTACCAAAATGGATGCAAACAGCATGACTAGCCTAGAAAATACAGAAGAGTTAATTCCGGTGTTGCCGTTAAGGGATGTGGTGGTTTATCCGCACATGGTGATCCCTTTATTTGTCGGCAGGGAAAAATCTATTGATGCACTCGATTCGGCGATGCGTGACAACAAGCAAGTGTTGTTGGTCGCGCAACGGGAAGCGGAAGTGGATGAACCGGAATTTGAAGACCTCTACGAAATTGGCACGTTGGCAAATATTTTGCAGTTGCTGAAATTGCCTGACGGTACGGTCAAGGTGTTGGTGGAAGGCTGCGAGCGCAATAAGGTGCTGGCCTATAAGGAAACGGACAGTTTTTATTCGGCGCTGCTGACACCACTGGCAGAAGTGATCGATTTGACCGACCAAGAGCAGGATGTGCTGGAGCGCACCGTGATCAGTTCTTTTGAGCAATATGTCAAACTGAACAACAAAATACCGCCGGAAGTGCTGGTCTCCTTGAATGGCATTGATGACCCGAGCCGCTTGGCTGACACTATGGCGGCACACATGAGCCTGAAAGTGCATGACAAGCAGATCATTTTGGAAACCGTTGATATACAACAGCGGCTGGAGCATTTGATGACCTTGATGGAAGGTGAGGTTGATCTGATGGAAATGGAGAAAAAAATCCGTGTCCGTGTCAAGCAACAAATGGAAAAAAACCAGCGCGAATACTATTTGAATGAGCAAATGAAGGCGATTCAAAAAGAATTGGGCGACATGGATGAAGCCTCCAATGAAATTGATGAGCTGGAAAAGAAAATTGCCGAAGCGGGTATGTCCAAAGATGCCAAGGCAAAGGCTGAAGCGGAATTGAACAAGCTCAAACTGATGTCGCCAATGTCTGCGGAAGCCACGGTGGTGCGGAACTATATCGACTGGATGGTCAATGTGCCTTGGAAGAAAAAAACCAAGGTCAGGCATGATCTTAAGATTGCCGAACAAGTGTTGGAAGCCGAGCATTACGGCCTGGAAAAAGTTAAGGAACGTATCCTTGAATATCTTGCCGTGCATCAGCGCGTCAAACAATTGAAAGGCCCTATTTTATGTTTGGTGGGCCCACCGGGTGTGGGCAAAACTTCTTTGGGCGAATCTATCGCCCGCGCCACCAACCGCAAATATGTGCGTATGGCTTTGGGCGGTGTGCGTGATGAAGCGGAAATCCGCGGGCATCGGCGCACTTATATTGGCTCCATGCCGGGCAAAATCTTACAGAACCTGACTAAGGTGAAAACCCGTAATCCGATGTTCCTGCTCGATGAGATTGATAAAATGGCGCAGGATTTCCGGGGTGATCCGGCATCAGCCCTATTGGAAGTGCTAGACCCCGAACAAAACCATACCTTTGCCGACCATTACTTGGAAGTCGATTTTGATTTGTCCGATGTGATGTTCGTAGCCACCGCCAACACCATGAATATTCCCCCGGCGCTGCTGGACAGAATGGAAGTGATCCGTTTGGCGGGCTACACCGAAGACGAAAAAATCAATATCGCGTTGCGTTACTTGATTCCCAAACAGATCAAGAACAATGGCTTGGATGCCAAAGAAATTGCCATTAGCGAGTTGGCGGTGCGTGATATGATCCGTTATTATTCACGCGAGGCGGGTGTGCGCAGTTTGGAGCGGGACATCTCCAAAATTTGCCGGAAAGTGGTCAAAAACTTACTGTTGCAGCCCAGTGCCAGCCAAGTGCAAATCACCGAAAACAATCTTGCCGATTATCTGGGGGTCAGACGGTACAACTACGGGCTTGCCGAAGAGCAAGATCAGGTTGGTTGTGTGACTGGTTTGGCGTGGACTGAAGTGGGCGGTGAATTGTTGACTATTGAAACGGCTGTCATACCCGGTAAAGGCAAGCATTCCGCCACCGGTAAGCTGGGCGAGGTCATGAAAGAGTCCATTGAGGCGGCTATGACCGTGGTCAGGAGCCGTTCTGACATTTTGGGCATTAATAGTGATGTGTTCCAAAACTTTGACATCCATATCCACGTGCCGGAAGGGGCGACCCCTAAAGATGGCCCAAGTGCCGGTATTGGCATGTGTACGGCCATTATTTCGGCATTGACTAAAATCCCGGTGCGGGCTTGTGTGGCCATGACCGGTGAAATTACGCTGCGCGGCGAGGTGCTGCCTATTGGCGGTTTGAAGGAAAAATTGCTGGCAGCCCACCGTGGTGGCATCACCACTGTGTTGATTCCGTTGGAAAACGAGAAAGATTTGGCAGACATACCCGAAAACATCAAGTCCAACTTGGAAATCATTCCGGTGCATTGGATTGATGAGGTGTTGCAAGTGGCCTTGCAGTATCTGCCGTCGCCCATTGATAAAAAAATCCTTGCTGATGTAGTGTCTGAAACTGAACCGGTCAAGACCATTAGTCATGGTTTGACAGCCCATTGAACCAGGTTCTGGTGTTGCCAACAAGTGGCTGAGTGGCCCAATGGCGAGGCCAGCCCCATCACATTGGACTTTTATATTCGCCGCTAGGCTTTAATGCTTGACACTGTATTGGGGGGGTTGATATAAATGCTTCAAGATTCTTGTGATTCTGCTGTACATAAGAACCAGATTGCGGAGTGTTGCACAATTTCCATATCATATATAGAATGACTTCCTAAGGGGGAATAATGAATAAATCGGAACTTATCGACGCTATCGCAGAGTCGGCAGAATTGACTAAAGCGGATGCGGGTCGGGCATTGGAAGGATTCCTGAATGCAGTGACAACGGCATTAAGCAACGGCGACAGTGTCACATTGGTGGGCTTTGGCGTCTTCTCCGTCAAGGAACGGGCCGAGCGCAAAGGCCGTAATCCGCAGACCGGCGCAGAAATAATTATCAAGGCAGCAAAAATTCCTGCATTTAAAGCTGGTAAAACTTTAAAAGACGCTGTATAATAGTTTGCATAAGTCGGGTGCTTAGCTCAGCTGGGAGAGCATCGCCCTTACAAGGCGAGGGTCGGGGGTTCGAACCCCTCAGCACCCACCAGACTTCTTTTGGAGTGGTAGTTCAGTTGGTCAGAATACCGGCCTGTCACGCCGGTGGTCGCGGGTTCGAGCCCCGTCCACTTCGCCAAAACAAGATAAAGCCCCGTACCTTTGGTTCGGGGCTTTTTTTTTAATAAATTTTCGGCTATGGTTAAAATCAAAGTGATAGTGGCTTATTATTGCCGCTTTGGTTTTATCTGTCGCCACCTTTTCACAACGATAAGGCGTTTCTTTAGGGCCAGGCTATGCTGACAAAAATTAGAGAAAAATCCCAAGGCGCATTTGCATGGGGCATCTTGATTGTGATTTGTGTCCCGTTTGCTTTTTGGGGCATCAACAATTACTTTGATAATGGCCGTGAAGCGCCGATTGCCACGGTCGGTGATAAAGATTTTTATCAGCGTGATGTCAATAAGGCTTACGAACAGTTCAGCCAAAGCCTTAGGGGCATGAATATAGACGAACAAACCTTAAAGGGGCAAGCATTGCAAAAGCTGATAAAAGACGAAGTGCTTTTGCAATATGTCCACAAGCAAGGCTTGGTGGTTTCTGACGGTAACGTCCGTGACTATATCAAAGGGTTGGAGTATTTCCATACTGATGGCAAATTTGACGAAGACAAATACAAAATGATGCTGAATGCCCAGCATATTTCATCCAATGAATTTGTAAGCCGGATCAAAAATGCCATATTGATGGAGCAGTTCCAGAATGCCATCACCGAAAGCAGTTTTGCCACGCCTTATGATCTGGACGCATTTGTCAAAATCCAATTCCAGCAACGCGATATCCAGTACCTGACCGTTCCTCTGCAAGCGGTGGACACCCCGCCGACCGATGCGGAGGTTAATGCTTATTTCCAGCAGCATCAAAACGACTACCAGTCACCCGAGCAAGTTTCTGTTGAATATGTTGAGCTGTCAGAAAGCGAGTTGGCTAAAAAAGTGGTTGTCACCGAAGATAAGTTAAAGGTTTTCTACGAAGAGCAAAAAGACCAATACACCACGCCTGAACGCCGAAAAATCAGCCATATCCTGTTTGCGGTCACGCCGAAGACTGATGACAAGACCGCTTTGGCCAATGCCCAAAAGGCCAAACAAGAATTGGCGGGGGGCAAAGATTTTACCGCACTGGCCAAGACACTGTCGGATGACAAAGCCAGCGGCAAAATTGGCGGGGATTTGGGCCTTTATAGCCCCGGCGTGATGGAAAAACCTTTTGATGAAGCTGCCAGTAAGCTGGCATTGGGCGAGGTTTCAGAGCCGGTCAAAACCGCTTTTGGTTATCATTTGATTAAAGTCACCGAATTGACCGCAAAAAGCGTCAAGTCCTTTGCTGATGCCAAAGCGGAGGTCACTGCCGCTTATCAAAAATCGCAGGTGGACACGGCCTTTTATGAGGCGGGTGAAAAGCTGACCGAAATGAGTTATGAAAATCCTGACAATTTGCAAGCCGTGGCTAACGCCTTAGGACTGAAAGTCAACAAAACCGCCCTGTTTACCCATGACCAAGGTGAAGGGGTTGCCAGCGACGAAAAAATCCGCAGCATGGCCTTTTCTGAAGAGGTGCTGAAAGGCAACAATAGCACACCTATCGAGCTGTCTTCAGACCGCTTGGTGGTGTTGCGGATGTTGGAACATAAACCGGCTGCACCGCAGGATTTGGCGACTGTCAAGCCAGCGGTTGTTGGGGTGCTTAAGCAGGATAAGGCCAATCAATTGACCGAAGCCAAAGCCCAACAGATCAAGGCGCGGTTACAGGCTGGCGAAACCCTGCAGGCAGTCGCCACTGAAAATAAATTGCCCATCAAGGAAGCCAAGCAACTCAGCCGTAAAGGCGGTGACTTACCGGCAGCTTTGGTGCAAGCGGTGTTCAAGGCGGGGAAACCGGTCGGCGGCAAAGCCAGCGTATTGGTTGTGCCAGTGCCTTCGGGTGAGCAAGTGGTGGTTAGCATCAACGCGGTAAGGGACGGCATAGCCACCGATGAGCTGAAAAACCAGCTAAGCCTGATAGGCATCAGCATGGCGAGGGCGATCGGTCAGGTTGAATTTAATGACGTGGTGGACAGCATCCAGTCTGAAACGGATGTGGAAATAAACCGGACGCAGCTTAAGCAAACAGCCCAATAATAGGCCTTAAAAAGAAAAGATACGGTGGTTTCGCCTGGCAAACCACCGTTGCCTATGGCCCACAAATGCATTCATTAGCCCAAAACATCAAATTATTCCATTACCTTCAACTGAGGGATGTTAATCTGGTAAGCTATCAATCAGGAACTGTTTTTTGACCAAAAGCCTTGCATCTGCAAGGCTTTTTTATTGCCCACTATGCTAATCACCCACTCATTTTTTGCCACCACGCCCAAGGCGATGGAACCCATACTCACCGAAGAATTACAGGCTTTGGGAGTCCAAAATTATAAGGCCACGCTGGCTGGTGTAGCATTTACTGGTGATTTGGCGCTCGCCTATCGGGTGTGTTTATGGTCAAGAACGGCTAACCGCGTGTTCTTGGAACTCAGCTCGTTTGCTGTAAACTCGCAAGATGATCTTTATCGTGGCGTGCAAAACATCAATTGGTATGAACATATCAATCCAGAAGACAGCATTGCCGTGACCTTTAACGCCAAAAATTCAGAGGTTATCAACAATAGCCACTTTGGCGCATTGAAAGTCAAAGATGCCATTGTAGACCAAATGCGGGAGAAATTCGGTCAACGCCCTTCAGTAGACACCGAACGGCCCACGCTCCGTATCAATGTGCATTTGCAAGGCGAAACGGCACAACTGAGCTTGGATTTGTCCGGCGACAGTTTGCACCGACGCGGCTACCGCGATATCAACATCGCCGCGCCGATTAAAGAAAACCTTGCCGCCGCCATGCTGTTACGCAGTGGCTGGCCTGCCATTGCCAAACAAAAAGGCAGCTTGATTGACCCCATGTGCGGTTCCGGCACCTTATTGTTGGAAGCGGCCATGATCGCCGCTGATTTTGCCCCGGGCTTGTTACGCGATTATTTTGGCTTTAGCGGCTGGAAGCAGCACGATGCCGGAAGTTGGCAAAAACTTATCGCGGAAGCGGAAAAGCGCCGCTACATTGGCCTGACCCAATTGCCGGTCATTGTCGGATTTGACCAAGACCGGCACACCGTCAGCACAGCACTCAAGCACATTGCCAACGCCGGTTTGGCTCATAAAATACACGTTGAACGGCGCGACATTGCCGATGCCAGACCAGCCGATGCGTGGCCGCCCGGCTTGTTGATCTGTAATCCGCCTTACGGCGAACGCTTGGGGGATGAAGCGGAAACCGCCGCCCTGTATAAAAAATTTGGCGACACTTTAAAAGCGCATTTTATTGGCTGGAAAGCGGCCATGATTATCAGCAACCCTGAGTTGGGTTTCCGGCTGGGGATACGCTCCCAAAAGCCACTGACCTTGTTTAACGGCGCATTGGAGTGTAAATTACTCAGGCTGAGTATTGAAGAGCAGGCGTTTTTTGTGCCCAAAGCGACCACAGCGGCGGAACGGGTGGCGCACATCCACCCGCCTGAAGCGCCGGATTTACCTGAAGCGGATGCGTACCCGGCTGAGGTGGGTGTGGCTACCGCGATGTTTGTTAATCGGCTCACCAAAAACCTGAAAAAACTCAAACAATGGCGCAAGCAAAACAACATTAGTTGTTACCGCGCCTACGATGCGGATTTGCCGGAGTATGCGGTGGCCATTGATGTTTATCAGGCTGAACAAACATGGCTGAATGTGCAAGAGTATGAACCGCCAAAGACCATAGACCGCGACAAGGCCGACCAACGCCTGGCGGCATTATTGGCGGCATTGCCCGCTGTGTTTGCGATTGACCGCGGGCAAATAGCCTTAAAAATACGCCGTAAACAACATAATACTGATCAATATGAAAAGCACAGTGGACAAGGGCGTTTTCATACGGTACAAGAGGGTGGCTGTAAGCTCTTGGTCAATTTTGAAGATTACTTGGATACCGGTTTGTTTCTTGACCATCGGCCTATGCGGCTGTTGCTCCAGCAACAAGCCAAAGGCAAGCGGTTTTTAAACCTGTTTGCCTATACCGGCAGCGCGACCGTTCATGCCGCCGTTGGTGGCGCACTGGCGACCACCACCGTGGATATGTCGCATACTTATATCGGCTGGGCAAAAAATAACTTGGCTCTAAATCAGGTGTCAGGCGAACATGAATTTATCCAGGCTGATTGTTTGGAGTGGCTGGCGACCGAAGCCGGACAAACCAACCCCAGACAATACGACCTGATATTTCTGGATCCGCCCACTTTTTCCAACTCCAAGCGCATGGAAACCGTTTTTGACATCCAAAACCATCATGCCGAGCTGATCAAAAAAGCCGTTGTCTTATTGTCGGACACAGGTGTTTTATATTTTTCCACTAACTTCAGGCGCTTTAAAATAGATAGCGAGGCATTGGCGGGGTTGCAGGTGGAGGATATCAGCACGCAAACTATCCCCGAAGACTTCGCCCGCAACGCCAAAATCCATTATTGTTGGCGTATTTGCAAATGACCCGGCGACTAAAAATTTTAGTGGCGGGGCGCGTGCAGGGGGTAGGCTTCCGTGCCTTTACCGAAAAAGAAGCCCGTCGCTTAGGCATCAACGGGTTTGTCAAAAATTTGCCCGACGGGCGGGTGGAAATTATAGCCGAAGCCGATGCAGAAAAACTTCAGGCATTGCTTGCACTATGCCACCAAGGCCCCCTATTTGCACGGGTGGACGCGGTTGAGGTCTGTGAATGGGACAGCCAAGCAGCATTGCAGGCTTTTGAAATTATCAGACAATAGCCCGCAAAAAAAACCCACCGCTTGCTACAAGGGGTGGGTCGAAAATCAAGCAGAATATTATGAGGAGTCTCTGCTTGTTGGGTATAACACCAGGAGGTTGTTAACTATTTGAGATCAGGTTTGTTTGGTCTCATGGCTATATTGCTGTAAACCGCAGCAATAGCAAACAAAACGGTTGAAAAAATAAATTGCCCGGAAATAAAGCTCCAGGTGCCGACAATAAATATTAAGCCTATCACTAAATTTTTATGGAATTTATTCATGGCTGCTACTCTACCTACCGTTGTTGAAAAGGAAAATGGTCGGACAATTAACAAAGCTATTTATAATTTTCTAACTTGAAGGCTACTATACAGGGATATTTTTTGTATACAATATGCCTTTCAATAAACGAATTGTTTCCTGTTATAAAATTATTTTCTGTGTCAAGCATTATTATTCAATTTTTGAATAAGCTTATGACAATCGCCAGGCTAGTCAATTATTTTATAACAGCCTAATTTCATTAAACTTATAGTTGGCAGGGTGGGGTGTAGATGGACAAATTGACCAGTATGAATGTTTTTGTGCGGGTGGCAAAAGCAGGCAGCTTTGCCGGTGGTGCGCGTGAGTTGGGCATTTCACGGGCAATGGCCACCAAGCATATTATGCAGCTTGAGGGCAGTTTGGGCACTCGGCTGTTCAATCGCACCACCCGCAGCCTAAGCTTGACTGATGTGGGCGGTTCTTACCTTGAGCGTTGCCAACAAGTGTTGCTGGATGTTGAAGAGATGGAAGCGGCGGTGACCCATTTGCAGACCGAACCGCGCGGCGTGTTAAAAATCAGTGCGCCACCGGTGATCGGTGCCACGCATATTGCGTTTGCCATTGCCGAGTTCCTCAAAATACACACTGACTTAAGCGTTGAGTTGATTTTGCAAGGCACGCCGGGCGATATGATTGATGAAGGCATCGATTTGGCCATCTACTTGGGGGCTTTAAATGACACCAGCATGGTGGCCAGAAAACTGGTCAGTTCCACATTGGTTGTTTGTGCCGCGCCCAGCTATTTGGAAGAATACGGTGTCCCCAAATCGCCTGCCGACTTGGTCAATCATAGCTGTTTGGTCAATTGGGCCAGCACCCCGCGCAACAAATGGCAATTCAAAGGCGAAAATGGTTATACCGCCATCACCGTATCGGGGCGGATGCAGGCCAACGTGGCGGATGCCATCAGGACTGCCGCTATTGGTGGCTTAGGTCTGGTGATGTTGGCGACTTATGTAGTCGGGAAAGACATTGAAAAAGGCAGGCTGAAAGTCGTGCTGGAAGATTATGCTTTGCCGCCCTTGGACATCTACGCAGTATACCCGCACAGAAAATACTTGTCCGCCAAAGTCAGGCGGTTTATGGATTTCTTACAGGTTTGGTTGGAACCCCGCGTCAACATGCCAACCCGCGAGTAAACGCCGGACAGCAAGCTAATCAGGGCCGCTTGCCTGCTGAAATGGCAACGCCCACGCGCTATATTGCTTGACCCTACAGAAGGGAATGCCATAATAGCCATATTTTGTGCCCAAAAACCCTCAAGCCAAGCTTTTGGCCTCCGCAGGTTGGGCTGACACCTTAACTTATGATAGAAAATCTACAGCCCCAACAAGCTTGGGAATTATTGCAACACGATCCCGAAGCGGTCTTGATTGATGTCAGGACCAGCATGGAGCGCCAATTTGTCGGCTACCCGCCCGGCTCCATTCATGTGCCGTGGAAGGAAATGCCCGATTGGCAAATCAACACCAGTTTTATCGCTCATGTGCAACAAGCAGCCCCGCAACCTGACGCGCCGGTTTTGTTGTTGTGCCGAAGCGGGCAACGCTCCTTAGATGCCGCTAAAGCCTTGGAGGCAGTGGGTTATCGGCTGCTGGTCAATATTATTGATGGTTTCGAAGGCCCCTTGGATCACCACAGCCAGCGCGGCAATCTGGGCGGCTGGCGTTTCCAAAACCTGCCTTGGCAACAAAGCTGACCGGTAGCATTACACTATTGCTGGCGTTACCCCTTTTTTATCCAGATCACTGTTGATGACTGGCTAAACCTGTTTATTTAACCATTAGAGTACATTCAAAGTGATTGAGAAATTAAGAAACATCGCCATCATCGCCCACGTTGACCACGGTAAGACGACCTTGGTTGATAAACTGCTGCAACAATCAGGCACTTTTGCGGCACATGCCAAAGTGACCGAACGGATGATGGATTCCAACGATATAGAAAAAGAACGTGGCATCACCATTCTGGCAAAAAACACCGCACTGGATTGGAACGGCTACCATATCAACATCGTAGACACCCCGGGCCATGCTGACTTTGGTGGCGAAGTGGAGCGTGTGTTGTCGATGGTCGATTCGGTGTTGTTGTTAGTGGATGCTGTGGACGGCCCCATGCCACAAACCCGCTTTGTCACCCAAAAAGCTTTTGCTCTGGGTTTGAAGCCTATTGTCGTCATCAACAAAATTGACCGTCCGGGCGCACGTCCTGATTGGGTGGTTGATCAAACTTTCGACCTGTTCGACCGCTTGGGCGCAACCGATGAACAGCTCGATTTCCCGATTGTTTTTGCTTCGGCGATCAATGGCTATGCGGGCTTGGAACACACCATCACCGGTGGTGACATGACCCCTTTGTTTGAAACCATCGTGGCAAAAGTCAGCCCGCCGCCGGTTGACATTGATGGCCCCTTCAAAATGCAGGTGTCCAGCCTTGACTACAACACCTATGTGGGCGTTATTGGGGTCGGCCGTATCCAGCGCGGCAGCATTAAGACCAACCAACCCCTAACCATCGTCAACCGCGAAGGGGTAGAGCGTAAAGGCCGCATGTTGCAGATTTATGGTTTCCACGGTTTGGAGCGGGTGGAAGTCAGCGAAGCGCGGGCGGGTGACATCATTGCCTTTGCCGGTATTGAAAAACTGGAAATTTCCGACACCATTTGTCACCCTGATGCGGTTGAAATCATGACACCGTTAACCGTTGACGAGCCAACGGTGACCATGACTTTCCAAGTCAACAATTCCCCGTTTGCCGGTAAAGAAGGCAAATTTGTCACCACCCGTCAAATCCGTGACCGGTTGGATAAAGAGCTGCAACATAACGTTGCCCTAAAAGTGGAAGACACCGCCGACCCTGATAAATTTAAAGTGTCTGGTCGTGGTGAGTTGCATTTGTCGGTGCTGATTGAAAACATGCGCCGTGAAGGCTTTGAAATGGGCGTGTCCCGTCCAGAAGTCATCATCAAAGAAATTGATGGCAAAAAATGCGAACCTTTCGAAATGGTCACCATCGAAGTGGAAGAAGAGCATCAAGGTTCGATCATGGAAAAACTGGGCGAGCGTAAAGGCGACCTGACCAACATGGTGCCTGATGGCAAAGGCCGCGTGCGTTTGGAATATATGATGCCCTCGCGCGGCCTGATTGGTTTCCAAACCGAATTTATGACCGCCACCTCAGGTTCTGGCTTGCTGTACCACGTTTTTGACCATTATGGTCCGATGAAAGTGGGTGATGTGGGTAGCCGGATGCGGGGCGTGATGATTTCTATGGTGGCCGGCAAAGCGGTGACTTATTCCTTGCATCCGTTGCAAGAACGC
>Ga0208507_1001409_pt1 | contig 13518 bp, 11 predicted proteins | sample CryBogCBH12Aug01_FD_184626 | JGI IMG/M metagenome (GOLD analysis project Ga0208507, IMG submission 184626) | Freshwater microbial communities from Crystal Bog, Wisconsin, USA - CBH12Aug09.1 (SPAdes) (version 2) | ecosystem: Environmental > Aquatic > Freshwater > Lake | place: Crystal Bog... | reverse complement strand
CCCTGAATGTCGTCGTTGAACGTGCACAGCTGGTTGCGATATGTTTCCAGCAGGCGGAAGGCGTTGCCGTTGCCAAAATCTTCAAACTGGAGCAGGACGCCGGGGAACACCGTTTTCACGGCCGTGATGAACTCTTCCATGATGGCATCAAAGGGCTCGCCGCTGATGCGTTTTTCGCGCAGGCCGATGTAGAGCGGGTCTTTGAGGAAGGCTTCGTTGTTGGTGCCCATGTCAATGGTGATGGGCAGGCACTGCGTGGGGTTGATCCCGGCGCAGGCGGTGTAGAGCGAGAGCTTGCCGATGGGGATGCCCATTCCGGAAACGCCCAGGTCACCGAGGCCGAGGATGCGTTCGCCATCAGTGACCACGATGACCTTCACATCGCGCGTGGGCCAGTTTTCCAGGACTTTCTTGATATGTCCCTTATCCTTCATTGAGACATACATGCCGCGCGCGCGGCGGAATATATGGCCGAATTCCTGGCAGGCCTTGCCGACGGTCGGGGTGTAGATGATGGGCATCATTTCTTCCAGGTTGTCCATGACGATGCGGTAAAACAGCGTCTCGTTGCGGTCCTGCAAACCGACCAGCTGGATGTAGCGTTCGATGTCGCTGGTTTTGTTGCGGTAATTGCTCATCACGCGCTGCACCTGTTCGTCCATGGTCTGGACGTGCGGCGGCAGCAACCCGCGCAGGCCGAGCGCGTCGCGTTCCGCCCCGGTGAAGGCGGTGCCTTTGTTGAAGACGGGGTTATGCAGCCATTCCACCCCTTTGCTGGGCAGGGCGCGGTTGGGGTGAGGGACATTGGTGTTTTTTTTGGCGGTCATAGGTTTAAAATGGTTTTTGTTGAAATTTTATTGGCAACTTGTCTTACAACATAAACTGATACCAAAGCGAGTTAATATACGCTGAACTTTATTTGGCAAAGCTGACGTTTTTATTGCAAAGCCGGATTGCCGGCCAATGTGCCAGTGGAACCGGCGGTCAGGCCGGTTGCTGAAAAAAAGTGCCAACGCGGGCGGTAGCGCATAAACTTTCCGGGTGACGCCCGCCGAAGCCCATAAACGCCACGCCGAACTTTCCGGTGAAATCCGCCGGCACGACCGCGCCTATTATGTCGAGGGCCGGCAGCTCATCACCGACCGCGAATACGACCAGCTTTTCAAGGAGCTTCAGGAGCTGGAAAACCAATTCCCCGAACTCGTCACCCCCGAATCGCCCACCCAGCGCGTCGGCGGTGCGCCCAGCGAGAAATTTGCCCGCGTCAAACATCTCGTGCCGATGCTCTCGCTCGACAAGGTTCAGGCCAGCGATTCGCCGACGAAAGACGAGGAACCTGACCGCGACCAGCGCAACCGCGCGCAGGATGAAAATACATTAACCGAACTCCGCGCCTTTGACACGACCATCTGCAAACATCTGGGCCGCGACAAAGTTCAATACATCATCGAGCCGAAGGTGGACGGCGTGTCCCTCGGCTTGCATTACCGCCACGGCAAGCTTGCGCTCGGCGTCACGCGCGGCGACGGCACGGAGGGCGACGACATCACGGCGAATCTCAAAACCGTGCGCGGCATCCCGCTGGAATTGAATTCAAAGAATCCGCCTGCGCTGCTCGAAGTGCGCGGCGAGGCTTACATTGCCATCAAGGATTTCGACGCGCTCAACGCCAAATTCGCCGCCGCCGGTGAAAAAGCCTTTCCCAACGCCCGCAACGCCACCGCCGGCACGCTCAAGCAGCTCGACCCCAAGCTCGTCGCGCAGCGCCCGATCCGCGCCGTGTTTTACGCCGTTGGCGCGGTGGACGGCATCGCATTCAAGACGCATTCCGAAATGCTCGAAGCGCTCGCCAGGTTTGGCCTGCCCACGCAAAAACTCTGGTGGGTGTGCGATGGCATCGAGGAAGTACTGAAGGTTTACCGCGAGAAGATTGTCGCGCATTACGACGAGGACAAAGATTTGCGCCGGCAGTTGCCTTACGAGATTGACGGCATCGTGCTCAAGGTCAACACGCTTGCCGACTGGGCGAGAATTCCCGGCCGCAGCCGCGCGCCGGGCTATGCGATTGTCCACAAGCCCGTGCCGTGGATCACGCCGGCGGAAACGGTTTTGAAAGCCATCACCGTGCAGGTCGGCCGCACCGGCGTGCTCACGCCCGTGGCCGAGCTGGAACCGGTCTTCGTGCAAGGCTCGACGGTGGCGCGCGCCACGCTGCACAACGAGGATGAAATCCGCCGCAAAGACATCCGCATCGGTGACACCGTGGTCGTGCGCAAGGCCGGCATGGTCATCCCGGAAATTTTTGAGGTGGTCAAAACCAAACGCCCGCCCGGCGCGCCGGAATTTGATTTATTTAAACACGTCGGCGGCCAATGCCCCGCGTGCGGCGGCGCGATTGCGAAGGAGAAAATGTCCGGCGGCGAAACCGACGAAGTCGCGTGGCGCTGCCAGAACATCGCGGGCTGCCCGGCGCAGCTCACGCGGCGCGTCGAGTATTTCGCGCAACGCAAGGCGCTGGACCTCGAATCGCTCGGCGGCATCGTGGCGGAGAAACTCGTGGAACGCGGCCTCGTGAGGGAGCCGCTCGATTTGTTCGACCTGAAACTGGAGGTGCTCGGCAAATTGAATCTCGGCACGGATGACGAGCCGCGCACGTTCGGCGAGAAGAACGCCACGAAGATTCTCGACGCGCTCCAGCGCGCCAAGACCGCGCCGCTGTCCCGCTGGATTCACGCGCTGGCGATTGCCGACGTGGGCGAAGCCACCGCCAAACAACTCGCCGCCACCCACGAATCGCTGGACGCGCTGGCCGGTTCCGAAGTCCTGCGCGACATCCGCGACCTCGGCGCGAAGGAAAGCGAACGCGCCGAAATCAGTCCGCGCTCGCGCAAGAATCCGCCGAAGGATGAAGCAGAAAAAGCCGCGCGCCAGCAGCGGGATGAAGAATTGAAGACTGCGATTGCCGCGATTGTATCACGGCTGGAAACCGGCGGCTTGAAAACCAAGTTGGTGGAAGTTGGGCCGGTGGCGGCGGCGAGCGTGCTGGACTTCTTCGTTTCAACTGCCGGCAAGAAAGTTCTCGCCCGCATCCACGAACTGAACATCAAGCCGGCGAGCGAAAAAGCCGCCATTGCCGCGACGACGAAAGGAATTTTTGCTGGAAAAACTTTTGTGCTGACCGGCACGCTGCCGACGCTGACACGCGAGGAAGCGACGGCAAAAATTGAAGCGCTCGGCGGCAAAGTGACCGGCAGCGTGAGCAAAAAAACAGATTACGTGCTGGCCGGGGCCGAAGCCGGTTCCAAGCTCACCAAGGCGCAGGAGCTGGGCGTGAGAATTCTGGACGAGGCGGAGTTTTTGAAGCTGGCATAGCGGATTGATTATAACGTCGGCTGGCCGTTGGCGTCGGGCAGGCGCAGGAGGCAGTGGCCGTAATCCAAGTGCCGCTTGCCGGCGTCGGCGATATAGGCCGCCGGCACCTGATACAGCCGCCGGTTCATCACCACCAGCCCCGCGCCGCGCAACACGGCCAGATGTTTGGACACCAGTCCCGCCTTATGTCCGATGATTTTGGCGATTTCGTTGACCATGCGCGGTTCACCGTCGCTCAATGCGCCAAGAATATTGCAGCGCACGGGCGCGCCTAGGGCTTGCACGAGTCTGTCAAACGGCATCAGTGGGGGATTTGGGGGATTGCCAGTAGAATTCATGGGTTTTATTGGGTTTTTTATGAGGCAATGAATTATTTAAGGAATTTTAAAGCCTAAAGCAAGACTGTAAAAGATTAGTAAAATAGGAGATATGCTTCGGAAAAGAGGGGGTGTGCTTCGGAAAAGAGGTGATGTGCTTCGGAAAAGAGGGGGTGTGCTTCGGAAAAGAGGGGGAGGGCTTAAACAAGTGGGGGAAGCGATGGGTAAAACCGAGAGTCTTCGCCGAAATTTCGCGCACGTCTGCGCCACATCCGGCGCGTTGAACCGGTTTCCGAAGTTCAGCTTCCGGCCGTGCGCGCTGGCGCCACGCAGAGAATTTCCTCCGGCGACAGCACCCGCCATTGGCCCGGTGGCAGATCGGCGAGCCAGAAATTGCCGATCCGCACGCGCAGCAGCCGTAGTGTCGGATGCCCGATGGCCGCCGTCATGCGCCGCACCTGCCGGTTTTTTCCCTCGACGAGTTCCAAGCCGATCCAGCAGTCGGGAACGCTTTTGCGGAAGCGGATCGGCGGAGTTCTGGTAGGGACGGTGCGCTGCGCCGTCCGGTTATCGCAGCTCGATGACCCCACCACCGGTTGCGGTTCCAGCAGCCAGGCGCGGCACGGCAAAGTTTTGCGGTCTTGAATCACCAGTCCCTTCGCCAGTTGGAGCAGGCTTTCCGGCGTCGGGATTTTTTCCACTTGCGCCCAATACTCGCGCTCGTGGGCGTGGCGCGGGTGGAGAAGCTTTTCATTCCAGCGCGCCTCGTCGCTCAACAGCAGCAGGCCTTCGGAATCCGCATCGAGCCGGCCGATGGGATAGATATTTTTCGGGAAACCGAATTCCGCGAGGGGGCGGTTGGGCGAGCCGTCGCCGGTGAACTGCGAGAGCACGCCGTAAGGTTTGTGGAAGGCGATGAGCATGACCGTAAAATCTTTAACCGCAAAAGAACGCAAAAGACACAAAGAAATTGCTGCGTAAAAAGTTTTCGTGTGTTTCGCGGGTTTCGTGGTTAAATCTTTTGCGTGATCCGCAACATCATCTTCGACTGGTCGGGGACGCTCGTGGACGACCTGCCCGCCGTCTTGAAGGCGTCCAACCATGTCCTCACGCAGTCGGGCCGGCCGGCGATGTCGCTGGATAAGTTCCGCGCGGAGTTCGCGCTGCCGTTCTCAAAATTTTACGCCCGCCACACGCCCGAGGTGCCGATGGATCAACTGGAGGCGTGGTTTCACGCGGAATTCCGCGTGGTGCAGGATTCGGTCGTTGAACTGCCTCACGCGCGGAAGTTTCTGGAATTCTGCCGCGCCAAAAAAATTCGCACCTTTCTGTTGAGCACGGTTCTCGGCGAATATTATGAGACGCAATGCCGTGTGCTCGGCTTCGACGCGTTTCTCGACAAGCCCTACACCGATGTCTGGGACAAGCGCGAAAAAATCCACGAAATTCTCCGCGAGAACGACCTGAAGCCGGACGAAACGCTGTTCATCGGCGACATGGAGCACGACATCGAAACCGCGCGGCACGGCGGAATCCATTCCTGCGCAGTGCTGACCGGTTACAACACGCTGGAGCAGTTGCGCGCGGCCGGGCCGGATTTGATCGTCGAGCATCTTTCGGAACTGCGCGCCGTCTTGGAGAAAAATAATTTCCGGCTCAAGCCGGTGTCGCCGGAAGACAATGCCGAGCCGCCGCTCGCCACCGTTGGCGCGCTGATCTTCAATGCCAAAAATGAAGCGCTGATGATCCGCACGCACAAATGGTCGGGCAAATGGGGCATTCCCGGCGGCAAGATTAAACGCGGTGAAACCGCGCTGGCCGCGCTGCGCCGCGAGATCAAGGAGGAGACAAACCTCGCGGTGAAGGACATCGAATTTGTCCTGGTGCAGGACTGCATCAGTTCGCAGGAGTTTTACCGCGATGCGCATTTTGTGCTGCTGAACTATGTCTGCCGTGCCGCCGGAAAAAAGCTGGATGTGGTTTTGAATGACGAGGGCTTTGAGTTTCGCTGGGTGCCGCTGGCGGCGGTGAAAAAACTCAAGCTGAACAGGCCGACGAAGATTTTGATTGAAGCCGTTTTGAAATCAAAAAACAAACGTCACAAATCGTAAATGTCACAAATTTCCATCGTTGACCTCGAAGTGTATTACCGCGTCGGCGTGCCGGATGCGGAACGCGCGCAGCCGCAGCGTTTGCTGCTGACGGTGGTGCTGGAATCGGATTTTTCCGCCGCGGCCAAATCCGATGCGGTTGCCGACACGATTGATTATTTTGCCGTCACCCAGCGGCTCTTGAAATTTGGCGAAGGCCGCGAGTGGAAGCTGATTGAAAAACTCGCCGCCAATATCGCGGAGACAATTCTGACCGAGTTCAAGCCGAAAAGCGTCACGGTTGAGGTGAGGAAATTCGTTATTCCCCAAACGCGATATATCTCGGTGCGGCTTGAGAAACCTTAAATCAAAAGACGGAATCCAATTCCCATGACTACCAAGATTAAAACTACCTCGCTGCTGGCCGGCCTGCTTTTTTCCACCGTCGCGGTCCCGGCGGCGGAACTTCCCAAGCTGATGCTGCCCGCCGGCGTTGGCGTGAACATTCATTTCATTGAGGGCCATGAACGCGATCTGGATATGATCGCGGCGGCCGGTTTCAAATACATCCGCATGGATTTCAAATGGGTTGTAACCGAGCCGAAGCCGGGGATCTATGACTGGTCAGCCTACGACAAATTGACCCAAAATCTTGAGCGGCGCGGCCTGCGCGCCTACTATATTTTCGATTACTCCAATCCGCTCCATGAAGAAACGGTGGTCGAAAAAGACCACTTTACCAAGCGCGAACAGAAAGTCGCGGTGTCGCCGCAGCATCCGGAGAGCGTGGCCGCGTTCGCGCGCTGGGCGGCGGCGGCGGCAAATCATTTTCAAGGCCGCCAGGTGGTGTGGGAGATATGGAACGAGCCGAACATTTTCTTTTGGAAGCCGCAGCCGGACGTGAATCAATACACCGCGCTGGCCCTTGCGACGATGAAAGCCATTCGCGCCGCCGATCCGCAGGCGACGATTTTCGCCCCGGCCGCGTCGGAATTTCCGTGGCCGTTCCTTGAGAGTTTTTTCAAGGCCGGGGTGCTGGAATATTTGGATGGTGTCAGCGTGCATCCTTATCGCCCGATAAAGCGCCCGCCGGAAACCGTGGAGAACGATTATCAAAAACTGCGTGAGCTCATTGCTCGATACCAGCCGTCGACGCGGCGCGAGCCCGTTGCGATCATCAGCGGCGAATGGGGATACGCGACCCATATCAAAGGTGTGTCTTTGGAAACTCAGGCCTGCTTTATTGTGCGCCAGCAACTCGCAAATCTGATGAGCGGCGTGCCGATTTCGATCTGGTATGATTGGAAAAATGACGGCAACGATCCGAATGAAAAAGAGCATAATTTTGGCGCGGTCAGCCCGAACCTCACGCCCAAGCCGGCCTATTTCGCCATCAAAACCCTGACGCACGAACTGGCCGGATTCGCCATCCGCAACCGACCGTTGACCGGAAGCACCAATGATTATCTGCTCGTCCTGACGAACGCCGTCGGAACCGCCAAACTGGCGGCGTGGACCTTGGGCGCGCCGCATTCCCTCACGCTTCCACTTCAGGCGTCGGCTGCAAAAGAACTTTCCATGGTGGATGGCGGCGGCGTAGCCGGCAGACTTGAAATTAGTGACAATGGCGTGACGGTGCCAGTCAGCGGCCTGCCGCGTTACGTCACTCTGGGTCAGGCGCAGCTGCGGTGATCGCGTGTGGCGGCGTCAAACTGGCCGCGGTTTCTACCGGCTGCCAAAATGTTGTCCGTTCATCGCCTGTAAATTCCACCCGTGTTTGTCCGTCATGATTTTCACCGCGCCGGCGGTGCGCGTATAAACCACCGGAGTTTTTGCCTGCGCCAACCTTTCCTTCAAGGCGCGGCTTGCCCGGCGCGGCGCGGGAAATTCGGAATCGGCAACAATGATGACTTGCGGCTGGCTGGCCACAATCAGCGCGTCGCACAGCGGTTCACCTTCCGTCGGCAGACCGGTGACGACAATGTCGGCGCGCAAATCGTTGGTGCCCGCCAGCAATGCGTTTTGACCGGCGCGGCTCAAGTCGGAGAGCAGCAAAATCCGGGTGCCGTGGAAATTTCCGAGCAGCACTAGCGGCGCATCGTCTGCCTTGGAAAATTTAACCGCTGGCGGCGGATGTAGCACCTGCCAGCAACCGACTGTGTCGCCAGCCCTAAATATTTTGTGACGTGCCCGTGGCTTCTCAAATTCCAACACGGCGTCGCGGTAGGCGGCGGAGCGGAATTTTACGTCGCTTGTCCACAATTCGCCGACGCCAAAAAGCTCGTTAATCCGGCTGGCACCGCCACCGTTTTTTAAATCGCCTTCGGTCAGGACGAGGCGGGGAAGTGAATTCACGCCCTGCGCGCGCAGAAAGTTTTTCATCGTGAAATCCACGGCGTTTTCGTTGCCGCAGTTGATGAGCCAGTCGTTTTTCCGGCCGTCGGCGTCAACGTGGACAGCGTGGCCGCCGTTGAGCGGCAGAACGGTCAGGTTGGTTTCGGCGCGCGACGACTGCCATTGCCAGAAATAAATTCCGCTGATTAAAAACAGGATGGCCCCGCCGGAAACCATCCGCCGCCGCGTCGAAAACCAGCCGCTGAACGCGGCGAGGAGCCCGGCGTAATAAATGATTATCGTGGCCAGCGACGGTTCGGGTACGTAAAAATACCCGCCGGGCAGTTTGGCGGCGGCGACGCTCACCCACGTCATCGCCACCATGAAAAACCACGCGGCATGGTTGAAGAGTTCTGTGAACCATGGTAGCCAATGGCCGCAGATGAGCGCGCCGAGATTGGCCATGAGCGCGAAGGTGCCCAGCGGCACGGCGATGACATTGGCAGGTGTCGAAACCGGGCTGAAGAGGTGAAAGTATTTTGCCGCGAGCGGAATGGAACCCAGCCACGCCGCGAGCGACAGTCCGCCATAACGGGCGAACCACCGCGAAAACCCTAGAAAAACTTTTTTCCAGCCGACCACCAGTTCTACTGGCACCAGGGGATCGTGCCTGAGCCACCGGTCAAAGAATTCGTTCAACGGCGGCAGCATCACTGCGATGACGAGCACGACGAAAAAGGAAAGCTGAAAGCTGGCTTCAAAGAGCTGATTGGGGTTTCCGATGAGGATGATCAGGGCGGCGGCGGCCAGCGAGTTCAGCAAGTCGCCCGGCCGTTTCAACGCCCAGCCGCCGAGTACGATGGTCATCATCACTGACGCGCGGATAGCGGACGGCTCCCAGCCGGTCGCGGCGGTGTAAAACCAAATCGTGGGCATGGCAATCGCGCCGCACCACGCGCGTGACAGGCGCAGCCCGCGCAGGAGCGTGACGATGATGCCGGAAAGTAGTGCGATTCTTAAACCATCAATGGCGAACATGTGCATGGTGCCGGCGCGAAGGAAGGGTTCGCCAATGTCGCCCGTGAACGCAGTTCGCCAGCCGAGCGTCATCGCCCAGAGCAGGCGCAAAGGCTCGTCTTCACCGGGCAAACCGAGTGCCAGCGTGTTTTGGGACCAGTTCAAAAACCGGTCGGTGAGCGGCGGTTGGGCGGCGCCGGGCGCGAGCAGTTTCCAGTCGTTGGTGGACTCGGTTTTAAGCTGGTAATAAATACCGCGCCGTGCCAGATAATTTTCAAAGTTGAAAAGCCCTTCCGCCAGCGGTGGCGGGGGCCGCGAAATGACGCCCGCGATTTCCACGGTCTGCCCGGCAAAGAAATTCGTACCGGGAATTCCCGGCGTGGTCACCAGGATCTCGCCGTTGGCGGGAAGAAAAATTTCTTCGCGCCGGATTTCAGTGACGCGGACGCGGGCGACATGGCGCCAGGTTTCCTGTTCATTGCGGATGAATATTTTCAGGCGTGGCGTCTCGGCGAGTTTGCCGTGGACCGTGACGAGCGCGGCTTCGTTGCCAAATTGTGGGCGCAGGTCGTATGGCGAGATGATGGCGGTGCGGGCGGCGAAATTAGTCCAGCCGGCGAGCGCGAGCAGCAGCCAAAGCAGCGGCTGGCGCAAGTTTTTGATGGTGAGGGCGAGGATGAGAACGGAGAAGGCGGCGGCGAACAGCGCGATCAGCGGTGGCTGGCAGAATTGGGCGAACAACAAGCCGGCGGCGTAGGCGAGAACGACGCTGACGAGCGGACGGTTCATGCTACCAACGTTTAAAAATTTTGCCGGTCAGCCACAGCAGCAGCAGGCCGGCCGCGCCGCCGCTGGTGTCAATGATTACGTCCGAGACGAGCGCGCTGCGGCCGGCCACGAAAATCTGGTGAAACTCGTCGCTGGCGGCATAAAGAAAAACAATGGCCAGCGCGAGGCCGGCCTCGTCCCAGCGCCACGGGCGTCGGTCACCTGTTTGCGGCTGCCGGATCGCCCGCCAGAGGAGCAGGGCGAGTACGGCGAATTCGGTCAGGTGGCCGCATTTGCGGAAGAGATGGTGAATGGTGTCAATCAGCTCAGATGACATCCAGGGAAACAGCCAGTGGAGCAGGGGAACAAACAACGAGGACGAATGATGATAAGAATCTGCGTCCGCCGAGGCGGAAAAAATCAGAACCATCCACAGCGCCGCCGGCAGCCAGTATTTTACCAGCTTCTCCAATTTTGGCATCCCCGATGAAAGCGGGATTCCGTCGGCGCGGCAATCCGAAATTTATTTGCACGCCAGCGGCGGTGAGCCTTTGCGATTGCCAAGTCACGTTGGATTTGGCACAGAAATGTACCCGATGAAAAAGGTAATCACGATTTTGATGCTGGTGCTGGCGGCGGCTGGAGTTCGCGCGGCGCTGCCGCAGCCGGACTTGATCGCGCAAATCCATTTTGCCGGCGCTCCAAAAATTTCCGCCGCCGGTAATTCCGCCGCGTTCACCAACGAGTTCTGTTCCGCCGAGGCGCTGGCTTTGCGGAAGCAGACGGCGGACAAGCTTTCCGTGTGGCTCGCCGGCTGGCTGCAACAAAATGCCGGTGCCGCCGTGCCGGATGGCGCGGCAAAACTGCGGCCGCTGCTGGAGGATTTGCCGTCGGCGGAATGGTTTCTGGAGGCGCGTGCCACGGCGAACGGCAAAGCGGAAGTGGCCGTCGCCATCCGGCTCGATGGCGATCGCGCCCTACTCTGGCAGGCGAATCTGAAACCATTTTTCGGGGCGGCTTCGTTCAAGCAGGCGGGCGGCTGGCTGTTATTTGAATCAGGCACCGGCGCGGGAAAACTGGCGGATGGGCTGGCGCAAAAGATTGCCGCCGGCGACAACGCCTGGCTTTCACTGGATATAAACTGGCCGCGCCTCGGGGCATGGTTTCCCAAGCTGAAAGAACTGGGTTTGCCGGAGACGCAGTTCGCCGTCACCGCGCCGGACGGCAATCTGCGGATCAATGGCAAATTTTTCTTCCCCGAAAATCTTTCACTGAATCTGGAGCCGTGGCGGTTGCCGGCGACCGCGCTGCATCCGCCGTTCGTCAGTTTCACTGCCGTGCGCGGGTTTGCGGCGTGGCTCCAGTCACAGCCGTGGGCGCTGCCTTATAAAATTTTGCCGGTGCCGAATCAGGCGCTGGTCTGGGCGCTGCCGCAAATTCCGTATCAGACCTTCGCTGCCGTGCCGTTTGCGGACGCGGCGGACGCGCTGGCGCAGGCTTACGCGCGGTTGCAACCGGTTTTTGACCGGCAAAAGACGCCGGAAAATTTCCTGATGCCGCTGACGTTGCAGGCGACGAACGGCATTATCTCCTTGATCGGCGCGCCGTTCATCGCGCCTTACCTCAAGACGATCCGCGATCCGGCGGGGCAGTATCTTTTAGCCGGCGCGTTTCCGAATCCGCCGCGTCCCAAGCCGCTGCCGGCGGATTTGTTGCCGCGGCTGGCTGAAAAAAACCTGGTGTTTTACCATTGGGAAATCACCGCTGACCGCCTGCCGCAGGCGTTGAACTTGAGCCAGCTCGGCCTGCTCTTGACCGCGCACCGGCAGTTGGGCGGGGACTCGGCGTCGCTGAAATGGATTCATAAGATTGCGCCCAAGCTCGGCAACTCGGTCACCGAAATCTTCCAGACCGGCCCGGCGGAAATGACCTTCACGCGCCAGGCCCCCGGGGTTTTCACGGCGGTGGAACTGCTCGCGCTGGGCAACTGGCTGGAAGCGCCGAACTTTCCCCACTGTGATTTGCAACTGCCGCCGCGCCCGAAAAATCTGAGGCGCCTGCATCCCCTGTCGCCGGTGCTGCCGACGCCGGCAACCGCGCCCGCGAAATAATTTCATGCTTAAACTCGGCGTCAACATTGACCACGTCGCCACCATCCGCGAGGCGCGCTATCGCGGCCTCGGCCATGGCGAACCCTGTCCGGTGGCGGCGGCGCTGGCCGCCGAGGCGGCGGGCGCGCACGGCATCACCGCGCATCTGCGCGAGGATCGCCGGCACATTCAGGACCGCGATGTCTGGGCGCTGCGCGAAAAAATCAAGACGCGGTTGAACCTCGAAATGGCGAATGCGCCGGAGATCATCGCCATCGCGCTGAAGTTGAAGCCGGAAATCGTCTGCCTCGTTCCGGAACGGCGGCTGGAAGTGACGACGGAAGGCGGACTCGATGTGGTCGCCGCCGAAAAATCGCTGACCGAGACGTGCCGGAAAATGAGCGCCGCCGGCATCGAGGTGAGCCTGTTCATCGCGCCGGATGAAAAGCAGATTGCAGCCAGCGCGCGGACCGGCGCGCAGTTTATCGAACTGCACACCGGCCAGTTTGCGGAGGAGTTTTATAAGGCTGGCAATGAAAAGCAGTCGGCGGAATTGGAGCGCCTGGTTGCCGGCGCGAAACAGGCCCATGCCCTCGGCTTGAAAGTTAACGCCGGTCACGGATTGAAGTGCGAAAACCTGCCGGCGCTGTTCGCCGTGCCGCATCTGGTGGAGTTGAACATCGGCCACAGCCTCGTCAGCCGCGCGGTGACTGTCGGGATGGCCGCCGCCGTGCGCGAAATGCTGGCGGTGATGAAAAATTACCGCGCATGATCCTGGGCACCGGCATTGACCTCATCGAGGTGGCGCGCATCGCGTCGTCGTTTGAAAAATTCGGCGAACGCTTCGTGAACCGGATATTGCTGCCGGATGAAATCGCCTATTGCCTCTCGCACAAAAAACCCGCGCCGTTCCTGGCGGTGCGGTTTGCGGCCAAAGAGGCGGTCTCCAAGGCGTTCGGCACCGGCATCGGCGCGCAACTGGGCTGGCAGGACATGGAAATCCGCCGGAAAGAATCCGGCGAACCGTTCGTGGTCCTGCACGGCAAGGGCGCGGAATTATTGGCAGCGCGCGGCGCGCAGCGGCTTCACATCAGCCTGACCCACACGGAAAATTACGCGGCGGCCACGGCGATCTTGGAAGGTTGAGGCGCGCGGCGGCGCAAATAATATTTCGCATAAATAAATCTGCGGCTTGCTTCGGGGCAGTCATCGGCGTTAAAGTTTTTCGAATTCAACCAAGGTTTTATTTTATGTCACAAACCGGTCGCCAATCTATCAACATCAGCAAGGTGCTCTGTGTCATCATGGGGGGCGGTCAGGGCTCGCGCCTGTTCCCGCTCACGAAGGACCGCGCCAAGCCCGCGGTGCCGCTCGCCGGCAAATACCGCATCGTGGACATTCCCATCTCGAACTGCATCAACTCCCACTTCCGCCGCATCTATATTTTGACGCAGTTCAATTCCACCTCGCTGCACAGCCACATTTCGCGGACCTACAAGTTCGACCAGTTCTCGGCTGGCTTCGTGGAGA
>Ga0208507_1001408_pt1 | contig 13531 bp, 17 predicted proteins | sample CryBogCBH12Aug01_FD_184626 | JGI IMG/M metagenome (GOLD analysis project Ga0208507, IMG submission 184626) | Freshwater microbial communities from Crystal Bog, Wisconsin, USA - CBH12Aug09.1 (SPAdes) (version 2) | ecosystem: Environmental > Aquatic > Freshwater > Lake | place: Crystal Bog... | reverse complement strand
TAAGGAAGAAGACCGCATGCAAGGTTTCCTGAAGTGGTCACAAATGAACGGCCTCACGATGCCTGACTGGCTGATTTTCCTGCGCGAATGGTGCAGCAATCCTCAGCGCATCTGCTCAATCACTCCTTCGGGTGCGGCCCTGGCTAAATTGATTACGCGAGAAATCACACCGGAGCGGGGATCCATCCTCGAATTCGGTCCGGGCACAGGCGCTTTTACACAAGCGCTGCTGTCGCGGGGTATGAAAGAGGAAGACCTTACTCTGGTCGAAAATAGCGTCGATTTTTGCGAACTTCTCCGGACCCGTTTTCCAAAGGCACGGGTTTTCCAAATGGATGCCGCTCGCTTCGATCGCCGATATTTGCTCGACGGAACCTTCGTTGGTGCCGTTGTCAGCGGACTTCCGTTTCTTTCCATGCGAACAAAAGAGGTCATTGCCGTTCTGACCGAAGCTTTCGGCCTCCTCCGCCACGGCGGCGCATTCTATCAGTTTACCTATGGCCTGAACTGCCCGGTCCCCAGACGGTTCCTTGATCAACTAGACCTTGAGGGAACATTTATCGGTCGCACCTACCTCAATATTCCACCGGCCGCTGTCTACCGAATTTCGAGAGCGTCATGAGCAATAAAAAAGAAAGTGTTGCGCTTTCTTCGGTTATGGCCAGCGCCCTGATGTCCGCGATGAAACTGGTCGGCGGCCTGATGACGGGAAGTTTGGGCATACTGTCCGAAGCGGCCCATGACCCACTGCCGCCGGTGGCGGCTCATTCAGTCGGCGACAACCGCAAGAACGCATGGCCTACCCCGTCCGCAAGCGCTTTCAACAACCCGACCCTTGATCATTCTGCGTCAACCTATCCGGCCTCGGAACAATGCCCCCGGCCAGGAGGGAGATCCGCGCAGCCCGGTCCTCATAATCACACCGACCTCGAAGGCGGATTAGTGTATCAGGTTTTCGTGCTGCCGTTCGACTGTCAGGCGCTGGTGACACAACTGTTGTTGGGTCCACCCCAAATAGTGGGAAGGTCCGGAATTTTCCGGGCACATGTTCCGGCTTGAGCGCGTTGCGACAGGGCGTGCCGCGGCCGAGTTAGGTAGTTTCCGGGTCTCCCTTTGCGGGATCGCGGCCAGCTATTGTCGCCTTGCTTTGGTGAGCTGTCGATTCCCACGCAAATCCAACCGGAGAGCTCGTCATGTCGGATGCGACCATACCGGTCCTCCTCGATCGCATGCTGCATGTATGGCAGAGCCAATTGACCGGCGGCCGATCACCCAGCACTGTCGGTCTGGCGTTCCTTGACTGGGCCGCTCACGCAGCGAATGCGCTGTTCGAGACCGTAATGCGCTGATCGAAGTGATCCAGTACGCGCCAACAACTCCAACAGTACATGCGCAGCCGGTGCTGATCGTGCCGGCCTGGATCATGAAATACTACATCCTCGATCTCTCCCCCAGCAATTCGCTGGTCCGCTGGCTGGTCGGGCAAGGACGCTCGGTATTCATGATCTCCTGGCGCAATCCGGGCGCCGCCTCGCGGAAACAAACCAGCGGCATCTCCGAAGCCGAGGTGGTCGAGAAGGTCATGCTGAAGCAAACCGTCGACGGCAAGTTTACCACGGTCGCTGACGTTGCCGAGACGGCCTTGTTCTTCGCCAGCTTCGGCTCCAACGCGCTGACCGGTCAGTCGCTGGTGGTCAGCCACGGTTGGTTCATGCGGTGAAGGTCGCCGCCGTTGTCGGCGGCAACCCTGCATTGGTTGGGGTGAGCCCGACACATGAAGAAATGAAGGTTACGCGCCACACCTTCAGGGTCTTAAGTCCACAGGCGGAAGGCCATTGACCGGCATCGAGAAAAAACGATCACGGAGAGGTGACATGGAAGAGCCAGGTTTGCATCCAGGTCTGGAGATCCGATTGACGGTTCTGGCAACACGCATTGCCGAGCTTCGGCAGAAGGCGAGCCAAGCGAAGAGCCCCGAGCGGACCGAGGACCTCCTCGAGATCGAGGAATTAGAACGCCGCTACGAGGTGCTCGAGGACGACCTGCGTCGGCTCAAAACCGAAGGGCCGGGCATTCGCCAGGACCTGTCGGCCGGACTTGAAGCTGTGGCCGACGATCTGCTGGGCTGGACCGAGGAACACATGAGGTGGATCGACTCCGGCTACCTGGCCAATCAGCGTCCGAAGTGGTCGCGCAAATCCTCACCGCGCGCGTGAACCGTCGGGCACCGGTTCACGTTGGATCAATATGAAAAACATGGAAAGCAACTTATCGAATCCCGGCGTGGTCGTCTCGGTTCGCGGCAGTGTTGTCGACATAAGATTCGATCAACATTTGCCGCCGATCTATTCGGTGCTTCGCGCCGGAGACGAAAAGGAAATCGTCATCGAAGTGCTGGCGCAGCGAGACGCGCGCCATGTGCGCGGGATTGCTCTGACGCCCACTCAAGGCCTCGCTCGCGGAATGGCGGTCGAGGATACCGGCGGGCCGTTGCTGGCGCCGGTGGGTAAAGCGATCCTCTCGCGGATGTTCGACGTGTTCGGCAACACCATAGATCGCGAAGCGCCATTGTCCGACGTTCAATGGCGCTCGGTGCATCGGGCTCCGCCGTCGCTGATGCGACGGTCCACCAAGTCGGAAATCTTTGAAACGGGCATCAAGGTCATCGATGTCCTGGTGCCGCTGGAGCGCGGCGGCAAGGCCGGACTTTTCGGCGGCGCCGGTGTCGGCAAGACGGTGCTGTTGACCGAAATGATCCACAACATGATCGGTCATCATGAAGGCGTAAGCATTTTTTGCGGCATTGGCGAAAGATGCCGCGAAGGCGAGGAACTTTACCATGACATGAAGGAAGCCGGGGTGTTGCCGAACATGGTGATGATCTTCGGCCAGATGAACGAGCCGCCGGGCAGCCGGTTCCGGGTCGGGCATGCGGCGCTGACCATGGCGGAATATTTCCGCGACGACGAGCGCCGCGACGTATTGCTGCTGGTCGACAACATCTTTCGCTTTATCCAGGCCGGCATGGAGGTGTCGGGCCTGATGGGCCAGATGCCGTCGCGCCTGGGCTACCAGCCGACCATGGGGACCGAGTTGTCGGGTTTGGAGGAACGCATCGCCAACACGGATACCGGTGCCATCACCTCCATCCAGGCGGTGTATGTGCCGGCGGACGATTTCACTGATCCGGCGGCGGTGCATACCTTTTCGCATCTCTCCGCGTCGATCGCACTGTCGCGAAAGCGGGCAAGCGAAGGGCTGTTCCCGGCCATCGACCCGCTGCAGTCCAGTTCCAAAATGGCGACGCCGGGCATCGTCGGCGAACGGCATTACGCCTTGGCGCAGGAAATCCGGCGCACCCTCGCACAATATGCGGAACTCAAGGACATCATCGCCATGCTCGGCTTGGAGCAGCTTTCACCGGGGGACCGCGACGTCGTCCTGCGCGCCCGTCGCTTGGAACGTTTTCTCACTCAGCCGTTTTTCACCACCGAACAATTTACCGGCCTCAAAGGAAAGCTGGTCAGCCTCAAGGACGCGCTGGACGGCTGTGAGCGCATCCTGCGCGACGAATTCAAAAACTCTCCGGAAAGCGCACTCTACATGATCGGGACGATTGACGAAGCGAAGGTCGACCATGGCGCCGCCGCTCATCAATCTTAAAATCCTTCTGCCTTTCCACATCTACTCCGAGAGGACCGGCGTGTCTCGCATCGTCGCGGAGACGCACCAGGGTTCGTTCGGTCTTCTGCCACAACGACTGGACTGTGTCGCCGCTCTGGTGCCTGGGATCCTGATCTACGAGACGGAACGCGATGGCGAAGTGTTCGTGGCCGTGGATCAAGGGGTGCTCGTCAAGACCGGTCCGCACGTGCTCGTCTCCGTGCGCCGGGCGCTGGGCGGCACTGAGCTCGGCGAGTTGCGCGAGGTGGTGGAGCGGGAATTTCTGACGCTGGACGAGCAGGAACAAAACATGCGTTCGGTGTTGGCGAAAATGGAAGGCGATCTCATCCGCCGCATGGCGACTTTTCAGGATGGCTGACGACCCCCAAGACAAGTTCTTGAAACAGAACCGCTCCCTCAGCCAGGAAATCGGCGCGAAAGCGGCGCGAAAGCGCAAGGCAAGGCGGAACGCCGCACAGGGCGTGTGGTTCGGCTTGGGGATGATGGGGCTGATCGGATGGTCGGTGGCGATTCCGACCCTGCTCGGCGCGGCGCTCGGTCTCTGGCTGGATCGGCATTATCCGGGCAGACATGCCTGGACGCTGGCGCTGTTGGTGGCCGGGTTGGCGATCGGTTGCATGAATGCGTGGCATTGGGTGGCCAAGGAAGACAAAGACATGCGGGACGCGCAGGAGGGCGAGGATGACTGAGTTTTTGTCCGCGGCTCTGGCGTTGGCCGCCGGTCTGTTCCTCGGTGCGATTTTCTTCGGCGGCCTGTGGTGGACGATCCGCCGGGGCATGTCGTCACCACGGCCAGCGCTTTGGTTCTTCGCCAGCCTGTTGTTAAGGACGGGCATTACCCTGGCGGGAATCTATCTTGTCGGGAACGGGCATTGGCAGCGATGGCTGCTGTGTCTTCTCGGCTTTTTCCTGGTGCGCGTCGTCGCCTGGCGGCAGACCCGGCCATCGCAAGAAGACGGAACCGGCACAGTGCCGGAGGCTGGCTATGCGCCTTAGTCCCGATGAAATGATCTTCTGGCAGTACGGGGTCATCAGGCTCAACGGCACCATCCTGTTCACCTGGGGATTGATGCTGATGCTGGCCGTCGGTGCAAAACTCGTCACACGCAAGCTTTCCACCGATTTGAAACGTTCCCGCTGGCAGAACCTTCTGGAAATCGTCGTCACCGGCATCGAGAAACAAATCGAAGATGTCGGCCTCAGCCATCCGGAGAAGTATATCGGATTTCTCGGCACGCTGTTTTTGTTCGTTGCCACCGCCAGCTTGTGCACCGTCATTCCGGGCTACGAGCCGCCGACGGGGTCGCTCTCGACCACAGTGGCTCTGGCGTTGTGCGTATTGGTGGCCGTGCCGCTTTTTGGGATCGAGGAGCAGGGGCTGACCGGCTACCTCAGATCCTACGTCGAACCGACGGTCATCATGCTTCCGTTCAACATCATCAGTGAGCTTTCGCGGACACTGGCCCTGGCGGTTCGCCTGTTCGGCAACATGATGAGCGGGACGATGATCCTCGCCATTTTGCTGACCATCACGCCCTTCATCTTCCCGATCGCCATGAGCACGCTCGGCCTGCTCACCGGCATGGTGCAGTCCTACATCTTCAGCATCCTCGCCGCGGTCTACATCGCTGCCGCCACGCGCGACCACAAGTCCAAGCCGGAACCAGACGCAACACCGGAAAGCACGAACAACGACAGCAAGAGGCCAACTCATGGATAACATCACGCTCATCGCCATTGCTTCAATCGTCACCGCCGGCCTGACAATTGCCCTGGGCAGCATCGGGCCGGCACTTGGCGAAGGGCGCGCGGTCGCCATCGCATTGAGATCGCTGGCGCAACAGCCGGATAGTGCAACGACAATCACCCGCACATTGTTTGTCGGCCTGGCCATGATCGAGTCCATCGCGATTTATTGCTTCGTGGTCTCGATGATTCTCATTTTCGCCAATCCGTTCTGGGGTCATGCCATCACCCAAGCTGCGGGAAAGTGATCCATGCTCGTCGATTGGTTCACTGTCGGCGCGCAAGCGCTCAACTTCATCATTCTGGTGTGGTTGCTGAAACGCTTTCTTTACAAGCCGATCCTCAACGCCGTCGATACGCGGGAGAAACGGATCGCCGCGGAACGCGCCGACGCCGATGCGAAAAAGGCCGAAGCCCAACAGGAGCGCGACGAATTCGAGCGAAAAAACCAGGCCTTCGACCACCAGCGCGCCGAACTCCTGCGTAAGGCGACGGAGGAGGCACAAGCCGAGCGCCAGCGGCTCCTCGGCGAGGCGCGGAAAGCGGCCGATGCATCCAGTGCCAAGCGACAGGAGGCGCTGCGAACCGACAGCGACAACCTTCGTCAAGCCATCCGCCGCCGGACCCAACAGGAAGTGTTTGCCATCGCCCGGAAGGCATTGATGGATCTGGCCACGACCGGTCTGGAAGAACGGCTGGGTGCAGTATTCACGCGCCGCCTGCGCGAGATGGACGGCAAGGCCAAAGAGAACCTGGCCGGGGCTCTCAGGGCGGCTTCCGAGCCGGCAGTGGTGCGGAGCGCGTTTGACCTGCCGGCGGAACAGCGCGCGGTCATCCAAAATGCGCTCAACGAAACATTTTCGGCCGACGTCCACCTCCGCTTCGAGACCGCGCCGGATCAGGTATGCGGAATCGAACTCAAAGCCAATGGACAAAAACTGGCTTGGAGCATCGGGGATTATCTTGCGTCGCTGGAAAGGAGCGTCGACGAGCTTCTGCAGAAACAGAACACCGCGGACCCCACCGCCGCGCCTGAACCTGATGAACCCAAACCGGAAACCGGGAGACCACGCCCGAGACCGAGGTCAAAGCCGAGCCCAAAGCTGAAAAACGAACAGCCGAAGAAAACAGCCAATGATCACTGAGCCTGAAAGCCTGTGGAGCGTCTTCGACCGCGCCTTTGCCGGAATAAGCCAGGCACGGGACGCATACACGCCACAACTGACCCCGCGTGAGATCGGCACGATCACCAGCATCGCCACCGGCATCGCCAAGGTATCCGGACTTCCGTCCGTGGGCTTCGACGAGTTGGTACGGTTTCCCGGCGATGTGCTCGGTATCGCCTTCAATGTCGACGAGGAGGAAATCGGCGTCGTACTGCTGGGCGAATATTGGCATCTGCACACCGGCGATGACGTCGAGCGCACCGGCCGGGTCATGGATGTGATCGTCGGCGATGAATTGCTGGGCCGCGTCATCGACCCGCTGGGACGGCCACTCGACGGCAACGGACCGCTGGCCGCCAGCGAGCGCCTGCCTATCGAACGCACCGCACCGCACATCATGGATCGGGCTCCCGTTACGGTGCCTCTCCAGACCGGGCTCAAAGTCATCGATGCGTTGATTCCGATTGGGCTCGGCCAACGCGAATTGATTCTCGGCGACCGCCAGACCGGCAAGACCGCCATTGCCGTCGACACCATCCTCAACCAGCGCGGCCAGAATGTGCTGTGCGTTTATTGCGCCATCGGTCAGCGCGCCTCCGCCGTCGCCAAGACCGTGGCAACCTTGCGGGAAAAGGGTGCGATGGATTACACGGTCATCGTTGTCACCGAAGGCAACGATCCGCCTGGCCTCGCATTCATCGCACCTTATGCCGCAACCAGCATCGCCGAACATTTCATGGAGCGAGGCCGCGACGTACTGATCGTTTATGACGACCTCACCCATCATGCGCGGGCCTATCGCGAGTTGTCTTTGCTGCTGCGCCGCCCGCCGGGCCGCGAAGCATTTCCCGGCGACATCTTTTATATTCACGCGCGGCTCCTCGAACGGGCGACGCATTTGCGCAAGGAACTGGGTGGCGGTTCCCTTACCGCGCTGCCGATCATCGAAACCGAAGCGCAAGACATCTCCGCCTACATTCCAACCAACCTGATTTCCATCACCGATGGGCAGATCTATCTCTCGCCGTCACTGTTCGAACTGGGCGTGTTGCCCGCTGTCGATGTCGGAAAATCCGTTTCCCGCGTCGGCGGCAAAGCGCAACGCGCCGCCTACCGCGCCGTGGCGGGCGACCTTAAGCTTGCCTACGCTCAGTTCGAGGAGCTTGAAAGCTTTGCCCGGTTCGGCGCCCGACTGGACGAGGCCACCCGGAGGACCATTGAGCACGGACGGCGTATCCGCGCCTGCCTCAAACAAGCGGAATTCGCACCGGTGTCGGTGCCTGAACAAATCACCGTTCTGTTGGCATTGACCGCGAAACTTTTCGACAGCATCGCGCTGGACCAGATACCGAATGCCGAATCCGCGGTCCAAAAGGCGGCGGCGACCATCCCGGCGGAGGTGTGCGCGCGGTTCGAGAGCGCCGACAAATTAAACGATGAGGATCGTAACGCGATCATCGAAATCGCGCGTCTGCAGCTTGCTCCGTTCCAATCGAAGCCGGAACCCGAAGCTGGGCGGACTCCAGCCACGACAACCGGACTCCCCGCGGACGCCGCGGCAAAGTCATGAGCGACAGCTCGGCTGGTCTGCGCCGAAAAATCAGCAATGCCGGCGATCTCCAATCCGTCGTCCGCACGATGAAAGCCCTGGCCGCCTCGAGCATCGGGCAATATGAGAAATCGGTGGGCGCGTTATTCGACTACTATAGGGCCGTGGAATTGGGGTTGGGAGCCTGCTTCCGGGAAAGCGAGATGACTGGCTCGATGGCGGAGCCCAACCTGCCAACTGACAGGGGGACGATTAGCGCCGTCGTTTTCGGATCCGACCAGGGGCTGGTGGGACAGTTCAACCAGGTGATGGCTGACTATGTGATCAAAGCCCTCGCGGCTCAGCCCGGCAAAGCGCGGGTCTGGGCCGTCGGCGAGCGTGTTCATGCGCGTCTGGCAGATGCGGGCCTGCCGCCGGTCGGGCTCTTCCCGGTGCCGAATTCCGTCCAGGGCATCACGCCGCTTGTCGGTCGAATTCAAATTGAAAGCGAAGCGCACTCGGCCGAAGGCAAGAATGCAAGTCTTTGGGTTTTTCATAACCGACCACTGTCCGGAGCGCTGTACGAACCTATCCGCCAACGGCTGTTGCCGCTCGACGCGCAATGGCGACAAGGCCTGGCCAAATGGCCAACCGGCAATTTGCCCGAAGTGATCGGCGGAAGCGGCTCAACTTTGCGCTTCCTTACCCGCGAATATCTTTTCATCTCGCTTTTCCGGGCGTGCGCTGAATCCCTAGCTAGTGAGAACGCCAGCCGCCTGGCGGCGATGCAGCGCGCCGATAAAGACATCGACGACTTGCTGACGCATCTCCACAGCACCTTCCGGCGACAGCGTCAGAGCGGCATCGACGAGGAACTTTTCGACGTGATCTCTGGTTTCGAGGCGCTCGTCGGATCGCGGTAAAGGTGCGCCAAGTTGAGGCACCACCACCGTTCAAGACACCGCTATTGCAGAGAGCCTGACGAAGTTTGATCCACATGAAAAGAAAGACGAAGGCGGCGATGACCGACCCGCTGAATGAACGCTCCCAAGCCATGGTCATTCAGCGGTCGAATGCGCTTGTCCAAAATTTAGTGGATGTCTGAGCCAACCGGATAGGCACGATTTGTCTTTTCGTCCGCCTTGCCTTTGGTATTCACGAAGTCCCGGACGACCCTGGGGTGAATAATCCTCGCCCGCCGCTGGATATGGCGATGCCGGCTTGTTCAGAATAGTGATAGTGTTCAGCGGGCGAACACAGTGGAAGGCAAGCAACGATGAACCTGGAACGCATCACCATCGGCCAGAATCCTCCCCATGACGTCAATGTCATTATCGAAATTCCGCTGCGCGGCGAGCCGGTGAAATACGAGGTGGACAAGGCTTCCGGGGCGATGTTCGTCGACCGCTTCATGCACACCGCCATGCATTACCCGGTCAATTACGGCTTCGTGCCGCATACGCTGTCGGAAGACGGCGACCCGGTGGATGTCATGGTGGTGGCCCGCCACAGCATCGCCGTCGGCGCCGTGCTGCGGGCTCGGCCGGTAGGCGTGCTGCTGATGGAGGACGAAGGCGGCATGGACGAAAAGATCCTCGCCGTGCCCCATCCCAAGCTGCATCCGTTCTACGACGACGTGCAGAACTACACCGACCTGCCGCCGATCCTGATCGAGCAGATCGAACATTTCTTCGCCCACTACAAGGATCTGGAAAAGAACAAATGGGTGAAGGTCCTCGGCTGGGGCGGAGCCGACGAAGCGCGCCGCCTGGTACAGGAGGCGATCGACCGCGCCGGCGCCAAGAAGCCGAAGAAAAAGGGAAAGAAAGACAAGGCTTGAAGGGCTGGATTCCTTCGCACTTCGTCGGCTTAGTGTAAGGCACTCTCCAGCCAGGACCGCAAATCGACTTCCGCGTAAGGTTTCCTCACCACCGGCCAGATGTTTTCCCTTAGGCTTGGGGCATCGGCATTGGCCGTCACAATGACGCTGGGAACAGTCTTGCCGATCTTACCGGCGACCGCGTCGATGGCCGCGAGCCCGCTGTCTCCATCTTTTAACTCGAAGTCGGAAACGATGGCGTCGGGAATGCTGCCGGCGCCGACGCGGGCGACGGCCTCACGCGTCGACGAGGCGATGACGACTGCATGTCCCCATGCCTCAAGCAGCAGGGACAGGGTGCAGAGCATAACCGGATTGTCGTCTATAGCTAAAATGTTTGCCATTGCGCTTGTTCAATCCTTCCTGGCTCAAGAGAACAGTTCATTTGCTCTCTCATCCGCCGCCATGACCGGCGACCTATGGTGCTTCACGTTACATGGCCACTGGAAATGTTTACACAAGTTAACAAATTATAGGTAACGAATCTTTTAATAGGATAAATATAGATATTTCCATCATTATAACTAGACCATTACTATTTATGGTAATTGTTAAAAAACAAACAACATGCTCTTCGTAGTGGCGTATAATTAGTCAATAAAAAGAGACGTCGCAGCATCCCTTTTCAGAATTTCGCGCTGTCATCCCCAAATCTTTATTCCTGGAGGCTCTATGCCTAGGCTTGACGGTCCCGCATCCGCTGGTTCGGCGGTCGCACTGGTCGCCGTACCGAATCACGAAATCATGTTCGCCACTGACGACTTCTTGCGGGCATCGGGAATGAACCCCGGCAGTCAATTCGCTGGGGATCTTCCGGCGATGGAGTCCATGCTGAACAAGGCGGCTATCAGCGGAGAGGCTCAGATCGCCGCGAATTTATCCTCGCTCAGGGTCGATGATGTCCCGTCCTGGTCCGTGCAGGCAATTCCTATGATCGGTTGCGGACCGGGTCCGGAAACGGTCTTCGTTGTCGCCACGAACACGAAATCGCAAGACGCAATGATGGACACCATCGAAAGGCAGGAAAGCACCATAGATCAGCAGGCCGGATTGCTCAATTTGCTGATGGCCCATGTCCCGTGGGGCGTCACCATCGCCAATCGTGACGCGCGGATCGACCGCGTCAGCGACTTTGGCGGCAACCTGCTCGGATATCCGCGGGAGGACCTGGAAGGGCGGACCCTGGAGGAAACCATGGCGACGCCGTACATCTTCCACGAAAGCGGCGCCCCAGTGTCGCTCGCCGAACTGCCTTTGACCCGGGCCATCAGCCGGGGCGAAGCGATTATCGGCGAGGAGTGGTTCGTGCCCGACGAGACCGGGCGCCATCGCCGGACGCTGCTGTGCAATGCCGCCCCCATGCGCGATGAAAGCGGAGCCGTCATCGGCGGCATTACCACCTATGGCGACATTACCCTTTTGAAGGACATGCTGGTCAGCCTGCGCCGAATGGTTGAACAGAAGGACGTTCTTTTAAGCGAGCTGCATCACCGGGTGAAGAACAATCTGCAGACGGTATCGACGATCGCGGCGCTGGAGAAAATGCGCCATCCCGAAGCCGCCGAAGGCCTCGACAACGTCATCGGACATATTTCGGCCGTCGCCAATATCCACGCCACCCTGGGCCTTGCCTCCGACGCGTCCCGTGTCCCCTTCGCCAGTTTCCTTCGCAAGATCTGCCAGGAACTGCTCAATCTCTATAACGCCTCCACCGTAAAAATCCTCGTCACCGGCGCGGAGGAACTGCCGCTGGATGTTGCCACCCCGCTGGGCCTGATCGTCAACGAACTGGTCTCGAACAGCCTGAAACACGCCTTCACCCGTCGGGACGGCGGCACGATCAATGTCACATTGAATGTGAGCGAAGGGTCATATTGTCTGGAAGTCACCGACGATGGTATCGGATTGCCCCAGTCGGGGGGACCTTTCCGCCAATCCCTGGGCAGGCGGCTGGTTAACAGTCTTGTCCACCAACTTGGCGGAACCCTGCAGACCAATTCCGTTCCCGACCATGGCACGTCCTGGCGTGTCACCTTCCCCCTTGAGGCGAAGGACCGCGAGATCGCCTCGGCTTGAACGGCAAGCGCCAGGTGAAAGGTTAACTCAGTAAAGCGGAATCAGGACCCGGGTCCAGAACCTTGTACCCTGGCCGGCACCGTCCTTCGCCTGCACATCCTGGGTCAGCCAGGCCTGGATTTTCAATGGGCCAAAATTATAGCCGACCAGGCCGCCGAGCGCGAACTGCTCGGGATTGGTCATATTGGTCTTGGGGAATGTCGTCCCGTTGTTGGTGTCCTTGGTGATCTGGTCATCAAAGTAGGTGACGGCCCCGACCTGCCATTTGCCGAAGAACTTGGAGGCATAGGCCTCGACAATGAACTGATCGCCGGAGGTGTAGTTGGTCGCGGTGTTCTTGGTGTTGGTGTTGTAGAGCGCATGAACAGTAATGTCGTAGTCGCTATTCAGGTAGGAGAGGGCGATTTCCGGCTCGAAGGTCCAGAAATTAGCGGCGATATTCGCTCTATGGGTGACGTCATATTGCCCATCCGGCGCCACGAAGGAAAAGATACCGGTAACATAAAAGTCATTGCCAAACTTCCACGACAGATTAAGCGGCGAAAATGCCGTGTCGGCCATCCCGGTGGAGCGGTTGGTGCCGAGCCTGTTGGTCACCGTCAGGTCAACGAAGGGAATGGTGACATACATGCTTTCCGTGGCACCGAGGATCGTCCACGGCGTGCTCCAGATAAATTTCGGCGCTTCGGCGAAGGCCGTCAGATTGACGCCGGGCTTGGCCACCGAGGAATTGGCCGCCGTGCTGCTGTTGGCATAATAATTGGCGACATTGCTCAGATACACGCCCGGGGGCGGATTGGCGCCCAGCGGCGTTCCCAGGCTGGTACCGACCGGATACTGAAAGGCGGCGCCGGGTTCGCGTGCCGCCGCCGGCATAGCAATCGCCGCCGCCAGAGCAATGGGCCCGATATACCGGGTTCCCCTCTTAAACATCTGCAATCCCCCCTTGCAGCTACGAAAAAGACACTCGTTGTTTGCGGTCATGTCCTACAACCACTGAGATCACCGCTTCCCGCTGACCCTGAGCGCCAGCGGCCCGGCCAGGGCAATCACGCCGGTCACCGCGAAGGCCAGCCACCAGGCAAGCACCGAACCGGCGCCGCCGGCCCCGTCCAGCACCAGACCATGGGCCAGAGGCCCGAGAAAGGCGGCGCCGAAGCCGAGCAGCGAATGCAACGCCGTCGTCGCCCCCTGGCGTCCCGGACTGGCCTCCAGGATGGCGCCGGTGGTCAGCGCCGCCGAATCGAACTGGATGAAGATGCTGTACAGCAACGCCGCCACCGCCGCCAGACCATAGGCCGAACCGCCGGTCAGTCCGAACACCAGCCCGGTGACGCCCGACGCCAGCATGGCCAGGGAACAGACCCGCCGGCGGTCGAAGCGAATGGCCAGATCGGCGCCCAGCAGGCTCGACAGCATGGCCGCCAGGGCCGAAATCGTCGCTATGGTGGT
>Ga0208507_1001406_pt1 | contig 13547 bp, 10 predicted proteins | sample CryBogCBH12Aug01_FD_184626 | JGI IMG/M metagenome (GOLD analysis project Ga0208507, IMG submission 184626) | Freshwater microbial communities from Crystal Bog, Wisconsin, USA - CBH12Aug09.1 (SPAdes) (version 2) | ecosystem: Environmental > Aquatic > Freshwater > Lake | place: Crystal Bog... | reverse complement strand
TGGAAGCCATCTTGCACCCGCGCATCCGCGCCGGCTGGTCCGCCCAGTTGGCAACGTGGCGTGCGGAAAACTGCCCGCTCGCCGTCGTCGTCATTCCGCTCTTGTTTGAAACCGGTGCCGAAACGCACTTTGCAAACATCATCTGCGCCGCGTGCTCGCCGGTGACCCAGCTAGCCCGGTTACGCGCGCGCGGCTGGCCGGCGGAGCAATTGGCCCAGCGCATCGCCGCGCAATGGCCGGTCGCGGAAAAAATCGCTCGTTCGCATTTCGTCCTCTGGACCGAAGGTTCGCTGGCAATGCATCGCCGGCAAGTGGCCGCCATTCGGGAAAAACTCTGAAAATAGGTCTGTCCCCATTTGTACCCAGAACTGGGGACAAGCCAACGGCGAAAACTCTGCTATGCTATCGACGTTGGAAGTAGTGACTCCAACGAAAAATTTTGAATGTTGTTTTTGTGTGTAAGAGGCCGGAGTAGTGTCCGGCCTCTTTTCTTTTCCCCTCCGCCAAACCGATTCCCAACCCGTTTCTGGATCGCCGATTTTGTTTGCGGCATCGGTCTTCCCCGGCCGGCAGGGATAAGCTTAACCGCTGGCTTGCCCAGCACTGCCGTGCGGGGGACGCAGCGCCGAGAGGATCCTGTCCGGGAAGGAGGCCCGAAGCTTCTTTCGCCCCGGCGGGACTGGGTTTTGCGCGCGGCAAGTTAAAGCACTGGGCAATGATCAAGAAAACTCGCCGCCCAATTTGACCGCTAAACGGATAATCCCAGGCAAGGAGCGGGCTTTCCACTTGACCGCCCTTTCGGCAATAAATTACTATTTTTCATCGCCCAGATTAGCGGCAAGCCGAGGCGGGCGATAATCACCCATCACAACAAAAACGAAATAATAAAAAATTAAGCAAGAAACCAAACCGCATGAAAAAATCGATTCTCCTTCTCACTGCCAGTCTGGGACTGGCCATCGCCCCCGGCGCTGGGGCGGCCGGCAATTTAATCCTCAACGGCAATTTTGCCACCGGGGATTTCACGCACTGGACGAAGTCTGGTGATCTTTTTATCTATGATTTCGAAAGTGGAGTAACGCTCCCCGGGACGGATTCATACGTTGCTGGGACGGGTGGGAATGCTTCTATCTCGCAGACGATTGCCACCACGGTCGGAAGGCAATACACCTTGAGCTTTTTATCTAATAATGACTATGATCATAGTTCTGGTGGTTCATTTTCTGGAAAGATTGATGGGAACCCTTTGTTTACTTCCGCCTCCATTTATGTATCCACCGTTAATAGCTTCTTGACGCAGTCTTACACGTTCACGGCAGCGAACTCCTCCACCGAAGTGGAGTTGGATCTCAATTTTGGTTATGTTGGTCGTATAGGACAAGCTTATATCGATGACATTTCCGTAACCGAATTGTCCCCCGTACCGGAACCCAGCGAATGGGCGGCGGCGAGCGTGGCGTTGCTGGGCTTGGTGTATGTCGCCAAGCGCCGGTTCGCCCAAGCCTGAGCGGACCTTGCTTTTTCAACCCCGGTCAGCCCTGTCTGGCCGGGTGTTTTATTTTGGACCCAGCAATAGGGCTTAAACGTTTTCCAACCCATGTCCCCCCAAGAACCCGACCCGAAAGATTCCCCCGCCGCCCCAGCGGGTGCCCGTTGGCCTGACCGGCTGCGGGATTGGTGGTATCCGCCCACGCATGTGGGTTTGAACCGGTGGCAACTAACCTATCTGCGCCTCCGGCGGCGCTGGCTGAAATCAACGGTTTACCAGCGTTACCAGAATCTGCTGGATCGCCTTTACCACTGGCAAACGCCGAAAGGCCGGAAGTCCGGGGAAGATGTGTTTGCGCCGGGGGTGGCGCAATATTTCAGCCGGTGGCAACGCCGGTTGCTGCGCTGGCAGACGGCGGTGGGGCTGCTGGTCGTGGCGATATTATTGGTCGCGGGCAACCATTACGGCCGCCCCTGGCTGCGCCACCAGCGGGCACTGCATTATGCCACGCAGGCCCGAGCGTTTCTGGTGGCCACCAACTATCGGCAGGCCGCTTTTCGCGCCCAATCCGCCATTCGTCTGGATCCGGACAACCCGTCGGCGGTGCAGGTGATGGCCGAGCTGACCGAGCGGGTGGGAGCCACCAATGCCCTGTACTGGCGGCAACAATTGGTTAAACTGGACCCTTGCCTGAGCAATCAACTGGCGCTCGCGGCCACGGCCTTGCAAATCGAACGGCCCCCCTTTCGGCTCGCCGCCAGCATCTTAAACCAAGTGGCCCAGACGAATCGGCAGCAGGCGGATTATCAGCGGTTGGCCGGGTTGTTGGCGGTGCGGTCCGCCCAATATCAGGACGCCGCGCAACATTTTTCCGAACTGGTGGACTTAAATCCCACCAACCAACTGAACCAACTTTCCCTGGCGGTAATCCAGGTGCAATCCACCAACGCGGCCATTAGCCAATCCGCCCGCCGCACGCTGGAACAAATGGCCGCCGATCCCGCCCTCGGTTGCGCGGCCCTTCGGCCCCTGACAGCGTTGTGTTTCGATGAAAAAGATTTTGGGCGGGCGGAGGAATATTCGCGGCAAGTGCTCACGAACCGGCAGGCCGGCTTTGCCGACCGGATGATGCACCTGAACATTTTGCAAGCGGCCAAAAGCCGGACGCTGCCGGATTTTCTGGCCGCGACGGAAACCGCCGCCACCAACAATCCCCGGGCGATGCTGGAACTGGTCCTCTGGATGCAGCACAACGGCTGGGCGCAGCCGGCCGTGGAGTGGTTGAACCAACTGCCGCCCGTGCTGGTCCGGCAGGGACGGTTGCCGGTGGCGCGCGCGGAACTTTACGCCACCCTGGGACTTTGGGCGGAACAGGAAAAATATTTGCGCCAAGCCACCTGGCCAAACCAGGAGGCGCTGCGGTTTGCCCTTTTGGCCCGGGCCGCCGCCAACCAAGCCAAAGCTCAGGACGAACTGGTGGCCTGGCAGAATGCCACCGCCGTGGCGGCCGCCGCCGTCGAATCGCTTAAGGCATTGGCCGAATTGACCCAGACTTGGCGGTGGAACCAACGGACCGAAGAAGTGCTCTGGTTGGCCGTGGAGAAATATCCGGATCAGGATTGGGCCAGAACGCCCTTAATCCAGATGTGCCTGCGCAGAAATGACACGAAGGGTCTCTGTCGGTTGGAGAAGATGGAATACCAGCAAAAACCGGACGATATTACGTGCGGCAATAACTATGCTGCCTATGCGTTGTTGGTGGATCAGGATTTGCCGCAAGTCTATCAGATTGCCGCGAAGATCCATGCCGCCAATCCGACGAATGCCCTCATCACCACCACCTACGCCCTGGCCCTGCTAAAACAAAATCAGCCGCAGGCAGCCGTGGCCGCTTTTCACGCATTGCCACCGGAGCTGCTGGAGGTGCCGATCATCGCGGTTTATTATGGCATCACGCTGGCAGCAGCCGGCGAGACGGCCAAAGCCGCCCATTATCTGGCCTATGCGAAACAGGCCCGGCTGTTGCCGGAGGAATTGCAACTGGTGAAACTGGCCACGACCGCGGGAGTGGACTTAGCGAGAGGATTACTCCCGGCGCAACCGGTGCAGCGCACCAACCTGCTGCTAGCTCATGCCTCCAGTACCGCCAAAGATACGAGCGGATTATGGTTGCAAGCCCGGGTCGCGTTCCTGCGAACCCCAGGCAATGCCGAGAATGGCGGTAAATATGCCCGGTTGTCCCTGTTGCTGGATTCGGATTTACCCAAAACCCATAAATTGGCGGCCCAACTCTACGAAAAGAATCCAACCAATATGGCGTTCGCCTGCACCTACGCTTTGTCGTTATTAAAACAAGATCACGCCGCCACCGCGTTGAGCCTCGTTCACGAATGGAAGATCGAACCGGAAAAAGATCCGGCAGTGTCCGCTTATTATGGCATCGTTCTGGCGGCGGCGGGGGAAACCGAGGCAGCGAAACCCTTTTTAGCCGCAGCCGAGGGGGCGCAACTTTTACCAGAAGAGAAAACCTTGGTCGCGTTGGCGAAAACCTCGCCACCCGCTTTACGGCAGGTGCTGGTACCGCCGCAACGTCCGGAATGAGGTCGCAAAGCCGGTGCCATTAAACCCATCGCCAACCGAAACCGCTTCCCCGGCAACTGGCCCAGCCCAGCCTCGCGGTGTGTGGCGGGTGCCGGCACTACTGCTGGCATTTTGGGCCTATGCCGTTTATCGGCTGGGCACGTTATGGAATGCCAACGTGGATTACCACTATGGTTGGTTTGTCCCGGTATTATGTCTGGCGCTTTTCTGGGATCGCTGGCCCTCTCGGCCGCCGCCAAGTTCTCCGCCATCCCTCCGGTCCGCCGGGCTTTTATTTGCCGCGCTCAACGGTCTCCTCGCTGCCGGCGCTATCTTTCTGGATACCTTGCCTAACTGGCGGTTTGCCGGTTGGGTTTTTGCGCTGGCAGTTGTGGTCCTGACACTGATGGTCGTCTATTTCTGGGGCGGGCCGAAATGGGTTTTTCATTTTGCCTTTCCCATTCTTTTTTTCTTGGTGGCGGTGCCCTGGCCGCTGCGTTTCGAGGCCCCGTTTATTGACCAACTATCCCGTCTGAACGCTATCATCAGTGCCGCGCTGGCCAATCTTCTGGGCACGCCGTGTGTCCGGCAAGGCACGTTGATTGCAACCGGCGGCGGGTTGGTGGGCGTGGAAGCTGCCTGTAGCGGCATCCGTTCCTTGCAGTCCACCATCATGATTTCTCTGTTTCTCGGTGAGTTGTTTCGTTACCAGCTTAGCCGCCGCGTCGCGATGGTGATGGGTGGCCTCAGCCTGGCCTTTGGCGGCAATGTGGTCCGCACGCTTTATCTCGTCTGGATTTGTGACCGGCAAGGCAATGCCGGGGTGGACCAGCAGCATGACGAAGCCGGGTTGGCGATCCTCGGCGTCACTTTAATTGGTTTATTGGGATTGGCTTGGGTCTTAAATCTTCCGCAAAAAACCACGGCCCGGAAAGATCCCAAACCAATATCAAGCCCGGTCGCGCCTGCCAACCTTGGGCCTTATGGCTTGCGGATGATGGGCGGTTTATTGCTTTGGGTGGTCCTGTTTGAGAGCGGTTTGGAACTATGGTTTCGGAGGGTGGAGCAGCGAGCATCACAAACGGTACCGTGGACGTTGGTCCTACCCAACAGCGCGCGGGAATTCGTTGAAAAACCGATTCCGGCCACCACCCGGAATATGTTGATGTACGACGAGGGGCACAATGCCGCCTGGCTGGATGCGGCTGGTCGGCCTTGGCAGCTTTACTATTTTCGCTGGCTGCCAGCCGCGAACCGATATCGCGCCGCCGAAGCCACCGGGGCAGCCCGCAGTCACGCGCCGGATTTATGTTTGAAGAATGTCGGAATGATTCTGCAAACCAATCTCGGTACGAAAATAATTGAGCAGCGTGGCGTACGCATGTGGACCACCACGGAAAGGTTCTTGGATCATCAACGCAATTTCCATGTGCTGGCGGCGTATTGGGAACCGCGCGAAACGGCATTAACTCTGGGACCGCAAGGTCAGCCGTCAACCGCCTTGGGCTTAAGCATGGCGCTCTATGCCCTGAGCCATCAGGATCGAGGACGCGAGGAGAAGCGGGTGGTAAAAATCGGGGTGTGGGATATGCTGGACGATGCGGCGGCCCAAACGGCGCTGGAAAATTGTCTGCGGGAGGCGATAACCGAATCGGCCCCGGCGCCGTGACGCGGATGCTTGGGCACGGCCTTTCTTTTCATCCGCTGCGGTTGGTGGTAACAAGAGCGGTCGTGTACCGCCAAGCGCATTCGCAAATTTCGCCGATAGCGCCGCGCCTTTTTAATCTGCAAAATTTGCTCATCTACGGATAAAACCAACCCAATGTTTCTAAAGGCAGCAAGCCGTAAAAAAAGCTTGACTTCTGGTTTTTTCTGTGGTGATTTTGTTCAACTCTCTTAATTCTTGCATTGCTTATGAAACCGTCCTTTTTAGCCCGTGGCTGGGTGCCGAGTGGTTTGGTCTTGTTCGCGCTGGTGGCCGGGATCCTGCCACCGTCTGGCTATGCGCAAGTTCCGAATCCTTTTATTGACCCAACGCTCGGAGCCGCCGTGCGCATCACCAGTCCGGCCAATCATGCCACGTTTTATACGCCGGTGGAGATTCCGATCTTTGTTTACACCCGTTCCGAAGCGCGTTTTACCAATGTGGAATTTTATGCCAATGGCGTGGCGTTGGGCCATGCCGTCAGTCTTGCCACTACGAACCGCACGGTGGTGCCAACCCTTGGTCTGCCTTTTGCCACCCCCGTATCGTCGGTCTTAAGCCAGATGGGTTCCGTGTGGTGTTTGGTCTGGTCGAACGCCCCCGCCGGAGCGTATGCCTTGACGGCGGTGGCTGAGGGGGCTCAATTGTTGTCTCCTAGGATCGGGGTGAACCAAACTTCGGCGGTGGTCAACGTCACCATCGTTGCGGCCGTGCCCGGCACCAACGCGTTGGATGCGGTGGATATCGTGGCAACCGACCCCGTGGCCATCGCCGGCACAAATAGTTCCTGGGTCTGGGCTGGGCCAACCAATGCCGTGCCGGCGTGGACGAATTGGCCACCCCTGCGCTGGGGCTACGCCACCAATTGGGGGCCGAAATCCGCGTTATTCACCGTGCGTCGCTCGGGGACAGTGACGGCGCCCTTGTCGGTCAATTATCAGGTCAGCGGCACAGCCAGCAACGGTGTGGATTACGCCGCGCTTCCCGGGGTGGTGAATTTCCCAGCCGGGGTGGCATACGCGCTGATCCCGGTCGTGCCCGTAGATAATGGCTCCAACAATGTCACCAAAACCGTGATCTTGACCCTGCCACCCGCCACCAATCTGCCACCGAACTACACCGTCGGATTTCCCCCGCAGGCAACAGCCATCATTCGCTATTTTTGGCCGCGACCGCTGCCGTGGAGCTTGCCGCTGGGCGGTCTCCATCTGAATGCCTCCGGTCCCGATGGCGCGTGGTTTGCCGTGCAACATTCCGCCGACCTCGCCCGCTGGACTTCGCTTGGCACCAATCAGGTGTTTCATGGTTCGGTGGATTTTGTGGAACCCAGTCCGGCCGGCTCGGCCGGTTTTTATCGCATCCTCCCGCTGACCAATCGCCCGGCACCTTGAGCGCAAGCCCCTCCGCCATATCGGATGGGACAAAATTGACCGCGTTCGCAACCTGATGTCAGCAGCCCAGCACGGGCGATGAAAAAGGGCAGGCGCAAATTTTCCGCGACCGCCTTTTCCAGACCTTCGATCCACCGGGCAGCCTCGACGTTGGTGGCACCACGGAATTACGCATCCGCAAGGGCCGCGAGGATGGCGGCGGCACCGCCTGGGCCGATTAGGTCTGGAAACCCGTCGTGCTCATCAAGATAAAAACGCGCGGCGCGGATTTGCCGAAGCCCTACCCGCCAAGCCTTCGACCATTGGACTCGGCTGGTGCCCGGAGTAGTGTCCGCCCGTTTTTCTTTTTTCCCGCTGATGGCTTCCGGACAGGTTCGGCTGCGCCCCGGAATTGACGCTGATTTATTTTCCGCGCACACTGGCCGCCGATGACCTCGCAGGAACAGGCCTTTCAGGATTTTGCCGATTTCGCCGCCCAGCTCAAAGGCGACGAAAAAAGCGAGGCGCAGACCTTCCTGTTCCACCTGCTGGAAGCCTTCAATCACGACGCCAACACGCTGCCGGAAAATTCCACGTTCGAGTATCGCGTCCGCTTTCCCGGCCAGAAAATCAAGTTCGCTGATTTCGTCTGGCCGGGTCGCGTGCTGATTGAAATGAAGTCGCGCGGGGAGAAACTCTCCAAGCACTACCAGCAGACGTTTGATTACTGGCTCAACCTCGTCCCGCACCGGCCGCCCTATGTCGTGCTGTGCAATTTTGACGAGCTGTGGATTTACGACTTCAACACGCAGTTGCAGGAACCGCTGGAAAAACTCAAAGTCAGCGAACTGCGCGAACGCCATTCCGCGCTCAATTTTCTTTATCCGAAAAAGTCAGTCCCCATTTTCGGCAACAACTGGGTGGAAGTCAGCCGTGAGGCCGCGCGCAACGTGGCCGACGCCTTCAAATCCATGGTGCAGCGTGGCGAACCGCGCGAACGCGCCCGCCGTTACATCCTGCAATGCGTCGTCTCCATGTTCGCCGAGGACATCGGCCTGTTGCCGGACAATTTCTTCACCGAACTCCTTGACGAATGCCGGCGCTCCGAAAATCTCGGCCAGTCCACCTACGACCTTGTCGGCCAGTTGTTCCGCCAGATGAACGACAAAAATCCCGCGCGCGGCGGACGTTTTGCCGGCGTGGATTATTTTAACGGCGGCCTCTTCGCCAAGGTCGAACCCATTGAACTCACCGGCTACGAGTTCGGCATGCTGTTTGAAGCCGCCAAGGAAAAATGGCAATATGTCCAGCCCGTCATCTTCGGCACCATTTTTGAGGGCAGTCTTAATGTTAAGGAGCGCCACACTTACGGTCAGCATTTCACCTACGAGGCCGACATCCAGAAAATCGTCCGGCCCACCATCGTCCGCCCGTGGGAGGGACGCGTCGCCGCCGCCAAGACCGCCACGCAGCTCCGCGAACTGCTGGCCGAACTGCGCAACTTCCGCGTGCTCGACCCCGCCTGCGGCAGCGGCAACTTTCTTTTCGTTGCCTTCCGCGCGCTGTGCGAGCTGGAAGAAAAAATCCTGCTGCGCCTGTTTTCCGAATATGGCACGCAAGTCGCGGTTGTCGGCACGGCCTCGCGCATTTCGCCCAAACAATTTTACGGCCTGGACATCAATGAAAACGCCGTGGAAACCGCCAAGGTCACGCTCATGCTCGCCCGCCGGCTGGCCACGCGGCAGGCGGAACAATTCTGGTTGGAACACGCCGACGCCCTGCCGGAACACGACGCCCGCGCGCTGAAATTTGAGCGCGACCTGCCGCTGGACAATCTCGACAAAAACATCCGGTGCGAGGATGCGCTGTTTAATCCGTGGCCGGAGTGCGACGCCATCATCGGCAATCCGCCGTTCCAGTCCAAAAACAAGATGCAGCAGGAATTCGGGCCGGCCTACATGCAGAAACTGCGTGCCGCCTATCCCGCCATTCCCGGCCGCGCCGATTTTTGTGTCTATTGGTTTCGCCGTGCCCACGACCATCTAAAGCCCGGCCAGCGCGCCGGACTCGTTGGCACCAACACCATCCGCCAAAATTATTCGCGCGAAGGAGGACTAGATCACATTGTCAACGGCGGCGGAACAATCGTTGATGCAGTTTCAAGCCAAGTCTGGTCGGGCGAAGCTGTTGTCCATGTCTCATTGGTCAACTGGATAAAAGGCAAATATGCTGGAAAGAAAATTCTGACTCGCCAACTTGGTAACGACCGCGAAAGTCCATGGGAAATATACGAATTGGCAAATGTTAATTCATCCCTGTTGCCAGATACAGATGTTTCAACGGCGAAGCGTTTGCGTGCTAACAACGAAAGTTGTGTTTCATATCATGGGCAAACTCACGGCCACGAAGGATTTTTGATTGAGGCAGACGAAGCTAGGAAGCTACTCAAGAAAAACCCGGTCTTGAAGGAAGTTCTTTTCCCATTTTTGATCGGTCGTGAATTGGTTGGGAACGTCAGGTCGCAACCCGAACGCTATGTAATTGATTTTGCTCCGCTCGATATTTTCGAGGCCAAGCGTTTTGCGGATTTATTTTCAATCATCGAGAAATCAGTTTTGCCGGCCCGCCAAAAAGCAGCCAAAGAAGAAGAAGAACGAAACGCGGAAGCACTTGCGGTTAATCCGAAAGCCAAAGTTAATCTTCATCACAAGAATTTTCTAAACAAGTGGTGGCATTTGGGTTATTCGCGCCAAGAGATGCTCGCGCAAATAAAAAAAATTCCCCGCTACATCGCATGCTCTGGTGTAACCAAACGGCAAATCTTTGAGTTTGTCAGTTCGTCCATTCATCCCAATGACAAACTGCAAGTGATGGCGTTGGCGGATGATTATTCGTTTGGGATAATTAGTTCATCAGCACATTGGCTCTGGTTCATTAATAAATGCACAACTCTGAAAGCCGATTTCAGCTACAATACCGAATCGGTATTTGACACGTTCCCGTGGCCGCAGTTTGGCAGCGCCGCTAGGCGCGACATCTCTGTAGAATCCAAAACCAAAAAACGTCAAAGCTCCGTAGGAGCGGCATATTCCGCTCCTGACGGAGCTAAATCAAAATCCACCGCCAACTACAAAGATTCCGCCCCTGACGGGGCTGCGCTGGCGGATGCGTTGGAAAAAATCCGCGCCGTGGCGGACGCCGCCGTGGCCTTGCGCACCCTGCGACGTGAGGTCATGCAGAAAAACGGCTGGTCGCTCCGCGAACTTTACAAAACCCTCGAAACTCCGGGCACCAATAAACTCCGCGACGCCCAAGCCGCCCTCGACACCGCCGTCCGCGCCGCCTACGGCATGAAACCAGACGAGGACATTTTGGCTTTTCTGCTAAAATTAAATCTGGAACTCGCCGCCAAAGAAGCCGCCGGCGAAAAAATCACGCCGCCCGGCCTGCCGGAATTTTATCCTAATCCCAAAGAACTGGTGACGGCAGATTGCATCCTACCAGCCAACGTCTAATTAAACCGATGGCCTCTCCCGGTTCACTGCCCTTCATGAAGTCAATCGCGGAGGCGCAAGCCATCTGCGAGCGCGAGCGGGATCCGTTTTATCTGGATGCGTTCCTGTTCGAGGCATGGCTCGGCAGCCACATCCTGACGTTGGTTTCTGAATATGCGGAAAAGAAATGCGCCCGAGACCGGAAAATGCAAACCGGCCAGGCGTGGCGCGATTTTTTGGAGCTTTTCGGCCATGTCAGGGATACGGATTTTCATCATGTGTTGGGCCACTTGTTTCGGTTTGCCGAATATGACGATGTTCAAGCCGAGACTTTGCGTCGGGCCGTCATTCCGCTCTCGTTTGAGCACGAATGTTTCAGCGATTACATTGGGCCAAAAACGATGGAGATTGTAAACCGGCCAGCGGAAGCGGTGAAACTGGCGCGGCGCAGTGTGGAACGCTGGTGCGACTGGATTGATTCCGTTGTCCATTTTCAAACGCACGCGAGCTGGCATTTGCAGCCGGCCAAGTTTGATCCCGATCCGCAAAAACGCGAACTGGCGGCACTCGGCATTAACCAACGGAATTTCGCCAAATTGAATGAGTTCGGAAAGAACTGGTGGCAATGGCACCATGGCGAAGCCGCCGAGCGATTCAAAGACTCGCCGAAATGGACGGCGCTGGGCAAAGCCATGTCGGTTGAAAATGAAAAAATCTGGAATTATCCCAACTTGGATTTGGCGCTCATCACCTGCTGGCCGTTGCTCAAGAAATTTAATTGGACGTATCGGGATTTGATGGAAGTCGCCAAGTTAATCCTGCCGCAACATCGAGGCTATCCCCTGCAAAATGAATCCGAACTTGCCACTTACTGCCTGAATGTTCTCGGTCTGCGCAAAGCCGGGCCAAAAGGCCGCAGCGCACTTGACGGAAAACCACGCGGTTGGGAGGTGGCTTTGAAATTATGCAGCCCGCCAGCGGAATCTTCTTAATAAAAAGTCCATTCTGCTAGGAAGACGCCGGGCGAAGTCGTGCCTATGGTGGGTGGCATGATTTGGTATTCTGTTAACTCCCGCGCGGTGGCCGCCATTGGTTACGATTATGTTACCGGTGCGCTCGGCGTGCAATTTCATCAGAATCCTAAAGCCTACATCCTGGCTAATGTTCCGTATTCATTGTTCGCACAATTCCTGAATGCCAGTTCCCACGGCGCTTTCTGGAATCGTTATTTGCGTGGCAAATTCAGATGAGCGCGGGCAACTCCAATCTGGCCGCGACCAAAACTATGCTGGCCGAAATGGTGGCGGAGGCGCACGAATTGAAAGCCATCGCTGGTGGTTCCGTGACCGATGTCGTGGCGGCGTGGCTGGCCCCGCAATATTTGCTGGCTGCGCGCGAAAAACTGTCGGCCACGGATGGAGTCGGGCGGCTGGAGGTGCTGCGCACCATCTTGCACGACTGGACGCTGCTCCGGCGCGGCGATCATTCAGCGGCGCGGCTGCAATTGGACCGGGAAGAACTCGAATGGCAGCGGGCCAACGGCAAATTGCAAAAGGAAAAAGAATTTCGCGAATGGATTCAGCGTCCCGAAATCCGCCGGGAATTTTTGCCGGAGATCACGCGCGGCATCAGACCGGAAACGCTGCGGAAGATGGAAGCGGAATTGCGCCTGCTATGAATCGTCGCCCAAAGTCTCCATCACCTCGGATTAAAAACCCGGCCTATCGTCCGGCCTTTGAACGGCTGGATGAGGCTTTGGAGGAAAATACGCCGTGCGACAATCGTGAAAAAATCCGGCTGATGCGCCTGGCCTTGTTTGCCGACGTGGGTGCGCTCGAAAAATCCGGCAATGTGGTCATCCCTGAATAAAATCATGGCTCGCAATGGAAAAATCGCCCGTTTGCCGCGTGAAATCCGCGATGAACTGAACCGCCGCTTGCAAAATGGCGAGCAAGGCGGTCCATTGCTCGCCTGGCTCAACGCGCGGCCGGGAGTTTCGGCGGTGTTGGCGCGGGAGTTCGGCAGCGCGGCCATCAGCAAACAAAATCTCTGCGAATGGCGGGCGGGCGGTTTCGCGGAATGGCAGGCGCGGCAGGAGACTTTGGATCAGGCCCGCGAACTGACGGCGGATGCCGGTGAAATCACGGCGGCGACGGACGGCCGATTGACCGATCATCTGGCCACCGTGCTGGCGGTGCGCTATGCCGCCGCGCTGCAAGGTTGGAACGGCGAGGTGACGGATGAATTTCGGCGCAGACTGCGCGCTTTGCGCGGACTGTGTCAGGACATCGTGGAATTGCGGCGCGGCGACCACAGTGGCGCGCGGTTGAAAATGGAGCAGGAACGGTTGGAACGGGAACGGGAAAAAACCGAGGAGGAAGTGGTGGCGCATTTCCAGCGCTGGCTGAAAAATCCGGAAGTGCGCGATCTGGTCTGCCAGAATTACGTCAGCCCGGAAGAACGCGAGCGCCGACTGCGCGAGATTTTTGGCCTCTCGCCCTTGTCCAACCAAACCCCCGAAGCAGCGCGGGCGGGCGAGGACGAGGAAAAGCAGCGACGGATCCGGGAAGTTTACGGCCTGCCACCGCTGGAATCCGCCGTCGCTGGCCCGGAGTCAAACCCAGTCAAACCCAGTCAAACCAAATCCGACCCAAGCCAGCCGGGTAAACCCCATTTGCCGGTCGGTCAAACGCCGGTCACTGGTTGCCATGCTGCTGCCGCTTGAAATTCTATCGCGGTTTTTGCCGGGGTTTGCTAAACTGGCCACGCCATGATTCTTTCACCCGACGAACTTCGCAGCCTGGTTGAACTGACCCATCAATCACCGCATACGCTGCTCGGTATGCACGCGTTGGGGGATAAATCAGGAATTGTCGTCCGCGCCTTGCTGCCGGATGCCGCCACGGTCG
>Ga0208507_1001404_pt1 | contig 13557 bp, 18 predicted proteins | sample CryBogCBH12Aug01_FD_184626 | JGI IMG/M metagenome (GOLD analysis project Ga0208507, IMG submission 184626) | Freshwater microbial communities from Crystal Bog, Wisconsin, USA - CBH12Aug09.1 (SPAdes) (version 2) | ecosystem: Environmental > Aquatic > Freshwater > Lake | place: Crystal Bog... | reverse complement strand
CGCGGGCGAAGGGATTGCAAGATACGGCCTTTGATCTTCATCTGGTTATTATAATTTATCTATAAATATATAGCAATATCAATTACTTAATGACTTTATTTATGCCGGTGTACAAGCCAATAATTGAACGCCCGATACTACCGCATAGCAAGCCTTTTGTTATTAAATTTCAAGATTGATAATCAATAATATCGGCACTTAGCGCTACTTATTTTCCCTTTTTATTCTGAGGGGGTTGCTTCGATTTAATTATCGCCTTCTCTATTTTTAACGCTGAAGCCTTAGTGGCAGTTTGCTTTACAGCCACAGTCTTGCCCCCTTTGATGGGATCTTTAGAGCTAGATGGTAAATGTTCTTTTACTCGCTCTTGAAGCCGACCTTTTTGAGCTATACCCACATATTTAGATTTAGTATCGCCACCTTTGATGTCATAAACGCCGGGCTTATCGTTAGGAATTTTTTTAATCCCAGCTTTTGTTAAGGAAACGGTTTTTTTAATAGCCACACGACCACCTGAAGTTAGATTAAAAAATTAGCCCAAAGTCGCAATCATCTCTATTTTTGGCGCAACCGTTCTCACTAGCTTCTCAACTCCATGGCCAGGATTAGACCTCTTTTGCGAAACAAGTAATCCCAATTTCTCCAAGAGTCCAATGTCCTTAGTAATGGCAGAGCGTTCACGATGCAACTTGACCGTGAGTTGGGTAATCGTTTTAGGCTCATCCATCACCTCTAACATCAGGCGCCTGCGCGCTTCCGAGAGGACCGTGAACATCTCTTGAGGATCTTCAAATGAGAAAGTGGCTGACTTCTTAAATGATTCACCACGATCTGCTTTTTGCGCAGCTTTGCGCGCGCGTTCGAAAAAGCCCTCAACCTTATCAGTGCGAATAATTACTTTAGTCATTTTTTCACCTTTTTTAATCCTTTAACGATTTCCTGCCACTCTTCTTGAAACTGCTCTAGCGTTTGCTCATAGCTCACAAACAGGACAGGGGCTACTTTGCTCATATAGTGCCTATGGTGATAGTCATGTGCATTATCAAATCCCAACACTCGCCCGTTATCTTTTTGGCAAATGAGTGGATTGATATACGCCAAGTTATACCTTGTCACCATCGTCTTACCGTCTTGAACATAACCCCAAACTTCAAAACTTAAAATCCCACCGCCCTGACTTGCCTTTAGCTTGAAAGTTTCCCTCTCTAGCTGAGCTTCGATCTTTGGCTTAGATTTTTTAGTCATTAAAAATAGTTTACCAGATATGTCCTGAAATAGCATACCTGAATTTTTGAAGGGTGACACTACCGCATATCGAGCCCCTATTTATCCTGGCCATCTTGATTCTTTAATGTCCTCAAGAATCCGAGCGCCCTCTCTACCGCTTCTTCGTAACTAGGCTCGTACTTCAAACTATCGATTTCTTCAAATTGCGGCTTTAATACATGCGCCCTATCTTGAATTTGCTCCATAAATTGATCCGCATGTCTTAGCAAAAATGGCGCGGCCATTCTCAATTCATTAGGCTCTCGTTCAATCACCAAAGACAGGTCAAATAAATCTCGAGCGGCAGCCTGATCTCCCCTATGCCAGAGTTTTTTTGCCACAATTTCAACAGCCGTTTCCACGCGAATGGTATTGCCTAAAATAGCCCACTCTTCATAGCCGGGCTTAGTGAGATTAGATGAAGCTACAAAATCAATCTCCCCTTCAGGGCGTATCAACTTGACGTATGAGTTTTGATCTTCAACGTATTGCGAGGATACATCAGCCGCTACATCGCTTAATCTAGGAGTTACAAACCCTAAGTATTGTGGATCAGGCACAAAAATATCGATATCTTTGCTCAGGCGATGTTGATAACGCAACATGAGCACCGTGCCCCCGCCAAATGTCCAAAACGGATCAGCGTTTCCATGTCTTTTGATTTCCTCAATGATACGAAGCGCATGGGGCAAAAGCGTCTCCCACACGCCATGGGGTAGATCACGCTCTTTTATGAGTTTAGTCATTAACGATTAACGCCAAGCTGCTCTTGGTGAACGCATCTCATGAGTCCACCGATCAATATTTTTCCAAATAGCTTTGGGTGGAGTATTACTTGCATTTGCCGCCGCTTCCACTGCCGATACAATCATGGGCAACGGTGCCTCATCTAGCAAAGTAGCCATATACGGAAAAATAGCATCCGATATTTTTCCTGACGCCAGTGACTTTGCAAGGTCCGAGCTCGTTAATTTATTCTTGTAACTGACACTCGCAGTTTGGCTAGCCGCCTCTAGGGCATCTTGCTTTTTCTGCTCCCCGTGCATTGAGATGCCCAATCCGAGCAAACTAAGCAAAGAAAATAATTTAGCAGCCCCCAAATCCTTGAGGGTGCCATGCTCCAAGTGAAGAATGGTGGACCTCGACAGATTGCCAAGTTTAGCCAAGCGCTCTTGAGTTAAGCCAAGATCAGCGCGTCGATTAGCTACCTGGAGCCCAATTTCACGTAAGTTCATGGAATTATTGTGCCACAAGTGCTATATAAATGTGTAATATATTAAACATTTTTTTGGAAATGCACTAAATAGCCTGTTACTACTGGACATTCATTTGTCAATTGTCCAAATCATGAAATTTATAAATCTGTTGCTCTTGAATCGATATGAATTTTAAATGCCGTACTCTTATCCCCGTCCGGATCATATTCCTGCAATCTCACCATAACTAGTCGGCACAATGAAAACTTGTAGTTATTTAACTCCTCTAATTGATTGCCTTTTGCCCATCTAAAAACATCAATTACGTCTTTATCAAAATCGAGTACAACAGATCTTGCTGACTTGAATCCATTCCTTGAATTGGGATTGGGTTGATCAACCCTTATTTTTGAAACTCCATTTGACTCATATTCAGAGTCAGGATCAAAGAGATCATCAATATGCTCTTTAAAAAGACCAATTAAGTCGATCATATTTACACCCTCTTGTTAAATTCTTTTCACCAACTCTGCCGCAATAAGGAGCATTACACAAGCTCATAAAAAATAGAAAAGACATTAGGGGTGGATTAGGCATCCCGACTCCTAAAAACTAGTTTGGTCATGCCTCCAACCAATCGATCCTCGAAAGTACTGCAGCGATGGAGCAGATTGTCTGAATCACGTATGGTTGCGTATTGCCGCTAAAAAGACCACCTATTACCGTTCAAAGAAGCCATGCATTGCTGGTCGGGCAGTGGCTCTTGCTCGGCCAAAGCGGACTACTAAATATATTTGGTGATGGACAAAAATTGGATAGAAGGCGCTATTTATAGAATAGCTCTATTGCGCACATATTTCTTGAAGATAAGAATAGTTAAATGATGTAGCTATGAATGTTATTAATTATGCCGTTTCACTATATTGCCTTCATAAATATTATCTAGGCCGCGGACTACGAGATAAACTCCAGCTGTAATAAACGCAAAAACAAGAGTCAAGTCTAAATTACCCTTTTGGAAAAGGGATTGTGCATTATTCATTGCAATAACAACGCCGATTAATACCTCGGTTGCCCCATAAAAAGACCGATATTTTTGCCTAAAAAGGAATAGGCTATAACCAGAAAATAAAACCACGCTTGAAGAAATCATACTTACAACATAAGCATTAAGGTTTGGTGATTGCATCCAAGCAACGGTATCGACCACAAGTGAATATACGGACAGAATAACTACGCCGACAGGGATCAAGAAAATAGATCCCATTAACGCTCCTAAAAGCGCTTCACGTGCGGTTGGATAGTATCGCGTAATCTTGCCATCCGCCCCTGTATTAACTACGGCTTTGTAATTTAATAAGAATAGAAAGATACCAACTGGAGCAATGTATTTCAGGATGGACAAGAAGTCAGCTGGAGCCCTACTAATAATAGCGTGAATAACACATATGGAAACAGCTACCAGTAAAAATCCCACATAAGCTGTAGTTAAAATTTTATTAAGCATTTTTAGCGCAGTTTATATAAAAAAATCGGAATAACTTTAAGGCTACTGCGGTTCTTTTGCGGTAACCTCGTTAAGCGTTTCTAACGTTAATTTGGAGTTAATTTCGCGCTGCTCTAATAATTTCATATCTAATTCTAATTCTTCTGAATTACAAAAGTTAACAAGCAATTTAGAAACCTCAGTAACGCCGGTTAAAGCATTAAGACTAGTTTTGTTCACATAAGAAGAAATCTTATTCTTTATATCATCAGATCGCGGATTCTCTAAAGCCAAAAGAAAAGATTTAACAACAATCAAGTCTTGAATAATATCCATAACTCTAGTGACAATGGCACCATCATGAATATTTAATAGAGACAAATCCTCTAAGCTTTTTCTTGCGGAATCTACAGATTGAACTTTTAAACGCCACGCAGCATGCTCACTCCCAACATCTTTTGATAAGCGAGCACATAAGGATGCAATATTTAAGAAAATTCCTCTTAAAACATTCAGCTGGATACGATTAGACTGGCGATCCGACTCATTTTTTCTTTTGGCTTCACTTAACTGCTGCAATCTAAATACAGCAATTGCAATCAATATTGCGGCAATTGAGCCTAAAGCCTGGACCCATGAAGCACATTCAGATCTTGTCAGATCAATGGGAAACAATAGACAAGTTTCACATATGTTGTAAGGCATCGATAGCAAACTAAAAAATAAATTCAGAACGAATGAATTTGAGTTAAAAAGGACTATTTAAGAATATACCAATTTAATAAAAGTTAGAGCGCAATTGCTGCATCAAACACAAGTAATAAAGGGTATTGATTTATTTAGTGCCTGCTTTAATGGGCTGGAATTGGGCATGTTTGCGAGATTTATTATTAAAAACTATAGTCCGCTTTGTCCGAGCAAGAGCCACTGCCCGACCAGCAATGCATGGCTTCTTTGAACGGTAATAGGTGGTCTTTTTGGCGGCAATACGCAATGGTTACCCATAGGTCAAAATAATCCTTCATTCTGCTATTGGCTATACCTAGAGAAATAATTGCATCTAATTTTTCAGCTACGACGGTATAGCGTGGATACACTCTTAACTTGGGATTAGGAAACTCATTCAAGAGTACGGGGTAGGTCGCCATTTCTGGTGCCGGCGTGACTGCATCCCCATAACCGACATCTACTTGAATAGCTGATCTTGCCCCATCAAGATAGGCAACCAATGTCACCCGCATTCCCGTGTAATTTGCTTCCTTGCGAATTTCTTCTGCCCGAATACTGCCCCCATCAAACTCAATGCCATCAGCCACCTCTAAAGCACATAGATCCTCAAATGCTTTTATCAAGTAGGCAGCATCGGGCAATTGAAATCCCAGTAAATCAATATCTCTTGTCGCCCTTAAGGGAACGTCAAACCACAAATCAAATAGCAATACCCCTTTTAGCAAGAAATGCTCTCGATAGTCAGAAATGCTCAGGCGATATAGCAACCGCTCCAATGCATAGCGAGTGAGAATTAAATTGAATTCTTTACCCTCGGCTTGCGCCTTATTTTTCAACTTGGCTCGAATGGATGCACCGATGTTTTTGTCAGCCATTCAGACTCTCCAAATAAGGTCTCATCACATTATTCACCCTGCAAATTTTTGCGTACTCCCAAACTTTATCCATTGACATTCGCTTGCTACGCCAAGCCTCATGCAAGGCCTCGATGGCAATATCAATCCCAATTTTGTTGCGAAACTTAAAGCAATCCACTATGGTCTTTTCAATACATGTGACTCTGACGTTGACGACACCGTCAATCACTTTGGTATCCACGCCTGACTCCAACGCTTCCCCTGAAAATCGAATGGCCTTTAGTGGCGGGTATTTCATATTTGGTGCGCGTGCCTTTACATCAACTGCTACCCAAACTTGATGCGGGGATTGCGTCGTCAATCCATGCATCTGCAATGCCGTGAGTAGGCAGAATATGGCCTTGGGAAATTTAATAGCCACTTCCGCCAAGGTTGCCTGCTCAGTCACCACCCTATCGGGAAGCGAATACAAACCACGACTTAGTTGCAATAGACGCCCTTCGCCTACCAGTCTTGCCAATTCCACTCGGGGCAAATTGAGCTCGCCCAAGTCCCTGGCCCTCAAAATACCTCTTTGATTTGCCATTGCTAGAATGATTTCTCTGGATGTTTGCATACATGTAATTTTAACATAATGTCGGTAAATATTAGTAAATACATACATTAAGTTTTATGTGCGACTGACTTTAAAGCCCTGTTCCATCTATTCGGAAGATAACTTGGCTCTGGAATCTAAACCTTCCAGCGCACACCAGCACCGGAGTCTGGAGTGCCAATGAATTCAATCCCTGCTTTTTCTAGGGCACTTTGAACCGCCTCTAATGTTTTCACATTACCTGCCGGCACCCCATCAAATGACTCTAGCCGAATAATTGTCGTAAAGCCTATGTTCGAGATTTCAGCAAGCTTTGCAGCAGTCAGACCGAGTAATGCCCTTGCTGCTTTTATTTGTCTACTTGTAATCAAGATTTAAATAGCCTATAATGATATAAATAATATTATTTAATACATATTTAATATTTAATTAAAGATAAAAAGTTCTAAGAAGTATGATTTTGCCCAGTATTAAGACATTTGTCTAGAAGTATCCGAAAGCCCAGAAGTAAAACATCCCGACCACAGAAAGCCATATATGACGAACCTACCAAATAATGCATCAACCCTAGCCCACGCAAATCTGAATGACTTAAAAATCAGAATCGACCCCAGGGAGCTATTGGCTAATACCCTTGTAAAAATTGAAGGTGCCTACGCACACGCATCCATTCGCGCCTATAGGGCCGACTTCAATACCTTCATCCAATTTTGCGAGGATCTCAATGAGGAATCATTACCCGCCCTACCCTCATCTATCGCCAACTTCATCATTAAGCTCTCTAACGATAAGCGAAGTTCAGCTGGGATTCGGCGCGCCATCTGTGGAATATCCACTATTCATAAACTCAACCGCATGGATGACCCCACCAAGGATCCTGATGTCAGCATTGAAATGCGAAGGATGCATCGCAAGTTGGGGCGCTCCGCAAAACAAGCGGGCAGCATCAATCTAGACATCCTAGACCAGATGCTCTTGGCTACCGATGATTCAATTAGAGGCCTGCGAGATAGAGTTTTATTACTTGTGGCTTACGACACGCTGTGTAGGCGCAGTGAGTTAGTGTCCCTGCAAGTCAAAGACGTGAAGATAACCATTAAAAACGGTATTGAGAGCACGTCGATTCTGCTCAGAAAAAGTAAAACAGATCAAGATTCCATGGGCAAATGGCTACGCTTAAGTCAAAGGGCCGGCACTGCATTAATGGAGTGGATAAAGCAACTTCCCGAGGGCCAGGAAAATATTTATTGCGGCCTCAACCGGGCAGGCAATATTTCACTCCACTTGGGAGGGGGTCAGGTTAATCGCATCTATAAACGGATAGCCAAAAAAGCTGGATTGGATGAATCAATTATTAGGGGGATTAGTGGTCACTCCATGCGAGTGGGCGCCGCTCAAGATTTGCTGAGATCTGGGGCAAGCATGCCAATCATGATGCAGAAAGGAAGATGGTCTAAGTCCGATACGGTGATGAGGTATGTAGAACACATTTAAACTTATCAGCCGGGAATAACGATCTCAACACTCCCTATCGCCAATGCGGGTGTACTCATAAAGTGCAAGTTGGAGCCCCATAAGCTGCAAGTTGATCCACCATAAAGTGCAAGCCAACTGAATGGGATAAGAAACGGGTAAAAATTTGAAATGCCTACATTGGGAGAATAAGGAGGTAGGTTATTTTTCAGCGAATAAATCTGAAGGAACTTGCAGCTTATGGGAGGCTTCTGCTTGCAACTTATGGTGGGCGACCTACAGCTAAGTTGTTAATTTAATTAAGCAGGAACTTGCACTTTATTGGGCCACCCACAGATGCAGGACTCGATGAATTTGTTATTAAAGGAATCAGCGGCCACTCAATGCGCGTCGGCGCAGCGCAAGATTTACTAAATTCGGGAGCAAGTATGCGGATTATTATGCAACGTGGAAGATGGTCAAAAACGGATACGGTGATGAGATATGTAGACCAAGGTAATTTAGCCTTGCACTGGTAATCATGGATAATATATTCACAATGCCCGACCTACCCTTTCAATAAAGGCTTTCTTGAACATATCCAACCCAAGCTCAAGTCTCCTGCCGCTGGTAGTTGACCTTGATGGCACTCTCATTAAGACGGATTTGCTTCTTGAAACTGCCAACCAATTTATTACAAGACATCCTTTTTGCTTGACTAGCCTATTAATATGGCTTGTTCAGGGTAAAAGTCACCTTAAAGCCCAATTAGCAGAAAACTGCTCCATAGATGTAACATCGCTTCCCTACAATCTCAATCTGATTTCTTGGTTATCTGGGCAACATCAACTAGGTAGAAAGTTGATTTTGGCTACTGCAAGCCACAAGCACTTAGCAGAAGCGGTGGCAACTCATCTTGGATTTTTTGATGAAGTATTAGGCACTACAGGCGAACTAAATCTCAAGGCAGGTAAAAAAAGAGATCTCCTAGTTAGCAAATACGGCGAACAAGGGTTTGAGTACATTGGAAACGATGCTGCTGATTTTCAAGTGTGGAGGGCGGCTAATGCAGCATTGGTAGTGAGCTCCTCCTCGACTTTTATTAAGCGAGTGAGTGCCATTGGCAATCTGGCCAAAACTTTTCCCAGCGAGCGCCCTGCATTTCTTGGACCCCTAATTAAAGCACTGCGTCCACATCAGTGGCTTAAAAACTTATTAATCTTTGTACCCCTGTTAGCAGCGCAGCACTTTGGTAATTTAGTTAGCGATATACAGGCAATTATTGCATTTGGTATTTTTGGTCTGACCGCTTCGAGCGTTTATCTTCTTAACGATTTAGTCGATGTAACGGATGACCGTCACCACCATCGCAAAAAAAACCGCCCCTTTGCCGCCGGTAATCTCAGCTTGATAACGGGCTGGCTCGTTTGGCCTTTGCTCTTAGGGATTTCTTTTGGCCTGACGTGGTTTTTGCTTCCGCCTGCATTTCTTGCAGTACTTGCCACTTACTTCACACTCACGGTTGCGTATTCCTTAAGACTAAAAAAAACCGCCATAATTGACGTGCTTACTTTAGCCAGTCTATATACCCTACGCATTATTGCTGGAGCTGCCGCAATCTCAGTACCACTCTCTTTTTGGCTTCTAACTTTTTCAATGTTCATCTTTTTATCTCTCGCCTTTATCAAGCGTTTTAGTGAGCTCCAATCAGCGCGGCAAGCCAATCTTGATGGGCCCCTTCGAGGTCGCGGCTATGAGCACCAAGATTTAGAGCTAGTTTCCACCATGGGGGTTGGATCCGGTTATCTTGCGGTATTAGTATTAGCTCTCTATATTCAAGATAATCGCACCAGCGAGCTGTATCACGCTCCACACTTTATTTGGTTGGCCTGCCCCATCTTGCTGTTTTGGATCTCTAGAGTTTGGCTCATTACTCACCGTGGTCAAATGCACGATGACCCAATTATTTTCGCGATAAAAGATCGAATGAGTTGGTTGGTAGGATTATGTTTTTTAGGTGCTTTTGCCTTAGCTAAGATTATTTAATCAGAGTCTTATCTTGACCTCCCAATTACGTCTATCGCTTTTATATGGTTTATTTGCAGCTATTGCTATGGCCGCAAATCTGGCCGCTCAAGTATTAGTCATGCATTTTTGTTTTGATAGTCATGTTATGCTGTTTGCCATGCTGGTAGGTACAGGAGTAGGCTTAATTACAAAATATACTCTGGACAAGCGCTATATCTTTGCATTCAAGGCTGAGAATTTGGCCCACGATGGCAAACTCTTTTTCCTATATTCTCAAATGGGGATTTTGACAACAGCGCTCTTTTGGGTTATCGAGTATGGCTTCCAGTGGATTTTTAACACAGAGCTAATGCGCTATATCGGCGGAGCAATTGGCTTAATTATGGGATACCTCATTAAATATCGGCTGGACAAACAATTTGTCTTTGTGAGTAAAGACCTCAATACCCCCAAGGCAAGAGGAGGCTTGATTTAATGAAAATCACAGGATGGGGACAATATCCTACAGCAGATGCGATTGTTACACTTCCACAATCAGAAGACGCTCTCATTGATTATCTAAAGCGCATAAAATCCAAAACTTTATTGGATAAATCCAAATCACTAATCACCCGTGGCTTGGGTCGTAGTTATGGTGACAGTAGCTTAGCATCTAACATTCTGCAAACACAATATTTAAACCACTTCCAATCCTTTGATGAGAACACGGGGCTTCTCAAGTGTGAGGCAGGTGTCTCACTTGCTCAAATTCTCGAAGTATTTGTACCGCGCGGCTGGTTTTTACCAGTTACGCCAGGGACTCGTTTTGTAACAGTGGGTGGAGCCATTGCCAGCGATGTGCACGGCAAAAATCATCATATTAGCGGGACTTTTTGCGAACATATCACTCAAATTGAAATGATTCTTGGGAATGGCGAAAAAATCACAGCTTCCCCAGCAGAGCATCCTGAACTATTTTATGCGACCTGTGGCGGTATGGGTCTCACAGGCATCATTCTCTCAGCAAGTATCCGCCTCAAACCCATACTTTCTAGCGATATTATTCAAACCACCATCAAGGCGCCTAATCTAGCCGTAGCTCTTAAGGTATTTGAAGATTATCGTGATGCAACCTACTCGGTTGCCTGGATTGATTGCTTAGCAAAAGGAAAAAATTTGGGTCGATCACTTTTAATGTTGGGGGAGCATGCTCTAAATGGCCCACTGGTTACTCATGGGAATAAGCCCATTCCCATTCTCATAGACATGCCTGCTTTTTTGCTTAATCAACATACCATCAGCGCATTTAATACGCTCTATTACAATAAGTCATTGGAAGCGAAAAGTACTAAAAATATTCCATACGAGCCTTTTTTCTATCCATTAGATGCGCTCGCCAACTGGAATCGCCTTTATGGTAAATCTGGGTTTGTGCAATACCAATTTGTCTTGCCTAAAGCGGCAGGTGAAACTGGTCTTTGTGAAGTTTTATCACTCATTGCCAACTCGGGGAAAGGATCGTTTCTAGCAGTGCTCAAGACTTTTGGCAAAGCCAATAAAAACTTACTCTCCTTTCCAATGGAAGGCTTTACCTTGGCGCTTGATTTTAAAGTTGAACCTAGTTTATTTAATTTACTCAATGAATTAGACCGCATTGTCCTTAAATACGGAGGAAGACTATATCTAACCAAAGATGCTTGTATGAGTGAGGCCACCTTTAAAATTAGCTACCCACGCTATTTAGAGTTTGAAGCCATAAGAAGGAAGTATCATGCTATTGGCAACTTTGCCTCAGATCAATCTCAACGTCTAGGACTGCAATGAAGCACATTGTTATCATCGGGGCTACCTCAGCTATTGCGCAAGCTTGCGCCAAGCTCTGGGTCAAAGAATCCCCAAAACATCTCACTCTAGTAGTGCGTGATGTAAATAAAGCCCAGCAGATACAAGATGATCTTCAGGTAAGAAGCCCTCAGTCTAAAATTAAAATTATGCAAACGGGTTTTATTGATGCGATAGAGATTGAGAAAACTGTGAGCACTATCGCCAAGCAAGGGCAAATTGATATCGTCCTTATTGCCCACGGCAGCCTCCCAGAGCAAGGGGAGTGTCAAAGTAGTGTCGAGCTACTCAAAGATACTCTTGAGATCAATGGGGTATCACCCGCACTATTTGCTGAATGCTTTGCAGCGGTCATGGAAAAAAATCAACAAGGAACGATTGCAATCATTAGCTCAGTTGCTGGAGACCGTGGTCGAAAATCAAATTATATCTATGGGGCCGCTAAGGGGCTAATTAGTAGATATGTGCAAGGTTTACAGCACCGCTTTGCAAATACTCCCATCAAAATCGTACTGATAAAACCAGGGCCCACCGATACTCCAATGACAGCTTCCCTTAAACAAAGAGGCGTCAAATTGGCGTCAGTAGAAAATGTAGCCCTAAATATAGTAAACGGAATCGTAAAAGGGGAAATTGTCATTTATACCCCCAAAATATGGCAATTAGTAATGCTGGTGATTCAACATATACCCAACCACATTTTTAAAAAAATTAATATTTGAAATATGTTTTGCTTACTAAAGAAATGAAAAAGGTTTTACACTTTGCTACGCTAGAGCAATCCAAGGATTACCCGCATCATTTCACAAAATAGCAGTCAATCTAACATTATTAATTTCCTGTTTAATATATATATCCTGATAGGATCGCTATATATATTGATAAGGGTCTGAGTCGCATTTCTACTTTGGTTTTGTGGATTTAAAATCCTGCGCCAGGCATCTTATATTTTCCTTATTAGTTTGGGTGATTGCCGTTTTCCATGGGGATTCTGCCCCAAAAAAAGTGAAGCTTTAACTTGCACATAGGATAACTCCAGCTGTAATACCCCCATTTAATTAGACATTCCTAAAGAGGAAAATTCTGCTTGTTGTCGATAGTGTATAGGCGACAACTTCCCTAGTGCTGCATGAGGACGATCCTCGTTGTAAATCCTGATCCATTGCTCAGTAATTTCTTTGACTTGATTAAGATTTTCGAAGATATGGGCACTGAGTACTTCATGGCGGTAAGTGCGATTAAAGCGTTCAATAAGGGCATTTTGTTGCGGTTTGCCCGGCTGGATAAATTTGAGGTCTATGCCCTTAGATTCACACCAACCCATGAACACGGCAGACCAAAGTTCACTCCCGTTATCTAGGCGTATGGCTTTGGGTAGACCGTGGATCTCTTCTAATTGCTCCAATGTTCTGACTACTCTGGCTGCTGGCAAACTCAGATCAATCTCAATCGCAAGCACTTCTCGATTGGATTCATCAATGACATTCAGTGTTCTAAAAGGTCTGCCGTAATACAAGGTGTCGTACATAAAGTCCAGGGCCCACATAGTATTTGGTTCATTTGGTGCCACGAGTGGCACCCTTGGCATCTTAGGTAGGCGCTTTCTAGCTCTCCTAGGCAAGTTCAAGCCCATCTCCTTGTAGATTCTCCATACCCGCTTGTGATTCCAGGGTGCGCCTTGATTGCGCAGATAAGCAAAACACAAACCAAAACCCCAGCGACCATTCTTGCCAACTACTTGGTTTAGCGCATCCATCACGATCTGATCCTTCTCACGTAAGCCTTGGGGCTTCTTGTAATAGGATGCACGCGACAGACCCACGGCCGAGCAGGCAACGCTAATGGGGATGTGTTCTTCGCCAACCAAGTAATCAACCGCATCTCTTTTACCCGTTGGCGCTAGAGCTTTTTTCGATCAGGTTCTTAAGCGCTCGGTTATCTCTCGTGAGTTCAGCAACCATCGTTTTATATTCTGATAGTTGCTGCTCTAAGTCCTTCATACGTTTGAGCTCAGATGCTTCAAGCCCGCTGTATTTGGAGCGCCACTTGTAGAAAGTACCTTGGCTAATCCCGTGGGTTCGCAAGATTTCAGCGACGGGGATGCCACCTTCAGATTATTTCAAAATG